>RRZU011461717.1_pt1 | contig 39105 bp, 27 predicted proteins | sample 2165561 | NCBI WGS metagenome assembly RRZU01 (sample SAMN10456909, study PRJNA506462) | wastewater metagenome | isolation source: wastewater sludge | place: USA: Moscow, Idaho | reverse complement strand
GAGGCCGGCGACGGCGCCGAGGCCGTCACCGTCATCCGCCGCGAGCACCCGGATCTCGTGCTCTGCGACCTGCACATGGGCGGCGGCGGAGGGCTCCACGTGGTGCGCACCTGCGGAGGCGAGGCCCGCATCGTGATGCTCACCGTGTCCGAGGCCGAGCGCGACCTGCTCGACGCCGTCGCGGCCGGCGCCGTCGGCTACCTGGTGAAGTCCACCCCGCCCGACGAGCTGCGACAGGCGCTGTGGCGGGCCGCCAAGGGTGAACCCGTGTTCTCCCCGCAGCTCGCGGCCCTCGTGCTGGGCGAGTTCCGCCGACTGTCCAAGGCCAGCGGGCCCACCGAGGCGCTGTCGGACCGCGAGCGTGAGGTCCTCCAGCACGTCGCCCGCGGCCACAGCTACCGCGACATCGGCGAAGAGCTGCACATCTCGCCCAAGACGGTCGAGAACCACGTGCGCAACATCCTGGCCAAGCTCCACCTGAGCCGCCGCCAGGAGCTCGTGCGCTACGCCCTCGAACACGGCATCGAGTGACGCCGCGCCTGGGGGACCCCCAGGCACAGATGGGGGCGAACCCCGATGGTCGGCACCCGACCCGGAGCGCACGCTGCGGTCATGGCTGCTCCCCCGACCTCACCGCCCCGGCCGACGGCCGCGACGCTCCCACCGCCGCCGCCCTCCACCCCGCCCCCCGGGCCTCCGCCTCCGCCGCCGGTGGAGACCGACGGTGACTGTTCGACCGGCGCCCTCCTCGTGGCCGGCACGGGCGCCTTCCTGCTGTTCGCCTCCGCCGTGGTGTTCGTGGCGGTGCGCTGGGGCCACCTGCCCGAGAGCGCGAAGGTGGCCATCGTCGGCGGGCTCACCGCCTCGCTGCTCGTGGCCGGCCGGGTGGCCCGGCGCGCCCTGCCGGGCACGGCGACGGCGCTGTTCCACCTCGGCGCCTTCCTCGTCCCGGTCGACGTCGCCGCCCTCCTCGTGCGCGGCGGCGCCCCCACCGATGCCGTGCTGCTCGCTGCCGGCCTCGCCGCCACCGTCGCGCTGGGCTCCGGCGCCCGTCTCGAGCGCTCCCCCGTCCTCGCCGCCGGCGCCGTGGTCGGGACGGTCGTCGCCGCCACCGGGCTCGGCCTGCTGGCCCCTGGTCCCGTCCTCCCCGTGGTGGTGCCCGGTCTCGTGACCACCGTGTGGTGCACCGCCGGGGCCATCGCCGCCTCCCGACGGACGGGGTGGGTGGCCGAGGCGGCCCTCCCCCTCGCCCTGCTCTCGGTGCTGGTCCCCGCAGCCTGCGGAGCCGCCATCGCCGGCGACCTGCGCCTGCCGGTGCTGCTGTCGGGTCTGCTCGCCGCGGCGTGGGTGCTCGGCGCGGCGCTGGACCACACGCGTTCCGACCAGGTCCCGGCCCTCGGCGCCCTCCCCCGCGTCGCGTCGGTCCTGCTCCTCGCGCCGGCACTCGCCGAGCTGACCCCCGCCGGCCACGAGGCCTTCACCGCCGTGTTCGCCTCCGCGCTGTGCCTCCTCGCCGTCGGCGAGGCCGTCCGCCTCCGCCAGCCGCTGCTGGCCTCCCTCGGCGCGGTCGCCGCTCCGGTGGCCGTGGTCGCGGCGGCCCTCGCCGCGGGTGCCGCGCTGACCACCGCCGGCCTCGTCAGCCTCGCCGTGGCCCTGGCCCCCCTGGGGGTGGCCGCGATCGCGCCCCGCCCGTGGCCGGTACCCGCCACCCTGGCCGCCGCCGCCCTGGCGGGCACCGGGCTGGTCCTCGCCGCCGGGGAGCCGTCCACGGGGGCCACCGGCCTCCTCCTCGCCGGCGGCCTGCTCGTGATGGCCGGCGCGGTGTGGGGCTTGGTGCCGGTGGCCATCCTCGGCGGCCTCGTCGCCTCGGTGGGTTACTGGTCCCACCTCGACCAGCACGGGGTCGATGCCGCCGACGCGCTCGTCCTGCCCGTGGTGATCGCCCTCGCGGTGGTGGGCATCGTCGCCGAGCGCCACCGGACGGCATCCTCCTGGTTCACCCTCGCACCGCCCCTCGCGCTGCTCGGGGCGACGGCGGTGGCGGAGCGCCTCGACGGCGGCGCCGCCGTGCACGGCCTCGTGGCCGGCGCGGTGGGCGTCGTTGCGGTGGTGCTCGGTGGACGGTCGCGCCTGCTGGGCCCACTGGTCGTCGGCCTCGTGACCCTCGGCGTGCTCACCGTGTACGAGACGCTGGCCGTCACCGCGGGCGTCCCCACGTGGGCGTGGCTGGCGACGGGCGGCACCGTGCTCCTCGGCGCCGGCGTGGCCCTCGACCGCACCGACACCGGCCCCGTCGAGGCCGGCCGTCACCTCTACGACGTCCTCGACACCCGCTTCCGCTGACGGAGCGAGTGCCGTGGCAGGCTCAGGGGGTGGCGGGCGACCTCAGCGACGACCGGACCGACGGGGACGCCGACGATCCCCGGGGGGAGAAGCGTGCGCCGATCGTGGTCACGATGCTGGTCGCGATGGCCGTCCCGCACTTCATGCCTCCCGAGGTCACCTCGGTGATGCGCTGGATCATGACGGGCCTGCTCGGCGCGCTGCTGATCGCCATGTTGGTGATGGACCCCGGCCGCATCGACCGGGCCACCGCCGGCGTCCACCGCGTCCGCATGGCCCTGATCACCGTGCTGGCGGCGGGCGCCGCGTACGCCACGGGCCGACTGGCGGTCGTGATCCTCACGGGGTCGTCGGGTGCCGACTCGGCCACCGACCTGTTCCGCGCCGGCGGGCTCGTGTGGGTCTACCTCGTCATCGCCTTCGGCTTCGTCTACTGGGAGCTCGACGGCGGCGGCCCCGGGGCCCGCATCCACCGGCCGAAGCCGCACCCGGACCTGCTCTTCCCCCAGCACGCCGACCCGGCGATCGCCCCGCCCGGGTGGCGTCCCGTGTTCGTGGACTACCTCTACCTGGCCTTCACGACCGCCATCGGGTTCGGGCCGGCGGACACCGTGCCGCTGGCCCACTGGGCGAAGCTGACGATGGCCGTGGAGGCCGTCGCCTCGTTGGTGGTCATCGGCCTCGTCCTGGCTCGAGCGGTCAACATCCTCGCCACGTGACCCGAGGGCCGATCAGTCCTCGCCGGGGCGCAGCCAGTCGAGCTCGCTGAAGCGGGCGAAGTCCCGGTCGAGCGACGCCAGCCGGCACCCGTGCTCGAGGGCGAGTGCCGCCAGGTAGGCATCGGGTACGAGGTCACCCACCACGTCGTACTGCCGGCAGAGCCGCTCGAAGATGGCCAGGTGCGCCTCCCCGGGATCGAGGGCGACGTGGCCCGGCTGGGCCCGAACGGCCCAGCAGAAGGCGAACGCCTCCTCACGGGGCGTGGGCCTCTCGAAGACGCGGCGGTTCGTCGCCACCCGGAGGAACGAGGCCCACACCGTGTCCGGGACGGTGAACGGGCGATCGGCGGCCAGGAGGTCGTCGAGCCAGGGACGGACCGCTCCGTGGTGGGGGTGGTCGTCGCGGTGGGCGGCGAGCACCACGTTGACGTCCAGCAGGATCACCGGAGCTTCTCGATCGGCGTCCCCTCATCGAGCGCTTCCACGAGCGACCGGTTCGAGGTCACGTCGATGCCGGGCCGCACGCCGCCCTGGCCGTGGTGCACGGGCACCGGCGGGCGGACCGGGGCCGAGACGTCGCGGGCGATCTCGTGGCGGATGGCCTGCTCGAGGAACTGGCCGAGCGTGAGCCCCTGCGCGGCCGCCCGCCGCTTGGCCACGGCCAGCAGCGCGTCCTCGATGGCGACGGTGGTGCGCATGATGCACAGGGTCGCGCATCACACGCATCACCTCAAGGGACGCCGCTCCGGAGCCAGACGCGGCGGGCGCGGGGCTCGGGCGCCGTCTCGGTCGAGGCCCGTTGCTCCCGCCGGACGTAGGCCTGCCCGCCCGGGCCGGCGGTGATGCCGTGCAGCGCCACGCTGAGCAGGACGGTCAGGACGATGGCGCCGATGGCCCGATCGGTGACCGCGCTGCCCTCGCCCAGCTCCTCCACCGCCAGGACCGCGAAGACGACGGACGCGAGGCCACGGGGGCCGAACCACGCCACGAAGGCGACGCTCGCCCCGTCGAGGCCGGAGCGCAGCGACGCGATCGCCACGGGCACCATGCGCACGAGGGTGAGGCTGAGCAGGGCGTAGACCACCATGGCCCCGTCGAACGACGAGAACGCCAGCGGGACGAGCGCGGCCCCGAAGAGGAACCACACCACGAGGCCGAGCAGCTCACCGCCCAGCTCGGGCAGCTCGGCGGACTTGTCGAGGTCGGTCCGGGCACGGTCGAGGACGGCGCCGTAGGCCAGGCCGGCCGCGAAGGCGGCGATGAAGCCGTTGCCGTGCAGCGCGCCGGCCAGGGTGAACGACGTCGCCGCCATGGCGAAGGCCGCGAGGCGGCGACCGCCGGGCGCGATCCACTGCCGGCGGGCGGAGACGTTGATGGCGAGGGCGCCCCCGATCCCGAGGCCGGCGCCGACGAGGGCGCCGACGCCGAGCTCGCGGATCGCCGCGGTCACCTCCCAGGACACCGAGTGGGGCGCGCCGGCCAGGGTCGCGGCCGCCGCGGCCAGCGCGACGCTGACCAGGGGGGTGGCGATGCCGTCGTTCAGGCCGCTCTCGACGTTGAGGGCGCGGCGCAGGCGCAGGGGGATGCGGTCGTCCTCGATGACCTGCGCGCTGAGGGCGGCGTCGGTGGGGGCGAGGGCGGCGCCCAGTAGCAGGGCGACACCGCCCGCCAACCCGCCGAAGAGCAGCCCCGCCAGGAGCGTGCCGGCCAGGATCGACAGCGGGAGGCCCACGGCGAGGAGCCGGACCGGCAGCCCGAGGTCGCGCCGGAGCTCGCCGCCGTTGATGCGGGCGGCGTCGGAGAACAGCACCAGGGCGAGCGCGGCCTCGGCCACGCCGTGGATCACCGACGTGTCGATGTCGATGTCCAGGAGCCCCCAGTCGCCGTTGCCGAGCAGGTAGCCGACGACGGTGAACAGGAGCGGGCCGGTGACGTTGTGGCGCGCGAGGGCGCCGGACACCATGGCCCAGCCGAACAGGAGCAGGCCGATGACGGCGACGGTGGCGCTGGTCACGCCGAGATCATGGCGTGTCCACCGCGCACCGCCGCGCCGACCGGTACGGGACGCCGGTCAGTCGATGAGGAACCACCCGCGGACCGTCGCCTCGTGGTCGAGGTACCGCTCACCCGAGACGTCCACGACCACCTTGTCGATGGTCCCGCCGGTGAAGGGGAACGGCGCCTGGTAGTTGGGCGACACCGCCGATCCGGAGTCCCGGCCGATGGAGATGCCGTCGCCGGTGAGGCAGAAGTAGCCCGGCTGGGTGACGATGGCACCCGAGCCCACCGCGTCCTCGTCCACGTAGAGGGTCAGCATGCCCTTGGCCCCAGGCTGTGCCGGGTCGGCGCTCGGTCCCTCGGCCTGGAACTCGGCCACCACCGTGTGGGCCCCGGCGGGAAGGGGAGACGAGGCGACGACGTCCTGCTGGTGGGTCCCCACCCAGTTGAAGGTGTAGTGCAGGGTGCCGTCCTTCACGTAGAGGGCGTGGCCCCCCGGGACCCCGCCGTGGGCGAAGATCACGCCTTCGGCGCCGTCCTCCACGTGGACACCCGCGGCCACCGCGTAGGAGCGGCCGGGGATCATCGGGCCCGCCGACTCCGGCACGTCGGAGGTGCCGGGATAGAACACGTACTGCGGGCGGTCGGGCGCGCCGTGCGGGCGGTCGGCCAGCACCTGCTCGATGGCGCTGCGGTCGTCGAGGGGCAGGCCGTTGTAGATGCCGGCGTAGTAGAACCACAGGCCCTTCATCAGCTCGAGCCGGTCGGGGTGGTCGGCGGCGACGTTCTTCGACTGCGAACGGTCGTGCTCGAGGTCGAACAGCTCCCACTCGTCGGCCATGAAGTTGCCCCAGCCCGACAGCGGCGGGTGCACCGTGGTCGCCAGCCAGCCCTCGTGGTACAGCGCCCGCTGACCGAGCATCGTGTAGAACTGCGTCCGCTTGCCGGGCACCGAGTTGTCGGTGAGGGCGGCGGCGAAGCTCTCCCCCTCGATGGGGCTCTGCACGAAGCCCTTGAGGACCTCGGGGGGCTCGATCCCGAGCAGGTCGTACACGGTGGGCACGAGGTCCACGGCGTGCACGTACTGGTGGCGGACCTCCTTCGACGGGGCGACCTTGGCCGGCCAGGACACGATCAACATGTCGGCGGTGCCGCCCTCCTCGCCCGCCCAGCGCTTCCAGTAGGGGAAGGGGGTGTCGAGGGCCCAGGCCCAGCCGGTGTTGTAGTGGTTGTTCGACGCCGGCGTGCCCAGCTCGTCGAGGTGCGGCATCGTGGTCTCGACGGTGTCGGCGACGCCGTTGAAGAAGCGCCACTCGTTGAACGAGCCGTTGGGGCCGCCCTCGCCGCTGGCCCCGTTGTCGGACGAGACGATGATGAGCGTGTTGTCGATCTGGCCCGACTCCTCCAGGTAATCGAGCACCCGACCGAGGCGGTCGTCGTAGTACGAGATGTAGCCCGCGAACACCTCCGCCATGCGGGTGAACATCTTCTTCTCGTCGTCGGTCAGCGTGTCCCACGGGCGCACGGTGTCGAGCAGCGGCCAGGGCTGGCCGTCGGGACCGGTGCGCCCGGGCTCGCCGTGGGGGTTGATGGGCGACAGCTCGGTGCCCTCGGGCAGGAGGCCGAGCTCGATCTGACGGGCGAGGATCCCGTCGCGGATGGCCTCGTAGCCGTCGTCGAACACGCCCTTGTAGCGATCGGCCCACTCCAGCGGGACGAGGTGGGGGGCGTGGCCGGCCTGGGGCGCGAGGTAGAGGAAGAACGGCTTGTCGGGGTCGATGACCTTCGCGTCGCGGATGAACTGCACGGCCTTGTCGGCCAGGTCGTCGGCGAGGTGGTAGCCGTCCTCGGGGCGCCCCGGCGGCTCGATCTGGTGGTTGTCGCTGACGAGGTCCGGGTAGTACGAGTTGGTCTCGCCGCCGAGCCAGCCGTAGAAGCGCTCGAAGCCGCGGCCGAGGGGCCAGCGACCCTTGAAGGCGGCGGCGTTGACCTCCTCACCGGGGGTGAGGTGCCACTTCCCGACGCAGTAGGTGTTGTAGCCGTTCTCGGCCAGCACCTCGGAGATGAAGCCGTTCTCGAAGGGGATGCGCGTCGAGATGCCCGGGAAGCCGGACGCGAACTCGGCGATGGTGGCCATGCCGTTGCTGGTGGCGTTGCGGCCCGTCAGCAGCGAGGCCCGGGTGGGCGAGCACAGCGCGGTGGTGTGGAAGTTGGAGAATACGACCCCCCGCTCCGCGATACGGCGCATGTTGGGGCACTCCACGGGGCCGCCGTAGGTGTCCATGGTGGCGAACCCGAGGTCGTCCCAGGTGAGGAAGAGGACGTTGGGTGCCCCCTCGGGCGCCTTCGGCGCGAGGTAGGGGGCCCAGTCGGGCTCCGAGTCCCGGATGTCCAGCTCGATCTTGCCGTTGAAGCGCGGCGCCATGGTGATGGTCCTTCTCGTCGGGTCGGTGGTGCGGATCGGTTCGGCGGCGGGCCCAGCCCTGCGGCTCAGCGGAACCCGCGCCGGTCCTGGCGGTCGTCACGACGGTCGTCGCGCCGGTCGTCGCGGCGATCGCCACGACGGCGGACGCCGTGGGCCACGACGGCGGCGGTGCCGACGGTCGCCGCGGTGCGGGCGACGGGGGCGCCGATGACGCCGCGGCGGGCGGCGCGTGCGGGTCGCAGAGGCATGTCAGGCTCCTTCACTCTCGGCCTCGGCCTCGAAGGAGGCGACGAGGGCCTGGACGGGGATGCGGCCGCTGGCCACGAGCTGGCCCCCGGCACGTCGGGCGGCCGAGGCGAACGGCGCGGCCCACAGGTTCTCCCACACGAGCACACCGGCCACCGTGCCCGGCTCCATCGCCTCGGCCAGGTGCACGACGTCCTCCTCGGCGAGGATCTCCGCGATCTCGGTCTCGAGGCGGGCCAGCTCGCCGGCTTCTTCGAGGTCGTCCAGTTCGAGGGCCTCGACCTTGCCGTCCTCGTCCTTGGCCAGGACGAGGAGGTCGAGCAGGCGCACGACCTCGGCGTCGACGAGCGACAGCAGCTCTCTGGCCATCTCCCCGGTGAAGCGCTGCTCCCCTGGCGGGAACTCGACCACCAGGTAGTCGACCGGGCCCAGCTCGTCGATGGTCACGTCGTCGCTCATGCGTCCTCCTGTGCCGGTGGCGCGCCGCGGCGGACCGGCGGTTTGATCCGTGCTCCGATCGTGCCTCGACACCGCGCCCCTGTCGTCACCCGGAAGGGGTGACCACCCGGTCGGCGTCGAGGAGGCCGACCTCGCGGGCACGTTCCACGGCGGCGCTGCGTCCCGAGACGCCGAGCTTCCGGTAGATGGAGACCGCATGGGTCTTCACCGTGTTGCGGGAGATGTAGAGCACCTCGCCGATCTCCTCCAGGGACCGGTGGGTCGGGAGCTGGGCGAGCACGCGTGACTCGGCGTCGGTGATGCCCAGGCGGTCGACCAGCGCAGCCTGCTGGCGCCGGACGCGCCGCGCCGCCCGGAGACGATCGACCCAGTCCCAGAGGACCACGGCATCGGGCTCATGGGTCAGGAGCGACTCCGCTTCATCGACCTGTGATGTCGCGCAGCATCGTGGACACTCATGTCGCGAGACATCGTGGACAGTCACGAGGGTAGGCGGGGCTTGCGTGGCCCGCCTCGGGACCGCCCGGAGGGCTGGTAGGAGCGGGAGCGGTCGATCTTGAGGTGGCGGACGAGGGCGCCGTCGATGAACACGTTGGCGTGGGCCTTGTCGACGATGACGAGGGCGGGCCGGTCTTGGTGCTCGACGCCGATGTGGATGATGAGCCCGTCGGCGCGGACTCTCCCGGAGCGGTCGACGGTGACGTCGAGGTGTTTCGAGGTCCAGTCCGGATGGGCGAGGGGCTCGGAGGCTGGTCCGGCGGCGGGAGTGGCGCGCCATCGCTCGATGGGGGTCTGGCGACCGATGCCTTGGTGGGGGCGTTCGTTGTTGTAGATCCGGCAGAACTCGTCGAGGTCGGCCTGGAGCTCGGCGACGCTGGCGTGCAGTGGCCGTTTGCGGAGCCACTTCTTGAGGGTCTGTTGGAATCGTTCGACCTTGCCGGTGGTCTGGGGGTGCCAGGGGCGGCCGGTGATGGGCTGCACGCCGGCGTCTCGTAGCTGGGCTTCGAAGAACACCTCGGCGTGGCGGACCTTGCCCGAAAAGCACAGGCCGTTGTCCGACAGGTTCCCTGCGGGTAGCCCCCAGATCTGAGCGCCTTGACCGTAGGTTCTCCACGCCTCTTCGCTGGTCGCTCGGGTCACGGCCCGCGACGAGATCGCGACCCGCGAGTGGTCGTCGACGATGTTGAAGATCTTCACCGCACCGGTGGCGATCACCCAGTCGGTGTGGTCGATCTGCCACAGCTCGTTGGGGGCGGCCGCTTCGAAACGCCGCCAGGTGGCCTTGGGGGCCTTGTGGGGTTGGGGCGCCACCAGGCCCCGCCGGACCAGGATCCGGTGGATCGTCGCCACCGACGGCACCCTGTCCACGTCGCCTTGGCGGGTGAGGTGCCAGTGGATCGACGTCGCCCCATGGTCGAGACCGGCGTCGCCGAGCTCTTTACGCCACCGCACCACCTCGTCCTCGACCTCAACCGAGGTCTGCTGGGGTGACGTGTGCGGACGCCGGGACCGTTCCTCGAGCCCGTCCATGCCCTCGGCCCGGACCCGGGCCGCCCACTTGTAGAACACCGACCGCGACACGCCCTCGTCGCGGCACACCTCTGACACGTTGAACGACGCCCCGACGGACTCCTCGAGCGCGTAGGCCGCTGCTGTTGCTTTCACCGACACCGGGATCACCTCGTTGGCCATGACCCCACACGGAGGCCAAAGGCCGCTCAGGTGTCAACGATGTTGCGCGACATCAACTGTCCACGATGTCCCGAGAAGAGACACTCCGCTTCATCGACCAGCCGGGTGACCAGCTCCAGATCGCCGAGCAGCAGGGCCGCCTCCGCGAGGATCAAGCGGGTGTGGCAGCGCGCTCGCGGGACGGCGCGGGCGTGGCCTTCGATCACTCCGAGGGCGTACAGGATGGCCTCGCGTGCGCGATCCGGTGGCTCGCGGCGGGCGCACGCGTACGCCCCGACCGCGTGGACGTGCACGACGAGCGTGTAGTCACCGATCCCCTCCGCCCGCACCTCGTCCACGGCGCGGGCGATGGCGGCCTGTCCGTCCCCGTCGTCGCCCCGCTGGAACTGCGCCCAAGCCAGGTGGGCGAGCGCCACGGCGTGCGCCGTGGGCTCCCCGCGGGTGGCGAATTCGGCGGCGGCGCACAGGGCCAGCGCGTCCACCGAGGGGTCGACCAGCGGGCTCGCCACCGCCTCCATCAGGCGACCGGTGCTCCACCACGGGTTGTCGATCGGGCCGGCCGCCTGCACGGTGTGGGCCGCCGCGAGGACCGCTTTCACCCCGCCCTCTCCCTGGATCATGGTCAGGGACGCCCGACCGACCTCGAGCCGTCGGTCGTCCACCACCGCACCGGCCGCCAGGGCGTCGTCGAGGTGGTGGAGCCAGTGGCCGGCGTCGTCGAAGTCCCCTCGCGCCAGGCAGGCCCACCCCTGGGCGAGCGCGAGCGCAGGAAGTCGACGGGCCTCGTCGGCCGAGAAGAGCGCGATCCAGCGCTCGAGCGTCTCGATCTGACCGGCCTGCACGAGGCCGGCGAGGTGCCCGAGGACGAGCGAGACGGCCAGGTCCAGTTCGCCGGCGGCGGCCGCCTGGTGGATCGCGCCGTCGGGATCCCCGTGCTCGGCGAGCCACCGGGCCGCCCGACCACGGAGTGCGGCCTCCTCGCCCGGCGCCTCCACGGCGAGCTCCGACTGCAACAGGTCGGCGAAGAGGTGGTGGTAGCGGTAGGTGTCCGCGTCCGCATCGAGCGCGACGACGAAGAGGTTGTCCGAGGCGGCGAGCGCACGCAGGAACGAGCTGCTGTCGGTGCGACCGAGCACCGCGTCGCACAGCCGGCTCGACAAGCGGGGCAGGATCGAGGTCCGTACGAGGAAGGCGCGGAGCGCCGGGTCCAGGCCCCGCATCAGCTCCTCGTGGAAGTAGGTGCCGATGTCGCCGGCGGTGGTCAGCCGGGTGACCACCTGATCGGGGGCCGACGCGCCCTTCAGCGCGATCGCAGAGAGGTAGAGGCCGGCGGGCCAGCCCTCGGTCCGTGCGATCAGCGCCTCCGTCGCCTCGGCGCTCAACCCGGGCACGGTCCGCTCGAGCACCGCGACGCACTCGCGCGAGGTGAACGCGAGGTCGTCGCGCCGCAACACCATGGCGTCGTCGCTGGCCACGTGGCGGGTGAGGCGCATGGGCGGCATCGACCGACCCACGAGGGCGAGCGTCGACCCTTCGGGCAGCAGTCCGACGAGGCGCTCCAGCACCTCGCCCGCCGGGACCGCGGCCAGCAGGTGGACGTCGTCGACGACCAGCACGACGGGCTGGTCGAATCGGGCGAGCCCGTCGGCCAGGCGGGGAAGGACCGCCGTGGCCACCTGGGGCCGGTCCACGGCCAGCGCCGCCTCGGCCTCCGGGAGGGGCTGGATGCGGGCGAGGCTGCGCACGACGTGGCGGAGGAGCCGGACCGGATCGTCGTCGGCCGAGTCGACCGTCAGCCAGGCGGACGGGCGGCCGTCCCGACCGACCCACTGTCGGACGGTCGTGGTCTTGCCGTACCCCACCCCGGCGCGGACGGCCACGACCGGGACGCGGGCGGCGCAGAGCGCGTCGACGAGCACCTCACGCCACAACTCGTCCTCGCGCAGACGGGGTGGATGGAGCTTCGCCTCCACCACCGGGTCCGGGCCCGTGAGCGCAGGTGCGGGCGCGGTGGAACCGGGCGGTGACACGGTGACCAGTATGGAGGCGCGACGCCCGCCCGTGCAGGGTCGAGCGGCCTGACTTCCGATGGCCTTCGGTCACGATCTCCGGCGCGGTCGGCGCCCGTTGCGGGATCCCCTGCCGGGGACCGGTGGCCCGTGGTTGAATCTCGCCATGGCGGCTCCTGATCGCATCCGTGACCTGGACACCCGGCGCGCGTGGGCCCGCGCCCGCGCCCCGCTGTGGTTCGTGCTCGGCACGGCGATGATCGCCCTCTTCAACGCCGCCCTCGTCCTGCTGGTCCTGGCCGCCGCGGCCCGGTTCTGGTCGTGGGCCAGCGGTGACGGGTTCCTGGACTCACCGCTGTGGGAGTACCTCGGCCCCGGCGCCGCGCTCATGGTGATCGGCGCGTTCGTCCTCTCGCTCGTCTACCTCATCGTGCACGTGGTGGCCTCCGCGCCCAAGAAGGTGCTGTCCGACGTGGGCGCCTCCCGTTTGAACCGGGGGATCCTGACCCAGGTCGACAACGTCCTCGACGGGCTCACCATCGGCCTCGGTCAGCCCGAACCACCCGAGCTCTGGCTCATCGACGACCCGGCCCCCAACGCCCTCTCGCTGCGGAGCCGCCGGCGCAAGGTCCTCGCCATCACCAGCGGGTTGACCACGTTCCCCCGCGACGAGCTCGAGGCCGTGTGCGCCCACGAGATGGCCCACCTGCACGCCTCCGACGCGCAATGGGTCACGGCCGCGGGCTCCTCGGTGCAGCGGGCCCGCCGCTACGCCAAGACCGTGCTCGCCGGCGGCATCATGCTCGTGGTCTTCCAGCTGTGGTTGGCCGACAAGGCGGGCTTCCTCGTGTCGCCCTTCGTCTTCGCCCTCGCCCTCACCGCGCTCGGCGGCATCGCCGCCTTCGCACTCGGCCACATGAGCCGGCGGATCCGCAGCGACGCCGACGGCGGGGCCGCCGGCGTGGCCGTCCACCTCTGCAAGAACCCCATCGGGCTCGGCCGGGCGCTCGATCGCATCGGGGCCGATCACCGCCGGGTCACCCACAACACCTGGCGCAGCGAGCTGCTGTGGTTCGAGACCACCGAGGAGGAGGCGTCGACCGACGCCACCGCACGCGGGGGCCGCGAGATCGACCGGCGGGCGGTGGCGGCCTACGCCACCGCCAACGAACAGCGCCCCGCCGAGGCCGCGGCGGCGATCGCCGCCGCCACCGAGGCGGCCAACCTCGCCCTGGCCGGCCCGACGGTCAGCGCGCCGACGCCCGCGGTGCCCGGCTTCCAGCCCACCACCACGGTGAAGGGCCCGCTCGCGCCCGAGCCGGCGCCGGAGTCCCCGGACGGCCCACTGCGCCCGTTCTGACCGGCTCCACCAGGAGCCGCAGGGCGGACGAGACCGCCGGCGCCACGATCTTCCCGTCACGGTTCTAACGGGGTGTCCCCGGGGGTAGACGCTCGGTTGCACATCCGACTGACCCGCGAGGCGACATGACCCCCACCGCAACGGCAACGCGCCCCGATCTGCTCGAGTCCGGACGACCCGTTGGCCGGGTCGAGGTCATGGAGGCCGTGCTCGACGCCGCCACCGACCTCTTCGCCGAGCGCGGCCCCGATGCCGTGACGGTGCGCGAGGTGGCCGACCGGGCGGGCGTCAACCATGCGCTGATCCACCGCCACTACGGCACGAAGGAGGAGCTGCTGCGGGTCGTGCTGTCCAAGGCCATCGAACGGATGGCGGGGGTCGCCCGGGACACCTCCAACACCGGCGAGGACATCCGTGAGGTCATCGCCGCACTGCGCCGCGAGGAGTCCTCCATCCGCCTCCTGGCCTGGGCGCTCCTGTCCGGGTACCCCGTCGAACAGGTCTGGCCGGAGTACCCCGCGTTCCAGAAGGTGCAGTCCGTGCTCGCCGAGGAGCAGGCGGCCAGCGGTGCCGACGGCGAGGACCCCCGGGTCGCGGTCGCCACCGGCACCGCGATGCTGTTCGGCTGGATCCTGTTCCGGCCCTTCCTCGACCGGGCCGCCCAGCTGTCCAAGATCCCGGGCCTCGACGACGAGGACGTGCTCTTCGCCGCCGCGCAGCACCTGCTCGACCGCGCCCGCTGAGGCTCGCCGCCGGGGGCGGCGGCGAGGGCCTACGGTTGGGCGGTGGCCGCCACGGAGGAAGCCGGTGAGATCGATCCGCGCTCGGGGGTGAACAAGGCGTCGCGCGCCGTGCTCGTCACCCTCGCCACCGCGCAGTTCGTGATGGTCCTCGACCAGGCGGTGATGAACGTCTCCATCAGCCAGTTGGTGGCGGACTTCGACACCGAGGTCACCACCATCCAGGGCGTCATCACCCTCTACAGCCTGGTCATGGCGGCCCTGATGGTCACCGGCGGCAAGCTCGGCGACCTCTGGGGCCGCAAGCGGGCCTTTCGCATCGGCCTCATCATCTACGCGTGCGGGTCCGCGCTCACCGCCGTGTCCTGGTCGGTCGGCGCCCTGGCGCTCGGGTGGTCCGTCCTCGAGGGCATCGGCGCCGCGCTGGTGATGCCCGCGCTCGCCGCACTCGTCGCCGGCAACTTCCAGGGCAAGGCGCGCGCCGGTGCCTACGCGGTGCTCGGCGGCGTCGGCGGCGCCGGGATCGCGGTCGGCCCGATCCTCGGCGGATGGGTGACCACCAACCTGACCTGGCGCCTCGTGTTCGCCGGTGAGGTGGTCCTGGTGCTGTTCATCCTCTTCATGTTGCGCACCATGGCGGACGCGCCCCGCGAAGGCCGGGCGCCCCAGCTCGACTGGGTCGGCTCGGTGCTCTCGGCCTCGGGCCTGGCCCTGATCGTGGTGGGCGCCCTGCAGTCGGGCACCTGGGGCTGGGTACAGCCCCGCAACGCCCCCGTCGAGCCGCTCGGCTACTCCCCCACGCTGTTCGTGATCAGCTTCGGCGGCATCGTCCTGTGGGGCTTCGCCCGCTGGCAGCGCCACCGCGAGCAGACCGGCCGCGACCCCCTCGTGCGCCTCGACCGCCTGCGCATCCCCACGCTGCGGTCGGGCCTCGTGATGTTCCTCGCCCAGAACACGATCCTGCTCGGGATCTTCTTCATCATGCCGCTGTACCTGCAGATCGTGCAGGGCTACGACGCCTTCGAGACCGGCCTGCGCATGCTGCCGGTCTCGGTGACGATGTTCGTGACCGCGCTCGCCGGCCCGAAGCTGGCCGGACGGGCCGGGCCCCGGCGGGTGGTCCGGGCCGGGCTCGCCGTCATCGTCCTCTCGTGCGCCGGGCTCCTGAGCGTGCTCGACCCCGAGATCGACACGCCGGCGTTCCTGTGGGTGATGGCCGCGCTCGGCGTGGGCATGGGCCTGATCGTGTCGCAGCTGGGCAACGTGGTGCAGTCCTCGGTGGACGAGGAGGGCCGCAGCGAGGCCGGCGGGCTGCAGAACACGGCCCTCCAGCTCGGCGCCGCCCTCGGCACCGCGCTGATCGGCGCCATCGTCATCGGCGGGCTGGCCAACAGCGTGATCAGCAAGGTCGAGGCCAACCCCGCCCTCAGCGAGTCGACCCAGGCCCAGGTGGGGACCTCGCTCGAGGCCGGCATCTCGTTCGTCTCGATCGACCAGGTCCAAGCCGGCGTGGACGCCGCCGGCATCCCGCCGGCCGAGGGCGACGCGCTGGTGCAGGCCTACAGCGAAGCCCAGCTGGAGGCCCTGAAGGCGGGCGTCCTGCTGGCCGGGGGCATCGCGCTGCTGTCGTTCCTCGGCACGACCCACCTGCCCGGGCCCGAGCGCGACGAGGACGACGACGAAGCGGGCACGTTCCCCGCCGGCCCCACGCCGGCGGTCACCTGAGCGACCGCCGACGCCCGAAGTGGCGATCGCGGCGCTGATGTTCGTCGTGGTCGACCACCCGGTGTTCCTCGTGGCCTTCGCGCCGTTCTTCGCCCCGGAGCGTGCGATGGCGTGGGTGCGCGTTGCCCCAAAACGTTCAGCTGAACGCCGATGTGCCTCCGCGTCCTAGCATCGGCGTCCTGCTGATCGCGGCAGGCGACGACAGGGAGCACCACGTGGCGGATGCCAGCAGCACCGGAGCCGGGCGCCACGAGCTGAGCGCACGGCAGCGCGAGAAGTTGAACTTCATCTGGTCGGTGAAGGAGACGCTGCGCGACCACTACAAGCGCCACCAGTACCAGGACGTGATCCTGCCGTTCTGCGTGCTGCGCCGCCTCGACTGCGTCCTCGAGGAGACCAAGGACGCCGTCGTGGCCAAGGCCGACGAACTCGGGTCGGACAAGTGGGATGCCGCCACCGACGTGCTCGCCCACGTCGCCAAGCAGCCGTTCTGGAACGCGTCGAAGTTCACCTTCGCGAACCTCCTGGCGGATCAGCACAACATCCGCCGCAACGTCCACGCCTACGTGCGCGGCTTCTCGCCGAACGCCAGGGACGCCCTCGTCCGGTTCGGGCTACCGAACCAGATCGACAAGATGGCCGAGGCCCAGATCCTCTACATGGTCGTCAAGCAGTTCGCCGAGATCGACCTGCACCCCGACGTCGTCTCGAACCTCGAGATGGGCTACATCTACGAGGAGCTCATCCGGGTCACGGCGGACCTCTCCAACGAGGAGGCCGGCGAGCACTTCACGCCCCGCGAGGTGATCGAGCTGATGGTGAACGTCCTGTTCGCCGGCGACGACCGGCTGCACGAGCCGTCGAAGATCTTCAAGATCTACGACCCCGCCTGCGGGACCGGGGGCATGTTGACGGTGGCCGAGGAGCACGTCCGTCGGGTCAACCCGACCGCTCGGCTGCACCTCTTCGGTCAGGAGCTCCAGCCCGAGTCTTACGCGGTCTGCCGCACCGACATGTTGCTGAAGGGACAGAACGCCGCCGGCATCGTGTTCGGCGACTCGTTCACGCAGGACGGCCACAAGGGCAAAACGTTCGACTACCAGCTCGCCAACCCTCCCTACGGCAAGGACTGGAAGACGATCGAGAAGGCCATCAAGGCCGAGCACGCCGACGAGGGGTTCGACGGTCGCTTCGGCGCCGGGCTACCCGCCACCTCGGACGGGCAGATCCTGTTCCTGCAGCAGATGATCTCGAAGATGCCTGCCGTCGAGGATGGTGGCGGTCGCATCGCGGTCGTCTTCAACGGCTCGCCCCTGTTCTCCGGCGACGCCGGCTCGGGCATGAGCGAGATCCGCCGCTGGATCATCGAGAACGACTGGCTCGACGCCATCATCGGCCTGCCCGACCAGCTCTTCTACAACACCGGCATCAGCACCTACATCTGGGTGGTCACGAACCGGAAGCGCCCTGAGCGCCAGGGCCGGGTACAGCTGATCGACGCTCGTGAGCTGTTCGCCAAGATGCGCAAGAGCCTGGGGAACAAGCGGAACGAGCTGACGCCGGACCACATCGCCGAGATCACGGCCCTCTACGAGGACTTCGCCGAGGGCGACCGCTCGAAGATCCTGCCCAACGCCGCCTTCGGCTACCGCAAGGTCACGCTCGAGCGGCCGCTGCAGGTGCGCTACGAGATCAACGAGGAGACGATCGCCGCGGTCCTGGCCGGCAAGACGATGGCGAAGCTGGACGACGACACCCAGAAGGTGATCGAGATCGTGCTGACGAACCTCCTTGGCACCACGGCGCCGACGGTCGACGAGTTCGAGGCGATCGTGGTGCCCGAGGCGGTGACCGTGTGGGCCGACCACGGCTGGGAGACGCCCGACGGCGAGACCGGTGACCTGGCCTGGGGCTTCGGCATCACCAAGGCGCAGGCCAAGGCCATCGTGGCCGACCTGACCGTGCACGATCCCGATGCCGATCCGGTCACCGACCGCAAGGGGGTCGTACAGCCCGACCCGAGGCGGCGCGACACCGAGAACATCCCGCTCGACGAGGACGTCGACGCCTTCATCGCCCGTGAGGTGCTGCCCTTCGCCCCCGACGCCTGGGTCGACGAGTCGAAGACCAAGGTGGGCTACGAGATCCCCTTCACCCGCCACTTCTACCAGTACGTCCCACCCCGCCCCCTCGCCGAGATCGACGCCGACATCAAGGCCAGCCAGCAGCGCATCCTCGCTCTGCTCGCCGAGGTGACCGAGTGACCCGGTTAAAGGCGTTCGTCTCGAACCCCGTCGAACGGCCGCCGGCGGATACACCCCTGCCCTACGTCGCTCTGGAGCACATCGAGTCCGGCACCGGACGGCTCTTGCCCTCGGTCGAGCTTGATGAGGTCACCGACGACACAGCGGTCGTCCACCAAGCCGGCGACGTTCGGTTCGGCAAGCTCAGGCCCTACCTCGCCAAGTCCCTGTACATGGCCGAGGACGGCCAGGGATCCGGCGAGCTCCTCGTTCTTCGACCCAGGTCTGGCCTGAACGCACGGTTCCTCTACTACCTGACCCTAAGTCAGCCCTTCGTGGAGTGGGCGACGGCGACCGCTTACGGCGTCAAGATGCCTCGGACCAACTTCGAGGCCTTGGGCGCGTTCCAACTAGATCCGCCTCCGATCGTCGAGCAGCAGCGCATTACCGACTACCTCGACCTCGAGATCGCACGCCTCGACGTGTTGATTGACGAGGAGATGAACCTTGCCCGGCTTATCCACGAACGTGTGGACGCGCTACGTGAGTCGGCCTTCAGCGGCGGGCGGCCACGCCGCCTGAAAGAAGTCCTGCGGGAATGGCCTACATATGGCGTACTTGTCCCAGAGTTCGTCGAGGAGGGTGTGCCCTTTGTGCGGGTCGGCGATCTCGCCTCGATGGCCGAGCCTTCCGTGCCGGAGCGGCGAATTCCGAATGAGCTGTCGGCGCAGTACCGACGCACAATTCTGCGCGGCGGCGAGGTACTCGTGTCCGTCGTCGGATCTCTCGGACGGGTCGGTGTCGCCCCCGAACGACTCGCAGGCGCAAACGTGGCGCGAGCAGTCGCCGTCCTTCAGGTCGATGAGGAACGGTGTCCGGCGACGCTGTTGGCGGAGTATGTGCAGACGCGGTGCTACCAAGACCAGGCCCTGCTCGCCACCGGCTCTGACACGGCTCAGCCGACATTGAACATGATCGATTTGGCGAACTTTGTTGTCCCGCTCCCCGATCATCCGAATGCGTTGGCCGAGTTGACCGCCACTCTTGAACGAGAGCGCGCTAAGGCGGCCTTGAGTGAAGCTGAGCTAGGGCACCGGATCACCCTCCTACGCGAGCGCCGGCAGGCGCTGATCACCCATGCGGTGACCCACGGGATCGAGGGGCTACCCGGGGTGGCGTGACCTACGGCCGGCGCAGGCCGGCAGCCTCGCAGCCGCAGATCTCGACCGGTCCACGAAGAACGGCCTCCCTCGAAGCGGGAGGCCGTCGGGCCAGCGGTGGTGAACCGGTGGCGGGGCTGGGTGCCCGCGTAGGTGGGACGTAGGTCGGTCCGCCCCGCAACGCGCTGCCGATCAGATCCGGAAGGGGACCTCGCGATCCCAGAACCCGACTTGCCGCATCTCGGCATGGATCTCGTTTGCTCGCGCAGTGGTGCAGAACCCCGACTCGGCGCCACGAACGAGGAGGCGCCGGATCCGCTCGTAGCGGTGGCCAGGGCGGTGGCGATCGAGGGCGCTCAGCGCATCGGCGTCGTCGGTGGCGAGTACCAGGTCCCGAGACACGGCGATCGCGAGGCACGCCGCCTCGCGCGGATCGAGCGGGAAACTCTCGGCGAATCAGGCAACAGAGGGGCGGCCCTCTCGAATGCGGCTGCCTACTCCCAATCGGCGTCGAACTCGATGATCTCGATCGCACCGTCGGAGGCGAGTTGCGCGACGACGGTGAAGACAGGGACGAGGATGCCCACCACGGTGAGGATGCGGTAGTCGGTTCGGCCCGGGATCAGCTCGGTCAGCGTGTCCCACTCGGTGGCAACCCGGTCGACGACCCGCAGGAGCTCGTGGACCTGGAAGTCGTGAGTCGAGGGCTCGCCGTTCGGACCTCGTTCATGAGGTAGTTGCCCATCGAGGTCCTCGAAGAACGAAGCCGTGATCCGGACCGACCTGCGGTCCGCCGTCACCGTGGGGACGACTGCTCAGCGTCGATGCGCGCCTGGACGCGTTCGCGGACGCGAGCAAGGTGCTCGGCGGGAACGGCGTCGGGGTTCCGCACGATGCCCGCCTCGAAGAGGTCATCGACCTCGTCAGGTGCCATCGCCTCCAGTTCAGCCGCAGTCCACACCTTCCGAGCCATCCACTCACCCTACCCATCGATCCCCAGCGAACGAGCGTTGGTCTGACCCGTCGGAGGGGTCGGACGGTTCGCCGCGCGGGTCGAGCCGCACCGGTGAGTGGCTCGGTGTCACACGCGCCCCGCATTCGTCGATGACAACGACCTACGGTGGCCCGCACCCTGCCGCGAGGTCGCGGATCCATCGACGAGAACGACCGGGAGAGGTTCGATGCCGGCGCACGTGTCAGAGCAGCAGTTCGAGACCGATGTGGTCGACGCGCTCACCGCCGCCGGCGGATACACGCTCGGCACCACCTCGCACTACGACGTCGACCAGGGGCTCGACACCGCAGAGCTCCTCGCCTTCATCGGCGCCACCCAGGGCGAGCGCTGGGAGGAACTGAAGGTCCGCCACGGTGGCGACCCCGAAGAAGCGCAGATGCGCTTCAAACTGCGGCTCGTCGATGAACTCGACCGCCGAGGGACGCTCGACCTGCTGCGCAAGGGCGTCGACGACCAGGGCCTGCACTTCGATCTGGCCTACTTCCGGCCGGCGAACGCCAAGAACCCCGAGCTGATCGACCTCTATGGCAAGAACCGGCTGACCGTCACCCGCCAGCTCCGCTACTCGGACCAACACGGCAACAGCGTCGACCTGTGCCTGTTCGTCAACGGACTGCCCGTCGCCACGGTCGAGCTCAAACACCACCTGAACGGCCAGAGCGTCGATCACGCGATGGAGCAGTACCGCAGCGACCGCGACCCCCGCGACCTGCTCCTCCGGCGCACGCTCGTGCACTTCGCCGTCGACACCCGCCTGGCGTACATGACCACACGCCTCGAGTGGGGCGACACCGGCTTCCTGCCCTTCAACCGCGGGAGCGATCCCGGCCGTCTCTCGTGTGGCGCGGGCAACCCACCGAACCCCGATGGCTACGCCACCTCCTACCTGTGGGAGCGGGTCTGGGCCTACGACGGGTGGCTCGACATACTCGGCCGCTTCGTCGAGGCGCTCGGTGGCCCCGCCGGAAAACGTTCAGCGGAACGCACCGTGATCTTCCCTCGCTTCCACCAGTGGGATGCCGTGTCGCGCCTCGCCGCCGACGCACAGGCGAACGGCCCGGGGAAGGCCTACCTGGTCCAGCACTCGGCCGGATCGGGCAAGTCCAACTCGATCGGCTGGCTGGCGCACCGCCTCTCGCTCCTGCACGACGACACCGACGACAAGGTGTTCGACAAGGTCATCGTCGTCACCGATCGCCGTGCGCTCGACACCCAGCTGCGGGCCACGGTGTCCCAGTTCGAGTCCGTCCCCGGGACCATCGTCACCGTCGAGGAAGGGAAGGGCTCGAAGTCCGAGCAACTCGCCGCTGCACTTGGCGGCAAGGCGCAGATCGTGACGGTGACCCTGGAGACCTTCCCCTACGTCATCGCCAAGCTCGATGACGTCGACCTCTCAGGCCAGCGCTTCGCAGTCATCGTGGACGAGGCCCACAGCTCGCAGACGGGGGATGCCGCCACCGCTCTCAAGCAGACCCTCGGAGCAAGAGCCCGCGACCTCCCGGGCGACGACGAGGAGATGGACGCCGAGGCCGCGCTCGCTGCCGTCGTGGCCGCCCGAGGCCAGCAGCCGAACCTCAGCTTCTTCGCGTTCACGGCCACCCCCAAGGAGCGCACGGTCGAGCTGTTCGGCGTTGTGGGACCCGACGGCACGAAGCGCCCGTTCCACCTCTACACGATGCGCCAGGCCATCGAGGAGAAGTTCATCCTCGACGTGCTGGCCAACTACGCCACGTACGGCACCTACTTCCGGCTCGCCACCGTGGACGGCGACGCCGAGGTCGAGGTGGGCAAGGCCGGCGCCGCCATCCGCCGATTCATCTGGCAGCACCCGCAGATGATCGGCCAGAAGGCAGCCATCATCGTGGAGCACTTCCGGTCTCACACCGCCAAGGCGCTCGGTGGTCGCGCCAAGGCGATGGTCGTCACCGAGTCCCGCGCCTCTGCGGTCCGCTACAAGCAGGCCATCGACCACCACATCGCGACCCAGGGGTACACGGACGTGCGCGCCCTGGTGGCCTTCTCGGGCGACCTGCTCGACGACTCCGGCCAACGGGTGACCGAGGCGATCCTCAACGGCTTCCCCGAGGCGCAGACGGCGAAGCGCTTCAAGGGCGAGCATCCGTACTCGCCCGGCGACTTCCAGATCATGATCGTGGCCGAGAAGTTCCAGACCGGGTTCGACGAGCCGTACCTGCACACGATGTACGTGGACAAGACGCTCACCGGCCTGAACGCGGTCCAGACCCTCTCTCGGCTCAACCGCTCGGCGCCCGGGAAAGAGGAGACGTTCGTCCTCGACTTCCGCAACGACGCCGAGGCCATCGGCGACGCGTTCCAGCGCTACTACGAAGCCGTCATCGTGGAGCCCACCAGCCCCAACGTGCTCTACGACCTGAGGGGCCGCATCATGACCGCAGGCATCCTCGACCCGACCGAGATCACCAAAGCGGCAGAGGCGTACTTCGGCGTCGAGCCCGCCAAGCGCAACCTCAAGGTGATCCACGCCAACCTCGATCCGGCGGTGCTGCGCTTCGTGGCGCTCGAGGACGACCTGCAGGCCGAGTTCAAGGACGCGGTCGACCAGTTCACCCGTGCCTACGCCTTCCTCGCCCAGGTGATGCCGTTCACCGACGCCGACCTCGAGATGCTCTACGTCTACGTCAAGGCGCTGCGCACGCTGTTGCGCGACGCCGCCAGTGGCGGCCTCGACCTGGGTGACGACCTCATCCTCACCCACCTGCGCCTGATGGCCCACGGCGCCGAAGGCATCGCCCTCGAGGCAGGCGAGATCGAGCCCGGCTCCGCCCTGCCCGGTGGCGGCCATGGAGGTGCGGGCGAACCGCAGCGGGAGAGCCTCGAGGAGATCATCGCTGCCATCAACGAGCGCTTCGGGACAGACCTCGACGAGCGCGACAAGCTCGAGGTCGAGAAGGTCGAGATCACTCTCCGAGCAGACGACGAGTTGCGGACCTTCGCCCAGGCCAACCCCATGGAGAGCTTCGCCCTGGAATTCGGCCCGAAGTTCAAGAGCGCGATCCTCGACACAGAGGCTCACACCGACCGCCTTTACCACCTACTCCTCACGAACCCGGAGCTCGCCAAGATGATCGAGTCCGAGGTCATGCGCACCACCTATGAGGCGCTCCGCGAGCGGGAGGCCGAGCCGTGAAGCTCGATCAGATCGAGATCAAGAAGGAGCGCCTTGGCTGTTCCACGACCACCGCAGCGGCACGACGACGTCAGCGATCCAAACCCGGCGTCGACCTGACCGCCAAGCAGGGCCGCTACCTCAGCAGACCTTGGCGCGCTTGTGGGGCTGGTGGCCGACGGGCGAGGCCTGCTCGGGGGGCAGGGCGCCGAGCTCGGCGGTGACCCGGTGGAAGTCGGCGACGAGGAGGTCGGCCATGTCGCGGCTCATGCCCTCGCGGACCACGACCCGCAGGACCGAGACGTGGTCGGCGTCCTTGGCCAGGGTGTAGGCCGGGACGATCCAGCCCCGCTCCTTCATCTTGGCGCTGATGTCGTACGCGGTGAACGGCTCGTCGTCGTTGACCCGGGCGCACACGAGCGGCAGCGCGTTCGGCTTGCTCATCAGGGTCACGTGCGGGCTCTCGTCGACGAGGGCGGCCAGGTAGTCCGCGGTCGCCGAGAGGCGCTGCATGACGTCGGTGTACCCGGCCCGGCCCATGCGCAGGAAGTTGTAGTACTGCGCCACGATCTGGCTCGCCCCGCGGGAGAAGTTCAGGTCGAAGGTGGGCTGGTCGCCCCCGAGGTAGTTGGTGTGGAAGATGAGGTCCTCGGGCAGCTGGCTCTTGTCCCGCCAGAGGGCCCAGCCCACGCCCGGGTACACCAGGCCGTACTTGTGGCCCGACGTGTTGATCGACTTCACCCGCGGCAGGCGGAAATCCCAGAGGAGGTCGGGCTGGGTGAACGGTGCGACGAAGGCGCCGCTGGCGCCGTCGACGTGCAGCGGCACGTCGAGGCCGGTGCGCTCCTGCAGGGCGTCGAGGGCGTCGGACAGGCCCTTGATGTCCTCGAACTCCCCGGTGTAGGTGGAGCCGAGGATGCCGACCACGCCGATGGTGTTCTCGTCCACGAGGGACACCGCCAGCTCGGGGTCGATGACCGTGCGCTCGGGGGTGATGGGCACGAAGCGGGGCTCGACCTCGAAGTACCGGACGAACTTCTCCCAGCACACCTGCACGGTCTCGCTCATCACCAGGTTGGGCTTGTCGGTCGGCTGGCCGGCCGCCTCGCGGGCCGCCTTCCAGCGCCACTTCATGGCCAGGCCGGCGAGGTGGATGGCCTCGGAGGAGCCGACGGTGGCGGTGCCCATGGCGTGCTCGGCGTCATCGGCGTGGAAGAGGTCGGCGATGATGCTGACGCAGCGGTTCTGGATCTCGGTGGTCTGCGGGTACTCGTCCTGGTCGATGCTGTTGACGTTCAGCGTCTCGGCGATGAGCTTCTCGGCCTCGGGCTCCATCCAGGTGGTCACGAAGGTGGCGAGGTTGAGCGCCGGGTTCCCGTCGAGCGCGAGCTCGTCGTGGATCAGTTGGTACGCGAGCCGCGCCGGCATGTCGCCCTCGGGGAGGCGGTACTTCGGGATGGGCTCGGACAGCGAGCGGCTCCCGTAGGCCGGGGCGAGGGTGTCGTCGGGGTCGTTCTCGGCGTGGTTGAACATGGGTGCGTCCTCCTGGTCGTGGCGCAGAGTAACCCCACGGTTCGCCCCGCGCCGGAGCGTCGCGCCGAATCGTCCACATGGGGTGAAACCGACGGGTTTACGCTCCCTGCTGTCGCACGAGGTGCGGTCCGCGCCCACGGGCATCCCGGTTCGGGGACCCCGACGCCTCTCGGCGGCACGGCCGGAGAACAGGACGGGTTCCCGATGACATCCGAGACGCCAGGCGACACGACGACGACCGCCGAGCCCCCCGCCAAGCACCGCCTCCCCCTGTTCCAGGGGCTGTTGCCCGTGGACCGGACGCGCGTACCGGCCGAGGTGGTGGCCGGTGTCACCCTCGCCGCCCTCGCCATCCCGGAGGTGATGGGCTACGCCACCATCGCCGGGATGCCGGTGATCACCGGCCTCTACACCATCGTCCTGCCGGTCATGGTGTTCGCCGTCTTCGGCTCCTCGAGGCACCTCGTGGTGGGCGCCGACTCGGCCACCGCGGCGGTGATGGCGGCCGGTCTCGCCGGGCTCGCGGCCACGGGGTCGACCGAGTACGTCGCCCTGGCCGGCCTCCTGGCCCTCATGGCGGCGGCGTTCCTGCTCCTCGCCCGGATGGTGAAGCTCGGCTTCCTCGCCGACTTCCTGTCCCGCACCGTGCTGATCGGCTTCCTGACCGGCGTGGGCATCCAGGTGGCCTGCGGTCAGGTCGGCGGCCTCCTGGGGATCCCCGAGGGGACCGGCATCACGCTGTTCGGCCACACCGACAGCGGCACCGTCGGCAAGCTCGTCAGCACCCTCGAGAACCTCGACCAGATCAGCTGGTCCACCGTGGCCGTGTCGGTCTCGGTCATCGTCGTCATCCTCGGCGCCAAGTACGTCACCAAGAAGGCGCCCGGCGCCTTGATCGCGGTCATCCGCGCCATCTTCGTCCCCGGGAACTGGGCCCTCGCGAGCCACGCGGTCTCCACCCTCGGCACGGTCCCCGGCGGGCTCCCCTGCCTCGGCCTGCCGTCGGGGGGGCTCTCGGAGATCGCCGCCCTCGTGCCCACGGCCGCCTCGGTGTTCATCCTGATCCTGGCGCAGAGCGCGGCCACCTCCCGGGCCTACGCCTCCAAGTACAACGACCGCTTCGACGAGAACGTCGACCTCGTCGGCCTCGGTGCGGCCAACGTCGCCGCCGGCCTCAGCGGCACCTTCCTGATCAACGGCAGCCCCACGAAGACCCAGATGGTCGACGGCGCCGGGGGGCGCAGCCAGCTGGCCCAGCTGACCACCGGGGTGATCGTCGCCATCGTCCTGTTGTTCCTGACCGCCCCGCTCCAGTACATGCCCAACGCCGTGCTCGCCGCGGTCGTCTTCCTCATCGGCATCGAGCTGGTCGACCTGGCCGGCATGCGCAAGATCCTGCGGATGCGCCCCGACGAGTTCGTGGTGGCGCTCGCCACCGCGGTCGCGGTGGTGGCCGTCGGCGTGGAGCAGGGCATCGTCCTGGCCATCGTGCTCTCGGTCCTGGACCACCTGCGCAACTCCTACCGGCCCATCACCTCGGTCATGGTTCCCGCCAAGGGTGACCCCCACTGGCGCCAGGTGCCCTTCACCGCCGGCGCCCGCACCCTGCCCGGCCTCGTCGTGTACCGCTTCGCCGGCGGCATCTACTACGCCAACGCCAACCACCTCGTGGAGGACGTGAACGGCATCGTCGAAGGTGGCGAGGCCGCCGGCGACCCGCTCCGCTGGCTGTGCTTCGACGCCGTGGTCATCGACGACGTCGACTTCAGCGGCGCCGAGGCCCTGCGCCAGATCCACGGGAGCCTCGCCGAGCACGGCGTCCGCCTGGTCATCGCCGAGCCCCTCCCCCAGGTCCGCGCCCTCATGGACCGCTACGGCCTGGTCGATCTGCTCGGGGAGGACGCGTTCTACCCCACCCTCTCCGATGCGGTCGCCGCCTACCGTTCGACCGACACCTCCACCGACACCACCGACACCACCGACACCACCACCTCCGAGGAGCCCCCGCAGTGAACGACCACCAGGCCCACCAGCTCGCCCACCTCAGCATCGAGGATCGGGTCGCCATCGGGCGGGCCGCCCGCGAGCGTGTGTCGCGACGCAGCCACGGCGAGTGGGCACCCGCCGCCAACCGCACCGACCCCGTCAGCTTCATCGAGCAGCAGGCCACCACCCGGGTCCCGGACCTCGTCCCGCTGCGCCACGGACGGATGGCCGCCTCGGCCTTCGCCTTCTACCGGGGGGCGGCCCTGGTGATGGCCTCGGACCTCGCCGCCACCCCCCACACCGGGCTGACCGTGCAGCTCTGCGGCGACGCCCACCTGGCCAACTTCGGGGTGTTCAACACTCCCAAGCGCAACATGGTCTTCAGCGTCAACGACTTCGACGAGACCCTGCCCGGCCCCTTCGAGTGGGACGTCAAGCGCCTCGCCGCCAGCATGGAGATCGCCGCCCGCTCGCGCAGCTTCGACGACGCCACCAACACCCTCATCGTGGAGCAGACCGTGCGCTCGTACCGGGAGGCGATGGCGTCGTTCGCGGCGACGAGCAACCTCGACACCTGGTACGTCCGCCTCGACATGGCCGGGATCCAGGAGCGCTGGGGCACCAGCGTCACCGCCAAGGAGCAGGCGGGCTTCCGCAAGACGGTGAGCAAGGCCGAGGCGAAGACGCGGGAGAAGGCGCTCGCCAAGCTGACCGAGACCGTCGACGGCGAGCTGCGCTTCAAGTCGGACCCGCCGCTGCTCGTGGCCATGCGTGACCTCCCCGAGGGCGCCGACGAGCGCCTGCGCCAGGTCGTGGTCGAGGCCCTCGAGGAGTACCGCACCACGCTCAGCGACGACCGCCGCTACCTGCTCGAGACCTACCGCTTCGTCGACCTGGCCCTGAAGGTGGTCGGGGTCGGTTCGGTGGGCACCCGGTGCTGGCTGGCGCTCTTCGTCGGGCGCGACAACGACGACCCGCTCTTCCTCCAGATCAAGGAGGCGGAGGCCTCCGTGCTGGAGCGCTTCCTCGAGCCCAGCGAGTACCCGGAGCACGGCCAGCGGGTGGTCGAGGGCCAGCGCCTCATGCAGGCGTCGTCGGACATCTTCCTCGGCTGGCACCGCGTCGCCGCCCACGAGTCCATCGACAACCGGGCGCACGACTACTACGTGCGCCAGCTGTGGGACGGGAAGGGCTCGGCGCCGGTCGAGACCATGTCCGCCAAGCTGATGGGCATGTACGGCGAGATGTGCGGATGGACCCTCGCCCGGGCCCACGCCCGCTCGGGCGACCCCATCGCCATCGCCGCCTACCTCGGCAACAGCACCAAATTCGACCGGGCCCTGACCGCCTACGCCCGGACCTACGCGCTGCAGAACGACCGGGACCACCAGGCCCTCGTGGACGCCATCGAAGCGGGTCGGGTGCCGGCGGTCACCGAGACCGCCTGAGCTGCTGTCCGGCCGGCGCCCCTCGAGCGGGCGCCGGTCCGGGGCCGGTCAGTCGGCGCCGGCGGCGGCCACGTCCTCTCGGTGGTACTCCTCGAGCAGCTCCCGCTCGCGCTGGTAGCGGGGGAAGAGGAAGAACACCAGGGCGGCGCCGAGCAGGATGGCCACGATGCCCGCCAGGTAGGCCCAGTCCTGGCCGTCCACGAACGAGGACCGCGCCGCGGCGGTGATCTGCGACGCGTACTGCGGGTGCTGCTCGGCCACGGCCTCGGCGCTGGCGAAGGAGCGCTCGAGCTGGGTCTGCACGCTGTCGGTGATGCGGGCCTGGTCGGCGGCCGGCGCCCCGGAGATGGCGGTCGCCACCGCCGCCGCGTAGCCGGCGGTCAGCAGCGCCCCCATGATCGACTGCATGATGGCGCCGCCGAGGTCGCGTTGGAGATCGGCGGTGCCCGAGGCCATGCCCGCCCGGGTCACCGGCACGGAGCCCGTCAGCGAGTGCGAGGCCGGCGTGCCCGCGAGGCCGACGCCGAGGCCCACGAAGGCGTAGGCGAGGCCCACCAGCCAGTACGAGATGCCGTCGTTCCAGAACAGCAACATGGTGGTGAAGCCGAGGAGGCAGAACACGTAGCCGCTCAGCAGGGTGAAGCGGGCGCCCTTGGCTTCGACCAATTTCGCGGAGCGCGGGGCGGCGAGGACCATGCAGACCACCGCCGGGAGGATGGCGGCGCCCGCGGACAGGCTCGAGTAGCCCAGCACGTTCTGGAGGAACTGCTGGCCGACGAACATCGCGCCCATCAGCGAGCCGAAGACGATGATGCCGGCGACCGCCGCCACCCAGAAGATGCGCCGGGCCGCCACCTTCAGGTCGTAGAGGGGGTTGGCCGCCCGCTTCTGACGGAGGAAGAAGGCCCCGCCGGCGGCCAGGGCCACCGCGAGGAGGCCGACGGCGACGGTGCCCTCGTCGGGGACCGGTGCGATGTTGATGGCCAGGACGAGGCCGGCGACCATCAGCACCGACAGGATGCCGCCGAGGTTGTCGACCGGGTCGGTGGACTCGTTGACGTGGGCCGGGACCAGGCGCCACGCGAGGAAGAAGGCCACGACGGCCAGGGGCAGGGTGACGAGGAAGACCGAGCCCCAGTAGAAGTGCAGGAGCAGGCCCCCGGCCACGAGCGGACCGAGGGCGGAGATGCCACCGCCGAGCGCGGACCAGAGGGCGATCGAGCGGGTGCGGGCGGCGCCGGACCAGAGGGCGGTGATGAGGGCCAGCGTGGTCGGGTAGGCCATGCCCGCCGAGAGGCCGCCCAGGATGCGGGCGGCGATGAGCACGCCGATGCTCGGGGCGAACGCGGCGAGCAGGCTGGCAGGTACGGAGAGGCTCACGCCGAGCAGCAGCATGAGCTTGCGGCCGTACCGGTCGCCTAGGGCGCCGAGCCAGAGCACCGACGCGGCGAGACCGAGCGAGTAGCCCACGGCCACCATGTCGAGCGAGGTCTGCGACGCGGTGAAGGCCTTGCCGATGTCGGGCAGGGCGACGTTGGCCACCGCGAGGTTGAGGTTGGCCACGGCGGCGACGAGGATCAGCGCCAGCAGCACCGCCTTCGCCTTGTCCGGGGCCGTGCCCTCGTCGCTGGGCGGGACTCCGCTCTGGTCGCTCACGATGTCACGATCCCCTCGTTCGTCGTCGTAACCGGGTGTGGGCACGGTAGTGCTCCGCACCGTGGTCGTTCTCTCTAGCCTGAGCCTCATGGCCCCGACCCCCGTCTCGCTCGGCCGCCGGCCCGACGGCGGCGAGCCGGGACCGGCGCTCCCCTCCCCCCGACCCCTCACCGCGCCGGCCCAGTTCCACGTGCTGGCCAAGCCGACGGGGCCCATCTGCAACCTCGACTGCGAGTACTGCTTCTTCCTCTCCAAGGAGGCGCTGTACCCGGGGGACCGCTTCCGCATGGGCGACGACGTGCTGGAGCAGTACCTCCGTCAGCTGCTCGAGTCGATGGAGCAACCGACCGTCACCATCGCCTGGCAGGGCGGCGAGCCGACCCTGATGGGCGTCGACTTCTTCCGTCGTGCCGTCGAGCTCGCCGAGGCGTTGAAGCGGCCCGGTCAGCGCCTCGAGCACACCATCCAGACCAACGGCACCCTGCTCACCGATGAGTGGTGCGAGCTGCTGGCCCGCCACCGCTTCCTCGTGGGCATCAGCATCGACGGCCCGCCGGAGCTCCACGACGCCTACCGGGTGGACAAGCGCGGCGGGCCCACCTCGGACAAGGTCCTGCGGGGCCTCGAACTGCTGAAGGCCCACGGCGTGGACTGGAACGTGCTGTGCACCGTGCACGCCGCCAACCAGCACCACCCCCTGGAGATCTACCGATGGTTCCGCGACGACCTCGGCGCCACCCACGTCCAGCTCATCCCCATCGTCGAGCGGGACAACGACACGGGCTTCCAGGAGGGCGACCGGGTCACCCACCGCTCGGTCGACCCGGTGGCGTGGGGCGAGTTCCTCGTCACCGTGTTCGACGAGTGGCTCCGCCACGACGTGGGCCGGGTGTTCCTCCCCCACTTCGACGCCGCCCTGGCCTCCTGGGTGGGCGCACCGGCCTCGCTCTGCATCTTCGGGGAGACCTGTGGGGACGCCGTCGCCCTCGAGCACAACGGTGACCTGTACTCCTGCGACCACTTCGTCGAGCCGGCCCACCTCCTCGGCAACATCGCCGACACCCACCTCGTCGAGCTGATGGCCTCCCCTCAGCAGCGCGCCTTCGGCGAGGCCAAGCGCGACACCCTCCCCCGGTACTGCCTCGACTGCGAGGTGCGCTTCGCCTGCCAGGGCGAGTGTCCGAAGAACCGGTTCACGACCACCCCCGACGGCGATCCCGGCCTCAACTACCTGTGCGCGGGCTACCGCCGGTTCTTCAACCACGTCGACGGCCCCATGCGCCTCATGGCCGACCTGCTCCGCCAGGGCCGCTTCGCCGACGAGGTCATGGGCATCTTCGCCGGCGCCGGCCGCAACGACCCCTGCCCCTGCGGGAGCGGCCGCAAGTCCAAGCTCTGCCACGGCGCCTGACCGTCACCCCACCCGTTCTGGCACCAGGTTCGTGACGAGGACGTCACCATCCAGGTACCGGAACGTTGGGCTCGGGTCGGCTAGGGGCGGGTGCGCGGGGGGTCCGGAGGGACGCCCCGGGCACGCAGGTCGAGCGCCGTGGGGCGGTCGCGGAGGTCGATGTCGAACACCGCCCCCGGCCCCGCCGGGTGGAGGCGCTCGAGGTCGTGGTTCACGAGCCAGGGGTCGAGGCGCTCGACGGGCAGCGGCCGGCTGAACAGGAAGCCCTGGGCGGCCACGCATCCCATGCGCACGAGGGCCCGGGCCGAGGTGGTGGTCTCCACGCCCTCGGCGATCACGTCGAGCCCGAGGTTGCGGGCGAGGTCGATGATGGCGTTGACGATGGTCTCGGCGGTGGCGTCGGCGGCCATCGCCGCGATGAACGACTGGTCGATCTTCAACGTGTCCACGTCGAGGGTCGTCAGGTAGGACAGCGACGAGTGGCCCGTGCCGAAGTCGTCGATGGCCACGCGGACCCCGAGGTCGCGCAGGCGCCGCATCATCACCGCCGCTCGCCCGGGGTTGGCCATGAGGGTGGTCTCGGTGAGCTCGATCTCCAGGGCGGCGGCCGGCAGCCGTTCCGCCTCGATCATGGCGCCGATGCTCTCGACCAGGTCGTCCTCGACCAGGTTCCGCGCCGAGACGTTCACCGACACCCGCAGGGGACGGCCGTCCCGGTGCCAGGCGCCGGCCTGGGCGATGGCCTTGGCCAGGACGTGCCGGGTGAGCGGGTGGATGATGTCGGTGCGCTCGGCCACGGGGATGAACTCCGCGGGGGGGAGGTTGCGCCGGCCCGGCTGCTTCCAGCGCACGAGCGCCTCGACCCCGACGATGGCCCCGTCGGCGAGGTCCACCTGCGGCTGGTACTCGAGCACCAGCTCGTCGGCCTCGATGGCGTGGCGCAGGCGGCCGACCACGGCGAGGCGCTTGGGGCTGTAGTGGTCGAGGTCGGCGGCGTAGACCGCCACCCCGGAGTGCTCGGCCTTCGCCGCGTACATGGCGACGTCGGCCTGGCGGAGCAGGCCGGAGGCGTCGACCCCGCCGTCGCCGGGCAGGGCGACGCCGATGCTGGCGTCGACGTCCACGTCGATCTCGCCCACCGAGAGCGGCCGTCGCAGCTGCGAGAGCACGTGGTGGGCGCGCTCGGCGGCACCCTGCTCGCCGTCCGGCGAGATCAGGAGGGCGAACTCGTCGCCGCCGAGGCGGGCCAGGACGTCGCCGTCGGCCAGCAACGAGCCCAGCCGCCCGCCGACCTCCATGAGCAACTCGTCGCCGCTGGCGTGGCCGAGGGTGTCGTTGACCTCCTTGAAGCGGTCGAGGTCGATCAGGAGGACCGCCAGGCCGTCGTCCGCCGAGGCGAGCCGCTCCTCGAGGCGCCGGAGGAACAGCGTCCGGTTGGGAAGGCCGGTGAGCGAGTCGTGGGTGGCGAGGAACTCGTTGCCCGCCGACTCCGCCCGGAGGCGGTCGACCAGGCCGACGTTGCGCAACGACACCGCGGCGTGCGAGCACAACGTGCCGAACAGACGGGCGTCCTCGTGGTCGAAGCGGCGGGTGGCGCCGCTGCGGTCGCCGACCCCGATCACCACCCGTTGTCCGTCTCCCACGGTGAGGCACTCGACCAGCGCCTCCGAGAGCCCGACCGCGGCCAACTCGCTGGAGGAGCGTCCCTTCGGCCCGTAGAGGCGGACGCCGTCGCGGATGAGCGCGGTGGAGCGATCGAACCCGGTGACCGGCTCGAGGCCGATCACGCCCGCGCCGTCGTGGTGCACCCGCTTGGGTGCGTCGGGGGCGTCCGGCGACCACACCCAGGCGGTGTCCGCCCGCAGCACGTCGGCGATCCGGGGCAGCAGGCTGGACTCGACGTCACCGGCGGCCACTGCGGCACCGAGGTCCCGGGCGAAGGCGTCGAGGCGAGCCATCGCGTGGTGCCGGGCCACCACCCGGGCGTAGGCCCGGGTCATGGCCACCACGAACACGATGATGGGGACGGCCAGCCAGGCCTCCTCCCAGCCGTCCTCCAGGCCGCTCACGATCATGAGGGCGACCGCCAGGTCGATGATGGCCATCACCATCGGCACCCAGATCCCCCAGAGCAACGACGGCTCCCAGGCGCCCTGGTGCAGGCTGATGGCCGCGGTGATGACGATCCCGCCGGTCAGGTCGGCGGCGATCACGGCGGCGGCGGCGGCCAGCCACGCCTCCGGGCCGAGCGTGTCGGGCACGCCGATGGCCATCAGCACCACACCCGCCACCGCGACCTCGAGGGCGTGGGACAGCAGGTTGAGCAGGAGCTTCTCGCCCCGTTGGTGGCGCACCCCGATCAACACGCCGGCCGAGGCCACGACGCGCGCCAGGACGACCAGCGGGACGGGGAGGAAGAAGAGGCCGATGACCAGCGGTACCGAGGTGAGCGCGAACGCGTGCGACTCGCGCCGCAGCTCGATCTCCACCTCGAAGAGCTCCGCCAGCAGGTAGAGCACGACGACGAGGGCGAAGACCCCCCAGTGGATGCCGTGGACGTCGCGGTGCACCTCGGCACCGCGCAGCGACGCCAGCAGCACCACCAGGACCACGGACAGGCCGGCGCACAGCCACAGGACGCGGCGGCGGCCGGCGTCGAGGTCGGGCTCGGGCCCCTCGAAGCTGCCCGGGGACACCACGGGGTCGATCGGCTCGCCGCCCAGGGGGAGGTTCAGGTCCACGGCCCGCCGCCGGTCACTCCCACGTCCCGTCCCGCCACGTGTGGCCGCGCCACGTGTGGCCCAGCCAGAGGTCGGCCCGCCAGGTGTGGCCGGTCCACACCTCGGAGCGCCAGGTGTGGCCTTGGAGCGGCGACCCGCTCACGCCGAGACCTTCCCAGGACGAGCCGGCCCAGACGTTGCCGTTCCAGATCCCGCCGTCCCAGGCCGTTCCGGCGGCCGAACGGGGCGCCCACTTGGCCGGGTCCCACGGGGCGCCCTGGAGGTCGATCTCCCCCTCGAGGACGGTGCCGTCGGCGGCGACCAGGTGCTCACCGCCACGGGCGGCTTCGATCGAGCCCGTGCCCGTGGAGGGCGGGTGGCTCTGGACGGCCGCCGGCGTCGGCGCCCGCAGCGCCGAGCGCAGGTCGATGATTCCTGCCCCCTGGCCGGGCGCCGTCGGGTCGCTGAGCGGACGGGCCGTGGAGGTGAGCAGCGCCTTGACCTGGTCCGGGGTCAGCTCGGGCCGGTCGCTGAGCAACTGCGCGGCGGCGCCGGCGACGACGGCCGCGGCCTGCGACGTGCCCGATCCCCGGAAGAGCGATCCGGCCACGACCGCCGTGGGGTTCGCGAGGTCGACGGCGGAGCCCGGCGCCCGCAGGCCGAGGACCGAGACCCCCGGTGCGATCAGGTCCACGCCGCGCTCGGGGGTGCCCAGGGCCGAGAACGAGGCGACCACGTCGTCGCTGCGGTCACCCGGGACGCGCATGTCGGCGGCGCCGACGCTGAGCACGTAGGGGTCGACGGCCGGGTCGGCGAGCGGCCCGGCGGAGTTACCGGCTGCGGCCACGACGACGATCCCGTTGCGCCACGCCGACTCGACCGCATGGGCCAGGGGGTCGACGAGGTACGACTGGGTGGCGTCGGTGCCGCCCGACAGGCTCAGCACGCGGATGTTGAGCCCCGGGTCCCGGCGATGCTGCACCGCCCAGTCCACCGCGGCGATCATCTGGGACACGTCGACCGCGCCGTCGGACGCGCCCACCTTGAGGTTGACGATGCGGGCGGCGCGGGCCATGCCGCCCTCGCCACCGATGATGCTGGCCATGTGGGTGCCGTGGCCGTACGCGTCGAGGCCGGCCGGCATCCCCGCTTGGCGGTCGAGGGAGAGGTCGGGGCCGTTGACGATCAGGTCCGGGTCGTCGAGGCCGTCGACGGGGGCGATGCCCGTGTCGATGAGGGCCACGTCGATGCCGGCCCCGTCGGCGTCACGGCGCTCGGCCCAGTCGGAGCGGACGATGTCGCGGATCTCGCGGCGAAGGATGGGACGGACCGTGCCCCAGGTGCGGAACTCGTTGCCCCAGCGCTGGCGCGAGTCGGACTCGGACCAGCCGGATTCTCCCCGGCCCCGGTCGGCGCTCGCCGTCGGGGCGGTGAGACCGAGCACCAGGGACGCGAGGATCAGGACGGTGGCCCACACCACCGTCGCCCGCCCCACGGTCCACCGCCGTGTGCGCCGTCCCACTTCCCGCCCGAGAGATGTGCCCACAGTCGCCCCCCGGTACTTCTCGGTTGTGGAAGGGAGCCTAAATCACCCGGCGTGACTCGGCAAACGCCGAAAGTGGTTTGTTGGGACGCAGAGCGTGACTGACCCGCAAGTCAGGAGGTCAGGGTCGACGCCGGCGCGGACGCCTCGTCGCCGGCGGTGCCCCGACCGTGGAGGGCGAAGCCGATCAACGGGTAGACCAGCACCGAGAGCATGCCCGCGCCCACCAGCGCGGCGGCGTTCTCCGGCAGCATGCGGTCGGTCTCCAACCCGATCTCGGTGATCACCACCACGAGGGGCAGGGCCGTGGCCGAGAAGAACGCGAGGGCCGCCCGGTCCCGGCGGGAGAGGTCCTGGCGGTAGAGCACCATCGCCGGCAGGCCGCGGGCCACCAGGAACAGGACGAGGAACAGGGGCACCCGCAACAAGGTGGTGGGCTCCGAGATCAGGGCGTCGAGATCGAACTTCATCCCGCTGACGACGAAGAAGATGGGGATGAGGAACCCGAAGCCGATGGCCGAGAGCTTCGAGCCGACCGCCTCGGACTGCTCGCCGGCGGTGAAGAGCCGCACGATGATGCCCGCGGCGAAGGCCCCGAGGAGGACGTCCAGCCCGAGGTGCCCCGCCACCCACACCAGGGCGACCACCAGGAGCACGGCGATGCGCACCGGGAGCTGCGCGCTCGAGTCGAGGTGCCGGCGCATGAGCTCCAGCACCTTCGGGGAACGGGCGCGGGTGGCGATCAGGGTGGCGCCGACGGCGAGGACGATGAAGGCCACGAGCAACAGCGCGGTGGTGCCGGGGTTGTCGCTGGTCAACAGCAGGGCGATGGCGACGATGGGGAGGAACTCACCGACCGTGCCGACCGCCAGGACCAGGGCGCCGAAGCGGCTCTCGAGGACACCGGCGTCGCTCAGCATCGGCAACAGCGTCCCCAGCGCGGTGGTGGTGAGGCAGAGGCCGATGAGCAGGTCGGAGAGCGCGAAGCCGGTGATGACCAGCACGCCGGCCACCAACAGCGCGACGACGAGGGACAGGAACCACCCGCGGGCGGCGCGGTCGAGCGGGCGGCCCTTGATGCGGTCGAGGTCGATCTCGTAGCCGGCGAGGAACATGAGGAAGCTCAGACCGAGGTTGCCCAGCCCGGCGATGACGGGCGTCAGCTCGGCCCAGCCCAGCACCTGCTGGCCGATGATCACGCCGAAGGCGATCTCGAGCACCACGCCGGGGATGCGGAAGCGCCGGAGCAGCTCCGCGGCCAGCGGGGCCAGGACGGCGGCGACGATGATGAGGGCGAGCGACGTCGCGCTGGCCGAGTCCATGATCGGGCGAGGTTAACCGAGGGGTCACGGGGTCCCGGAGTTCTCCTAGGATCCGTGCGCACATGGCCACCACCGCCCCACCGGAGGGCGCACCCACCGGCTTCCTCCCGGTCGTCACCTCGGTGATCGAGCGCCGGTGGACCTCGTCGGTGTTCGGCATCGTGGCCGAAGGGCGCATCCGGCGACGGCCGTCGGACATCGCCAAGACCCTCGCCTCGGCGGCGATCGTGGGCGTGCTCGCCGCCGGTGCGGTCAGCGGCACGAAGATCGAGAGCGGCGTGGTCGACCTGCTCGCCAGCCTCCCGGGCACCCTTGGGACGGTCTTCGAGGGCTTCTACCTGTCGGGCGTGGTCCTCGCCGGCGTCCTGGTCGTCACGGCCCTGGTGGCGCGACGGGCACGCCTGCTGGGGACGCTCGTAGTGGCGGGCGGGGTGGCATGGCTCGTGTCGTTGGGCCTCGGGGAGCTCGTGGACCTCCCCGACGCCCTCGTCGACTCCGGCGCCAGCCTCCACGGCCAGCACCCCGACTTCCCGGTGGTGCCGCTGGCGACGGTGGCCGCAGTGATCCTCGCCGCTCGTCCCTACCTGACCCGCCCGGCCCGCCGGCTACTCGAGACCGTCTACTGGATCACGGCCATCGGCGCCCTCGGCCTCGGCGCCGGGCTGCCCATCGCGGTCATCGCCAGCCTCTTCCTGGGCTGGGGCGTGGCCGCCCTGGCCCACCTGGTCTTCGGTTCCCCGGCCGCCACGCCGTCCCCCCACCAGGTGGAGCAGTCGCTGCAGGACCTCGGCGTGCCCACCGACGGCCTCGTGCTCGACCCGGTGCAGCGCTGGGGGCGCAGTCGCTACCGCGCCGGCGACGACGGTGGCCTCAGCATCTCGGTGCTCGGGCGCGACAGCACCGACGCCCGCCTGTTCCACAAGCTCTGGCGCTTCGTCTGGTACAAGGACTCCGGCCCGACGCTCTCGTTGACCCGGGAGGGCCAGGTCGAGCACGAGGCCTACGTGCTCCTCCTGGCCGCCCGCACCGGCGCCCGGGTGCCCGACGTGGTCGCTGCCGGCGTGTCCGGTGCACGAGACGACGCCGTCCTCGTCGCCCGCGACCCCGAGGGCATCCCCCTCACCGACCTCGACCCGGAGGCCATCACCGAGGCGGTCCTCGACGCGGCGTGGGCCAACCTGGCCCACCTGCACGCGGCCCGCCTCGCCCACGGCGACGCCGCGGCGCGCAACTTCGTGCTCGCCGCCGACGGCACGGTCGGTGTGGTCGACCTCGCCACCGCCACCACTTCGGCGGGCGACCACCGGCGCGCCCTCGACGACGTCACCCTCCTGGCCACCAGCGCGCAGCTGGTGGGCGTCGACCGGGCCCTCGACGCCGCCGAGCGGGGCCTCGGGTCCGACACGCTGGCGGAGCGGCTCTCGCTCTTCCAGCCGTCGGCGCTCACCTCCGCGTCCCGCCGCGACCTCGCCGAGCCGAAGAACGCCCTGAAGGAGCTGGCCGAGGCCGCGGCGCAACGGACCGACACCGAGGTCCCCAGCCCCGCCGCGCTCCGCCGCTTCTCGCTCGGCAGCATCCTGCTCGCCGGCGCCTTCTGCTTCGGCCTCTACCTGCTCATCGGCCAGCTCGTGGGCGTGGCCGAGATGGGCGACATCTTCAAGGGCGCCATCTGGGAATGGGTGCTGGTCACCGCCCTGCTCTCGCAGATGCCGCAGTTCGCCCAGGCCGTGGCCATGCTCGGCAGCGTCTCGGCGCCCCTGCCCATGGGGCCGGTCGTCGGCGTCCAGTTCGCGAACGCCTTCACGGGCCTGGTGGGCGGCACCGCCGGCAACGCCACCCTCGTCATCCGCTTCTTCCAGCAGCGCGGCCTCGCCCCCGCGGTGGCGGTCAGCTCCGGGCTGTTGAACTCGGCGGCCGGCTTCATCACCGAGGCCATCCTCGTCCTCATCGGCGTGGCGCTCGGCGCGGCGACCATGGCGAGCTCCTCGTCATCGTCGAGCAGCTCCTCGTCGGGGGGCGGCGTCCCCGACTGGGCCCTTGCCCTCGGTGCGGCCGTGGGCATCGTCCTCATCCTCGCCATCGCCGTGCCCAAGTTCCGGGCCCGGATCCGCAACGTCGTCGAGAGCCAGCTCAAGGCCGCGGTCGCCAACATCCGCGGCATCCTCGCCACCCCCCTCAAGGCGGTGCAGCTCTTCGGCGGCCAG
>RRZU012528797.1_pt1 | contig 39171 bp, 43 predicted proteins | sample 2165561 | NCBI WGS metagenome assembly RRZU01 (sample SAMN10456909, study PRJNA506462) | wastewater metagenome | isolation source: wastewater sludge | place: USA: Moscow, Idaho | reverse complement strand
TATTCATTTAAATCAATAGTTTATGTTTAGTATATCGGGTCAGCGATGCGCCCCCCGACCACGGCGCCGATGGCAGCCCCGGCAGCGGTGGCGATGACGCGGCCATTGCCCTTGCCGACGCGGTTCGCGATCAAGCCACCGGCTACCGCGCCAAGCGTTTGGCCGACCAGCCGGTCGGAAACGAGCGGGCCCGAGCGATAGTCGACTCGTTCTGGATAGCGCGGCGCAGGTTCCCGATAGATGACCGGGCGGTCGCGATAGATGACGCGTGGCTCCTGATACACAATCTGCGGCTGCTCATACACGTGATGCACGACGACATGTTTGACCTTGCGATGATGGCGCGGGCGGTAATCGTCGTCTCCCCAGTCGTGGTCTGCAAACGCGCTGGCGCTGAAAACGGTGGCGGCAATCAAGGCCGGAAACCAAATCTTGTTCATGATCTTCCCTGTTCGGAATGGAGTGGGATAGGTCCACTATATGCACTTGCCTCGCAAGTGGCAGTAAGGTGGTGTGAACGATTGTAACGGTACCGTACGGTGCGGTTTTGGTTTTCCGTGTGAACCGGTTCACAGCGGGGCGGCTTGACTGATGAATGTCAGCAGCAGCGGTGTGGTCAGCGCGGCGAGCGCGGTCGAAATCAGCAGGCCGCCGGCGATTTCGCCTTCCATGGTCTGGAATTGGCGCGCCATCAGATAGACATTGGCGCCGATCGAGATCGATGCAAGCAGGACGACGACTTGCGTTTCCATCGTCGGCAAACCAAGCAGCCACGCGATGCCCCACACCGCAAGTGGATGCGCGATGAGCTTCAGCAACGCGATGCTGGCCGGCTGGCGCCAGTCGCGGCCGATGCCGAATTCCGCCAGCCCCATGCCGAGCGCGATCAGTGCCATCGGCGCGGCGGATTCACCGATCATTCCCAGCGTGGTGCCAATGATCTGCGGTAGTTTCAGGCCGGTCAGCCCCCAGAGCGTGCCGAGCAGGATCGCGCACACGACCGGGTTGGTCAGCACGCTGATCAGCGTTTTGCGAAAACCGGCTGCCGACAGACTGCCATGGCGTGACCACTCGACCGAAACGGTGACCAGTGTCCACAGAATCAGCGCGTTGAACACCAGCACCAGCGCGACCGAAGGCAGCGCGGCATCGCCGATCATCAGCTTGGCGATCGGCAGGCCGAGCATTACGTTGTTGGAGAACACGCCGCCGAGTGCAAACACCGACTGCGCCTTGCCGTCCAGGGCAAATACTTTCCAGGCCAGCAGCCTGCCGAGTGCGAACACGACAAAACAGCCGCCGAAAAAAGCGATCAGCAGCCGCGCATCGACCGGCGGCAGCTTCGAGAAGTCGGACAGCAGCTGAAACAATAGTGCGGGCAATGCGATCGTGAACACGAACTTTGACAGTGCTTCCGAGACGCTGCGCGGCCAGCGCGCGAGTTTCATCGCGGCAAAGCCGACCAGAACCAGAATGAACAGCGGAGCGGACAGGGAGACTTGATGTAGCAGGGCGGTCATGGATAGGGGCTTGGGCGATGGATTGCCCAGTGTAGCCGATCCGGCCTTATGCCGGCATTGGCCGGGAGTGCACCGTTGCAGAGAGCATGCTTGGTAGTGGGTTGGTTGTTTTTATAAATTATTGATTATTATGGTATTTTTATTTATTTGCACTGAGGTGTTCATTTTCCCATCTGGACCGGTATCCGTCTGGCCCCGAACCCACCCTTGAAATGGCCGAAGCGGCCGGCAAGCTGTGCGCCGCAATCCGGGCAGGTACCCGTGTCGGTCAGGCGGTATTCAAGGATGTTGTAGCCGGCGCGTCGGATCAGGATCGCGTTGCAGCTGGCGCAGTGCGTGGTCGCCCCTTCGAGGCTCTGGATATTGCCCAGATAAACATGCTGCAATCCCGCCTGACGGGCGATCTCGCGCGCGGCGACCAGGGTTCGGGCCGGCGTTGGCGGACGGTCGAGCAGTTTCCATGACGGGTGGAATGCCGTGAAGTGCAGTGGCACATCGGGACCGAGTTCGCGTCCGATCCAGCGGCACATTGCCTCGATTTCGTCCGGACCGTCGTTTTCGCCGGGGATCAGCAGCGTGGTGATTTCGAGCCAGACGCTGGTTTCATGCTTCAGGTAAACCAGCGTGTCGAGCACTGGCTGCAGGTGGCCGCCGCACAGGCGTACATAAAAATCTTCGCTGAATGCTTTCAGGTCGACGTTGGTCGCATCCATCTTGGCAAAAAAATCGCGCCTTGCTGCTTCGCCGATATAGCCGGCTGTCACGGCCACGGTTTTGATGCCGAGCGCGTGGCAGGCATCGGCGGTATCCATCGCGTATTCGGCAAAGATCACCGGGTCGTTGTAGGTGAAAGCGACGCTTTCGGCGCCGTAGACTTTGCAAGCGTCGGCGATGGCCGCCGGGCTGGCGTGGTCGGCCAGCGTTGTCATTTCGCGCGATTTCGAGATATCCCAGTTCTGGCAGAACTTGCAGGCGAGGTTGCAGCCGGCGGTGCCGAACGAAAACACGCTGGAACCCGGATAAAAATGGTTCAGCGGTTTCTTTTCGATCGGGTCGATGCAGAAACCGGACGAAAGTCCGTAGGCGGTCAGCACGATCGCATCGCCGATCCGTTCGCGCACGAAGCAGGCGCCGCGCTGGCCATCGTGCAGGCGGCAATATCGCGGGCACAGATCGCACTGGATGCGGCCGTCCGGCAGCTGGTGCTGCCAGCGCGCCGGCTGGTTGGGCGGGTTCGTCATACTTCCTTCCATTTCCTTACCCGATAGCGCTGCACACCGAATTCTTCGATCGGTGTATTACTGGGCAGACCGGACTTTTGCTTCAAGTGCGCGAGGAACTCGCGCGGATCGCGCAATTGCTCCCAGACCTGCGGCAGGAAAGTCGCGCGGTAAGGGCCGCTGGTGATGATAAGTCCGTCTTCGTTCGGAACGATCTGCGCGATCAGGTCGGCCTCGTCGCTGAATTCAAGCGTTTCCGGCAGGGTCAGCAGCGAAACTTCAATCCTGATTCTGGCCAGTTCGCTGGATTCGAGCGGATAGAAGCGCGGGTCGTTCAACGCAGCGGATAGCGCGTTGGTTCGCACGTCAGTTAACAGTGGACGATGTGCCTGCAGGCTGCCGATGCAGCCGCGCAACTCGCCCGAGCGGGTCAGTGTTACGAAGGTTGCGCCTGGTTCGTTCAGCTCTGGCAGGTTGGCTGGTAGCGGGCAGGGCGGGCCGCCAAGCGCTTCGCTGATCGCTGCGCGCGCCTGGCGTAGCAGTTCATTGCCGAGGGAGTCAGTCATCGGCTTTCCTCCGTGAAGACAACAGCGGCATAGCCGACCACGCGGCTCTTGTCGCCTGCCGTGTCTCCGGAATTGCGGTAGTCGAGCAATTCGCCTTTCATGCCGAATTCGCTGGCGAGATGCAGCAGGCCGCGGATGGCCGTCGCGCCGCAGGCGTCCTGATCGCCGATATGGTTACGGCCGCTGACGATGCGTTGCAGCGTGTCGGCGTCGCGAACCGTAGCTTGCGCGTATGGTTGATAGTGGGACAGGTCGGAGCTGATCACGATCAGGGTTTCCGGCCCACCCCAGGCGAATTCGAGCACGTCGGCGACTTCCTGCGGGCTGGCGAGTCCGACGACTAGTGGGACGAGCTTGAAATCCTTCAGTACGTTTTGCAGGAACGGCAACTGTACTTCGAGCGAGTGCTCGGCGGCGTGACAGGATTCGAGGAACTGGACTTGAGGCAGGCGCGCGAGTCGCTCGCACAGCTCGGTATCGACCGGGACATCGCCGAGCGGGGTGGCGAAGGCATCCACCTCCGGTAAAGCCAATCCGCGCAGGGCGACGCGGTGCGAAGGCCCAAGCAGAACCACGCGCTGGATCGTGTCGGCCCACGGCGCGAGCGCGTGGTAAGCTTTGGCGGCGACTGGGCCGGAATAGATATAGCCGGCGTGCGGTACGATCAGGGCTTTGGGCTGATGAACCGGCGGCGAGCCATCTGCATCCTGCAGCATCGTTTGCACCATCGCGGCGAGCTGGGCGGGAGCGGCTGGGTAGAAATAACCGGCGACAGCGGCGGCGCGGGTGCTGGGCATGGGTTCCTCCCGTCAGGGGTGTTCCTGCCATCATAGACCGCGTACGCGGGTTTGCTGCGAGCGCTACGAGAATGGATCAACCGATTGTCGGATGGTACGAATGAGTCAGAATTTACTGGAAATCGCCGAGCTTGGCGTGCGCTTTGCCGCGATGGCGCGGCCTGCTGTCGCTGGCGTTTCCCTGGTTTTGGCTGCGGGTGAAAAGCTTGCGCTGGTCGGCGAGTCGGGCAGCGGCAAGAGCGTGACCGCGCGCGCGATCCTGAGGCTCGACGGCAGTGCGTCGTATTCCGGTGCGATTCGTTTCGCGGGCGACGATTTGCTGACTGCACCCGAGCCGCGCCTGCGCGCGCTGCGCGGTGGCCGTATCGCGATGATCTTTCAGGAACCGATGACGGCGCTCAATCCGCTCTATACGATCGGCGACCAGATTGACGAAGTACTGCGCTTGCATTGCGGTCTGGATCGCAGAGTTGCAAGGCGCGAAACCATTTCCCTGCTTGAGCAGGTCGGCATCGATGATCCGGCTTGCCGCGCGCAGTCGTTCGTGCACCAGCTGTCGGGCGGCCAGCGCCAGCGCGCAATGATCGCGATGGCATTGGCCGGTGAGCCCGAATTGCTGTTCGCCGACGAACCGACGACGGCGCTCGATGTGACCTTGCAGGCCCAGATCCTCGTGTTGCTCGAGCGCCTGCAACTCGAGCGCAACATGGCGCTGCTGCTGATCACGCACGACCTGAATCTCGTGCGCGGTTTCGCCGACCGCGTCGCTGTGATGAAGTCGGGGCGCATCATTGAATCCGCGCCGGTCGCGGAGCTTTTTGCGAATCCACGCGAAGCCTATACGCAGGAGCTGCTCGCGAGCCAGCCGCAGCGTCTGGCCATGCCGGTTCCCGATGTGGCTGAGCCGTTACTGGTAGCGGAAGGTTTGGCGCAGACCTATCGCAAGCGCGGTTTCTGGCGAGATGAATGGTTTCCGGCGTTAACGCCCATCGATTTCCGGCTCAGACGCAGCGAGACGCTGGCGGTGGTCGGCGAGTCCGGCAGCGGCAAGACTTCGCTGGCGTTGGCGCTGCTGCGCCTGAATGCCGGTGCAAAAGGGCGCATTGTTTGTTCGGGCGAGCGTTTCGATGAACTGGCCGGAGGGGCGTTGCGGCTTGCACGGCGGCGCATGCAGATCGTTTTTCAGGATCCGTTTGGCGCGTTGTCGCCTCGCCAAACCGTGGCGGAGATCGTGGTCGAGGGCCTGTTGGTGCACGAACCCCGGATGAAGGCCGCAGAACGCCGCGAACGCGCGGCCGCCGTGCTGGCGCAGGTCGGGCTTGATGAAACCCTGCTGGATCGCTATCCGCACGAATTTTCCGGTGGGCAACGCCAGCGCATCGCGATTGCGCGCGCGCTGATTCTGCAACCAGATTTGCTGGTGCTCGACGAACCGACTTCGGCGCTCGACGCAACGGTGCAAAAACAGGTGCTCGAGTTGCTCGTGGAATTGCAGCAGCAACACGGCATCGCCTATCTGTTGATCACGCACGATCTGGCGCTGGTTGCGTCGCTGGCCCATCGCGTGCTGGTGCTGAACCGGGGGCAGGTCGTGGAAAGCGGAGAGGTGGAGCGGGGGCTGCGCGCGCCACAGCACCCGTACACGCAGGCGCGGCGGGCGGCGAGTCGCCTGGCCTGAGGCCGGGCGGAGGGTTACGAGGCGAACACGGACTGCAGGTCTTCGAGTGTCAGGTTCCAGCGGCGCAGCATGTGCGCAAAAACGGCCATTTCAATGTCGGTGAAGTCGTGGTCCGACTTGGCGACGTCGAGTGCGACCGCTGCGACGATTGCGCGTTTTTTCGGATCGTCGACGGTCTCGAGCAAATCGTCGACTCGCTGCCGGTCGATCAGACGGATGCGGCCTTCCTCGTCGGCTTCATCGGACAGATCATTGCAGTAGGACTGCAGAACCAGGATGAAATCCTTGCGGCTGATGTCGAGTACGTCGTAGACGTTCAAGTGCTCGAGCTCGTCGATCTCCGAAGGATCGAAATTGCCGTCGCCGATCATCTGCATGATCAGGATGCGGGCCATCGCCTGCGGGCTGTTGTATGGATACTTTTTCATGGACGGCTTCCTTCCAACAAGGCACGAAAACTGGCCGGCATCGATGTGGCGCGGCGCTTGTCATAGTCAAAAAACACGATGGCGGTTTTCGCCCGGGCGACAGGGCGATTTTCTGCCGTCACCGCATAGTAAAGATCAAATACGGCGCGGCCGATTTCACCGACGCGCAATTCGATGTCGAGCACTTCGCCCAGGAATGCTTCGCTCTGGAATTCGAGCGCGGTGTCGGCCAGGACAATTCCTGCACCACCGAGGTCGCGTTCATTCTTGAAGCCGAGCGAACGCAGCCAGTTGACGCGTGCTTCGTGCAACAGCCCGAGCACTGCGTGATTGCCAAGATGGTCACCGTAGTTCAGGTCGGTTACGCGTACATTCAACTGCAGCGAATAGACGATCTTTTCCGGCAGTTCCAGATGCAGTCTTGGCATTTCAGGGCGATGTAAGGTAAATGCAACATGAGCCAGTGTATCGTTTTGCCCAGAGGCGGGCAATATGCCGGCCTTTTTGCTAGACTGCAGCATGACCGATGGCAAGGGAGGCCTATCATGTACCAGCGTATTCTCGTTCCGGTGGACAATAGTGCAACCAGCAGCAAAGCGCTGGAAGAGGCGATGCGTTTTGCTCGCAGTGAGCATGCCAAGCTGCGGCTTGTGCATGTGATTGACCTTGCCCAGTTTGCCTGGAGCGCCAACGAATTTCTCGACGTGCCGCAATTGCAGGCAGCCCTGAAGGAGGGCGGCGAGCGCGTATTGGTTGAAAGCTTGGCTACGGTGCAGAAAGCCGGTCTCGATGCCGAATCGGCGCTGCTGGAAACCTGGGGAGGCGTGCTCGCGAAAGCGATTGTTGACGATGCGAAAACTTGGGGCGCCGATCTGCTCGTGATGGGCACACATGGTTATGGCGGATTGAGCCACATGCTGCTGGGCAGCGTGGCGGAAGGCGTGATGCGCCATACCCTGGTTCCGGTCTTGCTCGTGCGTTGCCCTTCGCCCAAGTCCGAGTAAACGGATGGCGGGCAATATCGCAAAGCCGCTGCATCACCGTCTGAGCGTCGAAGATCATGATCGCGACAGCGCCGGTTTGGCCTATGTCTATCCGGTCGTTTCGCGCCGCGCCGGCGGCGTATCGGTCGGCATCAACCTGAATCCGAATAACGCCTGCAACTGGCAATGCGTGTATTGCCAGGTGCCGGATCTCAAGCGCGGCGCCGCGCCGCAGATCGATTTGGTGCAGCTCGAAGACGAACTGCGCTGGATGCTCGGTCAGATCATCGACGGCGATTTCATGCAGACCTGCGTTCCGGAAGACGCGCGTCGGCTCAATGACGTGGCTTTCTCCGGCAATGGCGAGCCGACCACCAGCAAACAATTTGCCGAATGCGTGGCGCTGGTTGGCCGTGTGCTGGCCGATTTTAACCTCGTCGGCAAGGTCAAGCTCGTACTGATCACGAACGGCAGCCAGCTTGACCGTCCCGACGTCCAAGCCGCGTTGGCGGCAATGAACGAACTGAACGGTGAGGTATGGTTCAAGTTCGACCGCGCGCCCGATGGCGGCTTCAATCCGGTCAACCAGGTCGTTCTCACCGAAGCACAGGTTGCCCGCCGTCTGAAGGCTGCCGCCGAGCGTTGCCCAACCTGGCTGCAGACCTGTCTATTCGCGGTCGATGGTGTATTGCCGGATCAGACTGTGCTCGGTCGCTGGCTCGCTTTCGTCAGGGCCCGGCTCGACGAGCGGGTGTCGTTGGGCGGGGTGCTGTTGTATGGCCTCGCGCGCCAGCCGATGCAGCCGGGGGGGGAGCATCTGAGCCCGGCGCCAGCCGGGTGGATGCAGGATTTCGCCGCGCGAATCGAAGCGCTTGGCCTGCCGGTCAAGCTGTCGCTCTGAATTTCAATCCAGAATCAGTTCCAGATCGGCGCGTTCTGCGGCTGCGCCATGCAGCAGCGCGAGCAATGCGCGGTACTTTTCCGCTCCCAACAGAGGCTCGCTCGCGGTGTGTCGCCGCCAGACGATCATCAGCGGGCCTTCAAGGTCTCCGGTCAGCACGTCGTAGAGTGCATCGAGGTTGCGACCAAAGTGTTCCGGCAAGTCGGTCTGTTCGGCGAGTTGACGGTAAATATCGTCAAGCGAGCGGATTTTCGTGAATTCGATGCGGGTCAGCGGCATGGCGGGGCCTCGCGGAAAGTGCGGTAGTGATCGACCGTGACAAAATGTTGCGAGTCGCTGAATACGATGCGCTTGGCGCCCCGCTTGCCGCCCTGGTAGTCAAGATCGGCTTCGCGGTAGCGGCCCGGCGGCAGGTTTTTTTCATAATTGCCGAAACGGTCGCCGCCGATCGAGCGGCCGGGCAGGGTCTGCCACAGGTTGTTGCCCGGTGCCCAGCCTGCGGCGCGCGCCTCCCGCTTGTCGATGAATTTGGCCGGCAGCCGGCCTGTGCGGTTCAGGCTGGCAAGCACATCGGCCAGCTCCGCGACATCGACTTTCGGGTTCAGGTCGCGATTCAGCGTCGCAGCGACTTCGGCGCAGCTCGCGCCCAAAGTCGGTTGGCAAAGCAGTAGGAATGACGAGAACAGCAGGGCGCGCATTTTGCATCCGGACGAGCGAAAGTCTGATTATCGGACGGGAATCCGGCCCGGTCAAAAGACGGAAAGCGGGTTTTCTGTCAAAATGGCGGGCCAGTATTGAATCCCAAAAGCGTTTGCAGGAGCCCCCATGACCCAGATCCACGTTTACGATTCCACGCTGCGCGATGGCGCGCAGGCACAGGGTATTTCCTATTCGGTGGATGACAAGATCAAGATCGTGGAGCGGCTCGACGAGCTTGGCATCAGCTATATCGAGGCGGGCAACCCCGGCTCGAATCCGAAAGACCTTGAATTCTTCAAGCGCGTTGGCGAACTCAAGCTCAAGAATACCAAGATCATCGCATTCGGCAGCACGCGCAAGGTCGGCGTCGCTATCGAGGACGACAACAATGTGAAGTCGCTGCTGAAGGCCGGCACGCAGGCGGTCGCGATCTTCGGCAAGAGCTGGGATTATCAGGTTACCGATATCCTGCGCACGACACTCGAAGAAAACCTCGCGATGATCGGCGATACGATCGCGTTCTTCAAAGGGCAGGGCAAGGAAGTCGTCTTCGACGCAGAGCATTTTTTCGACGGCTACCGTTTCAATCCGGATTATGCGTTGCAATCGCTCGTCGCTGCGGCGAAAGCCGGCGCGGATTGCCTCGTGCTGTGCGATACCAATGGTGGCACTTTCCCTGACAGGGTTTTCGAGCTTACCCGGCTTGTGGTCGAGCGTTTCCCCGGCGTGGCGATTGGTATCCATTGCCACAACGACTGTGAAATGGCCGTTGCGAACTCGGTCGCAGCGGTTCGGGCCGGCGCGACGCAGGTGCAGGGTACGATCAACGGCATCGGCGAGCGCTGCGGCAATGCGAACCTGTGCGCGATCATCCCGAACGTTGAGCTGAAGATGGGACTGCAATGCCTGCCGGATGGCAAGCTTGTGCACCTGACCTCAGTGGCGCGTTTCGTCAGCGAAATCGCGAATATGCCGCTGAGCGACAAGGCGGCCTACGTCGGCAATGATGCGTTCGCGCACAAAGGCGGAATGCATATCGACGCGGTGAACAAGAACCCGGTTTCCTACGAGCACATCAACCCGGAAACGGTCGGCAACAACCGCCGCATCCTGATGAGCGAAGTCGCTGGCCGCAGCACCTTGCTTGCCAAGATCAACATGATCGATCCGACGCTGACCAAGGATTCGCCGGAAACCAAGAAGATCGTCGACAGGCTCAAGGAACTCGAGCACGAAGGCTATCAGTTCGAGAGCGCGGAAAGTTCGTTCGAGCTGGTTGTGCGCAAGCTGCTCGGCAAATACCGGCCTTTCTTCGACCTGAAGGAATTCAAAGTCGTCGTCAATGAGCCTTCGGTCAACGGAACGAATTCGCTGGCGATGCTCAAGATCGCGGTCGGCGGCGAGGACGAGATTACCGCCGCCGAAGGCGACGGCCCGGTCAATGCGCTGGACAAGGCCATGCGCAAGGCGCTCGAGCGCTTCTACCCAACTATCCGCGAAATGCGCCTGACCGACTACAAGGTGCGCGTGCTCGATTCCGACAAGGCCACTGCCGCCAAGGTGCGCGTGCTGATCGAATCGGCTGACAAAACCGGTTCCTGGGCGACGATTGGCGTTTCGACCGACGTGATCGATGCGTCGTGGCGCGCGCTGGTTGATGCGATTGAGTACAAGCTCGTTCGCGAGCAGGAGCAGCAGGGATGAAAGCACTGATGACGGTGGTTTGCGTGAGTCTGTTGCTTGGTGGTTGCGGCAAGCAGGAAGAAACGCCTGTGCAGATTGCCAAGCCGCAGCGTGAGGCGCTGCAGAAGGCGCATGAAGCCGAAGACGCGTTGCAGCAAGCGGCAGAAAAAACACAGCGGCAGATCGAAGAGGTGCAGAAGTAATTATTCTTAATTTATTGATTTATATGACTTTTTTGCAATAAATTCCGGATTGTGAGCAAAAGAGCCGTGCTTTGTCAGCGCGGCTCTTTCGTTTCCGGCTTGGCTAGCGCGGCCAGATAAGCTGCGCGAAATTCCGTCGGCATGCGGCGCGGGCGGCCGCTGCCCAGTTCAACGCAGACGAGATCCCAGCGCCCGCGCAGAATCGTTGTCCGGTCGGTTGCACGGATCAGCTGAAAGCGGCGCTCGAGCGTGAGCTTGCCATCGCTGGCAGTCAGCCAGGTTCCGAGAATCAGCTCGTCGCCAAGGCGGCTCGGCAGCAGGTAGTCGTATTCGCCGTGGCGGATGACCATGGCCCGATCCAGCAGCTGATAGTCAGCGAGACCGAGTCCCAGCGATTGCGAGTGCGACCACGCGACGGTTTCGCACCACTGCACGTAGACGGCGTTGTTTGTATGGTTCAAGCCGTCGATCTCATCGGCGTGCGGCGTGATCGCGATCGTGAAGGGCGCAGGATAGTCCCATGAGCTATCCGCCGGGTTATTTTCGCCGGGCATGCATTCTTATCCTTATGAAATCGCCCATCGTACGCTTGCGTACGATAAAGTGGCAATGCGCTAGGCCGTCGCGGGCGGATTGGGCTTCAGCATCACCAGTTTCAATTGTTCCTGCTCGACCGGGTGCAGCGTGATTTGCTGGTAGCTGACCAATCCGCGCAGCGGGTGGTTGAAATCGCGCTGGCCGCCCTGGCGCTCAAGCACATCGTGCTGTTTCCAGAACAAGGCGAACTCGGGGCTGGCCTGGGTCAGCTCATCGACCAGCTTCTGCAAGGCGGGTTCCTCGAGCCGGGTGCGGCAGTCCGCGCGGAATTCCGCGCAAATGCGCCGAGCGCGCACTTCCCAGTCGGCGAGCAGTTCGCGCGCGACCGGGGACTGGAAAACAAAACGCAGCATGTTTGGCGGCGAGGCTTGTGCTTGGTCGAGCCAGCCGGCAAACAACTCGGCGGCTGCCGGGTTCCATGCGAGCAAGTCCCAGTAGCGGCCCATCAGGTAGGCGGGCGCTGCGATCATGTCGAGCAGCGCGGTCAGCACGGCTGGCGCGGAATCGTCCTCGGGTTCGCTGTCGTAAGGGTCGCGCCGGTCGGCCATCTCGAACAGATAGGCGCGCTCCGAGCGGGTCAGTTGCAGGCTGCGCGCGAGTCGGTCGAGCGCGTCGGCCGAGACGTTGACCTCGCGTCCCTGTTCGATCCAGGTGTACCAGGTCGGACTGATGCCGGCGAGCTGGGCCACCTCTTCGCGCCGCAATCCCTGCGTGCGTCGGCGGCTGCCGCCGGGAAAGCCGAACGCTTCCGGCGCGCTACGCTGGCGCAGCACCTGCAGAAATTCGCCGAGCTCCTTGCGGCGTGTTGTTTCGCTTCTCATTTTTTCATTCAGTGAAATGGCTAACAGGGAAATGCTGGGCAATGCCGTAGGCTTTTCGCGCGGCTGTCTTTTTACCGGCGCTTGCTGTTACTTCCAGTACTAGTATAAACGCTAGTCTTGTTCTGGTATCAGGCCGCTTATAATATACGCGACAACGCTGGTCAGTTCGGAGTGGATGGCAATCTGTGCAAACGCATCCTCACTGGCTAGCATCCAGCTTTCAGAGCCAAATCAAGGAGTCACCCATGGCAGGCAAGACGCTGTATGACAAATTGTGGGAGTCGCACGTTGTCCGCGAGGAGAGCGACGGCACCTGTCTTCTCTATATCGACCGTCACCTGATGCACGAAGTGACCAGTCCGCAGGCGTTCGAAGGTCTGCGTCTGGCTGGCCGCAAAGCCTGGCGCCCGACTTCGGTCGTGGCGAACCCGGATCACAACACGCCGACCGACCACTGGGAGCGGGATATCGAAGACCCGGTTTCCAAAGCCCAGGTTGACACGCTCGATGCGAACATCAAGGAATTCGGTGCGCTGATCTATTTCCCGTTCAAGCACAAGAACCAAGGCATCATCCACGTGATCGCCCCGGAAAACGGCGCGACGCTGCCGGGAATGACCGTCGTTTGCGGCGACAGCCACACGGCGACCCACGGCGCGTTCGGCGCACTGGCGCACGGCATCGGCACGTCCGAAGTCGAGCATGTGCTGGCGACGCAAACGCTGGTGCAGAAAAAGTCCAAGGCGATGCTGGTCCGGGTTGACGGCCAGCCTGGCGCCGGCGTGACCGCGAAGGATATCGCACTGGCTGTGATCGGCAAGATCGGCACCGCCGGCGGTACCGGCTACTGCATTGAATTCGGCGGCTCGGCGATCAAGAGCCTGTCGATGGAAGGCCGCATGACCGTCTGCAACCTGGCGATCGAAGCCGGCGCGCGCGCCGGTATCATCGCCGCCGACGAAACCACTTTTGAATACCTGAAGGGTCGCGAGCATGCGCCGAAGGGCGCAGACTGGGACAAGGCTGTAGCGCTCTGGAAGGATCTGCATTCCGATGCCGACGCGAAGTTCGACGCGATCGTCGAAATGAAGGCCGAGGAAATCGAGCCGCAGGTAACCTGGGGCACTTCGCCAGAGCAGGTTCTGCCGGTCGGGGCCAATGTGCCGAATCCGGCCAACGAGCAGGATGCGGTCAAGCGCGCCAGCATGGAACGCGCGCTGCAGTACATGGGCCTGACCGCTGATATGCCGATCACCGACATCCAGATCGACAAGGTATTTATCGGCTCGTGCACGAATAGCCGTATCGAGGACTTGCGCGCTGCCGCTGCCGTTGCCAAGGGCAAGAAGGTTGCCGCGAACGTGAAGCTGGCGCTGGTCGTTCCGGGTTCGGGTATCGTCAAGCGCCAGGCCGAAGCCGAAGGCCTCGACAAGATCTTCACCGAAGCCGGTTTCGAATGGCGCGAGCCGGGTTGCTCGATGTGTCTGGCGATGAACGCCGACCGTCTGAGCCCGGGTGAGCGTTGCGCCTCGACCTCGAACCGCAACTTCGAAGGCCGTCAGGGTCCGGGCGGCCGTACCCATCTGGTGAGTCCGGCCATGGCTGCCGCAGCCGCGATCGCCGGTCATTTCGTCGACGTACGTTCTGTTGAATAACCTATTGATGCCTGGAGGGATTTCCCGATGAAAATCGTTCAAACCCTGGTTCTTGTCATGATCACGACCTTTGCGCTGACCGCCTGTAATACCGTCAAGGGGTTCGGCAAGGATATCGAAGGCGCCGGCGAAGCCATCCAGCGGAGTACCAAATAAATGAAAGCCTTTACCCAACTGAACGGGCTGGTTTGCCCGCTCGATCGCGCCAACGTCGATACCGACGCGATCATCCCGAAGCAGTTCCTGAAGTCGATCAAGCGTTCCGGCTTTGGCCCGTACCTGTTCGACGAATGGCGCTACACGAACTATGGCGAGCCGGGAATGGACTGCACGAACCGGCCGAAAAATCCGGATTTCGTGCTGAACCAGCCGCGCTATCAGGGCGCGCAGATCCTGCTGGCCCGCGATAACTTCGGCTGCGGCTCCAGCCGCGAGCATGCGCCGTGGGCGATCGAGGATTACGGTTTCCGCGTGATCATCGCGCCATCGTTCGCCGATATCTTCTTCAGCAACTGCTACAAGAACGCGGTTCTGCCGATCGTAGCCAGCGAAGAAATCGTCGATCGCCTGTTCAAGGAATGCGAAGCGACTGAAGGCTACAAGCTCGACGTGAACCTCGAAGCTCAGACCGTGACCACGCCGTCCGGTTTCAGTTTCAAGTTTGACATCACCGAGCACCGCAAGCACTGCATGCTGAACGGCCTCGATGATATCGGTCTGACCCTGCAGCATGCGGACGAGATCAAGGCGTTCGAGGAAAAGCGCAAGGCTACCCAGCCCTGGCTGTTTGCGTAATTTGAGAAATCTTATCCCGGCCGTCCACAAGGGGACTTCCTTGCGGACGAAAGCCGGGATTCAGCGGGGTTGAAACCCTAGATTCCGGCTTCCGCCGGAATGACGACAAAAGGAATGAAACAATGAAAATCTGTGTTCTGCCGGGAGACGGCATCGGTCCGGAAATCATGGCGCAGGCGCTGCGCGTGCTGGACGTGTTCAGAAAAGAAGGCATGACGATCGAAACCGAGGAAGGTCTGCTCGGCGGCTGCGCGGTTGATGCGACCGGCTCTCCGTATCCGGAAGCCACGCAAAAGCTCGCCCGCGAATCCGACGCGGTGCTGCTGGCCGCGGTCGGCGGCCCGAAGTGGGATAACCTGCCGCGTCCGCAGCGCCCTGAGCGCGGTCTGCTTGGCATCCGCAAGGACCTGAACCTGTTCGCGAATCTGCGTCCAGCCGTGCTGTACCCGGAACTGGCCAATGCTTCGACCCTGAAGCCGGAAGTCGTCGCAGGCCTCGACATCATGATCGTTCGCGAACTGACCGGCGACATCTATTTCGGTGAACCGCGCGGCATTTCGGTTGAGGACGGCAAGCGCGTTGGCCGCAACACGATGATCTACAACGAAGACGAAATCCGCCGCATCGGCCGGGTCGCTTTCGAAGCCGCCCGCAAGCGCAGCAAGAAGGTCTGCTCGATCGACAAGATGAACGTGCTGGAAACCACGCAGTTGTGGCGCGACGTGATGATCGAGCTGTCGGCCGAATACCCGGATGTCGAGCTGAGCCACATGCTGGTCGACAATGCCGCGATGCAGCTCGTTCGCAACCCGAAGCAGTTCGACGTGGTCGTGACCGGCAACATCTTCGGCGACATCCTGTCCGATGAAGCCTCGATGCTGACCGGCTCGATCGGCATGTTGCCTTCGGCCTCGCTCGACGAGAACAACAAGGGCATGTACGAGCCGAGCCACGGTTCCGCGCCGGACATCGCTGGCAAGAACCTTGCCAATCCGTTGGCGACGATCCTGTCGGTCGCGATGATGATGCGCTACACGTTCAACGACGAAGCCGGCGCGACCCGCATCGAAAACGCCGTGAAGAAAGTGCTGGCCGACGGCCTGCGCACCGGCGACATCTACGAAGAAGGCACCAAGCGTGTGTCGTGTTCCGAGATGGGCGATGCCGTGGTGGCTGCGATGATGTAATTTGCCTGATGGCGAGAAAAAGGCGCAGGGGAATCTGCGCCTTTTTTGTAACTTGTTGATTTATGTTGAGTTTTTATCTTGGTATTCGGTATATTGCTTTGGTTTTGCTACATCAGGTCAGTATGCCGGCTTGCTAGGTGATTACAAATATTTTTTAGCACTTCTTTCACAAAAGCGCGATCTTTTGCTGAAAGCGCTGATAACCATGCAGTCAATATCAAGGTTTCATCGTCAGCCTTTTGTTTGTCTTCCGCCAGCAATTCCGCCACCGTAGTCAGAAGTAGTCCGGCCAATCGCTCCAATGTAACGAGTGAGGGCAAGTGTTTACCACGCTCAAATCTGGATAATGTTTCCGTATCGACGCCTAGTCGTTCAGCAAGCTGAGCCTGGGTCAGCCCAAGCTCGCGCCTTCGTGAAGAGATGTTTCTGGAAAGCCGGGTAGCAATAGGTTCGCTGGTGGCTTGGTCTGCAAATTGTTTGGAAATACTAAAGTCAACCATAAATGTTGCCCTCGTGGTCAACTCTTATGGTTGCCTTCCATGATTTCCTATGACAGAATCCAAATTGTTGCTTCTAAATACAACAAATAATGTTGTTTAGATGAGTGTAATGCGGAGATTTTTCCAAGCCTTGAAGGAGACTGTCATGAGGAAGTTTGTTGTTTTTGGAGTCACTGTTGCTGCAATGATGATGGCCGGTTGCGGAGGCGGCGGCGATTCATCTCCAACGTCAAGTGCAACTACTTCCACGAATACGTCAACCACTACCACGCCACCAACCACCACACCGCCGGTTGCCGGGTCGGCAGAGGGCTTGTGGACGGGAATCACCAACCTGAATCGCTCTTTGACCGGTCTGGTGTTGAGCGATGGCAGCTACTATGTTCTTTATTCCGGCATCAATAATCCAAACAGTATTGCGGGCGTAGTACAGGGTACAGGTACGTCCAATTCAGGAGTCTTCACCTCCAGTAATGCCAAGGATTTCAATCTGGAAGGATTGGGTGTCACCTCTGCGACGATCTCTGCCACCTATACCACAAAGAGCTCGTTCGGAGGCACGATTAGCTACTCGCCAAGTGGCAGTAGCACTTTCCAGTCCAGTTATGACGCTGACTATGATGTGAAGCCATCATTGGCTAGCCTTGCCGGGACATATGCAGTTGTAAGTGGTTCACAATCCATCACGGTGATGGTTTCTTCTTCTGGCGCCATATCCGGAAATGATCGTGGTTGTACCTTCTCCGGCACCGCTACGCCGCGCACCGATAGCAATACCTACAATATTTCGGTGACGTTCGGTGCCTCGGTGTGTGCCCTCCCAGGCCAAACCGTTAATGGAATTGCCTATTACCGTTCCTCCACCAAGAATCTCTATGCGGTGGCTCTGAATTCCGCGCGCACCAACGGCATTATTTTTGCCGGCCCCAAACTCTGATCAAAAGCGTTTTGAGTAGGTACATGGCCTGGATCGCCTGCAATGGCGCAACCCGGACTTGCTGCTGAGAGGCTGCTTGTTTTTTGATTCTTTGCATCGCCATGACAAAATTAGTTATGGATAATTCAGGCGGCACTTTTTTTGCCGAAATTTTGCCAGGAAAAGGCGCGGAGGATTCCGCGCCTTTTTTATAACTTATTGATTTATATGATATTTTTTATTTAGCCGTGCGCCGGTTGGCATTCTGCATGACCAAACCGGCCCGCGCGGCTACAATCCATTTTCATTTTTCCACTTGATCCCATGCCGATGAAATCGATTACGCAACGTCTGGCCGACGAACTTTCCTGTCACGAATCCCAGGTGCTTGCCGCCGTGCAACTGCTTGATGAAGGTGCCACGGTGCCGTTCATCTCGCGCTACCGCAAGGAAGTGACCGGTGGGCTCGACGATACGCAATTGCGCTTGCTTGAAGAGCGTCTGCGCTATCTGCGTGAACTGGAAGAGCGTCGCGCCGCCGTGATCGAGAATGTGCGCGAGCAGGGCAAGCTGACCGATGAGCTGCACGCCTTGTTTCTGGAGGCCGACAACAAGCAGCGCCTTGAGGATTTGTATCTGCCGTACAAGCAGAAGCGCCGCACCAAGGCGCAGATTGCGCGCGAGGCGGGGCTGGCGCCGCTGGCGGAGCGTCTGCTGGCTGACTCGAATCTGAATCCCGAGGCGGAAGCTGCGGCGTTTGTTGACGCGGACAAGGGCGTTGCCGACACGAAGGCCGCGCTCGACGGCGCGCGCGCGATCCTGATCGAACATTTCTCCGAGGATGCCGAGCTGATCGGCCAGCTGCGCGATTACCTGTGGAATCATGCCGAGGTCAAAACGACCGTGGTCGAAGGCAAGGAGCAGGAAGGAGCGAAGTTCTCCGACTATTTCGCTGCGCACGAGCCGGCCAGATTGATGCCGTCGCACCGCGCGCTGGCGGTGCTGCGCGGGCGCAACGAAGGCGTGCTGCAGGTCGCGTTGCTGCTGCCGGAAGAGCTTGAAGCGAGCACGCGATCAGCCGGCCCTGGTGTGTGCGAGCTGAAGGTTGCGCAACGCTTCAATGTCGCCAATCAGGGACGCGCCGCCGACAAGTGGCTGTCCGACACCGTGCGGCTGGCCTGGCGGGCGAAGATTTTTCTGAGCCTGGAAAACGAACTGATCGGCCGCGTGCGCGAAGCCGCCGAAGCCGAGGCAATCAAGGTGTTTGCGACCAACTTGAGGGATCTGCTGCTGGCAGCGCCGGCCGGCCCGAAAGCGACGATGGGGCTCGATCCGGGAATCCGCACCGGCGTGAAAGTCGCGGTTGTCGATGCGACCGGCAAGCTCGTCGACACCGAAACGATTTATCCGCACGAGCCGCGCCGGCAGTGGGAGCTGTCGCTCGCGACGCTGGCCGAATTGTGCGCGAAGCACCAGGTCAGGCTGATCGCGATCGGCAACGGCACTGCAAGCCGCGAGACCGACCGGCTTGCCGGCGATCTGATGCGCAAGCATCCGGAACTTGGCGTGCAGAAACTCGTGGTTTCGGAAGCTGGCGCTTCGGTGTATTCGGCTTCGGAGTTGGCCGCGCGCGAGTTCCCGGAACTCGATGTGAGCCTGCGCGGCGCGGTGTCGATCGCACGCCGGCTGCAGGACCCGTTGGCTGAACTCGTCAAGATCGATCCGAAGGCGATCGGCGTCGGCCAGTATCAGCATGATGTGAACCAGAGCGAGCTGGCGCGCTCGCTCGACGCGGTCGTCGAGGATTGCGTGAACGCGGTCGGCGTTGATGTGAACATGGCCTCTGCCGCCTTGCTTGCGCGCGTTTCCGGACTGACGGCGACGCTGGCGGCGAACATCGTCAGCTACCGCGATGCGAACGGGGCATTCCGCAACCGCAAGCAGATCCTGAAAGTGCCGCGTTTGGGCGACAAGGCTTTCGAGCAGGCGGCAGGCTTTCTGCGAATCAACAGCGGCGACAATCCGCTCGATGCTTCGGCGGTGCACCCGGAAGCGTATCCGGTCGTTGAGAAAATTCTGGCGAAAGTGCGGAAACAGGTGAAGGCGCTGCTCGGCGATGGCGCATTTATCCGCAAGCTTGATCCGGCGCAGTTCACTGATGACCAGTTCGGCCTGCCGACCGTGAAGGATATCCTGTCCGAACTCGAAAAACCCGGCCGCGATCCGCGTCCGGAATTCAAGACCGCAAGCTTTGCCGAAGGCGTTGAGGACATGAAGGATCTGAAGCTCGATATGGTGCTGGAAGGCGTCGTGACTAATGTAACCAACTTCGGTGCGTTTGTTGATATCGGGGTGCATCAGGACGGGCTCGTGCATGTGTCGGCGCTGGCGAACCGCTTCGTCAAGGATCCGCGCGAAGTCGTGAAAGCCGGTGATGTGGTCAAGGTCAAGGTGCTCGAAGTCGATCTGCCGCGCAAGCGCATCGCGTTGACCATGCGGCTTGCCGACAGCGCGTGCGATCATGGCGGCGATTCGGTAAAACATGAGGCCGCGCCGCGCCCGCGTCATTCGCATCAGCCCGAGCCGCGCGGCGCGATGGCCGCGGCGCTGGCCGGATTGAAAGTAAAACGCTGAATCCGCTTTCCTATTCTGGAAGTGGCGGTCCATAATATTGCGGTAACCATGTCAGGTATGGAAAAGGATGGTGATGGCACAGATTGATCATTGCGACAGGTTCCACGTAGGGCATCCGATGATGGATGCCGACCATCGCATGCTGGCTGAATGCATGAATCTGCTGTTCGCTGCGGTGAAAGACCGGGTGCATGCGGTCGAGCAGTCGAAACTGCTGCTGCAGCTGATTGAACGGACGCGAGCGCATTTCCGGAATGAGGAGGAGCTGATGCGCAAGATTGCCTATTGCGGACTCGATCGGCATAAGTCGGAGCATGACATGCTGCTGGAAGAGATCGAGGAATTGCATGCGCATTTCAAAACCGGGCAGATCGCGCTGACGGAAAGCCTGTTTGACTATCTGGACGAATGGCTGGCTTTCCATGCTGTGACGACAGATAAAAAGCTGGCTGAGGTGGCAGCGGCTTACGACAGGCAATGACGGGGCGGATATGGCCGAATATCAATGGAGTGACGAACTTAGTGTCGGCGATCCCGGGATCGACGATGAGCATAAAACCCTGCTCGATCTGGTGGAAAAGCTGCGCGCGGCGACTCGCAGCGGTCAGGGTCGCGATGAAGTCGGACAGTTGCTCGACGAACTGGTCAGTTACACGGTAACCCATTTCGCGCATGAAGAAAGCCACATGCGCGAGATCGATTACCCGGATTACCCGCAGCACAAGGCCGAGCATGAACGGCTGCTGGTGCAGATCAGGGATCTGCAGGCGCGGTTCAGGTCGGGGTCGATCACGATCACGGTCAGTGTGAGCAATTTCCTGTCGGACTGGCTGTTCTACCATATTGTCTGGCAAGACAAGAAACTCGTTGCGGCAATCCACGCGGCACGCCAGTAAGCCATTGCGGCCATGACAAACCGCCGGAAATTTCCGGCGGTTTTTTATCACTGCAGCCCCGGCGTTGGATCGAGACCGAAGAATTCGGGATAGGCGGTGATGATGTCGCGCAGCTTGAATCCCCGGCATAGCGCATGTTCATATTCGGTCTGCGCGCCATAGACTCAATTGCGGAAGCCGAGCACACGGGCCTGTTGCAGCAGGGGGGATCGAAGCGCCTCGTAATCCCATGCCCGTGTCCGCAGGCGCGGATGGGGCCGCGCCAGTTCACCTGCTGCCGGAAGGTAGACTGGCAGAGCCCCTTGTGAGTAATCAGACGCATTAGGGATACGCTACAGTAATAGAAACCCCGTCCAGTGTAGATCGTTGGCTAGAATTACCCCCTGAAACGATGGCTTGGATGGTTATTTTTATAAGTATTTGATTTATATGAAATAATTGCATTTCCCCTGTTTTCAGGGAGGCGTCAAAATGACGGTCGATTCAGGATGGCGTGCGCTGTGTCGCTATCGCAGCGAATGGCTCGGCGCGGATCTGTTGGCGGGAGTGGGGGTCGCGGTTCTGGCGATCCCTTCGGTGATTGCTTATGCCGAACTCGCGGGCCTGCCCCCGCAGACCGGACTGGTCACTGCGGTGCTTGGGATGTTGGCTTATGCGGTGCTGGGTGCTTCGCGCCAGGTTATTGTCGGTCCGGATGCCGCGATTGCGCTGCTGATTGCTGCGAGCGTCGGCCCGCTAGCTGGCGGCGACCCGTGGCGGGCGGCGGCGCTCGCGAGCGTGCTGGCGATTATCGTCGGCGCGATGCTGCTGCTCGCAGCTGCGGCGCGAATGGGAGCGATGGCGGATTTTCTGTCCAAACCGATCCTGACCGGCTTTATGCAGGGCGCGGCACTGATCCTGATTGCTACGCAACTGGCCAAGCTTGGTTTGGTTGATACCGCCCAGACGGATTTCATTCCCCGGGTCATCGATTTTTTCGCGGCCTGTCGTAACTGGCACCTGCCGACGTTGCTGACGGGCTTGCTGTTGCTACTGGTGTTCGCGTTGCTGGCGCGGGTTCGGCCGCGCTGGCCGGCAGCTTTGCTGGTGTTCAGCGCCATGACTGCGCTCGACTTCATCGTGGATTTTCGCCGGTTCGGCTTGAAAATGGTCGGACCCTTGCCGGTCCCCGAACTGGGTTTTGTCGCGCCGCATCTGAACCTGGCCGAGATCGGACCGCTGCTGCCGGCTGCGGTCGGCATCGTGCTGCTGGCGATGCCGGAAGGCATTCTGCTGGCTCGCGCGTTCGCTGAGCGCAACCATCAGGAAAGCGATGCCGACAAGGAGTTGGTCGGCATCGGTTTCGCCAATTTGCTGGCCGGTCTCTTTGGCGGATTCGCGCTCGGGGCCAGCCAGTCGCGCACGACGCTCAACGATGCCAGCGGCGCAAAAAGCCAGCTTGCCGGCTTGGTGGCGGCGCTATTGATCGGCGTGTTCCTGTTCTTCCTGACCCGGTTGTTGAACCATTTGCCGTCGGTCGCTGTTGCCGCCTTGCTGATCCATGCCGGTTTGCAGTTGCTCGAACCGCGCATGTTGCGACGCTTGTTTCAGATCGACAAGATCTCCGGCTGGCTAGCGGTGCTGACAACCGCCGGCGTACTGATCGTCGGTGTCGTGCCAGGAATACTGGTCGGTATCCTGCTTTCCTTGATCCGGCTGATTCATAGCTTTTCCCGGCCGTACGATGCGATGTTATGTGAAGTTTCCGGTCGGGGGGGCTTTCATGATGTTGGCGAGGCTGCGGAGAACGGCGCATTCTGCACGCTGCCCGGGTTGATCGTATATCGCTTCTATGCCTCGCTGGTGTTTGCCAACGCCAATTATTTCGTCGAGCGTCTGCGCTTGCTGGTCGAAAACCACCCGGATGTGCGCTGGCTCGTGATCGATGCCCAAGCGATGGTCGAAATCGATGTGACCGCTGCGGACCAGTTGCTGGCGTTCCACAAAGAGTTGCGCGAACGAAAGATTCACCTGCGTTTTGCCCGCTGCAACCGGCCGTTACGTGAATCGCTGGCGAGGTTCGGTGTCGTCGCAGCGCTCGGTGACGACCATTTCCATGCGCACCTGGACGAGGCAATTGATGATTTTCGTCTCGGGAGTGATGGGTGAAAGTTCAAAATAATCAATAACTTACGTGTAAAACAAAAAGCGCCCCGCAGGGCGCTTTTTTGAGTGAAACCAAGTCGGAATTACTGCTCGCCGACCACAACCAGCTTCACGTTGGCGATCACGTCGTGGTGCAGAGCCAGAGCGACGTCGAATTCGCCGATTTGCTTGAACGGACCTTCCGGCAGGCGAACTTCAGCCTTCTTCACTTCAATGCCGGTCGCGGTGATCGCTTCGGCGATGTCATGGTTGGTCACGGAGCCGAACAGGCGGCCGTCAACGCCAGCCTTCTGGCTGATCGTGAACGAAGCGCCTTCGAGCTTGGTGGCGCGTTCCTGGGCGGCGGCGAGGATTTCGGCTTGACGCGCTTCAAGTTCGGCGCGGCGGGCTTCGAATTCCTTCAGGTTGGCTTCGGATGCACGCTTGGCCTTGCCTTGCGGGATCAGGAAGTTGCGAGCGTAGCCGTCCTTGACCTTGACCACGTCACCGAGGTTACCGAGGTTGGCAACTTTTTCGAGCAGGATGATTTGCATGTTCTTGGATTCCTTCTCGGTTAGTGTTGGTCGGAGTACGGCAGCAGCGCGAGGAAGCGGGCGCGCTTGATCGCGGTCGAGAGCTGACGCTGATATTTGGCTTTGGTGCCAGTGATGCGGGCCGGGATGATCTTGCCGTTTTCAGCAATAAAATCCTTCAGGATCGCGATGTCTTTGTAGTCGACATGCTTGATGCCTTCGGAGGTGAAGCGGCAGAACTTCTTGCGCCGGAAAAGATTGCGCGTAGGTTTCATGGTGGTTAATCCTTAATTCAGCAATTCAAATTCTTCGATGTGCAACACGAGCTCGTGGCGTCGGCGCAGGCTTTTTGCGGCTAAAAAGCCGCGAATAACCAGCCTTGCGCCCGCTTCGATCCGGGAGAGCTCCACGGCGGTTTGACCCAACGCAATCGCTTGCGCTTCGCATTCCACCTTGCGCTTCATTCCGACTTCGGTTTGTTCCGACTGGTGCAGGAGCACTATTTCAGTGATCGGCAGGCCAGCCGGGGTGTAACGCAAAGGCTGATGCTCGGCAAGCATGCCTTCAAGCGAGACTCGGTTGCAATGATTCAAAGGGGATCAGGCCGCTGCCGGAGCTTCTGCTGCCGGGGTCAGGGACTTGGCCTTCTCCGATTCCTTCATCATCGGGGATGCTTCGGTCACGGCGTTATCCATCTTGACGGTCAGATGGCGCAGCACGGCATCGTTGAATTTGAAGGCGTGTTCGAGTTCGTCCAGGGTTTCCTGGCCAACTTCGATATTCATCAGAACGTAGTGAGCCTTGTGGATCTTCTGGATCGGGTAGGCGAGCTGGCGACGACCCCAGTCTTCCAGGCGATGGATCGCACCGTTGCCGGCGGTGATCAGGGACTTGTAGCGCTCGATCATGGCGGGCACTTGCTCGCTTTGATCCGGGTGCACGATAAAGACTATTTCATAGTGTCGCATGTGTTCTCCTTTTGGTTTTGCAATATGCAGCCTGCCGCGTGCGACGACGGTCAGGCAAGGTGGAAAAGCCCGCGATTATAAACCGCGGGCCTGGTTTGAGCAAGGTTCGCAGGTCAGCGTTCGATCAGATTGATCTTGCCGGTGACCGCCGCCCATTTTTCGTGGTCGGCCAGCGGATCCTTCTTTTCCACGATCGGCGGCCATATCTGGGCCATTTCGGCATTCAGTGCGATGTAGTCCTGCATGGTTTCCGGTACGTCATCCTCGGAAAAAATCGCCTCGACCGGACATTCGGCGACGCAGAGCGTGCAATCGATGCACTCGTCCGGATTGATCACGAGCATGTTCGGACCTTCGCGGAAGCAGTCAACAGGGCAGACATCCACACAGTCGGTATATTTGCATTTCACGCACGCATCGGTGACAACATAGGCCATGATTCGTCCTTTTCTCTAGGCGGGAGTTTTGATCGATAATGCGAACATTCTAGCAGAGCGGATGAGGCATGAAAGAGATTGCGCGCGTGAACGGAAGCGGTACGGTTGGCCGGTTTGCACCCAGTCCGACCGGCGATCTGCATATGGGGTCGCTGATGGCGGCGCTGGCCAGTTACCTTGAAGTGAAAAAACAGGGCGGTCGCTGGCTGGTGCGCATTGAGGACCTTGATCCACAGCGTGAAATGCCGGGTGCATCGGCGCGCATTCTCAAGGATCTCGAGCGTTTCGGCTTCGAATGGGATGAACCGGTTGTGTATCAGAGCACGCGGCACGCGCGCTACCGTGAGGTGCTGGACCGGCTGATTGCGGAAGGTCACGTCTATCCATGCGCGTGTACGCGGCGCGAAATTCAGGTGGCAGGGCTGGTCGGCATCGACGGGTATCGCTACGACGGTCGCTGCCGCAACGGACTGCCTACCGGCGCTAGACCGCGAGCATGGCGGGTTCGCGTGCCTGACGAATATATCGGATTTGATGACGGCATCCAGGGGCGGCAGGGGCAGAATTTGCGGCAAGAGGTGGGCGATTTTGTGCTGCTGCGCGCGGATGGCTGTTGGGCCTATCAGTTGGCGGTGGTTATCGATGATGCTGATCAAGGGGTCAATCAGATATTGCGCGGGGCGGATCTGCTGGATTCCACGCCGCGGCAGATTTATCTGCAGCGACTGCTGGGTGCACGCGAGCCGCAATATCTGCATATCCCGGTCATAGCCAATGTGGCGGGGGTGAAGCTCAGCAAACAGACGTTGGCCCCCGCGTTGCGCCCCGGCAACGAGGCAGGCCAGTTGTGGCAGGCGCTGAAACTGCTCTGGCAATCTCCCTCGACCGAACTGGCTGGCGAGTCATTGCATGAAGTCTGGCGATGGGCGCAAGCTAACTGGAGTGTCGGATATATGCCACACACGCGCTCCGTTTCCGTATCGATTGAGCCCGGATTTCAATACGAGTTTCTCGGAACGGGAAAATAGCCTTATTATTCGTATGATTGCGCGTGAATATGTATCATGAATTGCAAAATGCGCGGATGGCGCTCACGCCTGTTTCTGCCAAGGCCGGCTTGTTGTGTATCGGTGTGGTTTGCGTTCCGCGCCTGCCAAGACTAGCTTGTTAAAAATAAATTTTGATCCAGCGCTTGTTGCTGAGGGGGATCTGTGTCGATCACGCCACGTTTCAAGACCAGTGTACTGGCTGTCGCGATTGCTGCATTGCCGTTGTTTGCCGAGTCGGCCGGACTAGGTCGACTCGATGTGCTTTCCGGGCTTGGACAGCCGTTTCGAGGCGAGATCGAATTGGTTTCCGTTCAGCCGGGCGAGGTGGATACGCTCAGGGCAACGCTGGCCAATCCCGAAGCCTATGCTTCCGCCCAGCTTGCCTATCCCTCTCCATCGCTAGGCTTGCGCATGGCGCTGAACAAGCGTGGTGATGGCAAGATGGTGGTGCAGATTTCCTCCGCGGGTGCGATCGATGAGCCGGTATTCAATCTACTGGTCGATCTGGGCTGGCCCGGAGGGCAGGTCCGGCGCGAATATACGGCGCTGATCGATCCGGTTGGCTACAGCGCGGCGCCAGGTGGCGCGAAGGTTACGTCGCTGGCCGGTAATGGCTATGCATCCAGCGTTCTTCCCGGTACGCGCGTTTCATCCGCGATCCGGACGCCCAAGGCGACGTCACGGTCGGTGCGGTCTGGCAAAGGTGCATCCGTTCCGGTCGATCAGGGTACCGAAGCCGGGGAAGGCTATACCGTCAAGGCCGGTGATACATTGGCCCGTGTTGCAGCTCAAGTCAAGCCGGAAGGCGTCAGCCTGGAGCAGGCTCTGGTCGGACTTTATCAAGCCAATCCGCGCGCGTTTGACGGCAATATGAATCGTCTGAAGCGGGGCAAGATCCTGCGCATCCCTTCGGCAGAAGAACTTGCAAAGGTCGAAAAGCCTGAGGCTGTCAAAGAGATCAGGGCGCAGGCTGCCGACTGGCAGAATTATCGTCGCCAGTTGGCCGGTTCTGCAGCCAAGGCGCCGGCGGTCGACTCCTCGGGTTCCGTTGCGGGGGGGCGCATTACCGCAAAGGTCGAGGATAAGGGCGCGCAAGCTGCGGACAAGAGCAAGGATGTGCTGAAGCTGTCGCGTGGGGCGAGTCAGGTTGATGGCCAGCAGGCGCGCATGCGGGCGCTGGAGGAAGAGGCTGCGGCGCGCAAGAAGTCTCTGGATGAGGCGAATCAGCGTGTCGCGGTGCTTGAGAAAAACATCCAGAAAATGGAAGAACTCGCGGCACTGAAGAGCAAATCCGGCGCCGAACTTCAGCGAAAGGCCGAACAGGTCAAGGTTCCTGCACCAGCGGCATCGGTAGCAGCAGAAGTTCTTCCGATTGCGACCGCGTCGGCGGTGGCGGCCTCAACGGTCAGTGAAGCTGCAGCGCCGGCTTCCGTTGTGGCGAGCGCCGTGCCCGTCAAGCCAAAACCCAAGCGCGTGGTGCCTCCGCAACCCGCGCCGACGGAGCCGGGCGTAATCGATGCGGTGATGGAAAATGCATTGCCGATCGGAGGTGGTCTGTTGGCGATCCTGCTTGGCGTCGGAGGTTTGCTCTGGTCGCGCAAGCGCAATCGTTCCGGAATTTTTGAAAACAGCCTGATTACCAGCGGCGATCTGAAACCCAATACCGTACTCGGTCGCACTGGCGGTGGTGTGATTAGTACCCAGGCGGAAAATTCCTTCCTGACCGATTTCAGTCGCCAAGGACTTGGCACAATCGATACCGATGAGGTTGATCCGATCGCCGAGGCCGATGTTTACATGGCCTATGGCCGTGATGTCCAGGCGGAGGAAATTCTTCGTGATGCACTGGCCAAAGATTCGACGCGCCATGAAATTCGCATGAAGTTGCTGGATATCTATGCAGCCCGCAAAGATAAAACCGCTTTTGAAGAAGTCGCGGCAGATCTGTATGCGAGCGTCGGTGGCAAGGGGCCGTTGTGGGAACAGGCGGCTTATCTGGGGCGCGGCATTGATCCTGATAACCCGTTATATGCAGCTCCGGCTGGAACTGTGGTATCTGCGGTGGCCGATGTCGCTGCAGCCACTGCCGCCGCGGCTGCCGGTTCTGCTGCAAGCGCGGCTGACGCGCCAGTTGCAGAGGCGCAGGTTGTCGCTGCAAGGATCGACAATGAAGCCCCGCTCGATTTCGAATTTGAAGTACCGCATGTCGAGCAGGAGTCGGGCTCTGCTCTCGAAGCTGTTTTAGATGACACTCATGCAGAGAATGACTTCTCTTTTGATCTCGGGTTCGATCATGAAGCCGAGTTGACCGCACCGACCGAGGCAGAGATGCCCACGATGGAACCGGTGATTCCGGCTGAAATCGAATTGCCTGCTTCCGCGGAGATACCTGAAACCGAACCTGTGCTTGATCTGTCTTCGTTTGTCGTTCCTGAGACAACGGCGCCGGAAGATGAACTGATGGCGCTGGATTTGCCGATCGATCTGGATATGGAAGCGGCGGAAAGCCGGGCGCTGGCACCGGGTGAAGCGTCGTCTTTTGTTGCGCCGACCCTGGATATGCCTGAACTCGATCTCGATCTTGCACTCAATGTTCCCGATGCAGAGCCGGGCGAGGATGCGAGCGAAGCTCAGCTATTGGCTGAGTTCGATGCCGGGCTGGGCTCCTCTGAGGAGTCATTGCGGTTTGATATGCCGGCGGAAGAGGTCCACGTTGGCGCTGTCGAAGATGAAAATATCGATCTGGATTTCGATTTTTCTGCCGATCTGGGCGAACCTTCGGCTTCCCGGATTGCGGTCGCAGAAACGCCACTTGATCTTGATCTCGAAATCGGAGGGGGCGCAGGTGCCAATGAGACGTTTACTCTGGAAGATCCGGTACAGACCAAGATCGAGCTGGCGCGTGCGTATCTTGGCATGGGCGACGTAGAAGGGGCTCGTGAAATTCTGCAGGAAGCGGAGCAAGAGGGGAATCCGGGCCAGCAGGAGGTTATCCGCTCTTTGCTGGCTGACCTGTAAATTTTGAAACTGCATCCCGCCAATCGTCTGGCGCTCTGGTTTTGGCTGGCTTCTTTGCTGCCATGGCTTGAGCGCCAGCTTCTTTTTGCAATTGTCATTCTGATCGGTTTGTTTGCTCTGGCTTTTGCGCGTACCCGATTTTTGCGTGCACTGCCAAGACTGCGCTGGTTGCTGCTTGCCATGGGTGCAATTTATGGCTGGACCACGCCGGGCCAGTATTTGTGGTCTGGCTGGTTCTCGCCCACACGAGAAGGTCTATGGCTCGGACTTGCGCAGATCGCGCGACTTTTTGCGGTGATGGCGAGTTTGCAAATTCTGTTGACGAAGATGGATCGTCCGGCTATTTTTGCCGGCCTTCATGTTTTGGCCAAACCATTTGACTGGCTTGGCCTGTCGCGAAATCGCATGGCCCTGCGCCTGACACTGACGCTTGAAATGATGGAAAATCTGCTCGAAGAACGCCGACCGCTCAGGCACTTGATGCACGAGTTGCAAGAAACGCATCATGCGGAACGCAGCGTTGCCTTGCCGGTCAGTGTGATGTCGTTTGGGCAGAAATTATTCCTGCTGGGCGTGCTCGGCGGTATTGTGCTGACGCTCTGGTTTGGTGGATTTGGCTTATGGGAATGAAAAGGATAGCGATTGGCTTGGAATACGATGGCCGGGCATTTTACGGCTGGCAGGTGCAACCTGATCGCGTGACCGTGCAGTCCGTGCTCGAGGCTGCTATTGCCCGCATGGCGGGACACCCGCTCAGAGTGCATGCCGCGGGCAGAACGGATGCCGGTGTGCATGGCACGATGCAGGTGGCGCATTTCGATACCGAGGCGGATCGTCCGTTGATGGCTTGGGTGCGGGGGGTCAACAGCTTTCTTCCCGATAGTGTCGCTGTGCTATGGGCGCGAGATGTTTCCGATGAGTTTCATTCGCGCTTCAGTGCGACCGCCCGCCACTATCGCTACCTGCTGCTGAATCATCCGGTGCGTCCGGCATTACTGGCGGGGCGGGTAGGGTGGATTCACCAGCGACTGGATCTCGCAACTATGCAGCAGGCGGCCAGTCTTCTGCTTGGCGAGCACGACTTTTCGAGTTTCCGTGCAGCCGAATGTCAGGCCAAGACACCGGTCAAGCTGATGAAGCGCATCGACGTCCATGTGGAAGGCAACATGGTCATCTGCGATTTTTCCGCGAGCGCTTTTCTGCACCATATGGTGCGCAATATCATGGGGGCGCTGCTGCATGTGGCCAAAGGGAATCAGCCTGCGCAGTGGATGAGCGAAATGCTGGAACTGCGCGATCGCTCGCTGGCGCCGCCGACCTTCATGCCGGACGGTCTTTATCTGGCTGGGGTAAGCTATGCGCCGGAATTTGGCCTGCCATCCGAACCTACTCCGCGTTATAGCTTGGTGTAACACTATGATTCAACGCATAAAAATATGCGGTTTGCGCGACGTTGGAACAGCTGTCGAGACGGCTTGTCTTGGCGCGGATGCGATCGGGCTGGTCTTTTACGCACCGAGCCCGCGTGCGGTCGATATCGATACTGCAGGTAGAATTGCGCGTGCACTGCCGCCATTTGTCAGTACGGTTGGCCTGTTTGTCGATGCCGAGCCCGGCTTTGTCAGACAGGTCTTGGGATCGGTTCCCCTGGATCTGCTGCAGTTCCATGGGGAGGAGTCTCCAGCCTATTGTCAGCAATTCGATCGACCCTATTTGAAGGCGGTCAGGGTAAAACCGGGTCTAAATTTGCTAGAATATGCGGCTAGATACCCGGATGCGCGCGGCCTGCTGGTCGATGCTTGGGTTTCGAATGCGCCGGGCGGAACCGGCGAAACCTTCGACTGGGCACTGCTGCCGCCCGAATTGCCTCTGCCGTTGATCCTTTCCGGCGGATTAAATCCGGGCAATGTGGCAGGCGCGATCCATCGTACGCAGCCTTGGGCGGTCGATGTGTCGAGCGGTGTCGAAAGTGGCAGGGGAATCAAGGACGTGGCGAAGATCGCGGCGTTCGTCGAGGCGGTGCGAAGTGCCGCGGACTGAGTGAGAGAAACAAATATGGTAAATTACAATCAGCCGGATGCCGGTGGCCACTATGGTCAGTTCGGCGGCATCTATGTGGCCGAAACCCTGATGGATGCGCTTGAGGAATTGCGCATCGAATATGAAAAGGCACGCCAGGACCCGGCTTTCATGGCCGAGTATTACCATGATCTTAAGCATTATGTCGGCCGTCCGAGCCCGCTCTACCATGCCAAGCGCCTGTCCGACGAAATTGGCGGAGCACAGATTTACCTGAAGCGCGAAGACCTGAATCATACCGGCGCGCACAAGGTCAACAACACGATTGGCCAGGCGCTGCTTGCCCGGCGCATGGGCAAGAAGCGCGTGATCGCCGAAACGGGCGCCGGCCAGCACGGCGTCGCTTCTGCCACGGTCGCGGCACGTTTCGGTCTTGAATGCATTGTTTACATGGGCGCCGAGGATGTGAAGCGCCAAGCACCGAACGTCTACCGCATGAAGCTGTTGGGTGCCTCCGTGGTTCCTGTTGAATCCGGCTCCAAGACGCTCAAGGATGCGATGAACGAGGCGATGCGCGATTGGGTGACTAATATCGACACGACCTACTACATCATCGGTACCTGCGCTGGCCCGCATCCGTACCCGATGCTGGTTCGCGATTTCCAGTGCATCGTCGGTGAGGAATGCAAGCAGCAGGCGCTCGACTTGTTCGGTCGTCAGCCAGATGCGGTGGTGGCCTGCGTCGGTGGCGGCTCGAATGCGATTGGCATATTCCACCCGTATATCGATGTGCCAGGCGTGCGCCTGATCGGAGTCGAGGCCGGTGGCTACGGTGTTGAAACCGGCAAACATGCCGCGCCCCTGACATCTCACGCCAAACCGGGCGTACTGCATGGTCAGCGCTCGAACCTGATGCAGGACGAAAACGGCCAGATCATCGAAACCCACTCAGTTTCGGCTGGCCTGGATTACCCGGGCGTTGGCCCCGAGCACTGTTACCTGAACGAGATCGGTCGTGCCGAATACGTGGCGGTCAATGACGATGAAGCGATAACAGCCTTCCATGATCTGTGTCGTCTTGAAGGCATCATCCCGGCGCTCGAATCGAGCCATGCCGTAGCCCATGCCAAGAAACTGGCCAGGACCATGAATTGTGACCAAGTGGTCGTGGTCAACCTGTCCGGCCGAGGCGACAAGGATGTGCCGACGATCGCCGCGCTTGACGGCATCAAAATTTAACCAACGGGCGCCTGCGGGCGCCTGTGCTGACCTTTGATAGAACCATGTCCAGAATCCAGACTACCTTTGCGCGTTTGCAGGCTTCCGGCCGCAAGGCGCTAATCCCCTATATCACCGCCGGTGATCCTCGTCCCGGCATGACGGTTGAACTGATGCATGCGCTGGTCAAGGGCGGCGCCGACATTATCGAACTCGGCGTGCCTTTTTCCGATCCGATGGCCGATGGCCCCGTGGTCCAGCTTGCCGTTGAACGGGCATTGAAGCACGGCACGAGCCTGCGTATGGTGCTCGAAATGGTTGCGGAGTTTCGCAAGACTGATGCACAGACGCCGGTCGTGCTGATGGGTTATGCGAACCCGATCGAGGCGATGGGTTATCCGGCATTTTCCAGCGCAGCGGCTGCGGCCGGTGTCGATGGCGTGCTGACGGTGGATCTTCCGCCGGAAGAGGCTGCCGAGCGTATCGCAGTGCTGAAGCAGTACGGGATCGATCCGATTTTTCTGCTGGCGCCGACGACGCCGGCAAACCGTCTCGATGCCGTTGCACGCATGGCATCGGGCTATGTTTACTATGTTTCACTCAAGGGCGTGACCGGCGCCGCGACGCTCGACGTTGGAAGTGTCGAGCGCCGAATGATCGAACTCCGGCAGCATATTGCCCTGCCGATCGGGGTGGGTTTCGGTATTCGTAATGCCGAGTCGGCGCGCGCAGTGGCACAAGTGTCTGATGCGATCATCATCGGCTCGCGCCTCGTGCAAGAAGTCGAAGCCGGCGAAGCTGGCTTGGCCGAGCGTCTGACGACGTTCCTTTCCGGTATCCGTGCCGCTATCGATACGGTTCGCGCCTGAATCATCCGAAAGGTCTATCATGAGCAGCTGGCTGCAAAAACTCCTTCCCCCGAAAATCAAGAGCCGCGACGCTTCGGCCAGGTCTGGCGTTCCCGAGGGCCTGTGGAGCAAATGTTCCGCCTGTAGCGCCGTGCTCTATCGCACCGACTTGGAAAACAACCTCGACGTTTGTCCGAAGTGCAGTTATCACAATGCCGTGCATGCCCGGCGCCGGCTCGACATTCTGCTCGACCCGGAGGGCCGCTTCGAGATCGGCGCCGAGGTTCAGCCGATCGATATCCTGAAATTCAAGGATAGCCGCAAGTATGTCGACCGTATCGTTGCTGCACAGGAAGATACCGGCGAGGACGATGCTCTTGTCGTGATGCAAGGGGCGATCATGAACGTACCTTGTGTCGTTGCGGCGTTCGAATTCAAGTTCATCGGCGGTTCCATGGGCTCTGTGGTGGGAGAGCGTTTCGTGCGCGGAGTGAAAACTGCGATTGAACAAAACGTGCCGTTTATTTGCGTGGCAGCCTCGGGCGGCGCGCGCATGCAGGAAGGGCTGAATTCGCTGATGCAGATGGCCAAGACTTCAGCGATCCTGACGCGTCTTTCCGAGAAGCGCCTGCCGTTCATCTCGATCCTGACCGATCCGACCATGGGGGGCGTTTCTGCTTCGTTTGCGTTCCTTGGTGATGTGGTTGTTGCCGAGCCGGGCGCATTGATCGGCTTTGCGGGCCCGCGCGTGATCGAGCAGACCGTGCGTGAAACCCTGCCGGAAGGTTTCCAGCGTGCTGAATTCCTGCTGGAAAAAGGCGCGGTTGACATGATCGTCGATCGCCGCGAGATGCGCGTCCAGCTTATGCAACTGATGACCTTGCTGAACAATCAGCCCGCCGTGGCCTGATGACCGGCGGCAGCGTACCCGTGTTCGATGCTTTTGGCTTGTCCGAGTGGCTTGCGCATCTGGAGTCACTGCACCCGAGCGCCATTGATATGGGGCTTGGACGGATTGAGCGTGTACGCGATGCGCTTGGCCTGAAGCCGGTGTTTCCAGTCCTCACTGTTGGCGGAACCAATGGCAAGGGTTCCGTTTGCGCGATGCTGGCGATGATTCTGCGCTGTGCCGGCTATCGCGTTGGCGTCTATACCTCGCCGCATCTGCTGCATTACAACGAACGGGTTACCCTGGATCTTGAACCCGCCAGCGATGCCTTGCTGGTCGAATCGTTCCGTACGGTCGAAGCCGCTCGCGGCGAAATCACACTGACCTACTTTGAATTCGGCACGCTGGCGGCGTTGCGGCTTTTTGCCGACGCCAATGTGGAGGTGGCCATTCTCGAAGTTGGCCTCGGCGGGCGGCTTGATGCCGTCAATGTATTCGAGCCGGATGTCGCAGCCGTGGTCAGCGTCGGAATTGATCACCAGAGTTTCCTTGGCGACGACCGGGAAGCGATCGGCTTCGAAAAAGCTGGCATCTACCGTTCCGGCAAGCCCGCTTTTTGCGCCGATCCGACGCCGCCGCAACGCCTGCTTGATCATGCGGCGGCGATCGGTGCCGACCTGCGATTGCTCGGGCGCGATTTTGGCTATCAGAAGCAAAATGAAGACCGGCAATGGATGGTCTGGAGCTGCGGAGGGCTGGCGCACCACGCTCTGCCATTTCCTGCCTTGCGCGGTGATTATCAACTGGGCAACACGGCATTGGCTCTGGCGATGCTCGATGCGGTGCACGACAGGCTGCCGGTCCACCTTGGTGATATCAAACGCGGCCTGCTCGAAGTCGAATGGCCGGCGCGTTTTCAGGTTTTGCCGGGTCGTCCCGCCAGGGTGCTGGATGTTGGCCATAATCCGCATGCCGCGCGCGTGCTGCGCGCCAGTCTCGACCAGATGGGATTCTTTCCGCAGACGTACGCGGTGTTCGGCATGATGGCCGACAAGGATATCGCTGGCGTGGTCGAATTGCTGATTGACCGGATCGATGTCTGGCATATTGCCGCGCCGGCCTTGCCTCGTGCGGCCACGCCACAGCATGTGGCGGAAATTGTGCAGGCCAGGGGCGGGCGGGTCGAGTTGCATGGCAGCGTCGTACAAGCCTGGCAAGCTGCCTGCAAGAGTGCGGGCGAAAATGATAGAATTCTGGCCTTTGGTTCCTTCTATACCGTTGCGGAAGTCATGGCTGCCCGGGAAGCCCGTCTATGAACCAGTCCAATATCAGCGAAGACCTGCTGCATATCCGCAAGCGCGCACGCCGTCGTCTGCTCGGCGCCGTTGCGCTGGTGCTGTTCGCACTGATCGTTCTTTGGACCGTGCTTGATAATGCCCCCCCCCCACAATTGGCAGAAGGGCAGCCGGTAGAGATTGTCTCGAGCGCGCCGGCACTGAGTGCCGCCCGTGCTTCTGTGGTTGCGGTGGTGGAGCCTGCCAGTGGAACGTCGCCTGAGTCTCTGACTCCGGCTGCCCAGCCGGCTTCGGTGCCGACCGCGATGCCTGCCGCAACGCCAGTTGCCGCACCGGAGCCCCAACTCCTCAGGAGCGCCGACAAAGCTTCCCAGCCATACCGCGTGGCGGCCAGCTCTTCCGAAGTGCTGCGCGGCAAGCTCGTCAATCGCCAGATGCAGGTCAAGCCTGCCGTGGCATCCCGGCCCAAGCTGGTTGCTGAAACCAAATCCAAGACCGCAGAAGTTGTCGGGCCGGCGGGGGCCGACCCGCTCAATATCCTCGAAGGCAAGGACGAACGCAAACCCGCGACTGCGGAGAAACCGGCCGGTGGCAGATATTTCGTTCAGATTGGCGCGTTTTCCGATAGCGCCAAGTCAGCGCAGATTCTGGCCAAGCTGAAATCGGCTGGTTTGCCGGCTTTCTCGGAAAAGGTCAGCACACCTAAGGGTGAGCTCACGCGGATCCGCATCGGCCCAACTCTGGATGAATCGCGCGCCAACGAGTGGCGCAAGAAATCCGAGTCTGCCGGCGTGCCGGGTAAAGTTGTCAGGTAATGACGGTTTTTGATTACGTTGTCCTCGTGGTGGTCGGGCTTTCCATTCTGTTGTCGGTGATGCGCGGCCTGCTGCTGGAAGTTCTGGCGCTCGCGGCTTGGGCGCTGTCATTCTGGCTGGCAAGCCGTTATGCCGCTGCTGGCGCTAACTGGATGCCAGCGGCATTGCCTGGCGATACCTTGCGCGGCCTGGCAGCATTTCTGGCGATTTTCTGTGCCGTCTGGCTGGCCACGGCGATTGTCCGGATCACGTTGAACCAGTTTTTGAAGGTCAGCGGCCTCAAGCCGGTTGATCGCCTGCTCGGCGCTGGGTTTGGTTTCGTGCGCGGCGTCTTGCTGACGCTGACACTGGTGCTGGTCGCCGGAATGACCAGCTTGCCCGGCTCGCTGGACTGGCGCAATGCGATGTTCAGTCCGGTCTATGAAGAAGCTGCGCATCGAGTGATGCCGTGGCTGCCCGCGGCGCTGTCGAGCCGGATCCGTTTTGATTGATTTTCTGCAATAAAGGTAACAGACGCTATGTGTGGCATTATCGGTGTGGTTGCGCAAACTCCAGTCAACCAGCTCCTCTACGATGGTCTGTTGATGCTCCAGCATCGCGGTCAGGATGCCGCTGGCATCGTCACGGCGGAAGGGCATGTGCTGCATATGCACAAGGGGCAGGGCCTCGTTCGCGACGTGTTCCGTACCCGCAACATGCGCTCGCTGACCGGCAATACCGGTATCGGCCATGTCCGCTATCCGACGGCCGGCTCGGCTTCCAGCGTGGCCGAGGCCCAGCCGTTCTATGTGAACAGTCCGTTCGGCATCGTGCTCGCGCACAACGGCAACCTGACCAACGACAAGCAGTTGAAAGACGAGATGTACCGCACCGATCTGCGGCATATCAACACCAACTCGGATTCCGAAGCGTTGCTGAACGTGTTTGCGCACGAGCTTTCCCGGCGCACCAAGGGCGCCCAGCTTGATCCGGATACGATTTTCGATGCGATCACCGCGGTGCATCAGCGCGTGAAGGGTGCCTATGCCGTAGTCGCTATCATCGCTGGCTATGGGCTGGTCGCATTCCGCGATCCGTTCGGCATTCGCCCGCTGATCATGGGCCGCCACAATACGCTGGCTGGTGACGAGTACTTGGTCGCATCCGAATCCGTCGCGCTCGATACGCTCGGCTTCAAGGTATGGCGTGACGTCGAGCCGGGCGAGGCCGTATTCATCAGTTTTGACGGCAAATTCCACAGCCGTCAGTGCCACCCGAATCCGAAGCTGGTTCCCTGCATCTTCGAACATGTGTACTTTGCCCGCCCGGACAGCGTGATCGACGGCATTTCGGTTTACGAAGCGCGCATGAAGATGGGCGAGCGTCTCGCTGACAAGGTCAGGCGCGTCGTCCCGCAGATGGATATCGATGTCGTGATGCCGATTCCGGATACCAGTCGCTCTTCCGCCCTGCAGCTGGCAAACCGCCTCGGCGTGTCGTTTCGCGAGGGCTTCATCAAGAACCGCTATATCGGCCGCACCTTCATCATGCCGGGCCAGTCGACGCGCAAGAAGTCGGTTCGCCAGAAACTGAATCCGATCGGCGTCGAATTCAAGGGCAAAAACGTGCTGCTGGTTGATGACTCGATCGTGCGCGGCACGACCTCGAAGGAAATCGTGATGATGGCGCGTGAAGCAGGCGCCGCCAAAGTTTATCTGGCTTCCGCTGCGCCTCCGGTCAAGTATCCGCACGTCTATGGCATTGACATGCCAACGCGCGGTGAGCTGATTGCAACCGGCCGCGATGCCGAGCAGATTGCGCGTGAAATCGGTGCCGACGCCGTGATTTACCAGGATCTCGATGAACTGATCGCTGCCTGCCGCGATGCCAGCGGTGGCCGCATCACCGAATATGAAACTTCATGTTTCGACGGTATCTACATCACCGATGACATCAGCGATGCCTATCTTGATGAACTGGAAGCCAAGCGCATATCACCGCTGTCCAAAAAGAGCGAAGGCGCGACCGGCATGCTCGATATGAATATTGGTGTCGCCGAACAGAATCTGATCTGATTTCATTTTAGAGTTCTGTTAAAAAGTTAATAATAATCAATGTGTTATGAATTTATTCCTGACGGGGGCGTAAGCCCCTGTTTTCGCAAGACAATGGCGAAGCGGCAGTATGCAGAGTGATGTCGTTTGAAACGAGTTCGGAACGAGGAGGGCAAGCATGACCATCAGTACCCTGACGTTGCTGCTGTCGTTGATGCAGCAGACGTGCGTGTATTTGGTGGTTGCCTATCTGTTGAGCAAGACGCCGCTGATCATGCCGCTGATGCAGGTGACCGTGCGCCTGCCGAACAAGGTGCTTTGCTATCTGGTCTTTTCCGGTTTTTGCATCATGGGAACCTATCTCGGTCTGCAGATCGATGATGCAATCGCGAATACGCGAGCGATTGGTGCGGTCATGGGCGGCATCCTTGGCGGGCCGGTCACCGGTTTTCTGATCGGGCTTACCGGTGGGGTGCACCGCTATTCACTCGGCGGCTACACCGATCTGGCCTGTGCGATTTCGACGACCGCCGAAGGGTTGATCGGTGGCTTGGTGCACCGCTACCTGCTCAGGCGCGGCCGTGCCGATATCCTGTTCCGCCCGGGGCTGGTTTTTCTGACGACGTTGCTGGCTGAAATTGTGCAGATGGTGATCCTGCTGACGGTCGCGCGACCTCATGCGCAGGCTTTACAATTGGTCCGGCAAATCGCGTTGCCGATGGTGATAACCAATGCGATTGGGGCCGCCGCATTCATGCGACTGATCCTCGATCGCAAGGCCATGATGGAAAAGTATTCGATCGCGTTTTCCGCCAAGGCGCTGTTGATTGCCGAGCGGACGGCAGGCTTGCTTCGTCAGGGGCTGGAGCCGGAAAACTGCGCTCGCGTCGCGCAGATCGTGCGTGAGGAGACCGGGGTTGGTGCGGTCGCGATCACCGACTGTAACGAGCTGATCGCTTTCACTGGCATCGGCTCTGACCACCACCTGCCCGGAACACCAATTGCGTCGCCACACACGCATCAGGCGATCGAACGCAATGAGGTGGTTTACGCTGACGGCAACGAAGTGTCTTACTGCTGCTCGATCTCGTCCGACTGCAAGCTCGGCTCGACGCTGGTGATTCCGTTGCGCGGCGAAGGCAACAAGGTCATCGGTACGATCAAACTGTACGAACCCAAGCGCAAGTTGTTCTCGAGTATCAACCGCACGCTTGGCGAGGGCATTGCCCGCCTGCTGTCGAACCAG
>RRZU010364581.1_pt1 | contig 39175 bp, 38 predicted proteins | sample 2165561 | NCBI WGS metagenome assembly RRZU01 (sample SAMN10456909, study PRJNA506462) | wastewater metagenome | isolation source: wastewater sludge | place: USA: Moscow, Idaho | reverse complement strand
CGCAGAAGATGGATGCGCTGTCGTCGATGGCCAATATCGCGGGCTACCGCGCGGTGATCGAGGCGGGCAACAACTTTGGCCGCTTCTTCACCGGCCAGGTGACCGCGGCGGGCAAGGTGCCGCCGGCGAAGGTGCTGGTGGTGGGCGCAGGCGTGGCGGGTCTGGCTGCGATCGGCACCGCCGTCAGCCTTGGCGCGCAAGTCTATGCCTTCGACGTGCGCCCTGAAGTGGCCGAGCAGATCGAATCGATGGGGGCAGAGTTCGTCTTCCTCGAATTCGACGAACCGGCGCAGGACGGTGCGGCGACGGGCGGCTATGCCGCGCCCTCCAGCCCCGAATTCCGCGAGAAGCAGCTGGCGAAGTTCCGAGAGCTGGCCCCGCAGATGGACATCGTCATCACCACGGCGCTGATCCCCGGCCGCGACGCGCCGATCCTGTGGACGAAGGACATGATCGAGGCGATGAAGCCCGGCAGCGTCATCGTCGACCTGGCCGCCGAAAAGGGCGGCAATGCCGAACTGACCCAGCCGGACGAAAAGATCGTCACCGAAAACGGCGTGACCATCATCGGCTATACCGACTTCCCCTCGCGGATGGCGGCGCAATCGTCCGAACTGTATGGCAACAACATCCGCCATTTCCTGACCGATCTGACGCCCGGCAAGGACGGCAAGATCGTGCAGAACATGGAAGACGACGTGATCCGGGGCGCCACCGTCACCCATGACGGCGACATCACCTATCCGCCGCCGCCGCCCAAGATCGCCGCCATTGCGGCGCAAAAGCCGAAGGAAAAGAAGAAGGAACTGACGCCCGAAGAACGCCGCGCCGCCGAGGCCGCCGCCTTCAAGGCGCAGACCAAATCGCAGGTGACCCTGCTGGCGGTGGGCGCGGCAGTCATGCTGCTGGTCGGTCTGTTCGCGCCCGCGTCCTTCCTGTCGCATTTCATCGTCTTCGTGCTGGCCGTGTTCATCGGCTTCCAGGTGATCTGGAATGTCAGCCACTCGCTGCACACGCCCTTGATGGCGATCACCAACGCGATTTCCTCGATCATCATCGTGGGGGCGCTGATGCAGATCGGATCCGGCTCGTGGTTGGTGGTGATTTTGGCGGCGCTGGCGGTGCTGATGGCCAGCATCAACATCTTCGGCGGTTTCCTGGTCACGCGCCGGATGCTCGCCATGTTCCAGAAATCGTAAGGAGGGCACCATGGAGCAAGTGGTCGTTATTTCCGATCCCGCCGTGTCTGCCCAGCTGATGGCGGCGCTGCCCGAATTCGGCTTCACCACGGCTGCCTATGTGGTGGCGGCGGTCCTGTTCATCCTGTCGCTGGGCGGCCTGTCCGGCCAGGAAAGCGCCAAGCGCGCGGTCTGGTACGGCATCGCCGGTATGACGCTGGCCGTTGTGGCGACGCTGCTGGGGCCTGGCTCGGGCAATTGGCTGCTGTCGCTGATCATGATCGCCATCGGCGGCGCGATCGGCTGGGTCGTGGCCAAGCGCGTCCAGATGACCGAGATGCCGCAGCTGGTCGCGGCCATGCACTCGCTGGTTGGTCTGGCGGCGGTCTTCGTGGGCTTCAACGCCCAGTTCGAACTGGGCCGCGTCACCCGTCTGCTGCGTGACAATGCGGGCCATGTCTTCGACGGCTTCGCCGCCGTGCTGGCGCACAAGACCGCGCAAGAAATCGCCATGCTGAAGGTCGAGGTCGCGCTTGGCATCTTCATCGGTGCGGTGACCTTTACCGGGTCCATCGTGGCTTATGGCAAGCTGGCCGGGAAAATCGACGGCAAGCCGAAGAAACTGCCGGGCGGCCATCTGCTGAACGCCAGCGCGCTGGCGATGGTGGTGCTGGCGACCATCCTTTACTGCGCGGGCGTCGGTCCGGGCACCTTCTGGCTGCGGCTGATGCCCGCGCTGGCCTTCGTCATCGGCTGGCACCTGCGCATGGGGATCGGTGGCGCGGACATGCCGGTCGTGGTCTCGATGCTGAACAGCTATTCGGGCTGGGCGGCCGCGATGATCGGCTTCACCTTGGGCAATGACCTGCTGATCGTGGTCGGTGCGCTGGTGGGGTCCTCGGGTGCAATCCTGTCCTACATCATGTGCAAGGCGATGAACCGCAACTTCGTCAGCGTGATCCTGGGCGGCTTTGGCGGCACCACCGGTCCGGCGGCGGAAATCGAGGGCGAGCAGATCGCCATCGACGCCGAAGGCGTGGCGGCGGCGCTTAACGAGGCCGACAGCGTCATCATCGTCCCGGGTTACGGCATGGCGGTCGCACAGGCGCAGGGGCCGGTGTCGGAACTGACCCGCAAGCTGCGCGCGGCCGGCAAGAACGTCCGCTTCGCCATCCACCCGGTCGCGGGCCGTCTGCCGGGCCACATGAACGTGCTGCTCGCCGAGGCCAAGGTCCCCTACGACATCGTCATGGAGATGGACGAGATCAACGAGGACTTTCCCAATACCGACGTGGTCATCGTCATCGGCTCGAACGACATCGTGAACCCGGCCGCGCAAGAGGATCCGAACAGCCCCATCGCCGGCATGCCGGTGCTGGAGGTCTGGAAGGCCAAGCAGGTGTTCGTGTCGAAACGCGGTCAGGGCACCGGCTATTCCGGGATCGAGAACCCGCTGTTCTACAAGGAAAATACCCGGATGTTCTATGGCGATGCCAAGAAGTCCATCGACCAGCTTTTGCCGATGATCGACTGATCGGCAGCGCGGCGGAGATGCGAAAGGCGGGCCCCGGCGGCCCGCCTTTTTTCGTTTGCCGGGGGGCGGGCTGCGTGTCCGGTCAGATGGCGTTCAGCATGAACTTGACCACGTCGACGGGCAGTTCAGGGTGCAGCGCGACCATGCGCACGCGCTTGCCCTTGCGCGGAATCAGCATCGCGCAACGGGTGGCGCGGGCATGGGAACGGGTGGCCGAGCTCGCGACGATGGCGCCGCCACGCCAGCGGGAATGGGGACCAAAACGAAGAACGGTCTCGATCGAACCCGGCACATAGCCTTCGGTGTCGATGGAATCGATCTGCGCATCGCTGATGATGGGCGGCAGATACATGATCGGAAGCACTCGGTACACAACAGGACGTGATGGATTATCTAACCACCGCTCCGCTGTTGTTACATCTGCACTTTAGAACAGGTCAGCCGCCCCGAACCGTCCAGTATGGTCGCTTCGGGGCGAAATCCGCCGGATTTCCATGGCTTGTTCAGGGGGTAATCAGAATCGGCGTGCCGTCGGGAACCATGGCATAGACGTCCTCGACCTCGGCATCGGTGATGGCGATGCAGCCGGCGGTCCAGTCCTGTTTCAGCTTGGATTGCACGCGCCCTTCGGGGCCCTGGCCGTGAATGAAGATGTCGCCGCCGGGGCTGCGCCCCAGTGCCGCCGCCTGCGCCGAATCCTGCGGGTTGGGGTACGAGACGCCGACCGACAGGTGATAGCGGCTGTTGGGGTTGCGGCGGTCGATGTAGTACAGCCCCTCGGGGGTGCGGCCGTCGCCCTCGTACTGCTTGTGGCCGATGGGCTCATTGCCCAGCCCGATGCGATAGGCCTTCAGCACGGTATTGCCGCTCAGCAGCAGCAACTGGCGGGCGCCCTTGTTGACGACGACCTGCGTGACCGGCGGCCCGGAATAGGTCTTGAACTTGCTGGGCGCGCAGGCGGCAAGCCCCAGCACCAGCGCGATGGCAAAGATCCGTCCCAGCCAGGTCATCCGTATCTGTCCCTTGTTTCCGATGTTTGCGGCATCTTGCCCGCAGCGGCGGGTGCGGGCAATGCGGCGGCGCTTCACGAATACCTGATGCGCCGTGCAGATGGCGGCACAATCAGCCTTATTTCCGGTTGCGGCGAATTTGGCGCGCGCTAATCATGCCGGCATGAATGACCAGAACGAACATCCGCAGCGCTATGCGCTGGTGAACGAGCTTCACGCCCGGCCCTCGCCCCAGCTTGAGGCGCCGTGCACCGCCGTCTATCTGGCGCTGAAAGAGCGGGGCGATGCCGCCAGCCGCGACCGCGCGCGCGAGCTTGAGCATCTGGCCGAGCTTTGCACCCGTCACGGGGCGCCGCGCCCCGATTCCAGCGTCGGCCACCATGCCGCGCAGCTTGGCCGCTATCAGTTGCGCTGGGAAAGCCATACCGAGTTCGTGACCTACGCCGCCTTCATGCCCGGCCTGCCGCCGCGCCCCTTCGACCCCTCGGCGGGCGCGATCTTTCCCGACGAATGGCAGGGCGCCGCGCAGGGCAAGCGGGTCGCGGCGGTCATGATCCAGGTCGATCTTCTGCCCGAGAATCCCGCCGATATCCTGCCGCGCCTGTCGGCATGGTTCGCCTCGGAAAGCCTTGCCTCGGTCTGGGTGCTGGACGAGACGGCGGTGGTCGCCGGCGATTTCCGCATCGACCCCGAGGGCTGGATGCGCTTTGCCGTCTTTGTCAGGCCGGGGACCGAGCCGGGTCGCATCGGCCGCATCGTCCAGCGCCTGCTTGAGCTTGAGACCTATCGCGCCATGTCGATGCTGGGCTATGGCCGCGCCCGCATCGCGACCGAGCAGATGAACGCGCTTGAGCCGCAGCTGAACGGCATCGTGCAGGGCATGACCGACGAATCGCGCCCGGCGGAAACGGTGCTGCACGAACTGCTGGCGGTGTCGGCGCAACTGGAAAGCGCCGCGACCCAGCACGCCTTCCGCTTCGGCGCCACCGCCGCCTATGAGGCCATCGTGCGCGAGCGCGTCGCCGCCCTGCGGGAAACACGCTTCATGCGCGGGCAGATGCTGACCGAATTCATGACGCGCCGCTATCTGCCGGCGATGCGGACGGTGAAATCGACGGAACGGCGGCTGGCGACCATGCTTGACCGCAGCGAGCGCGCGGGCGATCTGCTGCGCACCCGCGTCGATGTCCAGCGCAGCGCCCAGAACCAGGAACTGATGGTTCGCATGGACCGCCGCGCCGACCTGCAATTGCGGCTGCAACACACGGTCGAGGGGCTGTCGGTGGTGGCGATCAGCTATTACGCCGTGGGCCTTGCGGGCTATGCGCTTTGCCCGGTGGCGGCGGGGCTTGGCATCGACAAGGCGGTGCTGATCGCGGGGCTGACGCCCGTGGTCATCGGCTGCGTCTGGCTGGCGATGCACCGGATCAAGGCGCGGCTGCACCGCGACGAGCACTAGCGCCGCGCCGCCCTTCGTCGCATAAGGGATGCCTCGATCCGCTGCGACAGGAGCCCCGCGATGAGACTGATCCTTTCCCTTGCCGCATTGCTGGCGCTGGCCGCCTGCAACGTGCCGCTGGTGCCGTTCATCTGATGGCGGGGCGGTTGCAGATGTTCGGCCTTGGCCATTGCTCGACCTGCCAGAAGGCGCAGGCCGAGCTTGAGGCCGCGGGCTGGCAGGTCGATTTCCGCGATGTCGCCAAGGCGCCGCTTTCGGATGCGGAATGGCAGGGCATGATCGCGGGTTTCGGTGAAAAGCTGGTGAACCGCGCCAGCCTGACCTGGCGCGCCATGTCCGAGGCCGAGCGCGCCGGAACGCCGTTGCAGATGCTTGGCGCCAGGCCCTCGCTGATGAAGCGGCCGGCGATCGTCGCGGGCGACAGCCGCCTGCTGGGCTGGACCGCGAACGTCAAACGCGCGCTGGGTGTGGCGGCCTGAGGCCGCGCCCTTCAGACGATATAGCGGTCGCGGCGGTGGTTGATGGCGATGACCAGGTTCAGGACCAGCGCGCCCAGAAACGACCACGCGACCGCCTGCCAGTCGCGCAGCATCAGCGCGCAGGCGAACAGCACCGCATCGAAGATCAGCTGCGTCCAGCCGGCGCGGAACCCGGTCGCGTCCTGCAGATACAGCGCCACGATGCCGATGCCACCCAGCGAGGCGCCATGCCGGAACAGCGCGAGCAGCGCCGAGCCGGTCAGAAAGCCGACAAGGATGGCGCCGACCAGCGGGTGGACATAGCCGAACTCCAGCCCCTTCGGCAGCACGCCGACCAGCACCGACAGCAGCGTGACCGCGATCAGCGATTTCAGCATGAAGGCCGGTCCAAGGCGCTTGTAGCCCAGCCAGTAGAAGGGCAGGTTGACGGCAAAGAACACCGGCCCGAAGCCCCAGCCGGTGGCATAGGAAATCAGGATCGCCAGCCCCGCCGTCTGGCCGGTGACAAAGCCCAGATGCGTCAGCAACTGCACGCCGACGGCGGCCATGAAGCTGCCATAGGCGATGCCCTGCGCGTCCTCGATCAGGCTGTGGCGGGTCGGTTTTTCCGAAGGATCAGGCTGTGACATGCAGCCCTAATGCCCCTGACGCGGGGCCGGGGCAAGGGGGCGCGTCAGGGGGGGGGGGGCGCGTCAGGGCAGGCTGGCCTGACCGGCGGGCTTGGCCGCCAGATCGCTGATCTTGTGGGTGAAGGCTTTTTCCGGTGCGCGGCGCAGGACGGCGTCGGCGCCTCCGGCGCGCAGGACCTCGACCGTCTGGCGATAGGCGGCGTCATCCAGCCGGCCATCGCCCAGCAGCGGCGACATGCCGCGCAGGGCATCGGTCAGCCGCGCCAATGCGCCCTCGTCGGGGTCGGGACCAAGCAGCAGCCGCGCCGTGCCCGCGGGGTCGGCGGCGGCGGCACGCCAGCCCGCCATGCTGGCGCGCAGGAAACGCGCCATGCCGTCCCGCATCGCCGGGTCGTCCAGCGCGGCGTCCAGCGCGTAAAGCCCGTCCTCAAGCGTCGCGGCAGGGCCGGGGTCCAGCGACACCGCGTCAAGGGTGGTGTCGGCGGCGGTGTCGGCGTCGTCGGGGACGGCAAAGCTGCGGGTGCTGACGCAATCGGCCTGCCGCTGGCGCAGCATCTCGGGCCCGTCGGACTGGCGGATCAGCGTAACCTCGGCCTGCGGGACGCCCGCGCGGTTCAGCCACGCCTCCAGCGGCAGCTCGGCCCCCTCGAACCAGCTTGCGACGGATTTGCCGCGCAAGCCTGCGGCATCGCCGACCCCGGCATCGGCCCGGCAGGCCAGCCGCAGCGAGGGGCGCGCAAGGATCTGTCCGATATTGACCAGCGGCAGGCCGTTTTCGCGCGCGAGCAGCGCCGCGGGCATCCATTCGACGGTCAGATCGGCCGCGCCGCGCGCCAGCGATTCAAACGGCGGCGCGTCCGATGGCGGCAGCAACCGCACCTCAAGCCCCGCCCCGGCGTAAAGCCCCTGCGCCTCGGCCAGCAGGAAACCTGCGTTCCCGGCCAGTCCGGGTCCCTTCAACTGCACCGCAAGCGACTGGGCCAGCGCGGGCGCGCCCAGCAGGGCCAGGGCCAGCGCGGCAGGGAGCAGCGATTTCATATCAGCACCTTATGGCCGCGTTCAGCCTCTGATGACTAGGCAGGGGGCGCGCTTTGCGCAAGAAACAAGCACGCACGAATGCGCGAGGATCAGCCGCGCGAATAGACATCCTCATAGCGCACGATGTCGTCCTCGCCCAGATAGACGCCGGTCTGCACCTCGATCAGCACCATCGGCACCTTGCCGGGGTTCTCCATCCGGTGCAGCGCGCCAAGGGGCACATAGATCGACTGGTTTTCCGTCACCAGCGTCACGGTGTCGTCCACGGTGACGCGGGCGGTGCCGCTGACCACGATCCAATGTTCCGAGCGGTGGAAATGCGATTGCAGCGACAGCGCCGCGCCGGGGTTCACGACGATGCGCTTGACCTGAAAGCGGTCGGCCAGCGCCAGCGTCTCGAACCAGCCCCAGGGGCGGTGGTCGCGCAAGAACACCTCGGCCTGACGCGCGCCCTTGGTTTTCAGCGCGCTGACGGCCCGGCGCACCTCTTGCGCGCGGTCCATGCCGGCGACCAGCACGGCGTCGTTGGTGGCGACCACCATGACGTCCTGCAAGCCGATGCCCACGACCTCGATCCCCTCATCCTGCGAGCGCAGCAGCACGTTGTCGCAATCGATGGCGGTCGAGCGCGCATCCGTCACCGCGCCGCGTTCGGCGGGGGCATCGCTTTGCAATTCGCGCCAGACGGCATCCCAGCCGCCAAGGTCCGACCAATGGCCGGAATAGCGCACCACCGACAGGTTGGCGGCCTTTTCCAGCACGGCGTAATCGATCGAGCGGTCGGGCAGCCGGTCCCACGGCTCGGGCGCAAGGCGCAGGAAGCCAAGGTCGCTTCGCGCCTCGGTCAGGGCGGCTTGCACGGGGGCAAGATATTCGGGGGCGTGGGTCCTGAACGCCTCGATCATGGTCCGGGCGGCGAACAGGAAGATGCCGCCGTTCCACAGGAAATCGCCCTGCGCGATCATGCGGGCCGCATTCTCGGCATCGGGCTTTTCGATGAAGCGCTTCAGGACCAGCGGACCCTGGCCCTGGCCCTCGGCCTCCATATAGCCATAGCCGGTTTCCGGGCGGGTGGGCGTGATGCCGAAGGTGACGATGCGGCCGGCCTGTGCGGCCGGCAGGCCCAGATCGACGGCCCGGCCGAAGCCCTCGGCATCGGGGACGACGTGATCCGAGGGCGCGACCAGCAGCACCGCATCGGGGTCGCGTTCGCTGACGCTGAGCGCGGCGGCAAGGATCGCGGGCGCGGTATTGCGGCCCGCCGGCTCGATCAGGATGGCGGCGGGGGCAATGCCGATCTGGTCCAGCTGTTCGGCCACGATGAAGCGGAAATCGGCATTGGTCATCACCAAAGGCGGCGCGTAGCGCGCCCCCGACAGCCTGCGGGCCGAGGCCTGAAACAGGCTTTCGTCGCCGATCAGCGGGGCGAACTGCTTGGGAAAGCTCTTGCGTGAGACCGGCCAGAGCCGCGTCCCCGAGCCGCCGGCCAGAAGAACAGGGGTAATCGTCATATCATCACTCCGATCGGTGGCCGGGGCCGCGTGTCGGGGGATTATCCCTTGCATGGGCGGCGGGCGCAAGTTCGGCCGGGCTTCGTGGTCAATAGCCCCGCGCGCGGTCGACCAGAAACAGCAGCGGCTCGCCCCGCATGGCGCGACGCAGGTTCTCGGCCGCGACCGGGGCGGCGGTGGCGGGGCGCGTTTCCGCGGCGATATGGGGGGTGACGGTGACGCCGGGATGGGACCAGAACGGATGTTCCGGGGGCAGGGGTTCCTGCCGGAACACATCCAGCACCGCATGGCCCGGACGGCCCCGGTCCAGCGCGGCCAGCAGAGCGGCCTCGTCGATCAGGGTGCCGCGCCCGGCATTGATGACGGTGGCGCCCTTGGGCAGCAGCGCCAGACGTGCTGCATCCAGCAGATTGCGCGTGCCGGCGGTGTCGGGCAGCAGGCAGATCAGGATTTCGGCGCGCGCCAGCGCCTCGGGCAGGCGGGGGCCGGGCAGCATGGGCACCTCGGCCGCGGCATGGCCCGATTGCGACCAGCCCATGACGTCAAAGCCCAGCCCGACAAGCGCCTGCGCCGTGGCGCGGCCCAGTTCGCCCATGCCAAGAATGGTCACGCGCCGCGCGGGCGCCAGCGGCGGCACGATCCCGTGGCGCCACTGGCCGTCCTGGCGATAGGCGTCCATGCCCAGATGCGCGCGCATCGCCCAGCCGGAGCAATATTCGGCCATGCCGCGCGCCAGCCCCGGATCGACCATGCGGCACAGGGGCTGGGTCAGCGTCGGGTTGGTCACGATGCGTTCGACCCCGGCCCAAAGGCTTTGCACCACGCGCGCGCGGGTAAAGGGGGCAAAGTCCAGCTCGCTGCCATCCTCGGGGAAGCCGGGGGCATAGATCAGCGCGTCGAAACCGGCGGGATCGCCGTCGCGCTTGAGCTCCATCTCGGGGCAGGCGGCGCGCAGGGCGGGCGCCCACGCGTCCCAAAGCCCCGCGCGGGCGGCAAAGAATACCCGCATGGCCTAGCCCCTTGGCCGGTGCACATGTGCCGATTGCACGATGCCGAACGCCATCAGCAGGATCATCAGCGAAGTCCCCCCATAGCTGACCAGCGGCAGGGGTGAGCCCTTGGCCGGCAGCATCCCCATCACTGTCGCCATGTTGATCGAGAAATACAGGAAAAACGTCCCCGCGATGCCGATTGTCATCAGGCTGGCAAAGCGGTCGCGGTTGGTCAGCGCCGAATGCAGGCAAAAGCCAAGGATCAGCGTGTAAAGCAAAAGCAGGGACGAGGCGCCGACAAAGCCGAACTCCTCGGCCAGCGAGGTGAAGATGAAGTCGGTGTGCTTCTCGGGCAGGAAGTTCAGCCGCGACTGCGTGCCCTGCATGAAGCCGCGCCCCGACCAGCCGCCCGATCCCAGCGCGATCTGCGCCTGCGCGATATTGTAGCCCGCGCCCAGCGGGTCCGAGGTCGGGTCAAGAAAGGTGTCGATGCGCTTGAACTGGTAATCGTGCAGAAGCTGCCAGTCGGTGCCGCGGCTTTCCATGACGGCGGTGACGCTGGCCACGACGATGGCGATGACGGCGGCGAAATACCACAGGCTGACGCCGGCGACGAACATGACGATGCCGCCCCCCGCGATCAGCATGATCGAGGTGCCAAGGTCGGGCTGCATCAGCACCAGTCCTGTCGGCAGCAGGATCAGCAGCACCGGGATCAGCACCCATAGCGGGCGCGAGACCTTTTCCACCGGCAGCCAGTCGTAATAGGCCGCCAGCGTCATCACGAAGGCGACCTTGGTCAGCTCGGAGGGCTGGATGCGGATCGGGCCAAGGATCAGCCAGCGCTGCGCGCCCATGCCGACATGGCCGCCATATTCGACAAAGACCAGCAGCACCACGCAGATCGCGTAAGACACCAGCGAGATCGAGCGCCAGAACCAGATCGGCACGAAGGCCAGCCCGATCATCAGCACCATGCCGACGGCGAAGCGTTCCATCTGCGGGCCGGCCCATTGGTCAAGGTTCCCGCCCGAAACCGAGTATAGCATCAGAAAGCCGATGCAGCAGACCGAGGCCACCAGAAACACCAGCGGCCAGTTCAGAAAGAAGATCTTGCGCCAGCCGGTCGGGGTCTGCGCGACCTGATAATCAAGATAGCTCATGCTAGGCCTTGGCTCTCTCGACTGTGGCGGCGGCGGGCGCGGGCATCAGGTTCATCTTGGACCAAAGCTCCTGGACCTTGGCGCGCTCGCCGTCGGGATAGGCCGAAAGCGGCGGCAGGCCGCCCGCCAGCGCATAAAGCAGGATATCGCGGGCCACGGGCGCGGCCACGGCTGAGCCGCCGCCGCCATGCTCGACCACGACCGAGACCGCATAGCGCGGCATGTCATAGGGCGCAAAGCAGACGAACAGCGCGTGATCGCGGCGGTCCCAGGGCAGCTGTTCGTTCTTCATCACGCCGCGGGCGCGTTCGGCGGTGGTGATGTTGCGCACCTGGCTGGTGCCGGTCTTGCCGGCCATGCGCCATTCGGGGGCGACGATGCGCATGCGCCGCGCGGTGCCGTGGCTGCCGTTCATCACCGCGTCCATGCCGCCGCGCGCGGTTCGCAGATGCAGCGGGTTGATGCCCAGTTCGGGGAAGTCCGGCACCGGCTGCACGACGCCGTCGATGGAACGGACCAGCCGCGGCTCGACCGCGCGGCCGGTGGCGACGCGCGCCGCCATCACCGCCAGTTGCAGCGGCGAGGCCAGCACATAGCCCTGACCGATCGAGGCGTTCAGGCTGTCGCCGACCTGCCATTCCTGCTGATAGCGCGCCATCTTCCAGGCGCGGTCGGGGGCGATGCCCTCGGTGATCGCCGACATCGGCAGATCGTGGCGCACGCCGATACCCAGCCGGCGCGCCATCTCGGCGATGCGGTCGATGCCGACGCGCTGCGCCAGTTCGTAATAATAGACGTCGCAGGACTGTTCGAGGCTTCGCACCGCGTCGATGGTGCCATGGCCGCCCCGGCTCCAGCAGTGAAACTTGCGGCCGGCCACCTGAATATAGCCCGGGCAGTAAAAGCGCGAGCCGGGGTTGACGACGCCCGCCTCAAGCGCGGCCAGCAGCGTCACCATCTTGAAGGTCGAGCCGGGCGGATAGGCGCCCTGCACGGTCTTGTCGGCAAGCGGGCGGTGGTCGTGCTGCATCAGCTTGCGGTAATCGGGCCCCGAAATCCCGCGCACGAACATGTTGGGGTCAAAGACCGGGGACGAGGAAATCGCCACGATATCGCCATTGGTCACGTCGATGACCACGGCGGCGGCGCTTTCGTTGCCCAGCCGCTGGGTGGCGAAATTCTGCAAGCCGGCATCCAGCGTCGTCTGCACGGTCGCGCCCTGCTGGCCCTCGATCCGCGACAGTTCGCGCATCTCGCGCCCGGCGCTGTTCACCTCGACCCGGCGGGCGCCGGCCTTGCCGCGCAGCGCCTCCTCAAGCTTGGCCTCCATGCCGACCTTGCCAAGCTGGAACTCGGGCAGGCGCAGGACGGGGTCGGGGTTTTCCATCTTGGACAGGTCATAGTCAGAAACCGGGCCGACATAGCCCAGCACATGCGCGAAATCGCCGGCGCGGGGATAGCTGCGCGACAGGCCCGATTCCGGCGTCACGCCGGGCAGGGCCGGCGCATTCAGCGCGATCGAGGAAAACTCGGGCCAGCTCAGCCGGTCGGCGACCATGACCGGCGTCACCGCGCTGCGCTTGCGGATCTCGGCCAGGATCTCGGCGGCCTGACGGTCGCTCATCGGGATGATCTGGCGCAGCCGCGCGATCACGGCCGAGACATCGCCGGCCTCTTCGCGGGTCAGGGTGACGCGGTAATTCTGTTCGTTGCCGGCGATGATGGTGCCGTTGCGGTCAAGGATCAGCCCGCGTGCCGGCGGCAAAAGCCGCAGCTTGATCGAGTTGCCGTCCGACAGCAGCCGGTATTCGTCGGCATGTTCGATCTGCATCGAGCGCAGCTTCAGCCCAAGCACTGCCACCACCGAGGCCTGGATCACCCCGAGCATCAGCCCCCGACGCGAGATCGAGCGGCTGCTTTCGGCGATTTCCTTTTGCGATTTGCGCATGTCTCAGCGGGCCCTCGTGTCACTTTCGGCGCGGTTGCGCGACAGGCCGAAAAGCCAGCCCCCCAGCCCCGCCACCAGCGGATAGGTGGCGACGGTGGCGATATACTGCAAGATCACCTGACCCAGCGGCGGCAGCGGCAGGAAAAATATCGCCTGCACGAACCGATAGGCCACCATCATCATCGCCATCAGGATCGACACCCGCAGCCATTCAACCATGAACGGCAGTTCGCGCCAACCGGCTTCGCGCTTGCGTGCGGCCTCGGTGCCAATGACCATGATCGCCGCCCACAGGCCGATGGGGCGCAACAGCATGATGTCCTCGATCAGCACGATCAGCGCGATGATCAGGACCGGCACCTGTTCGGGGCGGCGCAGCGCCCAGACAAGGGTCAGGCACAGCGTCAGGTCGGGGCCCGGCCACGGCACGCGGCCCGGCGCCATCGGCACCAGCCGCCAGAACAGGATGGCCAGGAACAGCAGGATGAACAGCGCCTGCCCCAGAAGCCGCTGGCGCCGCGCCGGTTCAATCATTGGGCGCCCCGGCGTCCTGACCGCCGTCCTGACCGGCAAGCTGGTCGGAATGATCGTCGAGGGCGGGGTCCGGGTTCAGAAGCTGGATCGGCGGCATCGGCGGCCCGATGAACTCGGCCGCCGGCGGCGGGATCAGCAGGCCGGTATCGGAAAGCCGCTCGGCCGGGTAGCTGCGCAGCACGCGCAGGAATTCCAGCCGCCCGTAATCGGCCGCCAGCCGCACCCGCAGCCGCCCGTCGCTGGCCTGCGCCAGTTGCCCGACCAGCAGACCGGGCGGGAACACCCCGCCATCGCCCGAACTGACCACGCGGTCGCCGGGACGGATGTTTTCCGGGCTCTCGATGAAATCCAGCGCCGGCAGGGCGGTATTGTCGCCCCCCAGCAGCGCATGCTGCCCCGAAGGCAGGATCGTTACCGGGATGCGGCTGGTCGGGTCGGTCAGCAACATGACGCGGCTCGTGGTCTCGCCCACGCCCGAGATGCGCCCGACCAGCCCCAGCCCGTCCATGGTTGCCCAGCCGTCAAGGATGCCGTCGCGCGTGCCGACATTCAGCAGCACCGACTGCCGGAACGCCGTTCCGCTGTCGGTCAGCACGACCCCCGAAACCGAGGTCAACGCCGGATCGATGCGCACATTGTTCTGCGCCAGCAGCTTGGCGTTTTCCTGCTCAAGCTGGACGGCGGCCTCTTTCCAGGCCGACATTTTCTGCAATTCGCGCCGAAGTTCCTGATTCTGCTCATAAAGCCGCGAATAGGACTGAAAGCCCGCGACCATGCGCGACAGCTTCGTTACCGGCGCCATCACCCATTCGAAGCTGGGCACGAAGCGGTCGATGAAGGCCGCGCGCATCCGCTCGGCGCGCGGGCTGTCGATCTGCCAGAACAGAAAGACCGCCAGCAGCACCAGCACCAGCAACGAGACGAGGATGCGGCGAACCGGAGCCGCGTAATCTGGGCCCTTGCGCGCCATGGGCCTGCGATCAGCTATCGTAATCGATCACATGACGGAGCTGCTTTTCGAACTCCAGAGCCTTGCCGGTGCCAAGGGCGACGCAGCTCATCGGCTGGTCGGCCAGCGTGATCGACAGGCCCGTCTGCTCGCGCAGCGCCAGATCCAGATCGCCCAGCATGGCGCCGCCGCCGGTCAGCATGACGCCGCGATCGACGATATCGGCGGCCAGATCGGGGGGCGTGGCTTCCAGCGCGACCATGACGGCCTCGCAGATCTGCTGCACCGGCTCGGCCAGCGCCTCGGCGACCATGGCCTGGGTGATCTCCATTTCCTTGGGAATGCCGTTCAGCAGGTCGCGGCCGCGCACCATGATCGTGGCGCCACGCCCGTCATCGGGCATGCGTGCGGTGCCGATCTGGGTCTTGACCCGTTCGGCGGTCGATTCGCCGATCAGCAGGTTGTGGTTGCGGCGCAGGTAGTTGATCAGCGAATCGTCCATGCGGTCGCCGCCGATGCGGACCGAGCGCGCATAGACCACGTCGCCCAGCGACAGGACCGCGACCTCGGTGGTGCCGCCGCCGATGTCGACGACCATGCTGCCGGTCGGTTCGGTGATGGGCATGCCGGCGCCGATGGCGGCGGCGATGGGTTCGGCGATCAGGCCGGCGCGGCGGGCGCCCGCCGACAGGACCGACTGGCGGATCGCGCGCTTCTCGACCGGCGTGGCGCCATGGGGCACGCAGACGATGACCTTCGGCTTCGAGAAGCTGGTGCGCTTGAACACCTTCTTGATGAAATGCTTGATCATTTCCTCGGCGCTGTCGAAATCGGCGATGACGCCTTCGCGCATCGGGCGGATCGCCTCGATGCTGCCGGGGGTGCGGCCCAGCATCAGCTTGGCGTCCTCGCCCACGGCCAGGACCTGCTTCTTGCCGTCCTTGACGTGATAGGCCACGACCGAGGGTTCGTTCAGGATGATGCCCTTGCCCTTGACATAGACAAGCGTGTTCGCGGTGCCGAGGTCGATCGCGATATCGGTAGAAAACAGACCGCCAAAGGCCATGAGATGATCCCTTCCGCCGTCCCTGCCATGACGGCCATTCCACCGCCCTTTGCGAGCGGACAATTGCCCGATTGCCCCGGCGAGTCACCCGGCCAAGGATGAGGTCATATAGGCCGTGGCCCGCTTGGGGAAAACCCGTAAACTGCACTGGGGCGGTTTCTCGCCGCCCGGTCACGCAGGCGTTATCGGCGACCTTGCCCGGCGGTGCGGGCCGGGGGGCGGGGAAGGGCTTGGGGACGGGCGCCTTGACCTGATCTTTGCGCCTACCTAACAGTGAGGCAGCCTTTTGGACTGCATGATCGGGGACTGACCTTGCGCGACGCGATTATCGGAATATGCCGTTTTTCGTTTCTGGGCAAATGCGACTGGGTCGAGACGCGGGACGCGGACGGGGGCTCGCACCGGGTGCTGTTGGCGCGGCGGCCGAAAATCTACGACCCGGCCCGGCTGGAACGGCGTTTCGAGGCGTTCGAAAAGCTGTGCCTGCCCTCGATCAAGGCGCAGACCGACCCGGATTTCCAGTTCTGGTTCCTGACCTCGCCCGAAATGCCCGCGCGCTGGCTTGAGCGGCTGCGCGACCTGACCGCGGCGATCCCGCAGGTGCGCATCATCGTCTCGGCCGAGCGCACGCCGATGGACGCCCTGCAGATGCCGCTGCGCGCGGCGGCGGATGCGGCGGGGCGGCCGGTGATCCAGTTCCGCACCGATGACGACGACGCCTTCAGCCGCCACCATGTCGCGCGCATCCGCAAGCAGGCGGCGCGCTTTCCGGACCTGCCCGGCTTTGGCATCAGCTATCCCGAGGGGCTGGTCTTCGGCAGTTTCGAGGGCGACCCGGTCAGCTATCACCGCGCCCATCAAAGCTTTGTCGGCGCCGGGGCGGCGCTGCGCATGCGGGCGCCGGGGCGCTGCATCTATGCCTTCAACCACGCGCAGATCCCGAAATTCTTCCCGGCCTTCACCAGCATCGAGGGGCTGGGCTATATCCAGACGCGCTGGGACGCCAGCGATTCGGCCGGACATACGCCGGGGCGCTGGCCCTATTGGTTCAAGCCGATCAGCCACACGGAATTCAACGCCGCACTTCAAGAGGATTTTCCCTTCCTGAACGGCGTCGATCTGGGATTTGTCCAGAAAAAAGGGGCGGCCTGACAACCGCCCCGAATACCCGTACCCTGAACGCCTGAGTCCCGGCGGGATCAGTGCGAATACATGCTGACCTGCTTGGCGTCGGTGCCTTCGCCGACCATCTCGCGGCGCACCTTCAGCCGGTTCAGCGCGCCGACATAGGCCTTGACGCTGGCCAGGATGGTGTCGGTGTCGGCGGCCTGCCCGGTGGCGATGCGGCCATCCTCCTCCATGCGGACGCTGACGGTGGCCTGTGCATCGGTGCCCTCGGTCACGGCATGGACCTGGTAAAGCTGCAAGCGCGCCTGATGCGGCCAGATCGCCTTGACGGCGTTGAAGCTGGCATCCACGGGACCGTCGCCGGTGGCGTGGACGGTCTTTTCCTCGCCGCCGACGATCATGGTCAGGTCCGCGGACTGGCCATCGCTGCCGCAGACGACGCGCAGATGCCGGACCTGCAGATAGTCGCTGTCGGTATTGGCGGCGCTGTCCTGCATCAGCGCGACCAGATCCTCGTCGTAGATTTCCTTCTTGCGGTCGGCCAGCGCCTTGAAGCGCACGAAGACATCCTTCAACTGGTTGTCGCCCAGCTCATAACCCAGATCGCGCAGCTTGGCGCGCAGCGCAGCGCGGCCCGAATGCTTGCCCATGGCGATATTGGCCTCGTTCAGGCCGATATCGGCGGGGCGCATGATCTCGAAGGTCTCGACGTTCTTCAGCACGCCGTCCTGATGGATGCCCGATTCATGCAGGAAGGCGTTCTTGCCGACGATGGCCTTGTTGAACTGCACCGGAAAGCCGGAAACGGCGGCGACGCGGCGGCTGATGCCCATGATCTTCGTGGTGTCGATGCCGGTGTCATAGGGCATGATGTCATGGCGCACCTTCAGCGCCATCACCACCTCTTCCAGCGCGGTATTGCCGGCGCGCTCGCCCAGCCCGTTGATGGTGCATTCGACCTGCCGCGCGCCCGCCTCGACAGCGGCGAGGCTGTTGGCGGTCGCCATGCCCAGATCGTTGTGGCAATGGGTGGCGAAGATGATCCCGTCCGCGCCCGGCACCCGCTCCAGCAACATGCGGATCAGCGCGGCGCTTTCGCGCGGCGCGGTATAGCCGACGGTGTCGGGAATGTTGATGGTGGTGGCGCCGGCCTTGATGGCGATCTCGACCACGCGGCACAGATAGTCATGCTCGGTCCGGGTGGCGTCCATGGGCGACCATTGCACGTTGTCGCAGAGATTGCGGGCGTGGCTGACGGTCTGGTGGATGCGCTCGGCCATCTGGTCCATGTCCAGGTTCGGAATGGCGCGGTGCAGCGGCGAGGTGCCGATGAAGGTGTGGATGCGGGGGCGGCGCGCGTGCTTCACCGCCTCCCAGCAGCGGTCGATATCGGGGAACTGCGCCCGCGCCAGCCCGCAGATGACGGCGTTCTGCGCCTGCTTCGCGATCTCGCTGACGGCGGCGAAATCGCCCTCCGAGGCGATGGGAAAGCCGGCCTCGATGATGTCCACGCCCATTTCGTCCAGCATCTGGGCGATTTCCAGCTTCTCGGCATGGGTCATGGTGGCGCCGGGCGACTGCTCGCCATCGCGCAGCGTGGTATCAAAGATCAATACGCGGTTCTTGTCGGTCATCTTCTGGTCTTTCTTACGCAAAATTCATGGTCTGTCCGTGGTCCCGGGCACAAACCTGACTGAGCGGAGGCCCGGAAGACCCGCTCAGCGCAGCGTAAGAAGAAGCAGACCGCGGGGATGCACGGCGAAACGCGCGCCAAGGGGCGCGGTCGGGGCAGTGACGATGTATCGCATCCGTGTCATGGCGGGGACTATAGGCGTGCCGCCCGCGGCTTGAAAAGACCGAAATCGTGCCGATCCGCATTTTCCCGGCCCTCCCCGCAAAAGGGGCGCCGCCTGCGCCGCACCCCTCGCTTCTTTCATGTTCAAATATCCATCCGACCGCGCTGCCGGGCACAAGGCTTCAAAGCGCGCGCCAGCCGATATCGCGGCGATAGAAGCCGCCCGGCCAGTCGATGGCATCGGCCAGCGCATAGGCGCGGCGATGCGCCTCTGCCAGCGTCGCACCGCGCCCGGTCGCGGCCAGCACCCGCCCGCCCGAGGCGACCAGTTGCCCGTCCTGCCGCGCGGTGCCGGCGTGAAAGACCATATGCGCGCTGTCCTCGGGCAGCGCGTCCAGCCCGCCGATGACGCTGCCCTTGGCGTAAGCGCCGGGATAGCCGTTCGCGGCCAGCACCACGGTCAGCGCGTGGTCGTCGGCCCAGTTGACGGCCGTCTGCGCCAGCCGGCCCTCGGCGCAGGCCAGGATCAGGTCCAGCGCCTGCGCGCCCAGCCGCATCATCAGCACCTGACATTCCGGGTCGCCGAAGCGGACATTGTATTCGACCAGCCGCGCCTGTCCGTTCTCGATCATCAGCCCGACATAAAGGACGCCCTCGAAGGGCGTGCCGCGCCGGGCCATCTCGGCCACGGTGGGGCGCACGATGCTGGCCATCACCGCGTCCTGAATGGCCTGCGTCAGCACGGGCGCCGGGGAATAGGCGCCCATGCCGCCGGTATTCGGCCCGGTATCGCCATCGCCCACGCGCTTGTGGTCCTGCGCGGTGCCGATGGCCAGGCAGTCCCGGCCATCGCACAGCACGAAGAAGCTGGCTTCCTCGCCTGCCATGAATTCCTCGATCACCACCTCGGCCCCGGCCTCGCCGAACTCGCCGCCAAAGGCGCGCTCGATGGCGTCGATGGCCTCGGCCTCGGTCATGGCGACGGTCACGCCCTTGCCGGCGGCCAGCCCGTCGGCCTTGATGACGATGGGCGCGCCCTGCGCAAGGATATAGTCGCGCGCCGGACCCGCGTCTGAAAACCGCGCCCATGCGGCGGTCGGCGCGCCGCAGGCGTCGCAGACCTCCTTGGTGAAGCTTTTCGAGGCCTCAAGCCGTGCCGCCGCCGCCGAGGGCCCAAAGACCAGGATCCCCGCCGCGCGCAGATCGTCGGCCACACCCGCCGCCGGCGGCGCCTCGGGGCCCACGACCACCAGATCGATGGCGTTTTCCTCGCAAAAGCCGATGACGGCGGGGCCGGACAGGATGTCCAGTGCCGCCAGCCGCGCCAGATCCTCCATCCCGGCATTGCCCGGCGCGACGAACAGCCGGTCGCATTTCGGATTCTGCCGGATCGCCCAGGCCAGCGCATGTTCGCGCCCGCCGCTGCCAAGGATCAGGATGTTCATCGCGAAAGCCCCTTTGCCGATTGTTGCCGCCTTCTAGGAACTGGCCGGGCCGGGATCAATCCCCTTGATCCCGCGCCGCCGCCGCGCCAGAACCGCAGGCATGGAGCTTTTCGAAGACACCCCCGCCGGCAGCAATGCCCATGAATTCACCGTCTCGGAAATCTCGGGCGCGGTCAAACGCGTGCTCGAGGGCGAGTTCGGCCGCGTCCGCGTGCGCGGCGAGATCGGCCGCGTCTCGCGCCCCTCGTCGGGGCATATCTATTTCGACCTCAAGGACGATCGCTCGGTGATCGCGGCGGTGACGTGGAAAGGGCAGGCCGCGCGCCGCTCGACCCGCCCCGAGGAAGGCATCGAAGTCATCGCCACCGGCCGCCGGACCACCTTTCCCGGCCAGTCGAAATACCAGCTCATCGTCGAGGAAATCGAACCCGCCGGCGCCGGCGCGCTGATGATGATGCTGGAAAAGCGCCGCAAGGCACTGGCGGCCGAGGGGCTGTTCGACGATGCCCGCAAGCGCCCGCTGCCTTATCTGCCCCGCGTGATCGGCGTCGTCACCTCGCCCTCGGGCGCGGTGATCCGCGACATCCTGCACCGCCTGCGCGACCGCTTTCCGACCCGTGTGCTGATCTGGCCGGTGGCCGTCCAGGGCGAGGGCTGCGCCCCGCAGGTCGCGGCAGCCATCCGCGGCTTCAACGATCTGCCCGCGGACGGCCCGATCCCGCGCCCGGACCTGATCATCGTCGCCCGCGGCGGCGGCAGCCTTGAGGACCTCTGGGGTTTCAACGACGAGGCGGTGGTCCGCGCCGCCGCCGACAGCCGCATCCCGCTGATTTCGGCGGTGGGGCATGAAACCGACACCACGCTGATCGACTTCGCCGCCGACCGCCGCGCGCCGACACCGACCGCCGCCGCCGAAATGGCGGTGCCGGTCCGGGCCGAGCTGGCCGCGCGCCTCAGCGAAATCGGTGCGCGCATGATCCGCGCCAGCGACCGGCAGATCCAGCGCCAGCGCCAGCGGCTCAGCGATCTCTCTCGCGCGCTTGGCCGCCCGCAGGCGCTGACCGATCCGGCGCGGCAACGCTTCGACCTGACGGCGGGGCGGCTGGAGCCGGCGCTGAACAGCTTCGTGCGCAGCCGCCGCGACCGGCTGAACGCATTGCCGCTGTCGCTTTCGGCGCTGCGCGGCAGCCTCGCGACCCGGCGCGAAAGACTGGCCGACCAGTCTCGCCGCCTGCCGCAGGCGGTGGCACGCGAAAGCCAGCGCCGCAAGGAACGCCTGACCGGCCTCGCCGAGCGCCTGACCCGCGCCCGCGCCCGCACGCTGGCTGATGCCACGCGCAACATCGCCCGCGACCGCGACCGCATCGCGACATTGGCGGGGCGCCTGATCGCTGCCGCAAACCGCCTGCTGCCCCCGCGCCGCGAAAGGCTGGAACGCCTCGACCGGCTGCGCCAGACGCTCGGCTACCGCGAGACGCTGAAGCGCGGCTTCGCCGTCGTCCACGGCCCCGTCGGCCTCATCACCCGCGCCGCCGACGCCGCCCTGACCCCGCGTTTCGAGATCGAGTTCCTCGATGGCCGCACCCCCGCGCGCCCCGAAATCCCACCGACGAAACCGGCAAGAAAACCAAAGCCCGAAAAGGACCAGCAGTCCCTCTTCTGAGCTTCTTTCTGCGCTTCAACTAATTATTCTGCGGTGTAACCAATTATTCTGCAGTCTGATACCGGAAGAGCGTGGCAGTCCGCGTCCTATCTCGGATGGTCCGGCGTTATCCGGTAGTGGATCAACCGGGCTTTCCGGCCCTCTTCCACCAGTCATGGATTGCCGATCTGCCGACGCGGCGGGCAGGCGGAAAATGCCCTGCAACATCGTGGGCGATGCCCTCGAAGGTCATGCGGTCGATCCGGGCAAGGATGAAGGCTTGCAGTTCAGGATCGTTTGTGATTTTCGGCACCCGCCCCATGCGGTGCTCGCGCCGATGCTCTGTCACCGGCACATCGCAGGGCGGAAGCTGTGACAGCCTGTCTTGCAGTGCGGCTTCACGCAGCGATTGAAGGGTGGCTTCAAGGCGCGTTAACACGCCCTTGAATGCCCCTATATCGGCAAGTGCAGCGTCAATATCTGAAAGTGTGCGCGCCATTAGGACTTTCCCGGTTTCGGCTTGGCAGGCTTCCCCGCCCGGTATGGAGTTGCATCCCTGTTGAGGTCAGACTTGATCACCTTCATGCCGGCCTCCAAATCGGCCCAATCAACCTGCCGCATCACGTGTTCCATGATTGACGCCGGCCGCCAGAAACAGCGCCGCCTGCATCAGATATGCGCTTGCCGCGATCACCAGCGCGATGCGGCTTGCGGTCTTGTCCGGGGTCTGAAGCTTCTGCCCGAGGACGGCCGCGAAGACGAACTGGACGGCTCCGCCAAACAGCCCGGTCGCGATCAGAAATGCGGTCATTACTTGCCCTCCTGTCGGGGCGGTGAAGGATCGGTCGAAGGTGTCACCGCCCTGTATCCGGTGCCGGACAAGCAGGAACAGGGCGGTGACGATGCGCCGGAACAATCCCAAACCGGCGCATAGGCTTATTTCAGATCGTCGGGCGAAAGGCCCAGCTGGGCGCAGATCGCCGCGCTGTCGCCGGCCGTGGGTCGGGTGGCATCGGGCAGACGCTTGTTGTCGAGGCCGCTGCGACGATGCAGATGGGCATAGAGCGGGATGGAGGACGAGACGAAGCTGTCGAAGCTGCCGGGGTCCTGGGTGCAGAGCGCAACCGCCCAGTCGCGCATGGCAGGCGTCAGGTATCCGGCATTCATCGCCTGCTCCACTTGTGCCTCTGCCGCCGCCCGCGCGTTGTCGCTGGCCGCGCTGTTGCGCTGTTTCAACAGATCGGCTACGGCCTCGATCGGCACGAAGCGGGCCGGATCGGGGGCGGCAATGGCATTGATGGCGGTCAGGATCGCGTCGGTATCGGCACTGTCATCAAGGCCAAGGGCATCGGCGATCCGCGCAAGATCGGGGGATGCGGAATCGGTGGTCGGGGCGGTCATGGTCATCTCCTGTTCGGAAAGGGCGGTCAGGGCGAGGTTGGGGCGGTGCACGAGACCCGCGCCCGTGAGGCGCATCACCTGGCCGGTAACGGGGTGATAGTGCAGCACCGGCGACAGGAAGCGGTATTCGCGTCCGGCGATCAGTTCGGTTGCGCGGCCGGTCCATTCGACCCTGCCCCATATGCCGTCTGCGCGGGACTGCAATTCCTTGATCCAGCCGGCGGCGGGCAGCGGCCCGCCATGGGCTTTCGGCTTTTCGCTTTCGTGGTCATAGTCGATGGGCAGGTCGCCATCCTTCGCCGACCGGGCGATGACGGCCGCCGGATCGTCCAGCCGCCAGCGCCGGCCGTCGCGGCCCTTGACCGCGCCGCGCGGCAGAAGATGCACCCATTCCGGCGCGCCTTTGGCGGGCAACTCAATGGCCTCGCAGATTGCGGTGCGGGCACTCATGTCAGCCGGCCAGATAAGGGGTCACGACGATCTCGGCCGTGCCCTTCCAGGGGTTCGATCCGCCGCCATCCTGCGTTTCGGTGTTCAGCAGGTGGAACGCGGCCTCTTCCAGCTGCGGCGGCACCACCAGGACATTCGGCCGGATGCCGAGCGGCCGGCCCTGATCGCCGACCAGCACCTGCATCTTCGCCCGGATCGCGGCGTAGTTCGCGGCGTTCAGCGTCTGCTGGCTGGCATGGGCCAGCTGCCACAGCCCGAAGCCGGCATTGACCCGCGCCCGGATGCCGTAGACGAACGCATCGGTCATGAAGACACGTTCGTCATCCAGCCGGGTGATATTCTGGAAATCGTATTTCTCGCGCTCCTGCCAGATGATCGGCTTTACCGCGCGCGACGTGTCCATCAGATACCAGGTCGGGCCGGCACCGGCATCGAAGTTGCTGACCGGCGAATAGTTCTCGCCGTCGATGACAATGGCTCCGTCCGGGTCCAGAACCGGATGATCGGTGTCGAAGAAGTTCTGCCCGTCATAGCAGAGCGTGGTCGCGCCCCGGCCCAGAAGGCCGAAGACGATCTCGTCGGGATGCATGGCGGCCGCATGGCCCATCTCGGCGAACATCGGCTTGAAGACGCCCAGCCGGTCATCCGAGAAATCGTCGCGCGAGACCGAAACCGTGCTTTCGAACTTGCGGTTCAGAATGGTGAAGCCATGGGCTTTCAGCTGGCGCACCACGCGCTCGCCGTCCAGCCATTCGCGCAGCTGCGGAAACTGGCCCAGCCAGCCGTAGCTTTCGTCGCGCGCGCTGCTGGATACGGTCATCGCCACCCTGGACGCCTGGCTTTTTGCTGCCAGGTAGGCGGTGGAATAGATTGTCTTGAAGCCCCGGAAGGCAAGGTCGAGATTGGCCGCATTGATGATGGGCATGATGGGGTTCCGTCAGCTGCTGTGAGGTTGGGTTTGCAGGCCGCGTTCGGCCAGGCGTTTCAGGATTATCGAGACGCTGCGCGAATGAATCCCCGTGGCGGCGGCGATCTGGTCGATGGATTTGCCGTCACGCCGCATTGTCAGCACGGTGAAACTGACGCGGGCGCGATGCGCGACCGGTCCCTTTGGAATGGTCAATCTGCCCCAGCCCACGTTCCGGGTCAGCCAGTCGAGTGCGCTTGTCGGGGTGTCGGGGTCCGATCTGGCCTTGCGCCCGGTCGGGACTAGAACTTCACGGCCGCCATGGGTCAACAGGAAGTCGCGCAGCGTATCGACGCCAATCGCGGCCTCCATGTCATGCAGGAAGCCGGCGACATGGATGCCCATGGCCGCGCAATCGGCGCAGCTGGGTATCAGAAGGTGAGGGGTCAGGTCGTTTGCCATGGCCTGAACCTATGGCAACCCTGAATACTGTTCGGCCCCGAAAGGTTTCGTGACCCGAAAGCGGTGAACCTGGGGGGCCAGACATATCCCCCACGGCACATGACCGGCTTTCCGAAAATGACTCAGGTTCGCGAGAAGCCTATCGCCTGCCGGATCAGCTGACAAGCTGGCGAAAAGTGAGCCTGGGGGAAGGCTGGCGCCTGATTGCACTGCCGACCGGGCGCTGACATCGTTTTTGAACGGTGGTTAAAGTAGGCAGGACGGGCGAAGCAGCTTTCCCGGTGCCCCGGATGCCCGGAAAGGCCAGAAGGCCGCTCTACGGCGAAAAAACGGGGGTAAACGAAAAAGGGCGGCACGTCGCGGCGCCGCCCTCTGATTCCGATGTCGGCCGGATCAGGCCACGCGGCTCTTCCATGCCTTCAGGGCGGTAATCGCCTTGCGCGCGGCCTCCATGGTCAGAAAGCGCATGCTGTCCACCTTGAAGAACTTGCGCAGCCAGCCCAGCAGTGCCGCATCGTCGCATTCCCGCGCGCCATGCACTTCCCGCCACAATTCACGGATCAGCTCAAGCTGGGCGAAACTTGCCATGCCCGGCCGGTTGCCATAGCGCGGCGCGCCCTTGCCCAGCGGCCGGAAGCCGCAATATTCGGCAAAGCCCATCACGGCCGAGAAACCGTCCTGATCAAGCTCGGTCGAGCTGGTCACGCCGGCGATGCGAACCAGCACCTGCCGATAGGTTTCCTCATCCCAGCCAAGCTTGCCCTGCACAACATGGATGATCGCCTTTTGCGCCCTGCTGATCGTCATGATTTGCGCTCCTTGCCCTTGCTCGAAATCCTGCCCTCGGTCAGCGTCGAAACCGTGTCGCGAATCGCGAATGCAGCCTCATCAAGCACCCCGCCTTCATGTTCGCAGACATGCCGCAAGCCACGGCTGGACAGTTCGATCAGGGCTAAAATGCCGGGATCGGATTCGGCGCTGTCGCTGAGAGCCTCTTGCAGATGTCCGAATGCAGCCTGTGCACTACGTAGCGCGTAGACCGCTTCTGACAGGGCGTCGGGAAGGTTCTGCCAGGTCCCGAACGGCATTTCGACTAGGCATTCGCATTTCTCGTTCCGGGCTTTCTCTTTCTGCGCCATTTCAGCCTTGACCTGCTCTGTTGTCTTGCCGGGGATGTAGATCGCCTTGCCTTCGGATGCCATTTTCAGCTTCCATTCATGGTCGGAAAGATGTGCGTCGCTCATGCGTCTGCCCTCCGCGTGCCAGTCACCCTGGCTCGGGCGAAGAGCTCGCCCACGGACTGAAACGCTGCAATCGCGCCGGCATTGCCCGCACCTTCAACGAAGCGTTCAAGCGCCGCCATGGCTGCAAGAATGCCCTCGCCCTCTTCGGGCAGGTAAGGGATCACGAACAGGTCGGCGCCTTTGAAAAGTGAAATGTCTTCCTCGTCCAAGCGAAGCTGGATCGTCAGGTTTACCGTGGTCATCACTTGCCCCCCATCATCTTGAACGCCTGCCGCAGATGCGCCAGCGTGACCGGCACATCACCTGCCATCAGCCTGGCCGACCGTGCAGCCGTCGCCATGACGCGCAGATTGCCCCTTGCCAGCCCGCCTGCCGCCAGTTCGGCTGCAAGTTCCGCGTCCGTGTAAATGGTGTCGGCATAGGACTGGCATTCGGCGCGGTTCGGGCCGGGCAGGCGCATATTATGCGTCAACCGGCTGAGCAAAGGCTCGAAGGAAGCCGTCCGCTGCGCGCCGCCCTTGCTCATGAAGGTGGGGTTGCCGACCAGAACGCAGCCAAAGGCCGGCGCGTTCACATCTCCGAGCCGGGCTTTGTCGCCGCGATCCCACAGGCCACGGATGGTTTCCAGCACCCGCCCGGCCAGTTTCTGGGATTCATCCACGATCAGGATCATGCGGCGACCATTCCCCATGAAAGGACGCCCGGAAAGCAGTGCCCACACGGCTTCCTCGGCATCCGAGCTTGAGCCGGTTTCGGTATGATACTGCCCGAGGATCGCGCGCAGGAACGCATTGATATTGCCGGAAATCGCTTCTGTGACCGTAATCATGACCACCTCGACGCCCTGACCTTTCAGATCGCGCGCGATCCGGTCCAGCGAGAAGCTCTTGCCGATCCCGACACCGCCGCGCAGGACGGCAAACCCTGCGCCGGCAATGACCTGATCGCAGACTTCGGACAGCGTTGCCCCGACGCCTGTTTCAATGATAGGTTCTGTTCTCATGTGTGACGCCCTTCTGATGGTCACGTTGCATTCAGAGAGGTCAGCGGGTGCCTCCGCTGGCCTCTCGCTTTCTGTCCTGTGAATTGGCCAGAAACTCATTCATATCTTCGCGGTATTCCGCATCGCGCCGGGTGAGGGCTTCCTCTTCGCTGATAGGCGCGCCGATGAAGCCGCCCTTGTCGATTGCGTTGAAAGACCAGTTCGCAGGCGTGTTGTGCTGAACCGGCCCCAAATCGGCAGCATCCGAAAGCATCTGCTGCACATCGACCTCTGCCGCCGTGGCCGTGCGCCGGGCGATTTCGGCTTTCTGAAGCGCGACCATTGCCGACTTCCGAACAGCGCCTTCACGGTCGTTCAGGGCGAAGATTTCCTCTGTCAGATGGTGAATGACGCCATCCCGGAACAGGATGATCGGGCCAATTGGATCGCGCCAGGGCACGAGAAACGGCACCTGCTTCTCGCCGATCAATTCCGCCAGAACAGGGCCGGAATAGCGGCGCTTGCCAACTGTAATGGTGCACTGCCGCACATCGCGGGGTTCTTCGCGGCTGAACACCAGGTCGAACATGTCGGGATCTTCAATCCGCTGCGCCTGCCAGCCCGTAGCTTCAGCTTTCGCGCCGAGCATCGCCTTGGGGGACAGTCCGGCCAGATCGCCGTGCTGCACGGTGCCATTGTATTGCGCGACGGCAAGGTGAAGGTCCTCGATCAGCCGATCAGGGCCACGATCATAGGCGGAGACGGGCTTGCCACGCGATTTTAGGCGCGGTTTCAGTATGTTGCCGCCATTGTAGCCCGGCAAGGCGCTGATGAAACCAGCTTCCAGCACACGAAACGCCCCCTCTATCCGGGCCTTTCCCTCGGGATGATAGGGGCGGCATTTCACCACACCCAGCCCGGAAATCTCGGCCATTGCGGAGAAGCGGATCACGGATTCGGCCAGGAATCCGAACTCGCCGCCATTGTCGATCATGAACTCGTCCGGCATCCCGCCCCAAGGGCAGGTAAGCACCTCATAGAGTGACAGCGCCACATCCTGTTGCGTGATACCCTGACCGGGGCCGGTGATGACCGGCGTGGCCCACATATAGCCGCTGGAGCCATCCATCCAGCCGATCAGCCATGCCTTGACGCTGACTTCGCCCGCAATAGCTGCATCGAATGCGATATCGCGCACCTGCTTGAACTTGGAAGAAAGCGCTGCCGATATCGTCAGGTCCACGGTGTGAACATCGCCCATCAGGATTTCCATCGGGCGGGGCGTCAAACCGCGCCTGACGTGGAACTCGTGCCGGTCGGTATAGGTCTTGTTGTCGGATGCGAAGGCGTGAACGACCTTCATCTCGCTGAACTGCGCGCTCCATTTAGCGTTGAGCTTGCAGACCCGCGCCAGTTGCGCTTTCGGCATGTCCGCCCCGGCTTCTGCCGTCAGCTTCTGAAGTTCCACGGCGCAAAGGGTTCGCACATTCCGATCAGAACGCCCCTTCGCCAGAAGGCCACGCGCGACCCCAGCAAGCTTGTCGGTAATGCGGGCCTGAACATCCTCGGGTAGGCCGCAGCCGGCATCCCAAGCGCGGCTGATCCGCACCCGCCGCTGCCCGCGATCATTACGGATGCTAGGAAGCAGCTCGGCTGTGTTCGTTTCGGCAGCATTGACCCAATCGCGCAATGTTCGTTCCGCCACAGGCTGCCACCTTCCGCCGATCTGGTGTGCGGGTTGCGCAGCAATGTCGCGGAAAGCCTGCGCCCGCTCGGGCGAGCGGCGCTTTGTGGTGAGGATCGGCGAAATGATGCGCTGCCTGTCAAGGGCAACGCTGACATGCCGGTCGGCTGGTCGGCTTTTAAGTCTCTGTTCAGAGGGCATTGAAGCGGCCGTTTCAGCCCATTCACCCAACCCGAGTTTGGCAAGAACCTCCGGTGCGCAGAGGTCGAGCCGCAGCCCCCAAGTTACGCCACCCCTTCCGCCCCGCTGACCCGAAATCTGTTCAACCGGGAGCCTGATCCCATTCCAAGTTGCGCCGGTGGCACAGCGCTGAAAAGCCTTCCGCGCGGCACGATCCGTAAGACCGCGAATTTCAGCAAAAGCGGAGGGCAGCAAGATCGTCAATTGGCGCGATCCTTTACGCCGAGTGCAATCGCAATCGCGTGAGATTGTCCAAAATTGCCCTTGTTGCGTCCGTAAAGAACCGCGCGAACACCATGTAGAGGGAAGCCGTGGCGCTCCGCCCAGTCGCGAACGGTGTAGCCTTCCGCCCGAAGCTTCTCTCGTGCTTGTGTCAATGTGATTGCCATAGCTCTGCCCTTGTGCAAGCATACACAAGACGAAACTTTATACACAAACTAGCACATGTCAACACCGATCAGCACAGACGGCATTGCGGCTCGTATTCGCCTCTTACGCGGGGAAGAAAGCCAGGCAGCATTCAGTCAAAAGGTCGGACTGACCCGGGCAGCCCTTGCAAACTACGAAACCGGGCGAACGACACCTAAGAGATCAGTCCTCAGGCGGATATGTCAGCGGTTGGGAATATCCGAAAGCGCCCTGATCCAAGGTGAGGCGCAGGATATGACCGATCTGCTTGGCTCTCTGGGCATCTATGACGAGGTTGCGACCCTGCCAGGCCTTACAGACGATGAGAAAGCCATCATAAGGGTGCTTCGCATCTGCGATACGGAGGTTGTTCACTCGGTGGTTTCGTCGATGACAGCGGGCCTTGAGCAGAAGAAGTTCTGGAGCAACGGAGCGGACCCCGGCACTATCGTGGAAGATATTGCGCGGCTCTATCAGATTGCTAAAGCAGGTGGGGCATACCTGCGGGGCGTTACTCCGGACGCTCTCTCTGCTATATCGGCCTTCATCGAGAGCAAGAAAGCGGAGAAGTGAGGTTCCGCAATCGGTTCCTCAATCAACCCTGTCTTAATGAAATCAATGACTTGCAATTGACGCACTGCGCCACCGATTGCGGAACCGCAGTGCCTCAATACTTTCCATAAAAATCAGTGATCTAAGCCAGCCGCAGCCCCTTCGCGTTGCGAAATAATTGGTGTCAGCGATTGCGAAATAATTGGTTGCGCTTCATTTCATGTAAAAATATCCCGGGGTCCGGGGCAGGGCCCCGGTCCGGCCGCGCCGCAGGGCCGCGCCTACCGCGCCACGTCCCGCGGCCGCAGCATCAGCCACATCAGCGCCGCCCCCGCCAGCACCAGGAATGGCAGCATGGCCAGGTTCACCGCGCTCCACCCGGCCTGCGGCGATCCGCCCAGACAGTTCATCAGCCCGCCCGACGACAGCGAGGCCAGAAACACCCCGGCAAAGACCACGGCATCGTTCAGCCCCTGCACGGTCTCGCGCTCTTCCGGGCGATAGGCGCGGGTCAGCATGGCGGTGGCGCCGATATAGCCGAAATTCCAGCCCAGCCCCAACAGCACCAGCGTGACATAGAAATGTGAAAGCTCCACCCCGGACAGGGCGACGGCCCCGGCGGCGGCCAGAATCGCCAGCCCCAGCATGACGATGCGCGCCGCGCCAAAGCGGGCGATCAGATGGCCGGTAAAGAACGAGGGCGCGAACATCGCCAGAACGTGACCCGAGACGATATTGGCCGCATCGGCGGTCTGGAACCCGCAGCCGACCACCGCCAGCGGCGCCGAGGTCATCACCAGATTCATCAGCGCATAGGACACCATGCCGCAGATCATCGCCACCGCGATCTGCGGCACGCGCACCAGTTCGCCAAGCGATCGCCCGGCTGCGGCGCCGGCATGGCGCGCGGGCGGGCGCGGAATGTCCAGAAAACTGAACAGCACCGGCCCCAGCAGGTTCAGCCCGATGATCGCGGCATAGGTGGCCAGAAACGGCACCGCCGTCAGATCCGCGGTCAGGCGCACCAGCGTCGGCCCGGTGATCGCCGCCGCCAGCCCGCCGGCCATGACCCATGAAATCGCGCGCGACTGGAATTCGGGCGGCGCGCAATCGGTGGCGGCAAAGCGGTAAAAACCCTGCGCCGCCATATAGATGCCGGTCAGAAGACCGCTCAGCATAAACAGCCAGAAATTGCCGCTCATCAGCCCGTAGGCGGCAACCGCGGCCCCCAGCGCGCCGGCGCTGCAGGCCAGCAGAAAGCCGGCGCGGCGGCCATGGCGGCGCATGAACGCCGCCAGCGGTCGCGCCGACAGCGCCGATCCCAGAATGATCATCGACAGCGGCAGCGTGGCGATGCAGGGGTTCGGGCTCAGCATCTGGCCGCTGAGGCCGCCGACGATGAAGATCATCGACATCTGCGCGCCCAGCAGCGCCTGCGCGAACAACAGCACGATCACGTTGCGCCGGGCGCGGCGCATCGGATCCTCCGGCGCGATCATCTCGGGCGCGGTCACGGCGCTATTTCAGCGCGCGGGCGTCGCGGGCGCGGGCCTCGATCGCGGCCCAGTCCGAGGCCGCGACATCGGCATCGGGCGCGATCCAGCTTCCGCCGACGCAGACCACGTTCGACAGCGACAGGTAATCGGGCGCATTGGCCAGCGTCACGCCGCCGGTCGGGCAGAAGCTGACCTGCGGCAGCGGACCCGCCAGCGATTTCAGCAGCTTCGCGCCGCCGACAGCCTCGGCCGGGAAGCATTTCAGCATGGAATACCCCCATTCCATCGCCTGCATCACCTCCGAGGCGGTCGAGGCGCCGGGCAGCAGCGGCAGCCCGGCATCCTCGCAGGCGCGCACCAGCCGCTCGGTCGCGCCGGGCGAGACGGCAAAGCTTGCGCCCGCGTCTTTTGCGCGCTTCACGTCATCGGGGGTCAGGACAGTGCCGGCGCCGACATGGCCGCCGGCGACCTTGGCCATGGCGCGGATCACGTCCAGCGCCGCAGGGGTGCGCAGCGTCACCTCAAGCACCGGCAGGCCGCCCGCGACCAGCGCCGTGGCCAGACCTTCGGCCTTCGCGGCATCGGCCACGACCAGAACCGGCACCACCGGGGCAAGCTCGCACAGCGCGCGGGTTTTCTTCGACTGGATCTCGGGGGTCATGCACATACCTCGCGACGGGAAAGGGACGATTTCGCCCCGGAGATTGCGTTTTTTGGGGCGCTAACGCAAGCCGCGCCAGCGCGCTGCGCCGCCAATGGCCTAGCCGCCGAAGCTGCTGCTGCTATCGCGCGAACGCGCGGTGGAACCCGCGCCAAAGCCGCCGCGCTGGCTGACCTGCGCCGCCGTCATCGGCGGCTTGCCGATGGTCGAGGGCGCGCGCTGGAAGGTCGAGGCCGCGACCTTGCCGGTGCCGCGATTGCTGGCGAAGGTCTGGTTGCCGCTGGGCGTCGAATAACCGCCCGAGGCGGTCCTGACCATCGGCTGCGAAAAGATGCCGCCGCCGCGCGACAGCATCGACCCCATCATGTAGCCCACCAGCAGCGGCATGAAGGAAAAGCCGCCGCCGGTGTTCTGCGCCACCGGCGTTGTCGGGTCGGTCTCGCATTGTCCGGCGCCGTGCTCTTTCTCGCACAGCTCCTTGGATTCGTAGCGCGGCGCGGTTTCCAGAAATTCCTGCTTGGCGGCAGCAAAGTTCTTGCGGCAGTCGTCCTCGGTGAACCACAGGCCGTTTTCCTTGCTGGCGGCGATGCAGCTTTCCAGATCGGGAAAACTTTGCGCATCCACGCGGTCGTCGTCGCAGGCGGCAAGCTCCAGCGTCGCCGCCCCGGCCAGCATCAGCGCCACATGGCGCGAGCGTTTGCGGATGGAATGGTCTTTCGTCATGAATCAGCCCTCGATGAAATGCGGCTTGAAGCGCGACAGGTTGTGGGTAATGCGCGAGCGGTCCTCGCGGATCCCGAGGCCCCGGCAGGACTGGCCGATGATCCATGCCCCGAGAACCGGGAAGAAGCCGCCGAAATCGGGCAGTTGCACCAACCCCTGCACGATCATCGGGTGATGCGAATAGCTGTCGTCGCGGGTTTTGGCGACCTCGCGGCCGTTTTCCCAGACGCTGACGCCCGCCCCCTCACGCGAGAAGATGGGCTTCAGGACATGGCCGCGGGCCAACTCGTCCTGGGCCGCCGCGAAGGCCGCGGCGACGGCGGGGGCGGGCGCGCCGCCTATCAGCGCCTCGGCCACGTCCTCAAGGAAGAAGGCGGGCAACAGGTTCGGGTGGCCGGGAAACATCTGCCACAAAAGCGGCAGGATGCCCTTGTTCGACACGATCGCCTTCCATGGCGGTTCGATGAAACGGGTCTGGCTGCTTTGCAGATGCGGCGCGAATTCGTCGCGCAGCATGTCCTCCCATGGGTAAAGCTTGAACAGCGTGCCGATGACGCGGGACTGGTCGTCGGCGAACTGGCCCTCATCCGTCAGGCCGATTTCGGCAAGGGGCGTGAACTGGGCGCCAAGCCCGGCCTCGCGCGCGGCCCAGGCCAGCGTCTCGACGGTGGCGTAATCCTCGGGGTTGTCGGGATCGGCGGCGAAATGCACGGTCTCGCCCGGCTGGCAGATTTCGCCCCAGCGTTCGACCAGCGCCTCGTGGATGCCGTTGAACTGGTCGGTGTCGGGACCAAGGGCGCCCGCTTCCTGCTGCTGTTCGAACCACAGCCACTGGAACGAGGCGGATTCGTAAAGCGCCGTCGGCGTATCCGCGTTGTACTCCAGCAGCTTCGCCGGGCCGGTGCCGTCATAGGCCAGGTCCATGCGGCCATAAAGCTCGGGCTCGCCGGTCTTCCAGCTTTGCGCGACCAGATCCCATTGCGCGCGCGGGATATCAAGGCGCGTCATCCAGACCTCGTCCGCGACTGCGACCGCCACGGCCTCGCGGCACATGGCGTGAAGCTCGGTCGAGGGGTCCTCGATATCGGCCTCGATCTCGCGCAGGGTGAAACGATAGGCGCTGGTCTCGTCCCAATAGGGCTCGCCTTCCATGTCGGCGAAGTTGAAACCCAGTTTCGCGGCTTCTTCGCGCCAGTCGGGGCGCTCGGGCAGATCGATCTTGTCCATGGTCACTCCTTCGCACCGACATGGCCGACGATGCGCCCGCACGCAAGCCCGCAAGGCGAAATTCGGATCGCGCGGCATGGCGAACGGAGGGGTTGCGGCATGGCAATCTTCGCGCCAAGCTGTTGTAATTCAGGCTCGAATAAAGCGGGCAAACAACAGGGGAAGGTTAGTCATGCAGAATCGTTTTCCGCTTCGCGCGTTGCTTCTGGCCACCGCGGTCGTTGCGGCAGCGCCCGCAAGCTGGGCCGAGACGCCCGCGGACACGCTGGTCGTGGCGGCCCAGGTCGACGACATCATCAGCATGGACCCGGCGCAAAGCTTTGAGTTTTCGGGCCAGAACGTCATCAACAACTTCTACGACCAGCTTGTCGATTTCGACCCGCTGGACCTGAAGGCCGGCATCAAGCCAAGCCTTGCCGAGGGCTGGGAGGTCAGCGCCGACGGCAAGACCATCACCTTCACCATCCGCGACGGCGTGAAGTTCCAGTCCGGCAATCCGGTCCGCGCCGAGGATGCCGCATGGTCGCTGCAACGCGCGGTCAAGCTGAACAAGTCGCCCGCCTTCATCCTGACGCAGTTCGGCCTGACCCCCGAAAACGTCGACCAGATGGTGACGTTCGAGGGCAACCGCCTGACGCTGAAGCTGGACCAGCCCTATGCGCAATCCTATGTGCTGAACTGCCTTTCGGCCGAGGTGGCCTCGGTCGTCGACAAGGAAACCGTCATGACCCATGTCGAGGGCGACGATTTCGGCAATGCCTGGCTTTCGACCAATTCGGCCGGCTCGGGCCCGTTCTCGCTGGCCGCGTGGCGCCCGAACGAGGTCGTGCAGTTCGCCGCCAACCCCGATTATTTCCAGGGCAAGCCCGGCATGGCGCGGGTGATCGTGCGCAACGTGCAGGAAAGCAGCGCCCAGCGGCTGCTGCTTGAGCAGGGCGATATCGACGTGGCGTGGAACCTTGTTCCGACCGATGTGGACGGCATCGCCGGCAACGACAAGCTGAAGGTCGGCAATGAGCCCAAGGGCCGCATCCTTTACATGGGCCTGAGCCAGAAGGACCCGCTGCTGCAACAGCCCGCGGTGATCGAGGCGCTGAAATATCTGGTCGATTACAAGGGGATGGAACAAAGCTTCCTGAAAGGCCAGTGGAAGATCCATCAGAACTTCCTGCCCGAGGGCTATCTGGGCGCCTCGGACGAAAATCCGTGGACCTATGACGTCGAGAAGGCCAGGAAGATCCTGACCGATGCCGGCATCACCTCGGGCACCGTCAAGACCGCGATCCGCGACATTCCCGAATATATCAACGTCGCGCAGACCTTGCAGGCCTCGATGGCGCAGGTCGGGCTGACGCTGGAAATCCAGCAGATGACCGGCGCGCAGGTGCTGGACGCCTATCGCGCCCGGCAGGTGCCGATCTTCCTTGGCGAATGGGGCCCGGACTATGCCGACCCGAACACCAATGCCTCGACCTTCGCCTATAACCCGAACAATGCCGACGATGCCGGCCTGTCGCAACTGGCATGGCGCAACAGCTGGGCGGTCCCCGAGGCGATGAACAAGGCCGTGGTCGCCGCCACGCTTGAGGGCGACACCGACAAGCGTGTGCAGATGTATCTGGATATCCAGAAGGAATACCGCGCCATCGCCCCGATCATCCCGCTGTTCCAGAAGATCGAGCAGGTCGGCATGCAGAAGAATGTCCAGCACTGGACCTCGGGCGGGGCGGTCAGCTCGGCCATGTATCGCCAGGTCACGAAGGACTGAGGCATGGCCGGCGCGGAAACGGTCGGCGGTGGGGGGCAGGCGGCGCCCCCCACCGGCAAGGCGCCCGCCTCGCACGGGGGCGCGCGGCTCAGGCGGCGGCTGCGCAGCCTTGGCGGCGTGGCGCTGTCCCTGGCGCTGACGCTGCTGGGGCTCTTGCTGGTCACCTTCGTCATCGGCCGCGTCATGCCGATCGACCCGGTGCTGAAGGTGGTGGGCGAGCGCGCGACGCAGGCGCAATACGACGCGGCCTATCAGGCGATGGGTCTCGACAAGCCGCTGTGGCAGCAATTCCTGCGCTATGTCGGCGAGGTGGCGCAGGGCAATTTCGGGCGCTCGATCTCGACCGGGCATCCGGTGGCCGAGGACCTGAAGCGCGTCTTTCCGGCGACGCTGGAACTGGCGAGCCTGGGCACGCTGTTCGGGGTCTGCATCGGCGTGCCGCTGGGCGTGATCGCGGCGGCGCGGCGCGGCGGCTGGGTCGATCAGGTCGCCCGCGTGGTGGCGCTGATCGGCTATTCCATGCCGATCTTCTGGCTGGGGCTGATGGGGCTTTTGCTGTTTTACGGCATTCTTGGCTGGATCGGGGGGCCGGGGCGGCAAGGCATCATCTATGACGGCATGGTGCCCACGGTCACCGGCATGATCCTTGTCGACAGCCTGCTGGCCGGGGACTGGGGCGCTTTCCGCGACGCTTTCAGCCATATCGTGCTGCCGGCCAGCCTGCTGGGCTATTTCAGCCTTGCCTATATCAGCCGGATGACCCGCAGCTTCATGCTGGAGCAGCTTTCCGCCGAATACATCACCACCGCCCGCGTCAAGGGCGTCTCGGAAACGCGGGTGATCTGGGCGCATGCCTTCCGCAACATTCTGGTGCCGCTGGTCACGGTGATCGCGCTCAGCTTCGGCGGGCTGCTGGAAGGCTCGGTCCTGACCGAGATCGTCTTCAGCTGGCCCGGCATCGGCCAATACATCACCAAGTCGCTGCTGGCGGGCGACATGAACGCGGTCCTGGGCGGCACGGTGCTGGTCGGCACCTGCTTCGTGGCGCTGAACCTGCTCTCCGACCTTCTCTATCGCCTGCTGGACCCGAGGGCCGCATGACCCAGATTTCCACCCGCGAATGGCTTTTGTCGGACGCCCCGCAGACCCGCGCGCAGGCGCGGCTGGGGGCGATCTATCAAGGCTGGCTGACATTTCGCACCAACAGGCTGGCGGTGTTCGGGCTGGTCATCCTGATCGGGCTGGTGTGCATGGCGGTCTTCGCGCCATGGCTTTCGCCGCAGGACCCCTTTGCCCAGAACCTCGCCGACCGGCTGAAACCGCCCTCGGCGGCGCATTGGCTGGGCACGGACGCGCTGGGGCGCGATATCCTGTCGCGGCTGATCCATGGTTCGCGCATCACGCTGTTCATCGTCGGCACGGTGGCGCTGATCGCGCCGGTGATCGGGCTTTTCGTCGGTACCGTCGCGGGCTTTGCCGGCGGCTGGGTCGATCAGGTGCTGATGCGGCTGACCGACATCTTCCTGGCCTTTCCCAAGCTGATCCTGGCGCTGGCCTTCGTCGCGGCACTTGGCCCCGGCATCGGCAATGCCGTGCTGGCGCTGGCGATCACCTCATGGCCGCCCTATGCGCGCCTTGCGCGGGCCGAGACGCTGACCATCCGCAATGCCGACTATATCGCCGCCGCCCGGTTGCAGGGCGCGGGACCCTTCCGGCTGCTGATCGGCCATGTCTGGCCGCTCTGCATCTCGTCGATGATCGTCAGGGTGGCGCTGGACATGGCGGGGATCATCCTCTCGGCGGCGGGACTGGGCTTTCTTGGCCTTGGCGCGCAGCCGCCGATGCCGGAATGGGGGGCGATGATCTCGGACGGGCGCACCTATATCCTGGACTTCTGGTGGGTCGCGGCGATGCCGGGCATGGCGATTTTCATCGTCAGCCTTGCCTTCAACCTGCTGGGCGACGGGTTGCGCGACGTCCTCGACCCGAAAGGGGGTGCAGAATGACTCCGCTTCTGTCGGTCAGGAACCTGCGCGTCAGCTTCCCGACCCGCACCGGCACATTCGAGGCAGTGCGCGGCGTCAGCTTCGACCTTGGCCGTGAGAGGCTGGGCGTCGTCGGCGAATCCGGTTCGGGCAAGTCGATGACCGGCCGCGCCATCCTCGGCCTCGTGCGCCCGCCGGGCCGCGTCACCGCCGACCGGCTCGATCTCGACGGGCAACCGATCCTGAACCTGCCGGCGCGACAGATGCGGGCGCTGCGCGGCGCGCGCATCAGCATGGTCATGCAGGACCCGAAATTCAGCCTGAACCCGGTCATGACCATCGGCCAGCAGATCATGGAGGGCTACCGCCTCCACACCGCCACCGGCGGTCAGGCGGCACGCGACAAGGCGCTGGAAATGCTGCGCGCGGTGCAGATCCGCGACCCCGAACGGGTCTTCGACGCCTACCCGCACGAGGTCTCGGGCGGCATGGGCCAGCGGGTGATGATCGCGATGATGCTGGCCCCGGACCCCGAAATCCTGATCGCGGACGAACCGACATCGGCACTCGACGTCTCGATCCGGAACGAGGTCCTGCGCATCATGGACCAGCTCGTGCGCGAACGCGGCATGGGGCTCATCTTCATCAGCCACGACCTGAACCTGGTGGCGGAATTCTGCGACCGCGTGCTGATCATGTATGCCGGCCGCGTGGTCGAGGAACTGCCCGCGCGCGATCTGCAGAATGCCCGCCACCCCTATACGCGGGGGCTTCTGAACAGCCTGCCGCGCCTCGATCACCCGGTCGACCGCCTCGCGGTCCTCGAACGCCAGGAAAGCTGGCGCGACGAGGAACGCGCCACCCCCTTGCCCGGAGGCCTGTGATGCATCTTTCATGCCGAAATATCCTCCGGGGGTCCGGGGGTGGAAAACCCCCGGCGCGGCGGTGGCGGCCATGCTGAACATCGCCGGTCTGAATGTCTGGTTCGGCGACCCGCCCGAGCGTGTCGATGCGGTGAAATCCGCAAGCCTCGGCGTCGCGCAGGGCGAAAGCTTCGGCCTTGTCGGCGAATCCGGCTCGGGCAAGTCGACGATCCTGCGCGCGGTCACCGGGCTGATCGGCACATGGTCGGGCCTGATCGAGGTCGCCGGCGAAAAGGTGCAGGGCAAGCACCGCTCGCGCGCCTTCCACAAGACCGTGCAGATGGTGTTTCAGGATCCCTATGCCAGCCTGCACCCCCGCCATACCATCGACCGGACGCTGTCCGAGCCGCTGGCGATCCACGGCATCGGCGGCGCGGATCAGAAAGTGCCCGCCGCGCTTGAGGCCGTGGGCCTGCCCGCCGCCTTCCGCTTTCGCTGACCGCATCCGCTTTCGGGCGGGCAGCGCCAGCGCGTGGCCATCGCCCGCGCCCTGGCCCAGATGCCCGAGATCCTGCTGGCCGACGAGCCGGTCTCCGCGCTGGACCCCCGCTCCGCCCGCAGG
>RRZU010895371.1_pt1 | contig 39200 bp, 29 predicted proteins | sample 2165561 | NCBI WGS metagenome assembly RRZU01 (sample SAMN10456909, study PRJNA506462) | wastewater metagenome | isolation source: wastewater sludge | place: USA: Moscow, Idaho | reverse complement strand
GGTGGTCGGCAGCAACAGTCTCGGCGATCATGTGATCGCCACCGCGACACTGACGATGGGTGCTGAGTAGATGCTTTCCGGTAGAGCCGCGATCGCCGGCATCGGCGCCACCGACTTCTCCAAGGACTCCGGCCGCAGCGAGTTGCGACTCGCCGCCGAGGCCGTGCTCGACGCACTGGACGACGCGGGTCTGGCACCCGCCGACGTCGACGGTCTGGTGACCTTCACGATGGACTCGAACACCGAGCAGGCGGTGGCGCGGGCGGCCGGCATCGGTGAGCTGAAGTTCTTCTCCCAGATCCACTACGGCGGCGGTGCGGCCTGCGCCACGGTCCAGCAGGCCGCCATGGCGGTGGCAACCGGGGTCGCCGAGTGCGTGGTGGCCTACCGGGCCTTCAACGAGCGCTCCGGTCTGCGCTTCGGCCAGGTGCAGACCGCGTTGGCCGGATCGGTTGGGGCGACGGCGAATTCGACCCAGGCGGACAATGCGTTCTCCTACCCGCATGGCCTGTCGACACCGGCGGCGCAGGTCGCGATGATCGCCCGCCGCTACATGCACGCGTCCGGTGCGACCAGCCGGGATTTCGGTGCGATCTCGGTGGCCGATCGGCGGCACGCCGCGAAGAACCCGAAGGCGTATTTCTACGAGAAGCCGATAACCATTGAGGACCACCAGAATTCGCGGTGGATCGCCGAGCCGCTGCGCCTGCTGGACTGCTGCCAGGAGACCGACGGCGCGGTGGCGATCGTCGTCACCACGGCGGAGCGGGCCAAGGATCTGAAGCACCGGCCGGCAGTCATCGAGGCCGCTGCGCAGGGTTCCGGTGTCGACCAGTACACGATGGTCAGCTATTACCGGCCCGAGCTCGGGCTGCCCGAGATGGGCCTGGTGGGCGATCAGCTGTGGGCGCAGTCCGGCCTGAAACCCACCGACATCCAGACCGCGATCCTCTATGACCACTTCACGCCGTTCACCCTCATCCAGCTCGAGGAACTGGGCTTCTGCGCCCGGGGTGACGCGAAGGATTTCGTGGCCGACGGTGCCATCGAGATCGGCGGCCGGCTGCCGATCAACACCCACGGTGGACAGCTGGGGGAGGCCTACATCCACGGGATGAACGGCATCGCCGAAGGGGTCCGCCAGCTGCGCGGGACCTCGGTCAATCAGGTCGACAACGTCGAGCACGTACTCGTCACCGCGGGTACCGGCGTGCCGACATCGGGTCTGATTCTGGGCTGAGCGGGCCGGAAAGGGCCCAGGAGCCCCGTCCGCGACGGTCGCGGACTGCACAAGTGGTCGCGGTTTCGGCAAATATTTGTTGGGATGTGGATTGAGTTCGCAACCGAATCGATCAAGTGTGCCAAGCTGCATGGTCGGATCACCGAGCCTGACTAAATGTGCAGTTGGGACGGGTCAGCTAGGCGACATATCAAATCTCTGAGGTTGCGGTCAGGCTCCCCTACTGAACCCTCGATGGGGATATGGCCCGCTACCAACCGGCATGGCAAATTTCGGTCGGCAAAAAATTTCATCCCTCAAGCCCTAGCGAACTGCTGCTCGAGCGCTCACAATGATGTTCTCGGGGGCGAGGGCACTTGAATCTTTGAGTGGGGTTGGGTATGGAAGGTTCAACGTGGACTGGGTCCGGTCCGGACAGGTCCGATGACAGTTCACGATCGTTGTGGGTACAGGTACCCGTCCGGCGATCCAATTCCGATGATGCATGGGCCGGACCCACCGAAAAGGTGTTCCGGCGCGAGATGATCGATCGGGCCACGGTCCATCCGGCGGCGCAATCGGACGCCGCCGCGTACGGGGGCCCGCGGTGGACCTACCACAATGGGGCGAGCGACACGGTGCCGCGCGAGCAACGCTCCCCGCTGGCCGACCTCCGGCTCCTGATCGTCGACGACTGCACCCTCCAGCGCGAGAACCTGGCCGCCGCGATCGCCGCCCACGGTCCCGCGCGGCCCAGGTCGGCGTGGGATCTGTCGTCGTTGGTCACTGCACTGAACGACGATTCGCCCAACCTCGTGCTCATCAATCTGGACACCCGCGACAGTGCGATGCTGGTCCAGGCCACCTTCGAGGTCCGGCCCGACATCCGCGTGGTCGTTCTCGGGATGTCCGAGGACGACGAGACGCGGATCGTCGCGTGTGCCGAGGCCGGTGTCTCTGGTTACCACCTGCGTAGTGAATCGATCGACGACCTCATCGCGCTGATCGGCCGGGTGGCCAGTGGCGAGTCGCTGTGCTCGCCGCGGGTGTCGGCGATGTTGCTGCGCAGACTGTCCGCGCTGGCCGCGGATCGCCAGCCGGCCGCAAAGGAATTGGTGCTGACCTCGCGGGAGGCCCAGATCCTGCGGATGCTGGAGATGGGTCTGTCGAACCGGGACATCGCCGATCGGCTGTGCATCGCCGTGCACACGGTGAAGAACCATGTCCACAGTGTCCTGACCAAGCTCGGCGTCAACACCCGAGCCGAGGCAGCGGCCCAGTTCCGCACGATGCGATTCAACGGGATCCGTCCGGCGGCAAACGATTCCGCGATCGAGGGCACCCGGGCCTAACGCTTCCCGCTGCTGCCGCCCCGGACAGAACTAGTCCTTCGGCGGTCGAGGTACCGAACATCATGGATCCTCTGCGGCCCGGAATCGCGCCCGTGGTCCTAGGTACGGAACCGGTACGAAGATGGTTCCAACGGCCCATGTACGACAGGGCCGGACAGGGCCGATAGTGAAGCGATGGCGTTGGGGTCCGGCGCTTCGGGCGCATCCACCAGGGCACCGGCACGTCCACAGGAGTGGCGGGCCCGTGCCCGAAAGGATTGGCTCTGCAGCCGAATTCGACCGACCAGAACCTGGGTGGCCGGCGCTGGCCGCGGTTCCGCGGACAGGTCACGGGGTTGATCACCGGCTGTCCCCGGCCGGGGCAACTGAGCGGCCGGCACGCACCTCGCCATAACGGCGACGGCCACGGCCGCCTGTCGTCGGCCGGCTCGCGACGGGCCAACCCGCGACTGCGACCGCGGCCGACGGGCGAACGTGAACCCGACCGCAACTCGACCAGCGGGCGGGTGCTGATCCTGGACGACTGCCGGCTGTTTCGTGAGTGTCTAGCCGGGACAATGGAATTCAGTGGAAACCCGGAACCCGTGGTCGCCTGGGATCTGTCCTCGCTGGTCCAGGCGCTCAGCGAGGCCGATGTCGGTGTTGTGCTGCTGAGCATGACCACCCACGGCAGCCATCTGCTGCTACGGGCGACGATGGACATCGACCCGACCATCCGGGTGATCGTGCTGGGGGTGTCCGAGGACGACGAGACGGGCATCGTGGCGTGCGCCGAGGCCGGGGTGGTCGGGTACCACATGCGCAGTGACTCGTTCGACGACCTGATGGTTCTGATACACAAGGTCGTCGCCGGCGAGATCTGCTGTCCGCCAACGGTAGCGGCGATCTTGCTGCAGCGGTTGCTGACACTCACATCCCAGCCCCCGGCAGTGGTGCAGGATCTAGCTCTCACGGCCCGCGAGGTCCAGATCCTCGGGATGCTGGAACTAGGTCGGTCGAACCGCGATATCGCCGAGCGACTCGACATCGCCGTGCACACCGTGAAGAACCACGTGCACAGCCTGTTGGCCAAGCTCGGGGTGACCACTCGGGCCCAGGCGGCGGCCATGTGGCGGACCTATCGATCCGATCGCGGAACGGACTGGAGCTAGTCCTCGGACTAGCCAAAATTGGCTCCGATGGCCCATGTACGCCAAAGTCGCCACCCCCGATAGTGAGATGGTGAATCAGAGGCCAACTTGCTCGACGGTCAGCGCACATCGGTGAATCCGGTTGTAGCACCGCAAGAGTCGCGGCCGGCCGAATTGTATCTGGGGGGCTCGGATGAAGGTTGCGGTGATCGGGGCGGGCTATCTGGGGACGACGCACGCCGCGGGAATGGCCCAACTGGGCCACGACGTGGTGGCCGTCGACATCGACGCCGACAAGGTGGCCAAGCTGCAGTCCGGTGTGGTTCCGTTCTTCGAGCCCGAGCTCGAGGACGTCGTGAAGGACGGATTGGCCGCCGGCCGGCTGCGGTTCACCGAGTCGTACACCGAGGCAGCCGAATTCGCAGATGTGCACTTCCTGGTGGTCGGCACCCCGCAGAACAAGCAGGACTCCAGCGCCGACATGTCCTACATCGACGCGGCGATCGACGCGCTGTGCCCGCAGCTGGACCGCCCGACGTTGATCGTCGGGAAGTCGACGGTGCCGGTGGGAACCGCGCAACGCCTGGCGGAGCGGGCCCGTCGGATCGCCCCGGCCGGTGACGGGATCGAGCTGGCCTGGAACCCGGAGTTCCTCCGGGAGGGCCTCGCGCTGCGGGACACCCTGCACCCGGACCGCATCGTGGTCGGTGTCGAGGACCGGCCGGAATCCCGCTCGGAACGCCTGCTGCGGGCCCTGTACGCACCGTTACTGGACTGCGGCACACCGTTTCTGGTCACCACCCTCGAAACCGCGGAGCTGGTCAAGGTGGCCGCCAATGCGTTCCTGGCCACCAAGATCTCGTTCATCAATGCGATCGCCGAGGTCTGCGATGTCACCTCGGCGAACATTGCAACCCTGGCCGATGCGATCGGTTACGACAACCGGATCGGGCGCCGGTTCCTGGACGCCGGCCTGGGGTTCGGCGGCGGATGCCTGTCCAAGGACATCCGTGGGTTCGTCACGCGCGCAACCGAACTCGGCGTCGGCGATTCGCTGAACTTCCTCCGCGAGATCGACGACCTGAACTGCCGCCGGCGGGCCCGCATCGTGGACATCGCCCGGGATGCGTGTGGGTCGCTGGCCGGCGCACGGGTGGGCGTCCTGGGTGCGGCGTTCAAGCCCAACACCGATGACATCCGTGACTCACCCGCGCTGGACGTCGCGAACCGGATCCAGTCGGAAGGAGCGGAGGTAAGCGTGTTCGACCCGAAGGCCATGGACAATGCGCGAAAGGCTTTCCCCACCCTCAACTATGCGTTCTCCTCCGTCGAGGCGTGCACCGGGGTCGACGCGGTCCTGGTCCTGACGGAGTGGGACGAGTTCCGGAACCTTCGGCCCGAGGATCTCGCGGGCGTCACGAGATCCAACCACGTCATCGACGCACGCAACTGCCTCGAGCCGGCGGCCTGGCGGGCCGCGGGCTGGACCTACCGCGGGTTCGGGCGGCAGTAACACGGCGCTGGTGAGAGACACGGGCGACACCAACCAGACAACAGGGGAGACCGATGAGAATTCTCGTCACCGGGGGAGCCGGATTTCTTGGATCCCATCTGTGCGAACTGTTCCTCGCGCGCGGCGACACGGTCGTCTGCCTCGACGATCTGTCCAGCGGGCGCCGGTCGAACATCGAGCACCTGACCGACTCGTCGCGGTTCAGCTTCGTCGAGGCCTGCGTCCTCGACCCGATCGACGTCGAGGGTGCGTTCGAGGGTGTCGTGCACCTCGCCAGCCCGGCGTCGCCGCGGCTCTATCTGTTGAAGCCGATCTTCACCCTGCGCACCGGAGCGGAGGGGACGCGCAATGTCCTCGAATTCGCCCGCGCGAAATCCGCCCGGTTCATCCTGGCGTCGACCAGTGAGGTCTACGGCGAACCGCTGATCCACCCGCAGTCCGAGACCTATTGGGGCAACGTCAATCCGGCCGGTCCCCGCAGTGTGTACGACGAGGCCAAGCGCTACGCGGAGGCCCTGACCACGACGTACCGCTCCACGTATGGCGTGGACACCGGAATCGTCCGGATCTTCAACACGTACGGCCCGCGGATGCGGCCCGACGACGGGCGGGTGGTTTCCAGCTTCATCGACCAGGCCCTGCGGCGTGCGCCGCTGACGGTCTTCGGCGACGGCCGTCAGACCAGGAGCCTGTGTTACGTGGACGACCTGGTGCGGGGCGTCGCGGCGATGCTCGGCTCCCGCGAGGCCGGACCGATCAACCTCGGGAATCCGGTGGAATTACGGGTCCGCGAGATCGCGGAACTCATTCGGGTGCTGACCGGTTCCACCTCGGGGATCGAACTGCACCCGCTGCCGCAGGACGACCCGACCCGCCGCCGGCCCGACATCACCCTGGCCCGCGAGCTGCTCGGCTGGTCTCCCCGGGTGCAGGTGCGCGAAGGGGTCGCCCGGACGATCGCCTGGCACCGGCAGACCCGCGGGGAAGCCCTGGCATCATGACGACCATCGGCGGCGAGCACCTTCGCTCCGGCCAAGGGACACGGATTCCCCGGCCGGAGAACATGATCCGGGTCCAGGGGCGGTCGCGGTACGTCCTGGACCGGCTGCGCTGGCAGCGTCGGTACACCGCGATCCTGCTGACCGCGGACATCGCGGTGGTCTGCGGTGCGGTCCTGCTTGCACAGTTCATCCGGTTCGGCGAGAACTCGCTGACGTCCGGGCCCGAGGACCATTACGCGACGGTCTATTCGGTCTTCATCGCCACGCTGTGGCTGATCGTGCTGGCCGGATTCCATGCCCGCTCGGCGAAGGTGGTCGGCCGCGGCATCGAGGAGTACCGGCGCGTCGTGCAGGGCAGCCTGTGGACGTTCGTGATCATCGCGCTGGCGGAACTGCTCTTCAAGCTCGAGCTCGCGCGGGGTTACCTCGCGGTGGCGCTGCCGGCCGGGATCTTCGGACTGCTGTTGAGCAGGTCGCTGGTACGCAGGCACATCGCGCGCGAACGCGTCAACGGCGGCTACCGGACCGCGGTGCTCGCGGTGGGGAAGCTGGGCGCTGTCGAGCGGCTCGCCGACGAATTCGACCGGAATCCCAAGGACGGCATGGCGGTCGTCGGCGCGTGCGTGCCGGGGTGCGATTCGTCCGACCCGTTCCGCACCGTGGTGTCGCCGCGCGGGATCCCCGTCGTCGGTGACGAATCGGCGATCCTGGAGGCGGTCGAGACCTGCAGTGCCGACACCGTCGCGATCGTCGGCACCGACCATCTCGACGTCCATGACATCCGCGCGCTCACCTGGAAACTCGAACCCACGGACGTCAATCTCGTCGTCGCGCCGGGTGTCCTGGACATCGCGGTCTCGCGGTTGGCCGTGCTGCCGGTCGCCGGCCTACCGCTGCTACAGATCGGCCGGCCGCAGTATCGCGACGCACGACGATTCCAGAAGCGGGCATTCGACTTCTGCTTCGCCCTGGCCGCGCTCGTGGGAACCCTGCCGATCCTCGTCATCGCCGCCGTCGCGATCAAACTGAACAGCCGGGGACCGATCTTCTACTCGTCCCAGCGGATCGGGCTCGACGGCCGGCAGTTCGGGATGCTGAAACTGCGCACCATGGTGCCGGACGCGGACAAGATGCTGGACGAACTGCTGGACAGCAACGAATGCGACGGGCAGCTGTTCAAGATCCGCAACGATCCGCGCATCACACCGGTGGGACGTGTGTTGCGGCGCTTCAGCATCGACGAGCTACCGCAGTTCATCAACGTGCTGCGCCAGGAGATGAGCGTCGTCGGTCCCCGTCCGCTGTACGAGGTGGAGGCGGGCCGATTCGACGACGACTTCGGGCATCGGCTGCTGGTCAAACCCGGGATCACCGGACTCTGGCAGATCAGCGGGAGATCCGATCTCGCCTGGGCCGATGCACTCCGGCTGGATCTGTCCTACGTCGACAACTGTTCGATGACCTCCGATCTGGTGATCATCGCGAAGACAATCCGGTCGGTGTTCGAGCGTAGGGGGGCCTACTGACCATGGCCGGCCACAACCCCGTCGAGGGCAGGAGTGACACGTCGTGCGTACATTGATAACCGGCGCAGCCGGATTCATCGGATCCACCCTGGTGGATCGTCTGTTGGCCGAGGGCCATGATGTGGTCGGGATCGACAACCTGAGCACCGGCCGAATCCTGAATCTCGCAGAAGCGTTCTGCTGCAACAAGAACCGGCGTGGCCGATTCACATACCTGCAGAACGATATTCAGGCGCCCGAACTGACCGACATCGTCGCGGGCACCAACCCGGATGTGATCTTCCACCTGGCCGCGCAGGTCGATCTGCGGGCGTCGGTCTCCGATCCGCTGTACGACGCCCGGTGCAACGTGCTCGGCACGATCAACGTGCTGGAAGCCGCGCGGCGGGCGGGCGTCCGGCGGCTCGTCTACGCCGCCTCCGGCGGTTCGCGGTACGGGGCGCCCACCCGACTGCCCGTGGACGAGACCACGGCGCTGGGTCCGCTGTCGCCCTATGCCGCCGCCAAGGTGGCCGGCGAGATGTACATCGGCGCCTACGCGGAGATGTACGGCATCGCCCCGATCTGCCTCGGTCTGGCCAATGTGTATGGGCCACGTCAGAATCCGCACGGCGAGGCCGGCGTGATCGCGATATTCGCCAGCCGGATGCTCGACGGCCGGCGGGTGACGATATTCGGGGACGGGACCGCCGCACGTGACTACGTGTACGTCGACGACGTGGTGGACGCCTTCGTCCGGGCCGGCCGGGCTCCCCTGACGACGGTGGGCACCTACAACGTCGGCACCGGCCGGCAGGCGACGGTCACCGAGGTCCATGAGTTGATCGGCGCGTTCCTCGGCGAGGTCCCGCCGCCCTGCTACGCCGAATCGCGCACCGGCGAGTTGCAGGCGATCGCCCTGGACGCCACGCGCGCACAGCGGGAACTCGGGTGGCTGCCGGAAGTCCCTCTGGCCGAGGGGATCCAACGCACCATGGAGTGGCTGCGCGAGATCCTCGACCCAGAGCCCGCGTTGCTCGAAGCGTGAGCCGGGGGAGGACGAACAAATGGCACAACACCTGCGGGAGCGGCCGGTGACCCGGCGCGGTGTCGATGCGACGCCCACTGACCAGCCGTATTCCTATGTGCGAAAGGAACTGTCGGAACCCGACTGGCGCCGCTTCCCGGGCTGGGCGGCGGTCACTGACGCCGAATGGCGGGATCCGCAGTGGCAGCGGGCGCACTCGGTCAAGAACATCCGGCAACTCCGCGCGGTCATGGGTGACCTGCTCGACGACCGGTTCTACGCCGACCTGGCCGCCGATCAGGAACAACGGGCGACCATGTCGATGTTGTTGCCGCCCCAGATGATCAACACGATGGTGCCGGATGGAACGCCGCACCGCGGCGATCACACCGAGGCCTTCTACGCCGACCCGGTCCGGCGCTACATGCTGCCGGTACTCAGCGACCGCGAGCCGGAATGGTGCTCGCATCCGTATGCGGAGCGGGATTCGTTGCACGAGAGCGACATGTGGGTGGTCGAGGGACTGACACATCGCTACCCGACCAAGGTGCTCGTCGAACTGCTGTCCACCTGCCCGCAGTACTGCGGGCACTGCACCCGGATGGACTTGATCGGCAACTCGACCCCAACGATCGATAAGGCCAAACTGGTCCTGCAACCGGTGGATCGGCAGACCAGAACGCTGGAGTATCTGCGCGCCACCCCGACTGTGCGCGACGTGGTGGTGTCCGGCGGGGACGTGGCCAACGTCCCCTGGCCGCGGCTGGAAGCCTTCCTGACCCAGCTGCTCGAGATCGACACCATTCGCGATATCCGGTTGGCCACAAAGGCATTGGCGTCGCTGCCGCAGCACTGGCTGCAGCCGAAGGTGGTCGACGGGGTCCATCGGGTGGCACGGACCGCTGCGGCGCGCGGGGTCAACCTGGCCCTGCACACGCATGTCAACCATGTGCACTCGGTGACGCCCCTGGTCGCTGCGGCCGCCCGGGCGCTGCTCGACGCGGGCCTGCGCGACGTGCGCAACCAGGGGGTGTTGATGCGTGGGGTCAATGCCACCGCCGAGGATCTGCTGGACCTGTGTTTCGCGCTGCAGGGCGAGGCCAACATCCTGCCGTACTACTTCTATATGTGCGACATGATCCCCAACGCCGAACACTGGCGTACATCGTTGGCGGAGTCGCAGGAGTTGCAGTTGGCGATCCTGGGCTACCTGCCCGGATTCGCGACTCCCCGGATCGTGTGCGACGTGCCGTTCGTCGGCAAGCGGTGGGTGCACCAGGTGGAGCGGTACGACCGGGAGTTGGGTGTCTCGTACTGGAGCAAGAACTACCGGACGGTGCTCGACGGGTCGGACTCCGATGCGCTCGACTGCGTCCACCCGTTCTACGACCCGATCGACAGCCTGCCGGCCTCCGGTCAGGCGTGGTGGCGGAAGAACGCCGGGAATAACTGTGGGACAAGGCGTCCCGCCGACAATCAGCGAGTGGAACTGCCCGCCTGAGCGCGGGCGGACCGAGCGCGGAGCAACCGGGGGTCAGTAGCGGTGGAGGAAGAAGGTCAGGAAGTGCCCCGGCCGCGGTCACGCCGTGACCTCGAGACCGAGGCCCCGTCCGTCGCGCCCAGCGCGGTCCTGCGACCCAGGCGGGCGCGGTCGACCGCGGAGGCGAGCCCCATCACGGATGACGATGTTGCCGAGGTGGCGGAATTCCTCCGGACCAATCTCAACGACCGGGTGCCGTGGACGCTGGCCTGTACGACAGTGCCGTGGAAGATCGATGCGCCCAATCACGGGTTCATGCTCCGCGACGGGAACCGGGTGGTGGGCGTGCTGCTTGCGCTGTACTCGGAACGGCTGGTCGCGGGACGGCGCGAGCGGTTCTGCAACATGGGATCCTGGTGTGTCGGCCCGGACCATCGGTCCGGCAGCCTGCTGCTCCTCAGAGCGCTCCTGGCGCAGCAGGACTACCATTTCACGGTCCTCACGGCGGACGTCGGGCCCCAGGAGATCCTGGCCTGGTCCGGATTCCGTCCCCTGGACACGTCCGCGGTCCTGATTCCCAACCTGCCGTGGCCCACCTGGCCGGGGCGGACGCGGGTCAGTGCCGACCCGGAGCTCATCGAGCGGACGTTGACCGGGGCGGTGCTCGAGCTGTACCACGATCACGAGCGGGCGCTGGCCGCGAATCACCTTGTCCTGATCCGTGACTCGGAATCGTGCTACGTGGTGTACCGCAAGTCCGAGTACCGCAACAAGCCGATCGCCCTGATCCTGTACGTCAGCAATCCGGACGTGTTCCACGCCGCCCTGTCCCCGCTGACCCGCCACCTGCTGGTGCGCCGGCGACTGTTGGCGACCATGGCGGAGCTGCACGTCGTCGGGCGCGCGGCGCGGCTCGGGGTCAATGTGAACAGCTCGCCCAGGATGTATCGCAGTGCGGTGCTGGGGCCGGAGCACTTCGACTATCTCTACAGCGAGCTGACGTGCGTGCCGTGGTAGCGGGGCGACTGTTCCCCCGCGACGACATCGCGGCCCACAGCGGGTCGGCGGGGTGCCCGGACATCATCTTCCGGGTCGAGCCGATGGGTCCGCTGGCTGAACTCGAACGGGACTGGCGCCGGCTCGAAGCCGATGCCGCGCCGTCGTTCTTCCTGTCGTGGAACTGGATCGGGACGCTGCTCGAGACGATCCCACCGGAGGTCGCGCCGCGGCTGCTGCGTGGCACGTCGGCGGGCCGGACCGTTGCCCTCGGTGTGCTGGGCGATGCCTCGATCCGCCGGCACCGGGTGGTCCGGGCGCGCCGGTGGGTGCTCAACGCCACCGGTGATCCCGAGTTCGACTGTGTACACCCCGAGCACAACGGGTTGCTGGCCGCTCCGCAGATCGGGTGGACCGGGCTGCTCGATGCGTTCGCGAACACGGCGGGCGTCGACGAGATCGGCCTGCCCGGGGTGGCCGCACCGCCGCCGGTGGCCCTGGTGGAGCAGCGCGGCCTGCTCCGCCACGACACCCCGGAGTTGTCGTTTGCGGTCGACCTCGGCGCACTGGACGACAGCGGTGGTGACCTGGCCGCCATCCTGAGCCGGAACTCGCGCTCGCAACTCCGGCGTGCCCTGCACCGGCTCGAACCGGTGCGACTGGAGGCGGCGACGAGCCCGGCCGAGGCGATCGACTTCTTCCGGACCCTCAAGGAATTGCACGTTCCGTGGTGGCAGCGGCGGGGGTTGCCGCACGCATTCGTGCACGACTTCTTCGAGCGCTTCCATGAACGGCTCATCGAGCGCGGGTTCGCCGAGGGTGCCATCGAGCTGCTGCGGCTGCGCAGCGCCGACCGGACCCTCGGGGTCCTGTACAACTTCCGCCGGGGCTCCCGCGTGTACGCCTACCAGAGCGGGTTCGTCCAGCCCTCGGAGCACGAACGTCCCGGCGCCGTGGCGCACGCACTCGCGATCCGGCGGGCCTGGCAGCAGGGGGCCGAGGTCTACGACTTCATGGCCGGCGAGAACCAGCTCAAGCGCAGCTTCGGGAACCGGATCCAGACGCTGTCGTGGACGGTGGTTCAGAAGCCGCGGTTGCGTTTTCGCGTCGAACGGCTGGCACTCGGCAGCATGCGGCTCACGATTCCGCCGCATCAGGTCGTCGACGCAGTCGTCCGGCGACAAGTGTCGGACGAGTCGCCGCTTCTCGACGGCTGACGAGCTACGGTCCTACGGCCCCGCGGTTTTGGCGGAGTTCGACCGCCAGATGTTCCCCGCTGCACACGACGCTGCCGGTGGTGTCCCACAACACGCCCTCGGGGACCTCGCCACCGGTAGCCTCGCCGCCCATATCGATGAAGTAGAAGCTGGTCGGCGAATTCTGTTCGTAGGTATCCTGTTTCGCCATCAACTGTTCATCGGTGCTGAGCCAGACCAAGCCGTCGGGGACAACGCGACGCCGCTCCAGTGGGTGGCGGCCAGCTGGCGCAGCCCGCCGGCCATCGGCAGGTACGAGATCGAGTCGGGTCCCACGGCGGTTCCCCTGGTGATCAGGTCCACTGCCGTCCCGACGAATACGAACGCGATGATCAGATAGGCGGTGACCGATGACCGCTTCCAGCGCGTCGAGGCTCTCGCGGCCCTGCCGCTCGCGATCCCGCGATGCGCGGCCCGCGTTGTCATCGCCATGGCGCGGCCCTGCAACTGCGGTCAGCAGGTCGATATTCGTTGGAAAACAGGCGTATTGGATATTCGATCCGACACAAGCGCCCATCCCCGGTGCGAACACGTGGAGTAGGGCAGAATACCACGATGTGTGCCGTCGGTAGCCATTATCCCGGCGCGAGATCGCACATTTGCGGCGCACTCGACGATACGGCTGCGTTGAGCAAAAAGCTTGTGGAACAGAGTAATTCGCGCGCAACACGGGCACCACTCGCCTCATTCGTACCAGTTGAAATGGATGGCAGGACTGCAGTCTCGAGTGGCATAATAGTTGCCATGCAAGAGATTCTGCCCGACGATCCGGGTGCGGGGTCGATCGCGGATGTGAATCAACGGATCGATCGCCGAGAGTTCGGACGTCTCTCATTGACGGTGGCGGCTGCAATGGCCGGTGGTTGCGCGGCCCAGCCCCGAGCCGCCCCTCCGTCAGTACCCAGCACCGAGATACCGATCATCACGAACACCGGTATCCTCAATGCCGGCCTGGCCTACTTCGACGGTGACTACAGCACAGGGGATTTCAGTCAGTGGTGGGTGCAGTGCAAGAACTACAACGGCAACGGGAACGCCTTCCCGGGGTCCTACTCGGCGAGCATCGTGGGAGACGCGAGTTTTGGTAGGGCCGCCCGATTCGAGGTTCGCACCGGCGATGTCCCGCCGTTCGGAGGCGGCGAACGCTCCGAGGTGAGCGGCGGGAGCTCCTCGGGCGGGCGTGAGGGCGATGTCCGGTGGTATCGGTTCGCCACGAAGTTCGACCAGTCATTTCCGGATAATCACGCAGATCTCGGGTGGGGCCTGACCAATCAGTGGCACGGTGAGACCCTGGACGGTTCGCCGCCGATCAGCTGGAGTGTGAGCGAGCAGAACGGGCAATGGACCTTGGTGGCCGAGAGACAATCCCGCCCAGCCGATTACCTCGGCACGGTGGTCGTGTTCAGCACGCCCCTGGATGCGGGCAGCTGGCACGACGTGACGATGCGGATCGGTTGGTCGGTGTCTGAGTCCGGGGGATTTGTGGAGTTGTGGCACAACGGTGTACGCCAGACATTCACCGATGGCTCCCAGACCTACCGGGTACGCACCCTGGTCCCCACCGCCGCGCCGTCGGTCTATTACAAGGAAGGCTACTACCGGGACAACGGGATCGCACCCACCGGCGTCGTGTACCACTCCGGATTCCGCTGTGCCGCAACGCAAGAAGCGCTCTAGCTGGCTTTACCCCGAACCCGCGGCAGGTTGATGGACGGGTCAGGCTACCGGCGCGCTCGGCTGACGTCTCTCGGTTCGGTATCACCGACCTTTGTTGTCCCGGCCACCGTTGCCGCCCGGCGGTTCCGGAACGGGAGTCGCGGCAGCGCGATCCCTGACAGCTTGAGCCGGAACACCGCAAACGAATGTTGACTCGCAATTCCGATGCGGGGCAACGCGAGCGGGTCCGAATGACGGTCGGCGAACCCATTGGTCGTAGAGAGCGCCCAGCGGATCCCGCTGCGCCGCACCGCAGCCACCGCACGCTGGTCGAAGTCGTCCGGACCCCCGTTCGGATATGCAAAAATAGTTGGTGCACAACCAGTCTCGCGTTCGACCGCCCGGCATGACTCGGCCACCTCCTGGTCGACCTTGGCGTCGGAGCAGCGGGAGAGGATCGGGTGGGTGACCGTGTGCGGGTAGAGCGCCACCCGATCGTCGCGCATGAGTGCGCGCGCTTCATCCCAGTTGAGCATCTCGAACGGGCTCCCGCATGCGTCACGCTCGGGGCCGAGCACGCCGACCAGCCATTCGACCCGGGCCATCCGTTCCGGGTCGGGGAGACCCTTGAGGTACTCGACCGCCGCTTCTCGGGTTTCGCTGCGGTCCGCCGGAATTCGAAGTGGACGCTGCCCGAGGCCGAGCGCGGTGAGGTCGATCTCGGGCACCTGGGTCCGGGCAAATGCGAGCCAGAGGCGGTCTGGCCACAGCGGATCATCGGTTCCCATCGGCCCCGTCGCCAGGAACACGGCGGCAGGCAGGTCGAGGTCGCGCAACACCGGCGCGGCGTGGGTGGCGAGGTTGCGCGTCCCGTCGTCGAACGTCAACACTGCGGCACGCCGGGGAAGCGTGTTGCCGAGGAGGCGCTCCAGGGCCTCCGCGAGCGGTAGAACGGTGTAGTGCCGGCGCACGTACTCGAGTTGCTGGCGGAGGGTCGCTACGTCCAGGACGTAACTGCAGCGCGGTGCGACCGGTTCGGCCTCCACACCGTGATACATCAGGATCGCGAGGCGTCGGGAGTTCCGCCATCGTCCGAGGGCGGGCACACCGGCGGCGCACAGCAGTCGTGCCGCCAACTCCCTCGTACCCACGGCCCCTCTCAGCAGATCGGCCATCATGATTCCTCCTGACTCAACGCTGTTCGATACGCCTGGACGGTCAGTTCGGCAATTGCTCTGGGCGCGAATCGGTTCAGGGCGATTTCGTGCGCCCTGTCGCCCATCCGCCGACACAGTGGCTGGTCCGCCAGTACCCTGGCCAGTCGGTCCGCCAGTGCGGATTCGTCCTCGGAACTCACGAGGAATCCGGTCTCGCCGTCGTTCACCATCTCGGGCACGCCCCCTACCCGACTGGCCACGACCGGCTTTCCCGCCGCCATGGCCTGGGCGATTATCGTGGGAGCGTTCTCCTGTCGGGAGAACAACACGACCGCGCGCGCGGCCGCGATCTCCTGCAACATTCGTTCGTTGGCGACCTGATCGACGATCTCGACACAGTCGGTCAGTCCCAGCGCCGTCACCGTTTCACAGATGACCTCACGGTAGTCCGTGTCAGGTTGAGGACCGACCAGGATCAGGCGCGCGTCGGGAACGCGCTGGCGCGCCTCGGCAAATGCGTTGACCAGACCCAGCGGATTCTTGAGTGGGATCAGCCCACCGGCGAACAGCAGTCGCGGCTCGGTCGGTCCGGGCGGCGCCAACGCGAAGAACTCCGCCGCCGTCGCGTTGGCGATGCTGACGCGGGTGCGCCGAGTCAGTCCGGAGAGCACCTCGGCGTCGTACCTCGAGATCGAGATCACAACCTTCGCACGATGCAGCACCCGGCGGGCAACATTGCGGGTCAATGCGGCCCGCAGCGTGGTACCGAGACCCGGGCGGCGGTACAGGTGCGTCTCGACGTACGTGATCCCGTGCACCGTCACCACGCAGTTCGGGCTGCAGCGTGCCGCGATGTCGCTGTTCAAGCCGATCTCCTGGCCGTGCACCACGTCCGGCTCCAGTTCCGCGATCAGCTTGCGTGCCTTGCGCCGATCCAGGAATGCCCCGGTGAGCATGCGCCACCGGTATTGACCACGCACGTAACGAATCTCGACCTTCGGTGTTTCTCGGCGGTAGTCGGTCGGCGCCTCGCCGTGATGGAATCGCAGCACCGTGACACTGTCGATATCGTCGCGTTCGGCCAGGGCCGGCACGAGCGTGCTGGTCGCCGACTCGACGCCACCGCGCACGACGCCCGGCTCGAGTGGATACGTGCCGATCATGAGAACCTTCAAGCCCATATCGATTCCCCGCTCACGCCGGTCGCCGGATCAGGCTCGCCACCCGCGTCCCGGCACGCTCCGCAACGCCGCGGACCGAGCGATATCGGTCGGGCGCCACGAGTCGCAGGACACCGAGGTAGATCAGTGCGAACAGTACGCAGTCGCCGACGACCGACGCGAGTCCGATCGGCTCGACATAGCGGTCGGACCTGAGCACCAGATGCTCCAACGGGAAGACCACCGCGAATGCCATCGTCGCTGACAACGTCGACGGGCCAACGCATTTGGCCACATCCCGGAATGGGGCACCGGCGACCGAACGGGCGATCAGCACGCTGACGATACCGCCCACCAGATAGGTTATCGACAACCCGATGCCCACCCCGACGAGACCGAACCTGACCAACACCACGACGAGCGGTAGGTGCAGCCCCAGGCTGACCACGCTCAACCAGTTCACCAGCGACGACCGTCCGGCACCCTTCATCACCGTCGCGCCCAGGGCGTACAGTGCCGCGCCGACGCTCATCCCCGCCATCGCAGTGGCCGCCGTTCCGGCGGGACGCCACTCTTCACCGAGGAGCAACACTGCGACCGGCTGGCTCGCCACCACCAGGAGCGCTCCGAGCGGAAGGACGGCGAACCAGGTCCACCCCAGTGCACGCAGAAAGGCACCCCGCAACCGCGGGCCGTCCGCGGAAAGCCTTGCGAATGCCGGGAACAACAGATATCCGAAAATCTCGACGATAGCCATTGCCGGCATACCGGCCATCTGGTAGCCGTAGCGATACTGGCCGAGATCGGCGGTTCCGAGCCGGCGGCCGAGGAGCACTTGCTGGAAGGTGTCCCGGATGCTATCGGCCATGTGCTCGAGAACCAGCGGGAACGAGAAGGCCGCCATCTGGCGCCACAGCCGGATCGAGAAGTGGCCACGGAACGGTCGCCACCTGGCCATCGACCAACTGAGCACCAACAGGACGACGATGGATGCGTAGGATCCGAAGACCATCGACCATGCGCCGTATCCCAGCACCGCGAACACGATCGAGACCGCGGCAAAGGTGATCTTCGCCGCGGGCTGGATGATCATCCGTTGCTTGAACTGGAATGCGCGCTGCATCAATGCTTCCGGCACGCTCAGGCTCAGGTAGAGCAACATCAGCCCGGAGCTGGCCGCCGAGATCTGGCCGGCGCGGGCGTTGTGGAACACCGTGCTGATCACCGGAGCGGTGATCAGCACCCCGAGCGCCAGCAGCAGACCCGTCGCGAAAGTCGCCACCAGGACCGTGTTGGCGGCATCCTCGATATCCTCGTCACGGTGTATCAGGGCCTGGGCCAACGTTCCCTGTGAGAACACCAGCAGGAACCCCGTCAAGACCGATCCGGCCGTGTAGACACCAACCTCTACGGGTCCGAGCAGCCGACCGAGCACGATGGTCTGGACCACGACCACGATCTGGCACGTGGCAACACCGATGACCGAGTAGCCGACGCCACGCTTGAGTACGCCGCTCAGGCCGCCCTCTGGCTCATCGAGCTTCGCCGGTGTCATGGGACCCCGCCGATGTGGACCGCGAACTTGGTCACCAGCTGATGCCCTGATAGTTGGACATCTCGCGCAACTGACCGGCATTCGGCAGGCGCACCAGGTCGATGATCTTCCGATCGGGACGGGCGTGTGCGAGCGCTTCGACGATCCCGGCCGCGCGCGACGCGACAATCAGGATCTCACCGTGATCGACGACTGCGTCCACGGAGTCGGTCAGCAGCTCACCGATATGCGGCAGGCGCTCGTCGATGTAGCGACGGTTGGCCCCGATCAGCCGGGACAGGATGACGTTCGCATCATGGATCTTCACGTCAAAACCCTTGCCGATCAGCCGTTCTGCGAGTTCCAGCATCGGACTCTCGCGCAGGTCGTCCGTCCCCGGTTTGAACGACAAACCGAAGATCCCCACCTTGCGCCGCCCGTCGGCGATCACGAGATCGACCGCATGACGCAACTGGACCTCGTTGGAGACGAGGACGTTCGTCAGCAAGGGGGTGTCGACGTCGACGCTGCGCGCGGTGTGTGTCAGGGCGCGGAGATCCTTGGGCAGACAGGAGCCACCGAAGGCGAAGCCGGGCCGCAGGTAGGCCGGGCTGATGTTCAATTTCGTGTCGGAGAGGAAAATGTCCATGACCGCGTGGGAGTCCAGACCCAGAGCGGCGCAGATCGATCCGACCTCATTGGCAAAACCGATCTTGACCGCGTGGAAGCTGTTGTCGACGTACTTCGTCATCTCCGCGACCTTGACGGGAACCGGGAAACTTGGCCCGGGGAGGCCCTCGTAGAGGCTGAGCACCAACTCGCGACTACGCGAGTCCGTGCCTCCCACAACGGTCTTGGGCGGATCACGGAAATCCCGGACGCTCGTGCCCTCGCGCAGGAACTCCGGATTCACACAAACCCCGAAGTCGGCTCCCGCACGCTTGCCCGATTCCTTCTCCAACAGGGGTATCAGGAGCCCCTCGCACGTTCCGGGCACCATGGTGCTGCGGTACACCACGACATGCCAACGGTCCTTCTCACGCAGCGCCGCACCAATCTCGGCGGTCACCTCCTCGAGATATGCCGTGGACAGGGCACCCCCTGCTCCGGACGGCGTGCCGACGCATACGAGGGAGATGTCGGTGGCCAGGATGGCCGCGGCGGCGTCCTCGGCGACCACCAGATCGCCCGCGGCGACAACCTCGGCCGTGAGTTCGCCGATCTCCTCCTCGACAACCGGACACCGGCCCTGCCGAAGTGACTCCACCTTGTCGGGATTCACGTCGACACCGACGACCCGGTGACCGCGCGAGGCGAGACAGGCCGCGCTGACACAACCGACGTAGCCGAGGCCGAAAACACTTACGGCGATGGAACTATTGTTCGTCACGATTCGCTCACCAACCTCACCGGAGACAGAAAAGGGATATCGACCACGGCACCCGAACCCGCAATGTCGATCTTCAGCCCGCGCCGGAAGCCGCATTCCGACCAGTTCGCCATCAGGGTCTCGCTGCTCCGGACGATCTGTGGAAGGGCGATCTCGCCGATACCGTCGGTGCGGAGCACCGACAACATCGCCAGCGGCAGGACGGACCGCGCACGCGCGGTGAGCAGCCACGCGGGTTGTCGGGCCTCCAGGCGGTCCGAACACCAGCCCAGCTGGGACGCGGTGTCACCCCGATGCTGTTCGATCTCGACGGGTGCGCTCGCGGCATAGCAGAGTTGTAGGACCGGGACGCCGTCACGGCTTGCGATATGTCCGGCGTCACTCCGGACTACCTCCAGGTCCGGCGGTAGCGGCCACGACACCGCCACGTCGTGCACCGACCGGCCGTTGAGGAGGTCGACGACGACCACCGTCTGCTGGCCGGGTTCGGCGATGAGCCACCGGCGGTGCAGGACGGGATCGTCGAGCCGGCGATATCCGTCGTGCTCGGCGTCGACGATCCCGCGGTCGAGATCGACCGAGCGCACGGTGGTGACCGCATGCCGGCTCCAGTAGAACCGGCCGCCGATCTCGGACTGGTCCAAGCCGTCCACGCAGACCGTTGGGTGCGCGCGGGTTCCGCGGAATGCGTTTCGCCACAACGGATTGCCGTAGTAGCTACCGGTTCCCGGGTCGACGATCAGATCGTGTGACTCGTTGCTGAGCGTCACCGCGAGGGCGTCGGCGTGTCCGTGCGCCGCGATCGACAGATAGCCGAGCGGGCCGACATCCATCGTGACGCGTCGGTGCTCCGTTCGCAGAATCGCCAGTCCACCATCCGGCGCGTGGGCGCTCGTTCGCATTTCGCCGCCACCGATGCCGGCCCCGATCTCCGTGAGGTTCGTACCCAGCGCGGCGGCGATCCAGGTCGCGGCGAGGGTCGGCCTGCCATATCGGGCGGCGGAGGGGTGACCGGTCACGGCTGCCAAGATCCCGAGATGCTCGCGCACCGTGCGTTTCGGTTCCGCGCCGAACCGAACCGCGAAACCGTCGTCGTCATCTCCGTTTCGAGGGTCGGGATCGTCGGAACCTACTACGGTGCAGAGATATTGCGCACTGCGGTCCAGGGCGGCAGTCAGCTGGGTGGGCACAATTTCGCCACCCAGCCGCAGCAGTGCCACCACTATGGCGAGCAGCTCGCCGGTGAACAGTTGGTAGGAAATGGACTGCTCGGAACCCGCGCCGTCGGGCAGTATCTGGCGCTGCGACTCGGCGGCCAAGGTACCGAGCGCTGCGCGGTAGAGGCGTGCGGGCTCGGAAAGTTCGGGAAAGATCAGGTGCACTGTCACCAGACCGGCCAGCTCTCCGATCAGATGGTTGTTCGCCGAGCTGTATCGGGAACGACCGTGCCAGCAGTAGCGGGCGCTCGCATCGAGCATCCGGACCGTCCGCCGGTACCGTTGCGGGGTCATGGCGGGTGAATTGCGCATGCCCTGAAGGCCGAAGCTCACTGAGATCGCTCTGATGCCCGCCTCGAACGCACCCCGCCATGCGATTCCCGTACCGACCGGGTTCTGGTCCAGCCACGAATCGAGTTGGTCGAATGCGGCTTCCGCGTAGCGGTCTTCGCCGGTGAACAGCCATGCCTGCGCCAGCAGCGGCAGATGCTGGAGTCGATTGAGCTCCCAGATCCATTTCGGGTCGCTGGGTGCGACGCGCTGATCGATCTTGCTGGAAGGTATCGCGGGCCAGTGGAAGTCGGTGATCGGATCGTGGTTCCAGTCGATGGTGCCGACGTTCACGCTCGGGTAGCCGAAGTAGGTGCGCTCACCGGCCAGAATTCGATCGGCCTCGGCGATCAGCTCACCGACCGCTGCCGGGTCCGCCTCGGCCAGCGCCCCGGCGCGGATCCCGTCGAGCAACAGGGGCTGCGTGCGACCCTTCCGGAACTCCGCCGACAGTTCATCCCAATCGGGTGCTGATCCAGCGAACAACGCGGCGTCGGACTGTTCGCGCGGTCCGCCCCGCCGTGTCAGAGCCCTGCCCGAACAGGTTGCCCGCCAAACAATCTCGCTCGGTGACATCGTGGCCATGCGACCGGCGTACCACGCAATCCGGGACGTGTTGAGCCGTCTGCGCATTACCCGCCGAGGCGATTCGGATGGATCGCCGCTGCTGGCGCTTTGCCGGTAGGTCGCGAGCAGGTACCGGAGATTCCGTTCTCCTTCAGCGACATCGGCGCCAACCTCGTCGGCGCGACCGTCGTCGGAAAGCGTCTCGCGCAGCCGGGCTGCCAGGTCCGTCGGGTCGGCCGGTCGGTAGCGGACCACATCCTGGGGCCGGAACCCGACGTCGCTGGCAACGACAGGGGTGCCGACGGCGAGGGCCTCCCGTACCGAGATCGCGTCACCCTCGTGGTGAGGGGTGCGGACGAACACATCCGCTCGGCGCAGGATGGGGAACACCGCACGTTCGTCCTCGCGGACCAGGACAGCGTCGTGCAGGTCGCCGCGGGCCAGCAGATCCAGCAGACGGGTGCGGAAGCCGTGGTCACCGCCCCGCTTGATCATCAGCACGAGGCCCAAGCGGGGGTACCCGGAGCGCAGTTCCCGCACCGCCTTCACCAGGTCGGCGCTGCCGTAGAAGCCATACCACCCACTCGTCGAGACGATCAGGGGGGAGTGCGCGTCGGCGAAATCCTCGACCTCGGGTGGCAGGTCCTGGTCGCTGCGCGGGTCGAGCCGCAGCGGCAGGGCATTGGATACGGTGGCGACGCGGGACTCGGGTACGCCGATGCCACACAGCGCGGCGGCGATCTCGTCGGTGCACGCCACGACCAGGCGCGGGCGGGTCAGGATGAACCGAACGACACATCGCCTGGCACCCCGGTACCGGTCGATAGCAGCCGGGAACTCGCCGCCGGCGATCGAGAGGATGCTCGGCCGACGGGCCAGCCGAGCGGCGACCAGCGGCAGGATGTTGCCCAACAGGTTTGGCTGGCTGCCGCTGACACAGTGCACGACATCGGGTCTGGTCCGCAGGACCGAGAACGCAGCGCGGGCGAAGATGGCGACCCGCCCGAACTGGCGTCGCACTCCACCTACCGCCGCGTACGGGACAGGGATCCGGACCGGCTCCATCGAATCCTGCCGGAGCCCGGCCTCGATGGACGAGAAGTAGACGCCCATCCCGCCGTACGGCGGTGGGAAGGGCCCGACCAAGGCCACCCGGATCGGCCGGTGGGCGGTCACGTCGGCAGATCTGGGGTGAGGCAGGTCATCCCGGCGTCGGCGCCCCGGCCACCGAGCGCCTGCGGCAGGTCGACGGCCACGGCACGCCCCCGCGTCAGCGCGAATGGAACCTGAAGCGTCAGAGCGCTCGACCAGAAGGTGGATTCCGCGGTCGGCCGCGATTCACGCACGCCGGTCGCGAGTTCGACGAAGGCACGCATCTCCTCTCGGTGCCCCTTCTCCTGGCGGCGGCCGCGCTTGCGGTTCCGCTTCCCGTCCCGGGCGAGCTCGAGATTGACGAAGTCGTCGATGATCCCGACCACACCGCCGCAGTAGACCTCGATGCGCTCCTTCGGAATGCTCGGGTCGCCGTTGCCGAGGTATTGCAGGCTGGCCACCGAGCCGCAGGAGAAGCCGACCTGGACCACCAGTGTGTCGGTGAGCTCGGCGGGTTCGGGAGAAGTGATGGCCTCCGCCGAGACGCGCACCGGACGTCCCTCTGCCAACGAGCAGGCCAGGTCGAGGAAGTGGCAGAATTCGCCGATGATCCGCCCGCCCCCGGAGATCGGATCACGCATCCAATGGTCGTGCGGCATCCGGCCCGCGTTGCAGCGGGCGATCACAACCCGCGGCACACCGCGCGGCAATGCGGCCCGGACGCGTTCGGCCAGGGGCGAGAAGCGCCGGTTGAACCCGACGAGAAGTGGTGCCCCGGTCTCGGTCCATGCCGAGGCGACGTTCTCCAGGTCGTCCCAGGTGGTTGCGAGCGGCTTTTCGCAGAACGCGGCTTTCCCGGCGCGCAACGCCTGGGCGGTCAGTCCGGCGTGCGAATCGTGCCGGGTCGCCACCACGACCGCGTCGACATCCGGGTCGCTGATCAGGGCGTCGGAATCGCTTGTTGCATAGGAGAAGCCGTAGGTATCGGCGACCCTTCGCGCGGTGGCGCCGGTCGACGTCGTGATAGCCACGGGCTGCACCTTGTCGGTGGCGGTCAGGGCCGGCAGCAGAACACGGGTCGCGAAGTTCCCGGCACCGATCATGCCGACGCCCACGCGGTCGGTCGGTGTGCGTGGACGCGAACTCACTTCGACGCGGTTTCCTCCGGCGACCGCGTGCCCGTCCGGGTACTGCAACAGCACGCCGATCGGACGTTCGGTGTCCGGCCCCCGACCCGAGATCAGCGCGTAGGCATCGGCCGCCTGCGCGACGGGGTAGCGGTGCGTGGTCAATGTATCGACGTCCACCCGGCGATCGCGTACCAGGCGGAGGAACTCCCCCAGGTTGCGTTGTTCGGTCCAGCGGACGTATCCGATCGGATAGTCGTGCCCGTGCTCCTCATAGCCGGGGTCGTAGCGGCCCGGCCCGTAGGACCGTGAGTATCGGAGGTCGATCTCCTTGTTGTAGAAAGGATCTCGGGGCAGGGTGAGCCCGACATGGCCAACGAGAACTACCCTGGCCCGATCACGCGCGAGCCGGGCCGCAAGCTCGATCGGGTCGTTCGAAGCCGCAGCCGCACAAATAAGGACGGCGTCGACACCGACGCCATCGGTGACGGAGTCGATGACGGCGTCGACGGAAGCGCCCCGCGCCACGGCCCGCTCCACGCCCAGTCGCTCGGCCAGGGCGCATGCCGCCGGGTCGAGGTCTGTACCGAACACCCTGGCCCCCGTCAGCCCAGCGAGCTGGGCGGTGACCAGGCCAACCAGGCCCAAACCCACCACCAGGACCCGATCGCCGAGGCCGAGTTCGGTCTGCCGTACACCGTGCATCGCTATGCAACCGAGCGTCCCGTAGGCGGCCTGATCGACAGTGACTCCATCGGGAACCGGGGCGAGGAGGTGCTTAGGGATGAAGTTGACCTCGGCGTGGTTGGCGTAGCCCGCTCCGGAACAGGCGACGAGGTCACCGACCGCTACCCCGGGAACATCAGGGGCAACCGCCACTACACGCCCAGCAGCACTGTAGCCCAACGGATTCGGAGACTCCAGGCGTTGCATGACGGTGCGGTAGGTCTCCTTGAGGCCATCCTGACGGGCCTTCTCGAGTACCTGCTGGACCAGTTCTGGCCGTGCTCGGGCCTTGCCGAGCATGGACTTCTCACCCAACTCGATCTTGCTCCGTTCGGTCCCGGCGCTGATGAGCGAGGACAGGGTGGCCACCAGCGCTCCTCCGCGGTGGAGGCGCGGCGGGGGGACTTCCTGCACCGAAACCTCGCCGGACCTGAGGTTCTGCACTGCCTGTTTCACGTCGCCTCCGAATGTTGCGCGCGATCGACGAGAATCGCTGTTTCGTAGGGGGTTTCGCCATCTGCCGGGTGTTCGCCGAGAAGTCGTTCGTAGAACCCGACGAGCGTGCGGCGGGAGACGTCCCAGGAAAGATCCTCGGCGACCCTGCGGTACCCGCACTCGCCCATCTGCCGACGCAACTCCGGATCGTCCAGGAGGGCGTCGACGGCCTCCGCGAAGGCGCGGTCGTCGTTGGGGCGTACGTATACCGCAGCGCCGCCGGCCGATACGCGGGCCTCGATGAGTTCGAAGGACACCATCGGGCGCCCCATCGCCATGTATTCCACGACCTTGTTCATGGTCGAGACGTTGTTCACCGGATTCAGCGGATCCGGCGACAGGCATAGGTCCGCAGTGGAAAGGCACCGCTGTACGAACTCATCGGACACTCGGCCGGGAAACTCCACGACGTCGGCGACACCGACTTGCTCACTGAGCGAGACCAGTTCGTCGAGCTGATCGCCCGCGCCCATGAAGATGCAGTGGAAGTCGTTGCGTCCGAGTTCGTTCTGCAGGACTGCCAGTGCCCGTACCGCGTGGTCCACACCGTCGCACGCACCCATCACCCCCAGGTATGCGAGCAAATGAGGCTTACCCCGGCGCAGTTCGTCGTCCGGTTCGCGCCGGACGAACCGGCGCAGGTCGGGTGCACTGCGCACCACGACCACCTTTTCGGCGGCCATCTTGCCCCGCTCGATCGCGACGCGTCGGTAGCTCTCGTTGGTCGAGATCACCGCGTCGGCGCTGGCGAAGGTGATCCGCTCGGCGATCCTGGTCAGCCAGTACAGTATTCGCCCGGCGCCGGGGAACCGTGACTGGAACATTTCGGGAAACATGTCGTGGTGGTCGAAGACGAACCGAGTGCCGCCCGGCCGCAATACGAGCGCGATCAGGAAGAGTAGATCCGGTGGATTGCAGGCTTGAACGATGTCGATGCGTTCGGACCGGCGAACCCTGATCGCCAGGCGTAGCGTGTGGAACAACGCCATCGTGTACTCGCGGACGTAGCCGACTGGTCCGCCGGTCGCCGGGCGCAACGGGTAGCGCAGGATCCGGACGCCGTCGATGAGGGCCTCCGGCTCGCGGTCCTGGCTGGCGCCGGTCGGGCAGATGACCGTGACCTTGAATCCCGCCTCGGTCAGCGCCTTGGACTCCTGCCACACCCGACGGTCGAACGGGACCGAGAGGTTCTCGACGAGAATCATTATGTGTCTTGTCATTTACGACTCCGACCACTCGAAGTTCTTTGACGCGCGACCACGTTCTCCATCTCCCGTTGAGCCGCCTCGGTGCTACGATCCAGACTGAACTCGGCCTCCACCCGACTGCGCGCCGCACCACCCATGCGGTGTGCGGCTCGAGGATTCGACAACAACTCCACCAGGCGGGCCGCGAACCGCGGCGGGTCCCTGGGTGGTACGAGGTATCCGGTCACCCCCTCGTCGATCATCTCGGGGATGCCACCGACGGCGGTACAGACCGCGGGGCGGGCGCAGGCCATGGCCTCGAGCAGCGCGATGGAAAAGCATTCGACCGTGACCGAACTCAACGCGAAGACGTCGATGGCGCCGAGGAGACGCCCGATGTCGTGGCGAACCCCGGCGAAGTGGACGTTCGACGTGATCCGCAGTTCCACACACAGCGACTCGAGCTCGCCCCGGCAAGCCCCGTCGCCGATAATGAGGAACCTCGCTCGGGGCATTGTGTCGATCACGATCCGGGCGGCCCTCAAGAAGGTCGCGTGATCCTTGATCGGACTGAGTTCTGCGACTATCCCTACGACGGGATCGTCCGTAGCCCAGCCGAATTCAGTAAGCGGGGTGCGGTCGTCGTTGGTTTCGAACTGGGCTGGATCCACTCCGTTGTGGATGATCCGGATCTTGTCGGCGGGATAGTGGAGTTCGTCGACCAGGTATGCGCGCTGTGCCTCCGCGACACCGAAGTAGGCGCTCGTCCATCGAGTCAGCGCACGGTCGACCGTGGTGCGAACAAGGCTGCGGGGCTTGGGATCACCGATGTTGTGCATCCACATGATGGTGTGCTGGACACCTGCGATGCGGGCAGCGATGCGGCCCAGGACCTCCGCGTTGTATCCCCGCAGTATGACGACATCCGGGCGCGCTCGCCGGAACTGCCCGACGAGGCCGCGCAGGGCGCACACCGCCTGCAGCTTGCCGCCCAGATGCAACGCTCGCGCATCGATCCCCGCCGCGGGCAGGTCGGCGAAGAGCCCCCGCTCGTCGCCGATGCAGACGACCGAGACGGTGAACCGTTCCGGGTCCAGTCGCGGCGACAGGGTCGTCACGTGGCGCTCCGCCCCGCCGACCCGCAGGTCCGGAACCACGAACAGCACGCGAATCGGCCGGCGGCCGGGCGGAAGATGTTCCGGCGCAACGATACCGCCGGGTGGCGCCAGGATCGGGTGCTCACGCATGACGGGATCGCCCTCCGAGGGGGACGCCGTCGCCGCCCGCGGTCCGATCGGCCCAGCCGACGGTGATTCCGACCAGCAGGAAGATGACGCCCACGGGAAATTCGAAGAATCGGTGGTCGACCGTCAGGCCGGCGCACACCAGGATGGCCAATGCCATCATCGCGAGGACGGCGATCGGCTTGCCGCAGAGCTCGTCGGCCGGCAGCGCCCGGTAGGCTTCCCACAGCCGGTAGGTGGCCAGCACGAGGATGCACAGCCACATCAGGAGTCCGATCAGGCCCAATTCGGCGGTGATCGCCAACTCGTTCTGGTGCGACACCTCGCCGAATCCCTGGTCGAAGGCAATCTCCGGCGACCACTGCTGGTGGTGATAGGTGTTGACCGACTGGAACCGGCCGATTCCCCATCCGTCCAAGGGTTTTCGGACGATTGCCCAGAACGCGGTCTGGATGTCGTTCAGCCTGGCATCCACCTCGGCCTCGGAGCCGACTCCACCTGCCTCGCGGTCGGAACTGGTGAATGTCGACCAGTTGACGGCGACCGTTGTGATCAGCAGTCCCAGGACCGTGAGGTAGCCGCGTCGGTAACCGTTGGCCAGGGCAGCGCCGATCACGAGAACCAGCACGCCGCACAGCCAGGCGGCCCGGGTGTGCGTCTCGTAGATACCGATTCCACAGGCAAGGGCGATCAGACCGGCGATCCGGCGCTGCCATACCGGTTCGGACCGCCTGCTGGCGATCAGCATCGCGATCGCGAAGCCAAGGGCCAGGATCATGCCGTTGATCACCGGATGGTTCAGGATGCCCACGGCTCGGCCGGCCCAGCCTGGGTTCTCGATCTCGACCATGTAGCGGGGCCAGACTAGACCGGACAGCGGAGTGAACGGCAGGATGCTGACCGCCGCCGAGTAGGCCGCCAGGATCAGGACCACCCATAGCAGAGCGCGCACGGTGGACGTGCGGTCGAAAGTGCGCCGACCGACGGCGTACAACGCAAACGGGATGACGATCCCCACGATGATGAACCGGGTCACCGAGAAGGATTCGGCGATGAGTGGGTTGTACGCGGGATATCTGTGAGGGGCGAGCATGGAGTAGACGTTCCATGCGACGTACACGCCCATCGCCCACTCGACGGCGCCGATGCGGCGCAGTCGAGAGGTCGTGCGATCCATCCACAAGATCGTCGAGGTGGCCAGTGCTGCGAACGCGATCAGGAACAGCTCGATGGGAAGGCCGACCACCAACCGGACCGGGAGCCGCGCGAACATCGCGACGAGCAGCAGGAAGGTGGCGGCGACAGGGCTGGCGACGGCGCAGATCCCGAGCGCCAGGCCAACCACACCGACCAGCAGGATCAGGCCGGATCTGGAACCCATTAGGTGGGTCACCGAGATGGCCACGGCGATCCCGGCCAGGGCGGTCGCGGCAGGCCACATTGATCCGGGCCGCATGCGGAGAACGGGGACGTCTTCCGCCACCCGCAGATCCGTCATCAGCGGGTCCCGCTCTCCGGCCCATCGACCAGCACCGCGCCCATGAGGACTGCATGTGTGTCGGCGAGCGTCTCGACCGCCGCGGTGACGTCGCTGGCCCGCGTTCGGTTCCGGTCGACCACTACGATGGTGAAATCTGCTGCTGCACAGATCGGTTGGGCGTCGATGTCATCGGAGATTGCGGGTGAGGCAACCACGATCACGTCGGTGTCGGCACGAAGCTCGTCGAAGACCGCGACGATCCGCTCACGGCTCACCAGCGGGTAGCGATCGGCGAGTCCCGAGCCCGAGCGCATGACCTTCAACGACTCGACCGTGCCGGGCTGCAGGACACTGCTCACCACCTTGTGATCGGCCAGCGCTTCGTTGAAGCCGGGGCTGCGTAGCGATGGGTCGTTCATGGTGTGCACCAGGACCGTTGAATTCCCTTGTCCTGCTGACAGTCTGGCCAGCGCGGCGGCCAATTCCACCGCTCCGCACGCGCCGTGACTATCGGTCACCGCGACGACCGTCGACTTCGGCAGATCCTGCATGCTGACGACGTTGGCCAGCGCACGCAAGCGGTCTTCACGCAGCCTGTCCATTTCGGCCGTTCCTCCGGTCGGTATCTCGGCCAGTGGCTTGACACCGGTCTTTTCGAGAAGGTCGGCCGCATTCGCAAGTCGCGTGGACAAGCTCGCCAGGCCGAGGGCGGCGAGCACGCCGAGCAGCAGTCCGCCGAGAGCCCTGGCCAGGAACTGGAACGCGATGTGAGCACTGACCTGGGTAACTCCGGCCCGCAATTGGAGTTCCTGGAGTTGATCGGTCGAGTCCGCACGCAGAGTGTTGAGTTCCTGCTGCACCGCGGGAGCCATCGGATTCATGAATCCGTCGGGCCCGGGCCGGGACAGCAGTGAGTCGAGTTCTGCCTGTCTGTCATGGATCGCCTTGGCATTCCTGCGCTGACGGACCGAGTTGATGTCGTCGCGGAACGCCTCGGCCATCGTCTGTGCCGCATCCTGGGCGACCGTCGGATCCGTCGCCGTGGCCTCGATGGTCAGGATCGGACTGGCTCCGACCATGCGCGCCTCGAAGGTGACATCCGCGGGGATGTTCCCGTTGGCCCGCAACCGATCGACCGTCGCGGGCTGGTTCAGCAGGGTGGCGTACCCGACCGCCATCGCCGCGTCCTCGACAGGATTCCGGCCGGGCGACGACAGCACCAGTGTCGAAGTGGCCGCGTAGGTGGGCTTGCTGAGGAGCAGCGGCTGCAATGTCGTCAGCATTGCGAGCACGGTGATCACCAGTACTGTTCGCCATCGTCGCCGGATCTGGTCGAACCGGCGCTTCGTCGTCGGATTCATTCCCCCTCCAGAATGGATCGCGTTCCAAGGATTCCCCTGATGCGGCTCATGACGCCACACCCCCGAGTGCCGCTACCGGCGCGTGGTCCTCGATAATCTCGGCAACCACCCGCCGGGCCGATCTGATCGCACCTTCCATCAGGCCGAAGTACTCCAGACTGGTCTCGGTGCCGGCCCAGTGGACACGGCCGTGCGGGGTGGTCAGCGCCGGGCCCAGTCCCAGCCAGTCGCCGGGGCCGAACAGCGCGGCGTAGCAGCCCCGGCTGTACTGCTCGGCGGGCCAGTCCGTCACCGAAATGCGCTCCGGTGGAGGCAGATCGGGAAACAGCCGTCGGGTGTGGGCCAGCGCGGCCTCCTGCTGCTGCGCCGCGGACATCGCCGAGAACGACAACGCGGCAGCACCGGTGACGAATCCGGTTAGAACACCGGCCGATTCATCGGGCGGCGAATCGTCGACCGTGGAAAGCAGCGGGCCATCGGTGCTCACCGACCACCCGGACAGACCGTCGGCGCGCCACAGCGGCGCGGGATAGCTCAGGTGCACCTTGATCGCGCATCCGCGTCCCGTGGCGGCCGAGGCCCTGGGCGTGCCTAATGCGGGCCGGAACTCGATCCCCTGCGCCAGCAGCGGTGGCACGGCGACCACCACCCGGTCGGCCCGGATGTCGCGCGGATTGCCGTCCGCGGTGGAGACGCACTGCACCACAACGCCTTCGGAGTCCTGAGCGATCGTGCTGACCGGATGCTGCAAGCGCACCCGCTCGCCGAGCCGCTCGGCGAGCGCCTGGCACAGCAGGTGGGAGCCGCCGTCGATCCGCCACTCCTGGGCGCCCCCCTCGAACGAGTTGAGGTACCGGATGCCACCGCCGGATCGCAGATAGAAGGCCATGTGCAGGACGGAGATGTCCGCCGGGTCGGCGGCCATCATCTCGCCGATGAAGAGCGGGAAGAACGTCCGGGCATCCGGATGTGTCACCTCGTCGGCGAGCCAGCGGGCGGCCGTCTGCCGGTCGAGGAGTTTGGCCTGCGGGGTCCGCCAGGGGGCGTCGGGGCGGACCTGGGCGACGAGGTCCTCGAGCCGGTCGAAGAGATCCCCGAGCGCGACCGCATCCAGGGGTGGTACCCGGCTCGCCGTCGTGGTACGGGTTCCCGACATCAGGAACGTGCTGTTCCCAGCCATCCCCGTCGAGGCCAGGGGCAGGTCGTACTCCCGGATCATGGCGAGCAACTCGGTGTGCGCGACGCCGAGGTAGGCCGCACCGCCGTCGGCGAGAACACCTGCGGAGAGCGGGATCCCGTGCATCCGGCCACCCACCCGATCGCGCGCCTCGAGGATGGTGACCTCGGCGCCCGCGGCGACCAGGTCCAGAGCGGCGGTCAGGCCGGCCAGGCCGGCTCCGACGACGACAACGTGCATTTCTTCCCCCGTTTCACGTGGTGGCGAAGGCGACCTTCTCGAACAGCCCCTCCGGCGTGGGATCATCGACGAAGTCGTCGTACAACAGCTCCGTGCCGAAATCGCGCGCGATCGCGCTCAGCACCCGGGTGGCCAGTAACGAGTCGCCGCCGAGTTCGAAGAAGTCGGAGTTGATCTCTACGTCCTGGATCCCGAGCACCCGCCGGAAGATCTCCACGATCCGAGCTGCATTCATGGGCCGGTTCCTTCGCTCTCGCCTTGGCGGGCGGCACGCTGTGTTGCCGACCGGTCGATCTTTCCGCTGGCCGTGTATTCCAGCGTCGCAACGAATTTCACGATGGCGGGGACGAACTGACTAGGCAGTCGTTCGCGCAGGAAACTTTTCAGTGCGGCCGCGGTGGTGTCCCCGGCTGGCACGACATACGCGGTCAAGGTGGTTCGCCCCCGGCTGTGTTCGCCGACGACGACGGACCCCGCCACGGCTTGATGGGCGTTGAGCTGGGTCTCCACTTCGGCCGGATGTACGCGCACACCAAGGACTTTCACCTGCTCGTCGACGCGGCCGGTGGAGCGCAGGAGTCCGTATTGGTCGCGCGTCACCAGATCGCCGGTCCGGAACCAGCGGGTCGGGCCGCCGCCGTGATCGGCGATCGGGAATGCGCTGTCGGTGTACTCCAGCAATCGGAGGTAACAGCTCGCCAGGGAGGTCCCCGAGATCAGCAGCTCGCCGTCGGCGGTGATGTGATCCCGGACATGGGGCAGCGCACGGCCCAGCGGCGCATCGCCGTCATGGGTGGCGACCGCCCGCTCGGTGCCGGGTCCGGCGAGCTGCACCGCGTGGGTGATCATCGTCGTCTCGGTGCACCCGTAGGTGTTGAGCAACCGGATGTGCCCGACGTCGAGGTCGCGCCATTGCCGCAACCGGGTCGGGTCGACCCGTTCACCGCCGATCACCACCAGTCGGAGTCCGGGTGGCAGCGTGGCGCGCTCCTCGTGCAGGAAGAGCACCAATTCGTGCCAGAACGCGGTCGGCAGGTCGACGACCGTGATCTCCTGTGCGGCCAGCGTGCGGGCGAAGCGCGGCATCGAACCGCAATGCACGCCGTCGTCGAAGACCAGGGTCGCGCCCGCGGTCAGGGCGGGCAGGATCTCCTCCAGGCAGGTGTCCCACCCGAGGGACGCGAACTGGAGCACCCGGTCGTCAGGAGTGAGCGCGAACAGTCGGCGCAGGGCCCGCACGGTGGCGGTCAGGGCCTGTCGCGACACCACGACCGGCTTCGGCGCCCCGGTCGATCCCGACGTGCACAGCACGTAGGCGGGGTTGTCGGGCGAAATAGTCTGTGGCAGAGCATGATCTGGTGCAACCGGGATTCCGCCGAGCACCTCGTTCGGCAGACCCGTGGATCGGGCCGGGTCCGCGGTCAACGTGTGGAGCCGATCGATCCCGAGCACCGACGCGATCGCCTGCATCCGGGTGGCCGGGAGGTTCGCGTCGATCGGGCAGTAGGCCGCGCCGGCCCGCAGGATCGCGAGCACCTGTTCGGCCGCGTCCGGTGTGTGCGAGACCAGCGCACCGACCAGATCGGCCGATCCACGAGCACCGGAGCCGAAACCCGTTGCCCGGTAGCGCGATGCGGTCAGCCGGACCCGAGCCGCGAATTGAGCGTAAGTGGCGGGGACCCCGTTGTGCACGACGGCGGTGCGCCGGGGGCATTCCTGCACCACCGCGTCGAAGTCCCCGACCACGTCTTCTCCGACCCCGGCGTTCAGTGTGGGCGGCCGACCCGCCGCTTTCCTCAGCGACGGGTCGGCCGGTGTGATGGCCCCGTCGGCGAGCATGATCAGGCCGACCCCCGTGTTCGATGCCCCCGGTGTCATCGGATCAATCCACCGTCACGGACTTCGCCAGGTTTCGGGGCTTGTCGACGTCGCAGCCCAGGCTCAACCCGATCGTGCGGGCCAGGATCTGCATCGGCAACACGCTCTCCAGCGGGCCCCACGGCGCATTCAGGTTGGTGGGCAACGGAATCGTGCAGCCCTCGGTGTTGCCGACACTGATGATCCGACCACCGCGCGTCGCGATCTCGGCGATGCTGGAGGCCATCTTCGGGTCCCCGTTGTCGACCACCACAACGGGAGTTCCGTCGCCGATCAAGGCGAGCGGACCGTGTTTCAGCTCACCCGCCGGGCAGCATTCGGTCCACCGGTAGGTCAGTTCCTTCAGTTTCAGCGCGCCCTCGGCTGCATACGGTAACCCGTTGCCCTTCGAGATGAACACGAAGCCACTGCTCGAGCTCACCTCTTCGGCGATGGGCGGGATGAGGCACTTCGACACCGTCGCCGCGGCGGCCAGCCGATCCGGCATGCGCCGCAGTTCGTCGACCAGTTGGGCGGCGGTGGACCGCGTCAGCCGGCCGGAGTCGACGAGTGCGGACAGTGCCAAGGCCGTTCCCGCGATCACCTGGCAGACGAACGTCTTGGTGGCCGCCACACCGACCTCGGGGCCGGCCGAACAGGTGATGAAACCGGCTGCGCGCCTAGCCAATGTGGAATGGGCGTTGTTGGTGATGGCCAGTACCGGGTCGCCGGGTTCCAGGCCGTCCAGGGCGCGCAGCACATCGGCCGTTTCACCGGACTGGCTGATCGCCAGGCGCAAGGTGCCGGCCTCCGAGATCTCCGTGCCGGCCTCGCTGGCCACGGTGACGCGCACCGGCAGGCCACCCACCCGGCGCAGCAGATTGGCGATGACCTGACCGGCATTCAACGAAGTGCCACAACCGATCACGTGCACCCGATCGAACGGCGCACAGCCCAGCTCCCGCCACAGGCTGCCGGCGGCGACCCGGTCGCCGAGCTCGTCGAGCACCCGCGCCGCGGCGGCGGGTTGTTCGTCGATCTCCTTGGCCATGTGGTCGACGTAGCCGTTCAGCTCCACATCGCCGCTGCGCCATGGGCACCGCGCCACGGCGCTGGGATGGCGGGGCCCGGACCGAGCCGGCGCCACGGTGCCGGTCAGTTCGACGACGTCGTCGTCCTCGAGCACGGTGAAACGGTCGACCCAGTCCGTGACCGCAGCGATGTCGCTGGTCGCGAAGTCGCCGTGGGCGGAATGGGCGATCAGCAGGGGCGAGCGGCGGGCCGCCACCACGATTCGGCCGGTCCGCTTCTCCAGGACCGCCAACGCCCAGGATCCCTCCAGCGGCGTGAGCGCGGCCTGCACCGCGTCCGGCAGATCTCCGGACACCGCCAGCTGATCCTCGATCAGGTGGCACAGCACTTCGCTGTCGACGTCCGAGGTGAAATGGTGGCCCGACAGGGCCAGGGCATGCCGAAGCTGCACGGCGTTCTCGATTATCCCGTTGTGCACCAGACTGATTCGCCCGCCGCAGTCCGAATGGGGGTGGGCGTTGCCCTCGGTGGCCGGCCCGTGGGTGGCCCACCGGGTGTGACCGATGCCCGTGCCGTCCAGTTCGGGGCCGGCCCAGCCGGCGACCGAGCGGTTCAACGCGTCGACGTGCCCCACCGTCCGGAACCGCACCACATCCCCGGTCGTCGTGCGCACCGCGACCCCGGCCGAGTCGTAGCCGCGGTATTCGAGCCTGCGAAGGGCGGTGAGGAGATAGTCGATGGCCGGAGCGTGGGTGCGGCACGCGATGATCCCGCACATCAGCGGACCCTCCGGTCCGGCCCGATCCGATGTGGGCGGCGGCCCCCCAGCCGCCGCCACCGCTCGGAAGTGACCGTCGTTCGCCCGGCGTACCCCACGTCCGCCGGATCCAGCAAAGACTTTGCCAGCGGGCGCTGACTGTCGCTGGGAGCTAACTTCCGGATCACCACTTCACTATCGGTCCCGGCACGGGCGAGGTACATGGGCCATCAGAGCCAATTTTGGCTAGTCCGCGGACTAGCTCCCCCGGATGGCGCCCCGAGTTCCGCCGCTGCCCCGAGCCCTCGACCTCGGTGTTCCGTGGGTCGCGTCGAGGCTGGCCGAGGGGCCGTGGGCGAGGTTCTCGGCGGGCCGGCCGGTGCGCCGCGGAACCGCGGGTCGAGCGGACTAGTTCCCGTCGCCCGGAGATCTGGATCTTCCCAACCAAGAGAGCTGGATCCCCGCCCAGCGGGGCGTCATCAACAGCCCGGCTGCAGGACCGCCCGGAGGTATCCGGCCGTCTGGTAGGCGTATTCGAAACCCCACCTCGCGGGCGATATGTGCGTCGGACTCGCAACCATGACGAGGTCGCCGTCGAAGCACTGCCCGAGGATGTACCGGGCCCGGGAGATGTGCGGCTGGAACGTCACGACGATGACCGTGTGCCACCCGTACTGCGCCGCCAGCCGGCGCAGCTCACGTCCCTCACCCTTGGTCGTGACGGGATCCGGCACGAAGCAGTGCACCGTGATCCCCGGGTCTGGGGCGGCGCACAGGTCGGCCGTGCCCGCGGGGTTCGAAATGACCAGTTCAGGGGCCCAGCCCTGCTTGGCGAGGTCCAGGCCGAACGGGTACCGGCCATGTTTGGGTCCGCTCAGGACCAGGATCGCGTCGGCGTGCCGCAACTGGTCGACCTGGGGACGCACGTACACCGGCAGCCCCGCGGCGACCACACCGCACAGCAGGCAGACGACGACCGCGAGGTGCCTGACCCAGCGGCGGGGCCGGAGGTCAGCGAGCAACACGGCGGACCGCGGATCGGTGCGCGGCACCGGTCGCCGGTCGCGGCAGGCGTCGCTGCACCTCGGTGACGAGTGCGGCGAACGTCGCAGCGTGCTCGGGCAGCAGCATGATGTCGCCGGTGCAGTCGTCGGGCCCGGCGAACACCGCCGTGCTCACCGCCGATCGGCCCCAGTGCAACGGGCGGGCCCAGGACTGCCGCCAGGATGAGTACGGCAGCATCACGTCCAGGTGGCAGCCATAGGGTCCGGGCGTGTACCCGCGCACCGCGGCCATCGTCGTCTCCTCGACGCTGCGCCGCCTGATCAGGACCGGATCGGAGATCTCCGCGGCCCGGTGCGGCATCAACCGGCGCAGCCGGGCGGACAGGTACTGCCGACGCTCGGTCGCCGGGATGCTCAGCAGGGCCCGGGCATGTGTCACCGAGCGTTCGGCCAGGTACCGGGCCTGGGCCGCCCGGATGCGCAGCGGGCGGTACGACGTGCAGTACGGCGCACCGAACAGGATCAGGTTCGTGACGTCCGCACCGGCGTCCGTCAGTTGGCGCGCCAGCTCGAACGCCACGGTCCCGCCGGCGCAATACCCGGCGATGGACAGGGGCCCTGCGGGCCGGAACGCGCGGATCTGCTCGGCGAAATAACGCGCCATGTCCTCGACGCTGGTCAGCGGCGTGCTGCCCTCCTCGAGCCCCGGTGGTTGGAGACCGAAGAACGGTTGGACCGGGGCGAGATGCTGGACCAGTGCGCGATAGGCGAACACGTCGCCGTTGTGCCCGGCCACCGCGAAGATCGGCGCCCGCGTCCCGGTGACCTGCAGGGGCACGATCGCGCGCTGCTGGACCGCCAGCCGCTGCGCCTCCCGCAGGAAGGCGACCACCTCGGGCTTGCGCTGTGCCAGGTCGCGTTTGTGTTCGTCGGTCAGCACCCCGGCCGGGGCGTCGAGGCGCAGCCGGTCGCCGTCGAGCGCCACGCTCACATCGAGCTTGCGCAATTCCGCGAGCAACTCGGCGGCCGTCATAGTTCGATCTCCTCCCGCGGGCCCGAGCGGGCGACCGCGAGGGGGGCGCGCTCGTCGGCCGTCCAGGAAAGTGCGTCGATCGCGGCGGCGAGCTGCTCGGCGGTCGGCCGCTCGAACAGATTGCGCAGGGGCAGGTCCACCTGCGCCATCTCGCACAGCTTCGCCATCACCCGGGCGGCCATCAGCGAGTGGCCGCCGAGGTCGAAGAAATTGTCGAACACGCTGATGTCGCTGCGAGCGAGCACCTCGCTGAACACCCCGACCACCAGGCTCTCGCTGGACGACCGCGGGTCGACGATCTCGTGCGGCCCGGTGTGGGTGGGTTGGGGTGGGGGTAGGGCGTTGCGGTCGAGTTTGCCGTTGGGGGTTAGTGGGAGGTGGGGGAGGTGGTGGTAGTGGGTGGGGTGCATGTAGTCGGGGAGGTGGGTGGCGAGGTGGTGGCGGATTTCGGTGTGCAGGTTGGGGGGTGGGGGGGTGGTGGTGACGAGGTAGGCGGTGAGTTGGGGGTGGCCGTTGGGGTGTGGGTGGGTGGTGACGGCTACGTGGTGGATGTGGGGGTGGGTGGCGATGGCGGTTTCGATTTCGCCGAGTTCGATGCGGTAGCCGCGGATTTTGATCTGGTGGTCGAGGCGGCCGAGGTATTCGATGTCGCCGTTGTCGAGGCGGCGGGCCAGGTCGCCGCTGCGGTACATGTGGCCGCCGTGGAAGGGGTCGGGTAGGAAGCGTTGGGTGGTCAGGTCGGGGCGGTTGAGGTAGCCGGCGGTGACGCCGTCACCGGCGATGTGGATTTCTCCGGTGACGCCGAGGGGTACGGGGTTGCCGTGGGGGTCGAGCAGGTAGAGGCGTAGGTCGGGGATGGGTTGGCCGATGGGGCTGGTGGTGGTGTTCAGGTCGGTGGTGGTGATCCGGCGGTAGGTGGCGTGCACGGTGGTTTCGGTGATGCCGTACATGTTGATCAGGTGGGGGTGTTGGTCGCCGTAGCGGTGGATCCAGGGGGCCAGGGTGTGCGGGTGCAGGGCTTCGCCGGCGAAGATGATGTGCCGTAGTGCCCAGGGGGTTCGGGGTTGGGTGCGGTCGGCGTCGATGAGGCCGGTGAAGGCGGTGGGGGTTTGGCAGTAGATGGTGACCTGGTGGTGGTGGAGCAGGGTGTGCAGGGCGGCGGGGTCGCGGCTGGTGTTCTGGTCGATGACGATGAGTTGTCCGCCGTGCAGCAGGGCGCCCCAGGTTTCGAAGACGGAGACGTCGAAGGCGTAGGAGTGCAGCAGGGTCCAGGTGTCGGTGGGGCCGAAGTTGAACCAGTGGTTGGTGGCGGCGAACAGGCGTAGCACGTTGTGGTGGGTGACGCGGACGCCTTTGGGTTGGCCGGTGGATCCGGAGGTGTAGATGACGTAGGCCAGGTCGTCGCCGGTGGCGGGCGGGTCGGTGGGGGTGTGCGGGGGTGTGGTGCTGGTTGGGGGTAGGGGTTGGTCGAGGCAGATGGATTCGACGGTGTCGGGGAGGTGGGGGGCCAGGTCGTGGTGGGTGATGACGAGGTGGGCGTCGGCGTCGGTGAGCATGAAGGTGACGCGGTCGGTGGGGTAGACGGGGTCCAGGGGTAGGTAGGCGGCGCCGGTTTTGAGGATGGCCAGGATGGCGATGATGACCTGGGGGCTGCGGGGTAGGCGGATGCCGATGAGGTGGCCGGGGCGGGCGCCGCGGGCGCGTAGGTGGGTGGCCAGGGTGTCGGCGTGGTGGTCCAGTTCGGCGTAGGTCAAGGTGCTGGGGCCGGTGGGGGTGTCCATGTGTAGGGCGGTCGCGTCCGGGGTGGCTTGGGCTTGCCGGGTGAAACTGTCATGGATCGTGGCGTCCGGGGTGGGGAACACCGGACCCGCATCAGCACCCACCAACAACACCCGCTC
>RRZU010070555.1_pt1 | contig 39221 bp, 37 predicted proteins | sample 2165561 | NCBI WGS metagenome assembly RRZU01 (sample SAMN10456909, study PRJNA506462) | wastewater metagenome | isolation source: wastewater sludge | place: USA: Moscow, Idaho | reverse complement strand
TTCTCCGGATGCCCGGGCGCTGCTGACCCAAATGGCGGACGAGCAGGTGAAAAGCCCGGATCAGGCTGTGCGCCAATTGGTGCAGCAGCAACTGCAATTACTGGAAAACCATCCGTTGGTCTGGCAGGGGCAGGCTTGGCCCAATCAGCCATTGCACTGGAAGCTCGAGCTGGAAAACGAACGCGATCCCGCTACACCAGAGGCCGATCCGGCGCGTGTCTGGCAAACCCGGCTGGACATGGCTTTGCCGCGGCTGGGGCAGGTCGGCGTCGTCGCGAGCTTGCGCGACGGACAGTTCAGCTTGCGCTTTGAGGCGCAGACGCCCGAAACGGTTCAGACCTTGCAGCGAAATCAGTCCACATTGGCTTCGCGTTTTGAAGCGGCTGGACTGAAACTGGTTTCCACTCAGGTGTGTCATCATGTCGACGAAGCTGGCGTCTGATCCCTTCCGCCAGCGCGCTGTTGCGCTTGCCTACCAGGAAGGCAGCGGCAGCCCGCGCGTCGTTGCCAAGGGGCAGGGCCGGGTTGCGCAAACCATCATCGAGCGTGCCAAAGAAGCTGGCGTTTTCGTACATGAATCGCCGGAACTGGTTTCGCTGCTGATGCAGGTCGATCTCGATCAACAGATTCCGTCGCAACTTTACCGCGCCGTCGCCGAGCTGCTGGCCTTTATCTATTTGCTTGAACAAGGGCGCGAGATCGTCGAGCCGGATCTGGCTGCATTGCTGGCGAGTACTAAACAGGAGGTTACATGAGGCGGAACTGGTTGATCTGGATGGCGCTGGTGCTGGCTGCGTGTTCTTCCGCACCGCAAAAGACTGCGCGTTTGCCCGCAAAGCCGGGCGTGTCGCTGTCCCGTCTGCAAGCTGACGGCGCGGCGCGCGAAGTGGTCATGGTCGCGCTCGGTCTGCTTGATGTTGGTTACCAGTTCGGCGGCGCGAATCCCGAGGCCGGACTTGATTGCAGTGGCATGGTACGGTTTATTTACCAGCAGGCGCTTGGCGTGAGCCTGCCGCACAGTGCGGCGGAAATCGCCAAGCGTGCACGAGCGGTTGGGCAAGAAGAGCTGCAGGCGGGAGATCTGGTCTTTTTCGACACGCGAGGTTTTGCCTATTCGCATGTCGGCATTTATCTGGGCGACAACAAGTTTATCCATGCGCCATCGAGCCGTAGCAAAGTCAGGGTCGAATCGCTGGATTCACCGTATTTTTCTAGGCGTTATCTGGGCGGGCGCAGTCTTTTATAGTTTGGGTCAAGCTGGGAGGGTTGTTTGATTGTAACTATTTGATTTTATTGATATTTTAAGCGCGATCCAGCGGTCGGCGCGGGGCGCGGCGGGCGAGGCGGCCATCGGCGCTGTAGCTGTCGCCGGCTTCATGGTCGGCGAGCAGCAGATTCAGCAGAGCGCGGTTCGCTTCCTCGCGGCCGGCGATCAGCTTGCCGTTGCTTTTGTTGAGTTGCGAGGCTTCGCGAGCCAGGTCGATCAGGGTTTCCCAGTTTTCCAGCAAGGACGGCTCGTGGCTGGACAGCCAGGCGCTGATGGCGCTGCCGTCGTCGGGGATTTCATGCGCTTGCATCAGCGCGCGGCGCGTCGTGGTCAGGCGTTCGAGTTCAGCCACTTCACGGGTTTTCTGTTCTGAGATGTCTGCCAGCTGTTCGATGCGGGCATGGGTTAGTACGCGTTGCTCTTCGTGCAGCAACGCGACAACCCGCTCGAGTGCGGCAAGTTCGTCATTGAGTGCGCCGTGCAGTGCGGTGTCTGTCATGGTGCGGGCTTAACCGAGCAGCTCTTTTACGCTGGCCATCAGTTTGTCGGCGATCGCATCGGTACGGACGGAGAATTTCCCGTCGGCGATAGCCTGACGAATCTCAGCGACTTTGTCCGCGTTGAATGCAGGTTCAGCGCCATTGGCCTCCATCGCCTGCATTTTGGCGGCAAGCGGATTGATGCTGACACTTTCCTGGCGAGTGGCCTCGGTTTTCCTGCCTGCGGCAGTCGTTTTTTCCCCGGCTGGGCGGGTGAGGGCGCTGGCCAGTGGCTTGCCCGTGTTGTCGATTTTCATGTCTGGCTCCGTATTTCCAAGACAGTCCGCGCACGCGCGCGTTGTTTCTTGGCAGTATAACGTGAATATCGGCAGCTCCGGCAGCTTCTTTAGCCTGGTTTCGCTGGGATGGCGGGGGTTTTGACATCGGATCGGATTGGCAACGAAGGATTTTCCATTCTGGCGGTTGGGTTTTGCGGGCGGATTGGCTATGCTGTCAGCTAAATCGTACAGAAGGAGCTCAGTCGTGGAAGTGTATCAAACCCCGTTTGGTCAGATCGAAGTCGATCCGGATACCGTGATCAGTTTTCCCGATGGTTTGCCGGGGTTCCCGGAACAAAAGCGCTACAAGCTGCTGCATGAGGATCGTCCGAATCCGCAGGTTTTGTGGATGCAATCGCTTGATGACGCCGAAGTCTGTTTCAGCGTAGTCGAGGCCGAACGGCTGGGATTGAACTACCAGATTGCTCTTGATGATGACGAGTGCGCCAAGATCGGCCTCGAGTCCGCCGACGAGGCTAAGCTGCTCCTGATTCTGGCGCGCAAGGATGGCAAGGGCGACATTACCGCGAACACTCAGGCTCCGATCGTACTGAATCCGCGCACCCGCAAGGCGTTGCAGAAGATCGGGTTGCGGGTCGATGTGGTGTTCAGCAATCTCTGACAGGATGCGGCGGACGTTTTGCGCGGATTGCTGCTTCCTGTATCATCTGCCCTAATTTCGCCAAACTGCGCCGGCCAAGTGCCGGCGTTGCGCTTCACGCGCTGCAGGGAGCAGTCATGAAAACCACATTTCTCGATTTCGAGCAGCCTATCGCCGAGCTCGAAAACAAGATTGAAGAACTGCGGTACGTCCAAGATGATACCGCGGTCGATATTTCCGTTGAAATCAGCCACCTGGAGAAGAAAAGCCAGGAGCAGACCAAGGGCATCTACGCGAAGCTGACTCCGTGGCAGATTTCCCAAGTGTCGCGTCATCCGCAGCGGCCTTACACGCTCGATTACATCAACGCGATCTTCACCGACTTTGAAGAGTTGCACGGCGATCGTGCGTATGCTGATGATCCGGCGATCGTCGGCGGCATCGCGCGTTTCAACGGCCAGAGTGTGATGGTGATCGGTCACCAGAAGGGGCGCGATACCAAGGAGCGCCAGTACCGCAACTTTGGCATGCCGCGTCCGGAAGGCTATCGCAAGGCGCTGCGCCTGATGAAGCTGGCAGAGAAATTCAACCTGCCGGTGATGACGTTTATCGACACGCCGGGTGCCTATCCGGGCGTCGGAGCCGAGGAGCGCGGCCAGTCCGAGGCTATCGGTCGCAACCTGTACGAGATGGCCAAACTGCGCGTGCCGGTGATCTGCAGCGTGATTGGCGAAGGTGGATCGGGCGGCGCGCTGGCGATTGCGGTCGGCGATGTCGTGCAGATGTTGCAATACTCGACCTATTCGGTGATCTCGCCGGAAGGCTGCGCTTCGATTCTGTGGAAGACCGCCGAGAAGGCCAGCGAAGCGGCCGATGCGTTGGGCATCACCGCCAATCGCCTGAAAACGCTGGGTCTGGTCGATAAGGTCATCAGCGAACCGCTCGGCGGCGCGCATCGCGATTATCTGCACATGATGGCAACGATGAAAAAATCGCTGGCTGATGCGCTGAAATCGTTGCGTGACAAATCTGTCGACGAACTGCTCGATTCCCGCTTCGAGCGACTGATGAGTTATGGCAAGTTCAAGGAAGACGCCGCCGCTGCCTGATCTGGCTGCGCGGGTCGAATCCTTCCTGATTCGCCAGCTCGAGCCCGCCCGTCCGGCACGTCTGTGCGTCGGACTTTCCGGCGGGCTCGATTCGATTGCGTTGCTCCATCTCGCGGCGGCCTGCCGCGAAAAAATTCCTTGTGAAATCTCTGCGATCCATGTCCATCACGGCTTGTCGCCGAATGCCGACGACTGGGCTGAATTCGCCTGTCGCAGCGCCGCTGCGCTGGATGTTGAATGCCGGGTCGAGCGCGTGCGCGTTGAGCGACAGGCTGAGCTGGGGCTTGAGGCTGCCGCGCGGCATGCGCGCTACGCGGTTTTTGAATCGCAGGATTGCGATGCGCTGCTGCTGGCCCAGCATCGCGACGATCAAGCGGAAACGCTGCTGTTGAACCTGCTGCGTGGCGGCGGGGTGCAAGGGCTGGCGGCGATGCCACAATCGCGCCGGCTCGCCCGTGGCGCACTGTTGCTGCGACCGCTGCTCGATGTTTCGCGTAGCGAAATCCTGGAATGGGCGCAGCAGAATCGGCTGGCTTGGGTCGAGGATGAAAGTAATCTCGACCAGACGATCGCGCGCAATCGTCTGCGCCATACCGTGCTGCCTTTTCTTGATGATCTTTATCCTGGTATCGCTGCGCGTTTTGCACGCAGCGCCGGGCATCTGGCTGAATCCGCACAAATTCTGCACGAGGTTGGCGAGGCTGACTTGCGGGTGTGTCTGGCGGATCGGGCGTTCGATCTCGATCGCGCGGCGGATTTGTCCGCGGCGCGGCGACGCAATGCGCTGCGCGTTTGGCTGCAGCAGGCTGGAGTCAATCCCGATGCACGTGCGTTTGAAGAATTGTTGCGCATGATGCGTGATGCGCGAACTGATGCAGATCCTTGCTGGGTCTGGCGCGACCGCGCCGTGCGCCGCTACCGTGGCCGGCTTTATCTAGGTGCGGCGCGGATTGCGGCTGGCCCGGAGGTTCCGGTTCGCTGGCAAAATGGCGAGGGCATCTTTGTTCCGCAATGGTGTGGCGAGCTGGTCTGGCGCAAAACTGGCTCGCTCGGAATGGGTGAGTGCTATCTGTCCGGTCCGATGTTGTTGCGTCCGCGCAACGGTGGTGAGGCGATCCGGCTGGCTCCTGAGGGGCCGCATCGAACACTCAAGCACCTGTGGCAGGAGGCGGGCATACCGCCTTGGGTGCGCGAGAGCACGCCATTGCTGTGGATTGACGGGAGATTGGCTGCAGTGCCGGGGTTGTGTGTCGCTGCGGAATTTCTCGATCCGGATGGCTGGCAAGTGGCGTGGCGAACAGTTGCAGAGGGTAATGAATTTTAAATAATTCATATAAATCAATTGGTTATATTTGCATTGGCGGCCATTTTGTGGTGTGTTGTCGCAGTGATGCTTGCTGAGATCGCGGTTGCTCGTGCTCTTGATTTGTTTTGTTTGTAATTGTCAATTGGGGTAAGCCATACCGTTTTGTGTATGGCGGGATTCGGAAAAGGTATTGGCCGTCTTTGTAGTCTGTCCGTGAAGATTACGTCGTTGCTTGGCTGGGCTCCGCGGAGTTTGGTCTGGCAGTGGCCCTGCTTGTAGCGCAGTGGCTTTTTTCATGACAGGAGGAAGAAAGATGGTTTTTATTGCAAAGCCGAAACTGATTTCCGTGCTGGTGGCCGGCACCCTCGCCGGCGGCACGCTGATGCTGACCGCTTGCGGCGGCGATGATGATGCGCCGGTAAGCACCGATCCGGTGATCCAGGCTCGTACCAAGAGCATCATTACTGTCGATGGCAAGCAGTTCAAGGACTTGAACAGCAACGGCAAGCTCGACGCGTATGAAGACTGGCGCAAGACTGTCGATGAGCGTATCGCCAACCTCGTTTCGTTGATGGATGACACCGAAAAAGCCGGTATGTTGATGATCAACGACAACAACGCGGGTTGCGCTGGCTCCGTTACTTCGACTGCAGTGGATTACATCAACAACCAGAAAATGACCCGCTTCATCCTGCGCTCCACCGCAGCTGCCACGGCTGATCCGTGCGACGGCAGCGTGGTTCCGGGTCGTGGCGGTTACAAGGTAACCCCGCAACAACTGGCTTCCTACACCAACGCGCTGCAGGGGATGGCCGAAAACACCCGTCTCGGCATTCCGCTGGTATTCAAGGATAACGCCCGCAACCACGTCGAAACCGACCCGCGTCAGGGTATCGGTGCCGGTGCCGGCGCTTTCAGCCAGTTCCCGAAGGAAGCTGGTCTGGCTGCTGCCGCCCTGGGCGAGCAGTTCCTGAAGGAAGGCAAGGCCACCACCGGTGACATGTCGGTGATCAAGACCTTTACCGAAGTCATGGGTCCGGAATACAACGCGGTCGGTCTGCGTGCAGCCTATACCTATATGGCCGACTTGCTGACTGAACCGCGCTGGTACCGCGCGCACGAAGTCTTCACCGAAGACGCCGACCTGAACTCGAACATCATGAAGGCGCTGGTCGAAGGCCTGCAGGGCACGACCATCAAGGATGGCACCTCGGTCAATGCCAAGACCCGCGTTGCGCTGACCATGAAGCACTTCCCGGGCGGCGGTCCGCAAGAGCTCGGCATGGACCCGCACTACTCGTTTGGCAAGTACCAGAAGTATTCGAGCGAAGCCGGTTTTGCCTACAACATGAAGCCGTTCGAGGCTGCGATTGCTGCCGGTGTCTCGTCGATCATGCCGTACTATGGCGTGCCGATGTCCGGTCGTGATTCCAACCTGAAGCCGATCCCGATGACCTTCAAGGGCGTCACCTACCCGCTGACCGGCTTTGCCTTCTCCAAGTCGATCGTGACGGATCTGCTGCGCGGCCAGCTCGGCTTCAAGGGCTATGTCAACTCCGATACCGGCATCATCAAGACGATGGCCTGGGGCTTGGAAGACAAGTCCATCAACGAGCGTATTGCTGCTGCGATCAATGGCGGTACCGACACGCTGTCGGGTTTTGCTGAAAACGCACCGATCAAGGCGCTGGTCGATCAGGGTCTGATCAGCAAGGAACGCGTGAACCAGGCTGTGAAGAGTCTGCTGAAGGAGCAGTTCCAACTCGGTCTGTTCGAGAACCCCTACGTTGATGCCAGCAAGGCCAATGCGGCAATCGGTATCGAAGCCAACCGCGCCAAGGGTGTGGAACTGCAGAAGAAGTCGGTTGTCCTGCTGCAGAACCAGACCAAGACTGGCAGCACCGAAAAGGTATTGCCGCTCAAGGCCGGTTCCAAGGTCTACACCATTGGCTTCGGCAAGGCTGACGTAGAGAAGTATGGCTACACCGTGACCGACGGCAACTACGATGCAACCAAGGGTCAGACCCGTCCTGCTGTGCCGGCTGGTACCGATGTTGCGATCATCCGCGTGCTGGTCAAGGATATCGCCCAGAACTACAACAGTCGCGATCCGCTTACCGGGGATAATCCGCTCTACATCAACCCGTTGACCAACCAGACCTGGGGTGCAGAGGATCCGTGCCGCATGTTCCCGGCTCCGGCCTACCCGGACAATGCCAAGTGCTCTGACGGTGATACCTACGGCGGTACGGTCTTCGGTGGTGCGTTGCCTTGGGAAATCGGCGACATCAGCTTCACCGGCATGGCAACAGCCAAGTCGCGCAGCATGTATCCGACCCTGGCTGACATCAAGGCCATCATGAACGAGATCGGTGATTCCAAGAAGGTGGTCCTGAGCGTCTACTTCCGGGCCCCATACGTCATGGATGACGCCAGCGGCATGAAGAATGCCGGTGCGATCCTGGCAACCTTCGGTGTGACCGACTCTGCGATGATGGAAGTGCTGTCCGGCAAGTTCAAGCCGCAAGGCAAGATGCCGTTCGCGCTGCCGAGCTCCCAGGAAGCTGTGGCCAACAACAAGTCCGATGCGCCTGGATTCAAGGAAACGACTGGCGGCGAACTGTTCCCGTACGGCTTCGGTTTGACCTACTAAGCCCAAAGCACGGTAGTGCTCAAGCTTGAAACGGCCCGGGGCAACCCGGGCCGTTTTTTTCAAGAAATGAGTTTAATATAGCCACTTAAACCGCCGCGCCGGCGGAAAGGGACGGCGGGGTTAAACTCCTGCCAACCTGATTTTTTGACCCATTTCTGAATTTTTCCCGTCGCCGGAAGGGTTCGGAATTTTTTCAAAATGCTCAACCGATGATGAAAACACCTGTTTCCCGCAAAACCAGTTTATCCACTCGCCTGGCGGCGTCTTTGCTTCTGGTTTCCCTGACTGCTGCGCCCTGCTATGCCGGGCTGAAGGAAGGATTGGCTGCTTATGGCAAGGCGGATTACGCCACGGCGGTGAAGGAATTGACCCCGGTGGCACAAAGGGGCGATGCCAAGGCCCAGACCACGCTCGGCAAAATTTATGGCCTGGGCCAGGGGGTACCCAAAGATTCGCGCGCGTCGGCTGAGTGGTTCCTTAAGGCTGCCGAGCAGGGCGTTGCCGAAGCGCAAAGCGTGCTGGGTTATATGTATCTGATTGGAGACGGGGCGCCGCAAAGCAACGGCAAGGCACTGGACTGGATGACCAAGGCCGCCAATCAGGGCGATGTGATGGCCCAGTACAACCTTGGCGTGATGTACGGCGGCAAGGGGGTCAAGGCAGAGCCGGCCAAGGCGGCGCAGTGGATGCGCAAGGCTGCCGAGCAAGGTCACAAATACGCGCTGAACAGCCTGGCTTCGATGTATCAGGAAGGCAATGGCGTGGCCAAGGATCCGGTGCTTGCCCATATGCTGTACGGGTTGTCCGGGAAAGCGGGCCATGTCCCGGCGCTTACGAGTCAGAAAAATCTCGCGGCCAAGATGTCGTCGGCGCAAGTCAAGGAGGCCAACGAGTTGACGAAGGCCTGGAAAAAAGGCGCAGCCTTGCCGGCCAAATCGAAGTTTGGCGCGAAGAAGTGATCGCTGCAATGGTGTGAATGCGCGTTTCGGTGCGGTGCGAACCCACCCTGGAAACAGGGTGGGTGTTTTTTTGTTTATTGTAACATGTTGATTTTAATGGGTATTTTGCTTGCCTTGCGAAAGGGAGCTCCCGGTGGGGTGTGAAATACCCAAAAGGTATTCTGTGTTAAAGTATCCGGTATCGGTTCATAACAAAAAACTAATCTTTCGGGCCGGACTTTTCCCGCGGTGTGCCCGCGGAGAATCCCAGGTTGGCAGGCATTTCATCAGAAGGAGGAATCCGGCATGGATATTCGCCAGCTCAAATATTTCATTGCCGTTGCCGAAGAGCGCAACATCAGCCGTGCCGCAGCGCGGCTGCATATTTCCCAGCCGCCGCTGACCCGCCATATCCAGACTCTGGAGGAGGATTTGGGGGTCAAGCTGTTCAGGCGCACCAACTGGGGAGTCGAGCTGACCCAGGCCGGCGAATCGTTGCTTAGTCATGCCAGATGTATTAAGGAGCATGTCGAACTGGCGGCTGAGCAGGCGCGCCTGGCGAGCACTGGCCAGGTCGGGCGCATCGATGTCGGCGCCTACGGTTCGTCAATGCTCGGGATCGTTCCGCGTATCCTGGATTCTTTCCAACGGGCCTATCCGCAGGTTCGTGTCGTGTTGCACTATGCGCCCAGGACCAGCTTGCTTGAGGGCTTGATGGATCGACGTCTGATGCTGGTTTTTGAGCGCTACATGCAGGAAACGCAGGATCTGCAGGTCGATTCGGTCTGCACGGAGCCGTTGATGGTTGCGCTGAATCGGCGTCATCCGCTGGCTGAGCGGGATGTGATCAAGCTCAGTGATCTTGATGGCGAACCGATGATCGGTGGCCAGGCTTCCGCGATTTCCTCGCTGACGCACTCGCAGTTCCTTCAGCACGGCATTTCGCCGATAGTGGCGCAGACGGTGCCCGATATGATTGCCGGGGTGATGATGGTGGCGGCAGGGTTGGGGACGACTTTGTGTACTCGGTCGATGCTGGACATGCGCTTGCCGAATGTGGTTTACCGACCGCTCGATGCGTCGGCCAATATCCAGGTCAGCCTGCAATGCGCGTATCGCAAGGATGATGAATCGCCGCTGTTGCGGGCTTTGCTTGAGAGCGTAGAGGTTTTCCGTTCGCTGAGTACGGCGGTGGGATCGGATTTTATCCACCAGGAATTCGGTCAGGCGGCGTTCTGACCTGGCTAGAGCAATAAATTGGACCTCACAACAGGGATTGCCGGGTAATATAGGCATTTATGCCAACAATCAGAGCCGACTAGGGTCTTGTGTCTTCAAAGCGGCCAGCAGGAAAAGAGCAATGGCAGTCTTCCGTTACAAAGCCATGCCCAGGGAGGGCGGGCGACAACAATCCGGCACGGTCAATGCCGAGAGTGCGCGCCAGGCGCGCGCGCTGCTGCGCGACCGCGGGCTTCTGGTCACGGCGCTGAAAAGCAGCGCCGAGGCTCAAGACAGTAAAGCTGACCGGCGATTGCGCCTGTCGGGTGCACAGTTGACCGTGCTGACGCGCCAGTTCGCCGCGCTGCTCGAGGCCGGATTGACCATCGATGAGGCGCTGGCCATCCTGGCCGAGCAGACCCAGCAGGAGCGAGAGCGCCGCCTGTTGACCTCGGTGCGTGTGCAGATCAGCGAAGGCGTTCCGTTTTCCGCTGCGATGGGCCAGTTCCCGCGCGTGTTCCCTTCCTTCTACCGCATCCTGGTTCGCGCCGGCGAAGAGTCCGGCAAGATCGGGACGGTCATGCAGCGTCTTGCGAATTATCTCGAAGCCCGCGGTGAGTTGGCCGGCAAAGTCGGAATCGCATTTATTTATCCAGCGGTCGTGCTCGGGGTTTCCATTCTCGTGGTTGTCGGGATGCTGACCTGGGTCGTTCCGCAGATGGTGCAGGTTTTTGCTGCCGCCAAGCAGACACTGCCCTTGCTGACTCGTATCCTGCTGAGCCTGAGCAGCTTTCTCGGTCAATGGGGTGGGTGGCTGCTGCTGGCTGCGCTAATCGGCGGGGTGGCTTTCCTGCAAGCCTTGCGCCTGCCCGATTTCCGTTTCAAGGTCCATGCGTGGCGGCTGCGCCTGCCGCTGCTCGGGCGCTTCGATCATGCCGCGAATACCGCGCGTTTCGCCAGCACGTTGTCAATTCTGGTCGGCGCCGGCGTGCCGCTGCTGAATGCGATGGCCGCCTCGGTCGGCGTCGTGACCAATCTGCCGATGCAGAAGTCGCTCGAAGAGGTCGCGCGCCAGGTGCGCGAAGGCGTTCCGCTGTCGCGGGCGCTGAAAGCGATCGGCGGCTTTCCGCCGGTACTCGTGCATCTGGTTTCCAGCGGCGAGGCGACCGGTCGGCTCGAACAGATGCTCGATCGCGCGGCGAGCGAGCAGTCGCGGGAACTCAGCCGGCGCGTCGAAACCTTTACCGCTCTGCTGGGCCCAGCGGTCGTGCTGCTAATGGGCGCTGCGGTGCTGCTGATCGTGCTGGCGATCCTGCTGCCGGTTTTCGAGATGAATCAGCTGGTCAAATAATTATTCTTTTCAAGGGGGAGTGTCATGAAACATCAAGTACAACGGGGTTTCACCCTGATCGAAATTCTCGTTGTTGTGTCGATCCTGGCGATTCTTGGCGCGCTGGTCGTACCGAAGATTATGGACCGGCCGAACGACGCGCGCGTCGTTGCCGCCAAGCAGGATATTACTGCGATCACTGCTGCGCTGAAGCTCTACAAGCTCGACAATGGCCGCTATCCGTCGACCGAGCAGGGCTTGAAGGCGCTGGTGGAAAAGCCGTCCGGCAATCCGGTGCCGAATAACTGGAAGGCGGGCGGCTATCTGGAAAAGATGCCGAAGGATCCTTGGGGCAATGACTATCTGTTCCTGAATCCGGGCATCAAGCGCGATATCGATGTGATGAGCTACGGCGCGGACGGCCAGGCCGGCGGCGAAAGCTACGACGCCGACATCATCGCTGAATAAGTCTTCCGATGCGCGCGTTGCAGTTTCGCCAGCAGGGCTTCACGCTGCTCGAGATTCTCGTGGCGGTGGCGATCATTGCCATCGTTTCCGGGATGGCGGTCGTCCGCTTCGAGTCGTCCGACGGTCGCCGGGCCGCGCAGGCTGGTGAACACATGGCGATGCTGCTCGATGCGGCGCGCAACGAAGCGATCTTCAGCGGCCGCAGTGTCGCGATCTCGAGCGACGGGCTGGGTTACCAGTTCTGGGGCGCCGATGGCGCGAACGGTGAATGGATCGTGCTGCCGCGCGACGAGGTACTGGTCGCCAAGCGTTTGCCGGATGGCGTGGCCTGGAAGGCCCAGCGGGTGAACGATCGGCCGCAGAATATCGGGCAGCGCATTGTCTTTCCGCCCGATGGCGTGATTGACCCGTTCACGATCGAACTCGCTGCCGGCGATTCGGTGGTCAGACTGGAAGCCGACGTGATGGGACGGATCGAGGTGGTTGATGCATCGCGCTCGTAATGCCGGCTTCACGCTGATCGAAACGCTGATTGCGCTCGCGATCGTCGGCATCGCGCTGGCTGCGGCGATTCGCGCATCTGCAGCCAATGCCGACGCGGTGAACGAGCTGCGCACGCGTACGGCGGCCGGCTGGGTTGCAAACAATGTAATCCAGCAGTTGCTGGCTGAGCGGCGCTTTCCGGATTTCAGCTCGACCGAAGGCAAGGCCACGCAAGGGCAGGTTGAATTCATTTGGCGGCAGGAAGTCAGTGCATCGCCGAATTACAGTTTCCGCCGGGTCGAGGTCAAGGTATTCCTGCCTGATGCGCCCGATCATGCAGTGGCAAAGTTGGTCAGTTATGTCGCGCGCCAGCAGTAGACGTTCCGGGCGCGGTTTCACGCTGCTGGAAGTGCTGATCGCGATTGCGGTTTTCGCTGTCGTCGCGGCGCTGGCCTATCGCGGGCTGGATCAGGTCGCGACCAATAAGGCGCATCTCGACCAGGAAATGCGGTTCTGGCGCGAGTTGGGCCTCGTCATGGACCGGATGGAAGCGGATTTCGTCCAGGTCGTACCGCAAAGCAAGATCGACGCCGAAGGCAAGCTGCGCCCGCCGTTCTTCTTCGGCCGGGTTGGCGAGGAGAATCGACTTGAACTAACGCGTTTCGACGGCACGCGCCAGCCGGTGCGTGTTGGCTATCGGTTGCGCGAGCAGAAGCTGGAACTGTTGCTGTGGTTCGGCGCGAAGGTCAAGGTTTACAAGCTGCTGGACAAGGTTGAACGTTGCGATTTCGCGTTTCTCGATCAGGATGGCAACTGGCGCAAGGATTGGCCGGAGGATTACAAGGTGCTGCGCCCGCGCGGCATCCGGGTATCGATGGCGGTCAGTGGTCGCGGCGACTTCGAGCGGGTGTTTGCACTGCCATGATGCCGATCGGGAAAAATCAACGGGGCGTCGCCCTGATCACGGCGCTGCTGATCGCGGCGATGGTTGCGGCGATGGCGATGACGCTCGCTTCGCGTACGAACCTGTGGCTGAACCAGACCCAGAACCGGCAGGATTACTCGAGCGGGCAGGTGATCGCCCGGGGCGCGATCGAGTTGGCGCGGCTGACGCTGCGCGATGATGCGCGCAACAACCAGGCCGACCATTTGCAGGAATCGTGGACGATGCCGATTCCGGCGGTCAATGCCGAGGAAGGCAAGGTCGGTGGCCGGGTCATCGAGATGCAGGGATTTTTCAATCTCGCGAATCTGGTGACCTTGGCCGGGGAAATGGACAAGACGGCGCTGGATGGCTTCCGCCGCCTGCTGGCGAATATCGGCCTCGATCCTTCGCTGGCTGACCGGCTGGAAAACGATCTGAAGCCGAAGGTCGCAATGCTGGCGCGCGCCAAGGCCGCGAAGCTGTTCCCATATATCGATCTGGCCGAACTCGGCGAAATTTCCGGCTTCGACACGGCGACGATCTCGCGCTTGCAGCAGTATGTGGTGATCCTGCCGGAAACGACGGCAGTCAACGTGAACTTCGCCGGCCCCGAGGTACTGGCGGCGGTAACGCCGGAATTATCGGTGGGCGATGCCGGATCAATCGTCAGCCGGCGTTCGGGCAGCCATTTCAAATCGGTCGACGAATTTGTCGAGGCAGTGCCGGAGTCGTTGCGAGGCAAACTGGCCCGCAGCGCCTATACGGTGCAGAGCACTTATTTTCTGGTCGAAGCCGATGCATGGTTCGGCAGGGTGCATTTGCGCTACCATGCACTGCTGGCTCGTTCCAGTGCGGCTAACCCTAGCATCGTCTGGATGCGGCGTGCCTATGGCACCGGGACGTTCTAGAATGATGGTTTGTTAAAAATATTATATAAATCAATAGGTTGCAAAATGCGACAGCCGGAAGTTCCGGCGGTTGCCGGACGGATCGAATGAACAAGCGATTTATGAAGGTGCCCCCGATGTTTTACGCCCAGCTCGCGCGCCTGCCGCGCGGGCTGGAGATACTGTTGCTGTTGCTGTTGCTGTGGCAACTGGCTGGCTTGGGCTGGTTCGTGCTGTCGCCGCTGGCGCGGCATGGCAACCTGACGATGCCGACACCGGTGCCGCAGGCGCGTTCGTATATGCCGAAGGCGCTGCAGGGCTGGTTCGAGGATGTCCAGGCGCCGGCCGCAGCGGCGGGGATCAGCGACCTGACGCTGATGGCCGTGGTTTCCGGCGAACGCGGCATTGCGTTGCTGAATGCAGGCGCGGCCAGTTCGGTCGCGGTGCGGGTCGGCGACGAGATCCGCCCGGGCAGCCGGCTGGTCAGCGTGAGCGCGAACGATGTCGTGATTGAGCAGAATGGCAAGCGTCAGTCGCTCGAGCTGGCGCGCAAAGCCTCGGGCAGCGCCTCGGAGCTGGTGTCCATCGTGTCGGAGGTGAAGGCGAAGCCCGCCGCCGTGGCCGAGTCCACCCATGACCTGACCCGCGGCCAGTTGACCGGCTTCCTCGCTGGCGGCAATCTGGCCGACTGGAGCAAAGGCCTGTCGACGTATCGCGATGGCGGCATTCTGGTCGAGGATTTCACCAAGCAGCCGCTGTTGCAGGCGCTGCGCCTGCGGAACGGCGACGTGATGAAGCGCGTCAATGGCCGGGAAATCAAGCAGCCGGCCGATATTTCCCTTGTTTACAACCAGATCAGCCAGCAGACGTCGGTCGACATGTCGGTCCTGCGCGATGGCTCCCTGCAAACCCTGCACTTCAAGATAAAACCATGAACTTCTCCCTGCGCCCCTGTGTACTTGCCCTTGCCCTGATGGCGTCGTCACTTTCTTCGGTCCAGGCGGCTGAAGAGAAGGTCACGCTGAATTTCGTGAATTCGGATATCGAGTCGGCTGTGAAGGCGGCCGGGCTGATCACCGGCAAGAATTTCATGATCGACCCGCGCGTGAAGGGCACGATCAACATCGTGTCGAACCAGCCGGTTTCGCGCGATCTGGTCTATCCGATCCTGCTTTCGGCGCTGCGGCAGCAGGGCTTCGCTGCGATCGAAAGCAACGGCGTCATCAAGATCATGCCCGAGGCCGATGCGAAGGGGCATGGCGGGATCGTGCTCGGCAAGAAGGATCAGGTCCGCGGCGACAAGATCATGACCCAGATCTATCCGCTGAAATTCCAGTCGGCGAACCAGCTGGTCGGCGTGCTGAAGCCGCTGGTTTCGCCGAACAATGTGATCAACGCGTATGCCGCAGGCAATACGCTGGTCGTGACCGACTACGCGGAAAACCTCGCGCGTATCAACCGCGTGATCGACAGCATCGACCAGCCTTCCACGGGCGATCTGGTCACGTTGCAGGTCAAGCATGCGGCCGCGCTCGACATCGCGCAGCTGATCGGCCGCATGATGCCGGAAGTGTACGTTCAGGGCGTGCAGTCGCCGATGCAGACGCCGGAAGGCGTGAAGCGTACGGTCGTGATTGCCGACGTGCGCAGCAACCAGTTGCTGGTGCGCAGCGAAGCCGCCGCTCACCTCCAGCAGATCCGCCAGCTCGTCGAAAGCCTCGATGCGCCTGGCGCGCCGGGCGCTGCCGCCAACGGCATCCATGTTGTCTACCTGCGCAATGCCGATGCCGCGCGGCTCGCCAATACGCTGAAGGGCATCCTGACCGGCCAGTCGGATTCGTCGACTTCGTCCTCGTCGAATACATCCTCGGGCTCGTCGACGCTGTCCTCGTCGCTGTCGTCTTCATCGTCCTCGTCTTCTTCGGCGAACACTTCGGGCAATTCGAGCTCGTCGGGCGGCCTTGGCAGCAATTCGAGCACGACAACGACTTCCTCCGCGCCGCAGAACACCGCAACCAGCGTGAACATCGGCGGCGTGACGGTGATGATCCAAGCTGACAGCACGACCAACTCGCTGATCATCAACGCGCCGGATCACGTCTACAACAATCTGCGTGCCGTGATCGACCGGCTTGATGTACGCCGCGCCCAAGTCTATATCGAGGCGATGATCGCCGAAGTTAACGCGTCCAAGGCTGCCGAGCTTGGCGTGCAGTGGGCAGCGGCCGGCGGCGGAAGCGATTTCGGCGGCGGCGTGATCTCGTCGATCAGCCCGACCAGTACCAATCTGGCCACCCTGTACTCCGGTTACCAGTCTGGCTCGCTGTCGGTGCCGACCGGTATCCATATCGGCCTGTTCAACGGCGATCCGACCAACGGAACTGCGACGCTCGGCATGCTGGCCAGTGCGATCGAATCCAACGGCGACGGCAATATCCTGTCGACACCGAATCTGCTGATGCTCGACAACGAAGAAGCCAAAATTATGGTCGGCCAGAACATCCCGATTGTGACCGGCTCGTATACGACTTCCGGCAGCGGTTCGACCAATCCGTTTACGACGGTCGAGCGCAAGGACGTCGGCATCCTGCTGAAGGTCAAGCCGCAGGTTTCCGACGGCGGTTCGATCACGCTGACGGTTCAGCAGGAAGTCTCGAGCGTCGACAATTCTGTGAATACCAGTGGCGCGGGCCTTGCGACCAAGGTGCGCACGATCGATACCAAGGTTCTCGTCGACAACAACCAGACGATCGTGCTCGGTGGCTTGATCGAAGAAAAGGTGTCAGGGACCCAGAGCAAGGTGCCGCTGCTGGGCGATATTCCGGTGCTCGGCAGCTTGTTTCGCTATGACTCGCGCTCGCGCGAGAAGGTCAACCTGATGGTGTTCCTGCGCCCGCGCATCCTGCGCGACAGCGAGGCGACCGCAGCGCTTAGCAACGAGCGCTACCAGTATCTGCGTGCCGAGCAGGGCGCGTTCGCTATTCCGAAGCATGTGTTGCTGCCGGATTTGCCGAAGGTCATGTTGCCCGAGGCTGCTGCACAGCCCGCAGCGAAGCCTGATGTCGCGCCGCTGGTTGATTTGCGTCAGGTGAAGGACAAGGCCGCCGAGGTGCGTCCGTGAGTGAGCGCATCATTTCCTATGCCTATGCGCGCGACAACGGCCTGTTCGACGGCGAGCCGCAGGACGGGGTGTTGCCGGTGTTTTTCCGCGCCGGCGGCAATCTCGCGGCGCTGGCCGAATTGCGTCGCGTCGCCGCGCTGCCGCTGAAAGTCGAGGTGGTGCCGGCCGAATCGTTCCAGTTGCGCCTGTCCGAAGCCTTCAATAACCCGGGCATGCGCGCGGCGAGCATGGTCGGCGACATCGAGGAGTCGGCCGATCTGACGCGCCTGCTGGAAGAAATGCCCGATGTCGAGGATCTGCTCGACGCCGAGGAGGACGCGCCGGTCATCCGTCTGATCAATACGCTGCTGGCCGAGGCGCTGCGCGAGAGCGCGTCCGATATCCACTTTGAGATGTTCGAAAGCCGCGCGACTGTGCGTTTCCGTATCGACGGCCAGCTGCGCGACATCGTTGAACCGAAGCGCGGCCTGCACGCGGCGCTCGTCTCCCGCCTGAAGGTGATGGCCGGCCTCGATATCGCGGAAAAGCGCCTGCCGCAGGATGGCCGTATCACGCTGCGCATTGCCGGTCGCCCGGTCGATGTGCGGGTTTCGACGCTGCCGACCGGCCATGGCGAGCGCGTCGTGCTGCGTCTGCTCGACAAGTCGGCGGGCCGGCTCGATCTCGCGAAGCTCGGTATGCCGGCGAAAACGCTGCACCAGCTGCAACATCTGTTGGCGCAGCCGCACGGCATCCTGCTCGTAACCGGCCCGACCGGTTCCGGTAAGACGACGACGCTGTATGCCGCGCTGTCGCAAATGGATGCGACGAGCAGCAACATCATGACCGTCGAGGATCCGATCGAATACGATCTCGACGGCGTCGGTCAGACACACGTGAACGCGCGCATTGACATGACTTTCGCCCGCGCGCTGCGCGCGATCCTGCGCCAGGATCCGGACGTGATCATGATCGGCGAAATCCGCGATCTGGAAACCGCGCAGATCGCGGTGCAGGCCTCCCTGACCGGCCACCTGGTGCTGGCGACGCTGCATACGAACGATGCGCCGAGCGCGGTCACCCGGATGGTCGACATGGGAATCGAGCCGTTTCTGCTCGCCTCGTCGACGATCGGTGTGCTGGCGCAGCGGCTGGCGCGTAAGCTGTGCCCGCACTGCCGCCAGGCCTACCAGGCCGACTCCGGCGAGCAGGAGTTGCTCGGTGTCGATCACCCGGTTACGCTGTATCGTGCGGTCGGTTGCCCGGAATGCAGCGACACTGGCTATCGCGGCCGGACCGGTATCTATGAACTGCTGATGGTGGATGAGCCGCTGCGTGCGTTGATCCACAAGGGCGGGGACGAGCAGGACATGCGGGTCTATGCTACGCAGCACGGCATGACCAGCTTGCGCGCCGACGGCTTCATCCGTGTGCTCGACGGTCTGACGACCATTGAGGAGATTCTGCGGGTGACGCGCGACAACTGATCAGCGGCGCAACAAAATAAAATGGCGCACCACGGTGCGCCATTTTTATAAGTAATTGATTTTATTGATATTTTGTTAGTGCAATGCCAGCGTGTATTCGCCATTCGCGCCCTGCTGCAGCAGCGACAGCACCGGACGCAGGCTGGCCGCGAGCTTTTCGTCAGGCTTGAAGCCGAGCTGGCCGGTCAGCTTGCCGCGCATTGGCGCCATCGTCCCCGAGCCGGAAACCGCGAGCGCGCCGTCGAGCGGCTTCGCGCTCCAGGTCGCAGTTTTGTCAGCCTGGGTGGCGACGCTGATTTCAGCCGAACCGAGTGAACCGATCGCCGGCGTCAGCGCCGAGAACAGGTTTTCCAGTCGCACAGACAGATCGGACGGCCGTTGCGGCGAGAAGTTCGCGGTGTTCAGCTTCAGCAGGCCACCGAGGCGCAGCGACTTGAGTTTGGCGTCTTGGCCGAGGAACGGCTCGAGCGGCAACGCAACGGCGACGTCGCGCAGCTCGATGCGGGTCGGCGCGAGCGAGAGGGTCAGCTTCGAGGTGTCGGCGGCGAACTTGCCGCTGATGTCCCATGCGAGCCGGGCCTTGAGCAGGTTGTCAAAACGCACTTTCCAGATAACGTCCTGCTGGACGACCTGGCCGCCGAGACCGAAAGCGCTCGCGCGTCCCTGCCAGATCGTGCCTTCGGTGCCGTCGAGCCGGATATTGCCCGGCAGAAAACCTGCTGCGAGCGACACAGGGAAGCGGATCAGCGCGAACAGCAGGAAAACGGCAATGATGCCGGCCCAGGTCAGCTTGTTGAGCTTTTTCATTGCGCGCGCTCCATCTCGAGAACCATCTGCACCAGACCGTTGCCTGAGCCTTTTTTCAGGCTCAGCATCGCGACCTTGGCCGCAGCATCGCGACGCAGGTCATCGGCGAGTGCCAGCGCCTCGGCGACCGGCATTTCCGGCAGGCGTAACTCGACCCGTTCGGCCGAGATCGAGCGCACGTCGACGTTGATTTTCTTGTTTGCCAGCAGCTGGAACAGCACGCTGCGCAGGTCGCCCTTGACGGCGGCCTGGCCGCTGCGTGGGCCTTGCATCGGCTGCGAGCGCATCGCGAAAAGTTGCGATTCGAGTTGCGGGATGCTCTTCTTCAACTGGCCGATGCGGCTGGTCAGCGGCGAAATCACCAGCAAATAGATCGCGGCGATGCCGATCACGCCGGCCCAGAGTTGCAGCAGCTTCTGCTCTTTCGGCGAGCGCGTACTCCAGAATTGTTCAAATTTTTGCTTGTTCATTTGATTTTGACCCGTACGTCAAGGCGGGAGAAGCCCGATTCAGCGGGCGCGAAATTGAATTCCTGACCGGACTGTTCGAGTTGTGGCCGAATCCGGGCGACATCCGATTCACTTAGCACGACGCGAATCGCGCCGTCGCGGAATTCGGCGCTGCGCGGCTGGATGCCTGCGAGTGTTTGCGCAAAGCCGGCAAGCTGGTCGAGCGCGTCGCGCTGCCCGCCATCGCCGGAGAGTTCGCGTCGTTTGCTTTCCCATTGCATGACCGGATCGACGATCGGCGTACCCGGGAAGGCTGCGGCGAAGGTCTGGCGGATTTCTTCCTTCAGGCTTTTTTCACGCAGCTCGAGTTGTTGCCAACGGCCGATACCCATGGCGAGCAGCACCAGCGCGAGCGCGCCGGCCAGCCAGGCGCTGCGGCGGTAGTGCGCCGGGTTAAAGCGGAACTGGCTCGCCGGCGCGAACGCGCCGGTCAGCAGACTGGTGGCTTCCGGCTGCAGCGGGCGGGTGAGCAGGTTTTCGATTGGCTCGACATCGGGGCCGAGCAGTGCCCGGGCGAGCTCGGCATCGTCGAGGCTGCCGACCTGGCCTGCCGCGGTGCGGAAAACAAAATCGTCGCCGGACTCGGCCAGCGCCGTGCGCTCGCCGCCCGGCAGCAGGTCGTAAATGGCGAATGCGCGGTCCGGCTGGCGTTGCGTCTGGCTCCAGCACTCGAGGGTCGCGGCCAGCCAGCGCTTGCTGCAAACCCAGACCTGCCGACCCTCGGGCTGCGGGTGTCCGACCACGATATGCGCGTCTTCCCTGGCGCCGAGCAACGTATCTTCGAGTGCCTGTTCGATCATTGAGTTGAGCTGGCGACCGGCGTTGGCAGGGATGGGAACCAGATGGCCGGCCACGGTGCTGGCGGGCAGGATCCATTCGAGCGTTCGGCAGGCAGGCAGCGCATCGATGGCGCAATTGCCATGGCCGGCCGGAATTCGGGCGGAATCGAATGCCTGCCATTCCACACCGGCGGAAGGATCTTGCGGCAGGGCGACGCGCAGCAGATCAACGGGAAGTGAATTGTTCATGGTTTATATCTGGTTGGCGGTTCAGGGGCCGGTTTAAGTCGGCAGCGTCCGATTATTCAACAATACCTCGCATGAAGGGAAGCGCTTTGTCACGGGTTCTGCCGGATGAGCCCCGCAGCTCCACTCAAATACAACTGGAAGGTGGCAGGAGCGTGCGCAATAATGGCAAATGTTTGAGAAAACGGCTCCCGGATCTCAGTCAACGCCGGGGCGAAAAAACAATCAGGAGGATCATCGGGATGACCGGGAAGCAATCACTATTTCAGGCCGGTAAATACGCTCTGCTGGCGGGTTTGTTGTTGGCGCTGGTTTTGCCGGGTTGTGGTGGCGGAGGCGGGAGTTCAGCTCCAGCAACGTCATCAACTCCAACAACTCCAACAACTCCAACAACTCCAACAACTCCAACAACTCCATCAGCCCCGTCAGGCAGTTTGTCCCTGGCGGCTGACTGCTCCGGAAGCAATTGCAGCGCGACCGGCAGCAGCTATTCCGGCAGCGGCATCGGTGTCTGGAGCGTGACCAATTCCACTTCCGTTGCCGCGGAAGTACCGGTTTCGATTACCGGCGCGAGCGGCAAAACCGCGACGCTGGTCTGGACCAACCCGAATGGCGGCGCATCGCTTAGCGCTCCGGCGTCAGTTGGCGCCAGGATGATGGTACCGGCCGATGGTGATCGTACTGTGCTGGACCAACAGCTCGCGGCGCTTGCAGCCCAACGCGAAAAAGCCCAGGCGCTGCTGTCCGGGCTTGCGAACTCCAGGCAGTCCGATGTGCGGCTTTCGATGAAGGTCGCGTCCAGGCTGTATGCCCTGAATGATAGCGTCACTTGGAATCAGAGTTTAAATAATGACCCGGTTACGCCGATTACAACGACGCTGCGCGGCCAGGCGAGTCTGAGCAATGGCCAGAAGGTCAATATCTGGGTGGAAAACAGCGAGTGGAACAAGGGCGGAACTTACCAGATCACGCAGTCGCTGGTTGATTTGCTGAGCGAGAAATTCGCTTCGGCATCCGGAAGCGGTATTTTCGGCATGCTGACTTCGCTGGCCGGCAGCCAGCCGTGGGGCGCGCACCAGTATTCGAACCTGATCGGCGCGAATCAGGATATCCAGATTGTGGTATCAAATTTTGACCACAACAACAAGGCGGGTGGCGTTATTGGCTATTTTGATGCGACCAATAATTATCTGAAGACAGCCTACTCCTCAAGCAACGAGGCGTTGATGTTCTTCCTTGATTCGGAGTCGCTGGCTTGGCCGGACTACCGCCCTGTATCGGTCAGCACGCTTGCGCACGAATTCACCCACATGATCAGTTTCTACCAGTACACGATCTTGAAGTCGGCGCCAACGATGTTCGATACCTGGTACGACGAATTGCTGGCGATGATGGCCGAGGATATCGTTGACGGCAATCTGGGCAATTTCAACAACCTGCGCGATGCTTCGTTTGCTCCGTGGGTCAATAGCAGCGCCTACAACTGCAGCCTGACCAGCTATGTTGGCGATACAAATGATAGCTGTTTCAGCTATGACATCTATGCGGCTTATGGCGGTTACCTGTTGCGCCACTATGGCCTGGGCCTGTTCAAGACGCTGGCCCAGACCAGCGAGAGCAACAGCCTGACCGCGCTCGGCAAGGCGCTGGCGGCTTATGGCGGCGATACCGCGACGACGCTGCGGCGTTGGGGCAGCACCGTGGCGCTGATGAACAGCAGCCAGTTGCCGGCGTGGAACGGTTACCCGCTCCGAACCGAAACCGTCAATAACATCAGCTATACCTTGCCGGCGATTAACGGCCCGGATTTTGCCCAAAAACGCTCGGTTCCGGCGACCCTGCCGAGTTCGGTCAAACCGTATGCGCATGCGGTCCAGACCATGCCGATCACCAGCTCGACCTTCAGCCGCAAGGTCACGGTGCCTGCCGGCATGGCGCTGTCGGTGATTATCAACTAGGCTGGATAAGCAGCCGAACAACCCGGGCCGGCTTTGCCGCTCCGGGTTTTTTATCGTCAGACGAGGCGATGGAGGAGGGAATATGAAGGCAACGGGTTTGGGCTGGAAAGCGCTGCTGGGCATGTTGTTTGTCTCGGTCGCGACCGCATGCGCGCAGTCGTCCGGGCCGGAGGCGGTCGGGCGCTATTCGGGCGTGCTGCATTTGAAAGGCAGCGCGCCGCTGTTTCATTCGGTGCTGATCGAGTCCGGAGGCAAAGAGTGGGAGCTGATCGGGCTGGAGCGGAAAACGGCGATCCAGTTGCAGAACCAGCGGATCGAGGTGGAGGCTACGCCGGCAGCTGGACAGCCGGCGCCGGGCTGGCAACGCCTGCAGGTGCGAAATTGGCGTGTGCTGGAATAGTGTTTGTAAAAGTCATTTAAAATCAACTATTTACAACTTTTCCGGGCCGGTCAGGCTGCTGCGCCAATGGCGGATGGCAATGAGCAGTTCGCGCAGCAGCGGGGACGGGTCGGTTTTCAGATACAGGCAGTGCAATTCCATCATGGCTTCGCTGGCCTCCTGTAGTGGGCGGAAAACCAGTCCCGGCAAGCGGAACGAGGCTGCCGATTGCGGCACTAGCGCGACCCCGTCGCTGCTGCTGGCGATTGCTGCGATTCCGGTCATCACGTCGGTGGCTTCATAGGCGATTCGCGGCTCGAATCCGTGTGCCTGGCACAGGTTCAGCGCGGCATTTGCCGTGCGCGAATTGAGTCCGGAAGGCATGACCATCGCTTCGGATTTCAGTTCGCAGATCGAAATGCTGTCTTTCCTGGCAAGCGGGTGGTTGCGCTTGAGCGCGACCAGCAGGGATTCACGGGCAACGAGTTCGGCTTCAAGATCCTCTTCATCGGGCAAGTAGCGGTCGAAAGCGATTAGCACGCGCCGCTGGCGCAGTGCCTCGATCTGCTGGGTGCGATGCGCATTGTGCAACCTGACCTGGACGTTCGGGTGGGTGCGCGAGAAAAATGCGAGGATGTTTGGCACGATATTCAGCGCCGAAGAGCCATAGACGCCAACATCGAGGATGCCGGTCCGGCCTTGGCCGGCAAGGCTCGCCCGTTCGGCAGCCTGCTTGACCAATTCGACGATGCTGGCAGCGTCGCGCCGCAATATTTCGCCGGCTTGCGTTAGCAAGACCCCTTTCGGTGTGCGAGTGAACAGCAAAGCGCCGATTTCCTCTTCGAGCAACTGGATTTGCCGGGTCAGCGGAGGTTGCGACAGATGCAAGCGCGCCGCAGCTCGACCGAAGTGCAGTTCCTCGGCCACAGCAAGAAAATATTTGAGCTGCCGAATGTCCATACGCACCTTGATACTTTTTCGGTAATGAGTCTAACAAATTATGGATTGGACGGTATTGAATTGTTGCGCGAATCTATGCTTTGTTACAGCCCGGTTGCAGCCAGGGTGTCCTGCGGTTCGGGTTTGAAATTGCAGAAATATATAAGTGTAAAAAGGAGAATGAGCATGCTTAAACCCGTAGACAGTCTGTCTCGCGAGCGCAAGTCGCTGAACGGCCTGTGGCAATTTGTCGTCGATACCGAGACCGAAGGTCGTCAGCAGCAGTGGTGGCAAAAACCGCTGCCTGCCGCCCGCGAAATCGCAGTGCCGTCGAGCTACAACGATATTTTCGCCGATGCCGCGATTCGTGACCACGTCGGCGATGTCTGGTATCAGACCGACGTGTTTGTTCCGGCCGGCTGGGACGGCCAGCGCATCGTGCTGCGTCTGGATGCGGCAACGCACCGCGGTACGGTCTGGGTCAACGACGTCGAAGTCATGGACCATCAGGGTGGCTATACACCGTTTGAAGCCGACATCAGCGCGCACGTCGAGGCAGGAAAGACGTTCCGCCTGACCGCGTGCGTGAACAACGTGCTGAGTTGGGACACGATTCCGCCAGGCCAAGTACTGAATTTGCCGGATGGTCGGGTCAAGCAGCAATATTTCCACGATTTCTTCAACTACGCCGGTCTGCACCGTTCGGTCTGGCTCTACGCGACCCCGAAGGCGTATATCAGCGATGTGACCGTCGTGACCGAGTACGACGGCAAGGATGGCGCGGTCGACTATCGTGTCGACACGACCGCTGAAGGTGCGGTTAGCGTTACGCTGTGCGATGCCGCGGGCAAGGTGGTGGCGACCGGCGCAGGCGCCAGCGGCAGCCTGAAGGTCGTCGGCGCGACGCCTTGGCAGCCGGGCAAGGCTTATCTGTATCAGCTGACCGTCGCCTATTCAGGCCAGAATGGCGTCGCCGACGAATATTCACTTGCGGTCGGCATCCGCTCGGTCAAGGTCGATGGCAAGCGCTTCCTGATCAATGGCGAGCCGTTCTACTTCAAGGGCTTCGGCAAGCACGAAGACAGCGATATTCGCGGTAAGGCCCACGATGATGCGCTGATGGTGCATGATTTTTCGCTGATGAAATGGATCGGCGCCAATTCGTTCCGCACATCGCATTACCCGTACGCCGAGGAAGTGCTCGATTACGCCGACCGCAACGGAATTGTCGTGATCAACGAAACTGCCGCTGTCGGCTTGAACATGGTCATTGGCAAGACACTAAACCCGGCGGTTGTCGAACCGGCCAAGCTATATTCAGAAGAAGGCATTTCCAGCCGCACCCAGCGCTCGCACGCCAATGCGATCCGCGAACTGATCGCGCGCGACAAGAACCATCCGTGCGTCGTGACCTGGAGCATCACCAATGAGCCAGAAAGCGGCGCGGAAGGCGCTGATGAATACTTCGAGCCGCTGGTTGAACTGACCCGTGAGCTTGATCCGAGCCGTCCAGTCACCTATGCGAGCGTGATGTTCGTCAATGCCGAAAAAGACAAAATCGCAGCGATGTTCGATCTGATCTGTCTGAACCGCTATTTCGGCTGGTACAGCCAGGCCGGCGACCTGATTGCCGCCGAACAGGCGCTCGAAAAAGATCTGCGCGAATGGGAGCAAAAGTATCAGGTTCCGCTGATCATTACCGAATATGGCGCCGACACGATGCAGGGGCTGCGCTCGGTTGCGCCGACGATGTGGACCGAGGAATTCCAGAATGAATTTCTGCAGATGTACCACCGTGTGTTCGATCGCGTCGAAGCCGTGGTCGGCGAGCAGGTATGGAACTTTGCCGATTTTGCGACCTCGCAAGGCATCGTTCGCGTTGGTGGCAACAAGAAGGGGGTATTTACGCGCGATCGCCGGCCGAAGTCCTCGGCCTATGTATTGCGCGAGCGCTGGACCCAAATGGCCCCGACCCACAAGCAGGATGTCATCGGAGAGCAGCAATGAGCAATGTCCGTCCCCTGACCTGGCGAAACGTCATTGGCTACGGCCTTGGCGATGTCGCCAACAACTTCGCGTTCGCCATGGGCGCGCTGTTCCTGCTGAACTATTACACCGATGTGGCCGGCATTCCGGCTGCGGCCGCCGGCACGATGCTGATTGTCGTGCGTGTCTATGACGCGCTGATGGATATGGTCGCCGGTCGCGTGATCGACCGCACCTCGACCCGCTGGGGCCGGTTCCGTCCATTCCTGCTCTGGGGCGCCATTCCGTTGATGGTGTTGAGCGTCGCCGTGTTCTCGGTTCCGACCGGTTGGAGCGCCGATAACAAGCTGATTTATGCATATGTGACCTATGCGCTGCTTGGCACCGCCTATTCGTTTGTGAACATTCCGTACGGCTCGCTGGCAACCGTGATGACGCAGCAGCCGCGCGAGCGCGCTCGCCTTGGTTCGTCGCGCACACTGATGACGACGGCGACATTTGCTTTCCTCGCGCTCGTGCTCGGCCCCATCGTTCGCAGCGTCAAGGGTGAAGCGCTGCAGGCTATACTGACCCAGTTCACGCTGATTTTGGCCGTCGCCGGCCTCGTGCTGTATTTCCTGTGTTTCAAGAGCACACGTGAAATTGTTGAACGCGATGTCGCGCAGCCGAAGCTGAAGGACAGTATCGGTACGCTGCTGACGAACCGTCCGCTGCTGATGCTGTGCGCCTGTGCGCTGTGTGTGCTGATCGGCTACTTCTCGCTGAGCGCGACGTCGATGTTCTTCGCCCGTTACGTGCTCGGTGATCCGAAACAGTTCGTTGTGCTGGTGTTTATCACCAGCTTGTTCGGTACGCTGGTTGCCGCCCCGCTGGCGCCGCTGCTGGTTGGCAAGCTCGGCAAGAAGGGTGCTTTCCTGGCGGGCCTCGCGCTGGCCGCGGTCGGCTTCTTTGCGCTGTTCCTCGCTCCGATCACGAACAAGGCCTGGATGTTCTGCTCGCTCGGAGCGGCTTCGGTCGGCGTGATGATGGCGATGACCGTGATGTGGGCGCTCGAGGCCGACACGGTCGAGTACGGAGAATGGCGTACCGGCATGCGCATCGAAGGACTGACCTATTCGTTCTTCTCGTTTACTCGCAAGTGCGGTCAGGCGCTCGGCGGCTCGGTGCCGGCTTTCCTGCTCGCCGCGAGCGGCTATGTACCGAATGCGCCGGTGCAGAGTGAAAACGCGATAGCCGGCATCCAGCATGCTATGGCGCTGATTCCGGCTATCGCGTTCGCAATTGCATTCCTGATGATGCTGTTCTATCCATTGACCGACAAGCGTTTCGCGCAACTAGTCCAAGAGATTAAGGACCGTCGCGCAGCGCGCGCCAACGGTGCGGCCTAAGCGCGCCCGTCGTTGAAAATAACGCCCCCGCAGGCGCAGGCTTGCGGGGGCGTTGTGTGTGTGGATCGGAGAGGAGGAGCCTGTCCGGTCAACTGCTTTTATCTGACAAAAATAAATATGAAAAAAATCATCATTCTGGCGGTTTCCGCCGCATTGGTCACGCCTGCTGCGATTGCAGCTGTCGATATTTATGGTTTCCTGAGCAACGGCGTCGAAGTGTCCCGCGTCGATGATGGTCGGGGCAATGATCTGAACCGCGTGCGCCTGGTCGACGTTAACTCCCGTATCGGTTTCCAGGGGAGTGACAAACTCGATAACGGCCTGGCTGTGCTGTGGCGCTCCGAGCACCGTATCCGCGGCGGCAGCGCGTATGCGAATGGCGCGCTTGGCCTGGATCAGCAGGGCTTTGGTGCGCGCGACACCTATGTCGGTCTTGAGGGCGATTTTGGCCGTATCCGGGCCGGCACGCGCTTTTCCGATCTTGTCGACTCGTCAACCGACGACTTTGTGGGCGGACTGGGCGACCTCGGCGGCCTTGCCAATGGCATCAATAAGATCACCCGCCGCATATTTGATTCTCGGCCGACCAATATCATTGACTACCTGTCGCCGTCGTTCGATGGTTTTCGTTTCAAGACGCAGTACGATTTCGGCTCGCATCAGGAAGCAGCGAATGCTTATGGCTACGGGGTTTCGGCTTGGTACAAGGCCCAGCGGTACGAGGCTGGCGTCGCGTTCAAGCGCAACGAGAATGTGACTGGCGGCGCGGTTAATACCAGCGTTGTCAGCGCGGCCAATGTGATCGATGGTGCGAGTTCCCAGACCTTGGTCGTTGGCGGCGCATATCGTCCCGTTGAAGGTTTGACGCTCGGCGGTGCATGGCAGCGCAACTGGATCCGGGGCTACATGGCGGGTACGACAAGCGGCCCAGCCAACGGTCCGCTGCAGTATCAGGATGGCTGGTCGCTGGCCGCCAAATACAGGACGGGCCGGCTGACCTATGAGGTCGCAGGCGGGCAGGTGCTCGACAGCCAGGGAGCCTCGCCCGCGAGCAAGTCGGGAGCCTGGTCCGTCAACGGTGGTGTCGCTTACGCGCTGTCGAAAAAAACCCAGGTTGCCGCGACGGCCGTTTATGTGCGCAACGATGTCAATTCGCCGCTCGGCGGGATCGTGGTTCCAGACAACGGCATGGGCAGCATGCCCGCTGGCGGCTCGCTAGGCGGGGGCTCACGAATCGCTGCAGGCATGCTGTCCGTTCTCACCGTATTCTGATCATAGTGGAACAGCCTGATCGGGATATTTGCTCCGGTCAGGCCCGCAGGTACGGAGCCATGTCGATTTTCCACTTGGCGGGATCTTCGTAGCCAATGATCCTGTCGCCACCGCCGTGACCCATGGGGCGCGCGAGATCAATGAGCAGAGGCGGGGTATACGTGTTGGAGCGGGTACTGAAAATAGCTTTGACGCATGGGGTGAGCAGGTTGTTTTCATCCTACTCGAGCACGACCGCTAGCCGACCCGATTCCAGCTTGACCAGCGAACCGACCGGGTAGATGCCAACCGTACGGATAAAATCCTGGACGAGTTTCGGGTCGAAATGGAACTTGCTCCATTCCCATAGTTTGCGCAAACCTTCGGCGGCAGGCATGCCGCGGTGATAGCAGCGGGTCGAGGTGATCGCATCGTAGACGTCGACGATGGCGGCCATTCTGGCGAATTCACTGAGTTCCTCGCCCGCCTGCCGGTGCGGATAGCCGCTGCCGTCGAAGCGTTCGTGGTGATGCAGTGCGATATCGATCGAAACGGAATGGATGCCCGGTATGCTGAGAAGGATTTTCTCGCCTTCTTCCGGGTGGCGCTTCATGATCGCAAATTCTTCGTCGGTGTATTTCCCGGGTTTATTCAGGATATCATTGGGAACCTTCATCTTGCCGGCGTCGTGCAGCAGGCCGCCGATACCGGCAAGGCGGATCAAGGTCGCGTCCATGCCATGGCTTTGGGCAAATGCGACCAGCAGCGTGCAGACGCTGACCGAGTGCTGAAAGGTATATTCGTCCTTGTTCTTGATTCCGCCAAGCCCGATCAGCGCGCTGTCGTTGCGCAGGATCGAGCTGCTAATGGCTTCGACGACTTCTTCCGCCTGTTCCAGGTGCACGGCCTGACCCAGCCGCACATCGTTCAGCATCGCGCGAACTACCTTGTTGGCTTCGCTATGGATTTTCTGGGCGCGCACCATTTCTTCGGAACGCGAAATACGCGCTAGATGCGGAGCGTCGGCCGTACGCGCCATTTCCACCTCGATCGCGGCCTTGACCTCGGCCGCAGTCGGCGCATCGCTGACATCGAGTCCGCGATCGGTATCGATATAAATCTCGTGCACGCCAAGTCCGCTAATCTGGGCGATCTCATCCTCACTGCTGATCTTGAACTGATTGCGTACGAACGGATGATCCATCCAGCCGACATTCAGGTCGTGCAGGTACATGCCGGGCAAAAGTCTCGAAATGGGGATTTTCTTGATCATCGGATGTTTGTTATTCGATTCGCAGAATTGCATTTTAATGTGCGAGGCCTGCTTCTGCACCAAAATGAAACGCGATGTTAGAATTACTCGATGTCCTCGTCCTCCATTGCCTGCCGCGCCGCGTGCGGCGCTTGCTGCATAGCGCCCTCGATTTCCAGCCCGATTCCGGGAATGCCGCATGGCAAGCCGGCCAATCAACCCTGCGTTCAGCTTGACGACGATTTTCGCTGCCGGATTTTCGGCCGGTCGGATCGGCCGGCTTGTTGCAGTGGCCTGCAGCCATCGCTGGAGATGTGTGGCGGCTGCCGCGATGAGGCGCTGGCCTGGCTGCTGCGGCTGGAACAGGATACTCGCCCGTGATTTTAAAAAAGCAATATAAATCAATGGCTTGATAATTATTGTGTGTGTAACCCGAGTGTGAGTTGTTTCACTGCTCAAGTCGGCTAGCTTGAGTTAGTATGAAATTGATTGAAGCAGCGCCGGCTGACCGGCAAAAGGAGTGAAACCATGTTGACCCGACACATTTTCTGCGCCGCAGCCATATCGGTTGCGCTGGTGGCAAGTGGATGCACGACGCCGGATTCGGCGAACGTCTATTCGAAAAGTGAAATGCGCCGCCCCGCCAAGGTGCGCAGCGGCGTGATCGAACAGATCCGGCCGGTCAAGATGGAAGATGCGATGGGAATTGGCACGATCAGCGGCGCTGCAATCGGTGCGATTGGCGCCAGCAGCAATATCGGCAAGGGAAGCGGCAGTGTCGTGTCCGGCATCGTCGGCGCGCTGCTTGGCGGGATTCTTGGCGACAAGATTGAGCGCGGGGTCACGCGCAAGGATGCGCTGGAGCTGACTGTGCGCATGCAGAACGGCGAGCGCCTCGTGATCGTCGAGGATGCCGACATCAATCTGCAGACTGGTCAGGCGGTCGACGTGATCGAAGACGGCAAGACCGCGCGCGTGATTCCGGCTGCGGCGCAGAACCCGGGCAGCTATCAGCGCCAGAGCTTCTGATTCGGAATCCAGATACAAAACGGCCGGGTTGCACACCCGGCCGTTTTTGCATGCGGAGCGCTGTTTAATAACCGAGGCGCTGGCAGATCGTCGATACGGTTCCGGCGGTGTTCAGCGTATAGAAATGCAGGCCCGGCGCGCCGTCAGTAAGCAGGCGATCGCATAAGTCGGTGATGACGTCGAGGCCAAATGCGCGGATCGATGCCGTATCGTCGCTGAACGATTGCAAACGCAGGCGCAGCCAGCGTGGAATCTCTGCGCCGCACATGTCGGAAAAGCGCGCGAGCTGGCTGAAGTTCTGGATCGGCATGATGCCGGGGAAAACCGGGATCGTTACTCCGCGCGCGGTGACGTCGTCGACGAAGCGGAAGTAGGCGTCGGCGTTGAAGAAGTACTGCGTGATCGCGGTATCCGCGCCGGCCTTGACCTTGTTGACGAAGTTGCAGATATCGGCTTCGGCCGACAGCGCCTGCGGGTGGAATTCCGGATTGGCTGCGACGCCGATCTGGAACCAGTTGCCATATTCGGCGCGCAGGAAGCTGACGAGTTCGTTCGCATAGCGGAATTCGCCGACATCGCCGGCGCCGGACGGAATGTCGCCGCGCAATGCGACGATGCGATGGATGCCGTTGGCCTTGTATTCGTCGACGATTTCGCGGATCCGATCGCGCGTTGCGCCGATGCATGAAAGATGCGGCGCGGCGCTGATGCCTTCGTCCCTGATTTCGAGCACGGTATTGAGCGTGCCTTCCTGGGTCGAGCCGCCTGCGCCGAAGGTGACCGAGCAGTATTCCGGGTTGAACTGCGCGCGCTGATGGCGCGTTGTGCGCAGTTTTTCCGCCGCCTCGTCGGTCTTGGGCGGGAAAAATTCGAAGCTGATGGGTTTCATGTTGGACATGGCGGTCAATCTTTATCGTTCGGTATTGGAGCGAACGCGTGAAGAGTGTGAACCCGTGAACGCCGAGGCGGCGTTCACATTCACCTGTTCACTCGTTCACCGGTTCACGGTTTCTCAGTAGCGATAATGCGCCGGCTTGTACGGGCCTTCCTTCGGTACGCCGATGTAGGTGGCTTGCACGTCGGTCAGTTCGGTCAAGTCGGCGCCGATCTTCTTCAGGTGCAAACGCGCGACCATTTCGTCGAGCTTCTTCGGCAATACGTACACGCCGACCGGGTAATCCGCGGTCTTGCTGAATAGTTCGATCTGGGCGAGCACCTGGTTGGTGAACGAGTTCGACATCACGAAAGACGGGTGGCCAGTTGCGCAGCCGAGGTTTACCAGACGGCCTTCGGCCAGCACGATGATGCGACGGCCGGATGGGAAGATCACATGATCGACCTGCGGCTTGATGTTTTCCCACGGGTACTGGCGCAGGCTGGCGACCTCGATTTCGCTGTCGAAGTGGCCGATATTGCAGACGATCGCGTTGTTGCGCATGCGGATCATATGGTCGTGCGTGATCACGCCGACGTTGCCGGTGGTCGTTACGAAGATGTCGGCCTTGTCGTAGGCATCGTTCATGGTGACAACGCGATAGCCTTCCATTGCAGCCTGCAGTGCGCAGATCGGGTCGATTTCGGTGATCCAGACGGTCGCGCCAAGGCCGCGCAGCGATTGTGCGCAGCCTTTGCCAACGTCGCCGTAGCCGAGCACGACGGCGACCTTGCCGGCGATCATCACATCGGTTGCGCGCTTGATGCCGTCGACCAGCGATTCACGGCAGCCGTACAGGTTGTCGAACTTCGATTTGGTGACAGAGTCGTTGACGTTGATCGCCGGGAAAGCGAGCTTGCCCTGTTCGAACATCTGGTACAAGCGATGCACGCCGGTCGTGGTTTCCTCGGTCACGCCACGGATCGCGGCCAGACGGGTCGAGTACCAAGTCGGGTCCTGCGCGATCTTCGCCTTGATCGCGGCAAACAGCACGGTTTCTTCTTCGCAGGTCGGGCTGGCGACGACCGAGGTATCTTGCTCGGCGCGCGCGCCCAGATGCAGCAGCAATGTCGCATCGCCGCCGTCATCAAGGATCATGTTGGCTTGGACGCCATTCGGCCATTCAAACGCGCGGTGCGTGAATTCCCAGTACTCCTCGAGCGATTCGCCCTTGTAGGCGAACACCGGCGTGCCGGTCGCGGCGATTGCCGCAGCGGCATGATCCTGAGTCGAGAAAATGTTACACGAAACCCAGCGCACCTCGGCGCCGAGCGCCTGCAGTGTTTCGATCAGCACGGCGGTCTGGATCGTCATGTGCAGCGAACCCATGATGCGCGCGCCCTTCAGCGGCTGCGTCCTGGCGAACTCTTCGCGCACGGCCATCAGGCCCGGCATTTCGGTTTCGGCGATGCGGATTTCCTTGCGACCCCAGTCGGCAAGCGAAAGATCGGCTACGTGGAAATCCTTGAAATTGGAATCGACCACAGCGCTCATTATTAGAACTCCTTGAACGTATGGCCGGGAGGGGATCGGTCTGCTCACCTGATCCACCGTGCCCGGCACGGGGTTTGAACTAGTCAGGCGAGCGCCGTTGTTGCTACCGAGCCTCGGGCAAGAATGCCCTGCAGCGCTCCTCGGTCAGGGGGATTCTACGCGGAATCAGGCAGTTGGTGCTAGACCTTGCCTATTGATAAAACTTCACGCTTGAAGTGTTGCCCATATAGAAACGGGCGACCTGAAGGCTGCCCGTTTGCGAGGATGCAAGGTGAGAGGTCAGGCTTTCAGCGCCACCAGAACCTCGTCCAGCATCTTTTTGGCATCGCCAAATAGCATGCGGTTATTATCCTTGTAAAACAAAGGGTTATCAATGCCGGCGTAGCCGGAAGCCATCGAACGCTTCATTACGATCGAGGTTTTTGCTTTCCAGACTTCGAGCACCGGCATGCCGGCGATCGGGCTGGCCGGATCTTCCAGCGCGGCCGGATTCACGATGTCGTTGGCGCCAATGACCATGGCGACGTCGGTATCCGGAAAGTCTTCGTTGAGTTCGTCCATTTCGAACACGATGTCATACGGCACCTTGGCTTCTGCTAGCAGCACGTTCATGTGGCCAGGCATGCGGCCGGCGACTGGGTGGATGCCAAAGCGGACGTTGACGCCTTTTTCGCGCAGGTGGCTCGTGATCTCAAAGACGATGTGCTGGGCTTGCGCCACGGCCATTCCGTAACCGGGAACAATGATCACGTTCTTGGCGGAGCTGAGCAGCTCGGCGGTTTCAGTCGCGGAGACCGCAATCACTTCGCCGGCCGGCGCGATCTGGCCGTCACCCTTGGTCGGAGCAGGCGTGCCGCCACCGGAACCGAAACCTCCGGCGATCACGCTGAGGAAGTTGCGGTTCATGGCATTGCACATGATGTACGACAGGATGGCGCCGCTGGAACCGACGAGCGCGCCGGTTACGATCAGCAAGTCGTTCGACAGCATGAAGCCGGTCGCCGCAGCCGCCCAGCCCGAGTAGCTGTTCAACATCGACACCACCACCGGCATGTCAGCGCCGCCGATGGCCATGACCATATGGATGCCGAACAGCAAGGCAATGGCGGTCATGACAAGCAGCGGCAGCATGCCGTCGGCAACGCTGTGGGCGCCCAGGAATTCCCGGCCGAAGTAGATGACAGCTAGAAGACCAATCAGGTTGAGGAAGTGACGACCGGGCAGCAACAGCGGCTTGCCGCCAATCCTGCCGGACAGCTTGCCGAAGGCGATGACCGAACCGGAGAAGGTGATCGCGCCGATCAGGATGCCGAGATAGATCTCGATTTCGTGAATGGCTTTTTCCGCGCCGGTGAAAGCGATCGAGGTGTCGATATAGCTGGCAAAGCCGACGAAGCAGGCTGCCAGGCCGACCATGCTGTGCATGAAGGCCACGAGTTCCGGCATTTGCGTCATCTTGACGACGCGAGCAAGGTACAGGCCGATGACGGCGCCGACTGCCATGGCGCCGATGATCCATGGCATACCGGCCGACATGACTCGCGGGCCGAACACTGTGGCCAGCACGGCGATGGCCATGCCGATCATGCCGTACAGGTTGCCGCGCTGCGCGGTTTCCTGGTTGGACAGCCCTCCCAAGCACAGGATGAACAGAATGGTGGCTCCGAGGTAGGAGACCGTAGCCAGACTTGCAGACATATTTTCTTCCCCTTACTTGCGGAACATGGCCAGCATGCGCTGGGTGACGGCGAAGCCGCCGAACATATTGATGGTGGCAAGAACGATCGAACCGACCGCCAGCCAGCGGATCACTTCATCCGGACGCGAGATGTCGGCCGAAAACGGCGGGGCGATCTGGACCAGTGCGCCGATCGCGATGATGCTGCTGACCGCGTTGGTCACGCTCATCAGCGGCGTGTGCAGCGCCGGCTTCACATTCCAGACCACCATGTAGCCGACGAAGCAGGCCAGTACGAACACCGTGAAGTGACCGAGGAAGGCCACCGGAGCAAAGGCGCCGACCAGCCAGAACAGCACGGCGGCGATGCCGAACAGTACGGCGGTCTTTTTGGCGCTCATCGGCTCGCCGGGTTCACCGTGTCCGGCGGATTTCTTGATCACGGGAGCCGCAGCAGCGGCCGGTTTGGTCGCTGCCGCAGGGAGTTTGGGCGCCGGCGCCGGCCAGGTGATTTCTCCGTCCTTGATGACCGTCAGGCCGCGGATGGCATCGTCTTCCATGTTGGCGTCGATCGTGCCCTCTGAAGGCGAGACGCTCTGGGTTTTGATCAGTTCCTCGGCCAGGCGGAACAGGTTGGTCGCATACAAGGTCGAGGATTGCTTGGCCAGGCGGCTTGGCAGATCGGTGTAACCAATGATGGTCACCCCATTCCTCACTACGGCCTCGCCTGGAACGGTGAGTTCGCAGTTGCCGCCCTGTTCGCCGGCCATGTCGACGATCACGCTGCCCGGCTTCATCGACTGCACCATCTCGGCCGTGATCAGCTTCGGCGCGGGCTTGCCCGGAATCAGCGCGGTAGTGATGATGATGTCTGCCGCCTTGGCCTCTCTGGCATACATCTCGCGCTGGGCTTGCTGAAAGCCTTCGCTCATCACCTTGGCGTAACCGCCGCCGCCAGAGCCCTCTTCTTCGTATTCAACTTTGACAAACTCGCCGCCAAGCGATTTGACCTGATCAGCTACTTCGGCACGAGTATCGTTGGCGCGTACCACGGCGCCCAGGTTGGCGGCGGTGCCGATCGCAGCGAGGCCGGCCACGCCGGCGCCGGCGATAAAGACCTTGGCCGGCGGAATCTTGCCGGCGGCGGTGATCGGGCCTCTGAAGAAGCGGCCGAAGGCGTTGGCGGCTTCGATCACGGCGCGGTAGCCGCTGATGCCGGCCATCGAAGTCAGTGCATCCATCTTCTGGGCGCGACTCAGTTGGCGCGGAAGCGCGTCGATGGCGAGTACGGTAACTTTCTTGGCCGCCAGTTGTTGCATCAATTCCGGATTCTGGGCCGGCCAGATGAAAGAAACGAGGGTGCTGCCTTCGCGAAGCAGGGCGACTTCTTCGTTGTTCGGGGCGCGCACCTTGAAAACGATGTCGGCAGTTGTCCAGAGCTCGGCGGCGCTGTTGATGATTTTCGCACCAGCCGCACGATAAGTGTCGTCACTGAAGTTCGCCAGTTCGCCGGCGCCTGATTCGACGGCAACCGTAAAGTCCTGCTTGATCAGCTTTTCTACGATTTCGGGAACGGTTGCGACACGTTTTTCTCCTGCGAAGACTTCTCGTGGCACTCCAATGGTCAGTGACATTCTCAAGCTCTCCATTCATTCGACACCAAAGACAAAATCACGCTATCCGTGAAAGCTCAATTGGGTTGTGGTTTTCAGGGAAAACAGCTTTCCAGCCAATGTGGATTGCCGCGATTGAACCCGGCCGGGAAACTAATCACCATCTTTACCTGCAAAACCTTAAAAAGCAAATTTCCCGATTGTGGCACCGCACAATCTGGCGCATGGCCGGATTGCTTTTGCTGCGTTGCAAAAAATCGTGGAATGCCTGGCTCGGCAAGGGTTGCAGAAGATGCTGTCGTGCAACATCATTCGATAATGATTCTCGTTTGTGAATTGTTGCGTCGACGTGGTCCGCCAGGGCGGCAAGGACTTGCCGTTGTTTGCCGGGTGCATCCAGGGCGTGCATGGTCCGGATGGCGGAAATTCACGGTTCTGTACGTGGCATGTTTCCTGCTTTATGGTCGGACAAACGGAGGATGTCACCATGCTTGCCGGACTAAATGACTATTTTCGGGTACAGGAAACCGCACTGAAGTTGCGCTCGGCCCGCCAAGAACTGATCGCGTCGAATCTGGCCAATGCCGATACGCCGAACTACAAGGCGCGCGACATCGATTTCGGATCGGCTTTCAACGCCGCGCTGGAAGGGCGCTCATCCGCTGCGCTGGCGACCAGCAACGACCGCCACATGCAGGTGAAATCGGCAGGCGATATCTTCCCGTCTTCGATGATCAAGTACCGCGGCGAACTGCAGTCCTCGGTCGATGGCAATACGGTCAATGTCGACAAGGAAATGGTCGATTTTGCCGACAACTCGCTGCGCTACCAGGCGGCGCTGACTTTCATGCAAAAGCGCATCGAAACGATGAAGACCGCGCTGCAGAACAACTAAGAGGCTAGGCGATGTCCCTGTTCAGTGTGTTTGACATATCAAGTTCTGCGATGCATGCGCAGTCGGCGCGGCTCAATGCGGTCGCCTCGAATCTGGCCAATGCCGAGTCGGTCACGAGTTCGAACGGCCAGCCGTACCGGGCCAAGCAGGTGGTTTTCGAAGCAGCCAAGGTCAGCGGCGGCGCGCAGGGCGTAAAGGTTGCCGCGGTGCTCGAAGATCAATCGCCGGCCAAGATGGTGTTTCAGCCAGGACATCCGTTAGCGGATGCCAGCGGCTACGTGGCGATGCCGAACGTCAACGTGGTCGAGGAAATGGCCAATATGATCTCCGCTTCACGCTCGTACCAGACCAATCTCGAAGTAATGAATACGACCAAAACCCTGCTGATGCGCACGATTGCGCTCGGCCAGGCATAAGGAGACCGATCATGGCGGCTGTCAACGGAACATCGCAAACCAGTTTTGATTACACATCGCTGAATAAAACCAGCACTACTTCTGTATCGAGTATGGGCGAGCAGCAGGACCGTTTCATGAAGCTGTTGGTCGCGCAGTTGCAGAATCAGGATCCGATGAACCCGATGGAAAGCGCGGAAATGACTTCGCAGATGGCGCAGATCAACACCGTGACCGGGATTGAGAAGCTGAATACGACGATGACCCAGATGCTGAGTACGTTTAACGCCGGGCAGGCTGTACAGGCGGCAGGGCTGATTGGTCACGAGATTCTGGCTTCCGGCAGCAGTATGGCCTTCGACGGTAGTACGCCGGCGACGGCCGCGCTGGATCTGGAGAATGCGGCGTCGGGCGTGCTAGTCAATATCTACGATGCGAAGGGTGCGCTGGTCAACCAGGTTGCCTTGCAGGAGCAGGCTGCGGGAACGGTGTCGTTCAGTTGGGATGGCAAGCTTGCCGATGGCAGCACGGCACCGGTCGGAAGCTACACGATTACCGCGCAAGGTGTCGTGGATGGCAAGAATATTGCTTTGGATACGCAGACCTGGCAGCGGGTAGGCAGTGTGGCCCAGAGCTCGGAAGGCGTAAAACTGGTGCTGGCAAACGGCAGCAAGTTCGATTATTCGGCGGTATCGCAAATCAGGTAAGTCAGTAGCCGGCAAGAATTGCCGGCGGCGGATGCCGGGGAGGCAAAAATGGGTTTCCAGCAGGGTTTGAGCGGTTTGAATGCTTCGTCCAAGAATCTGGACGTGATCGGCAACAACGTTGCCAATACGAGCACGGTGGGCTTCAAGTCGTCGCGCACCGAGTTCTCAGACATTTACGCCTCGACGTTCAGTTCGTCGTCGAATGTCGCCGGCCTTGGCGCCAAGACCGTTGCGATTACGCAGCAGTTTGGTCAGGGCAATCTGACTTCGACCAGCAATCCGCTCGACATCGCGATCAGCGGCGACGGGTTTTTCCAGCTCTACGATTCGGCGGATACGCAGTCGGCGAGCTATACGCGCAACGGCCAATTCCAGCTCGACAAGGACGGGCGT
>RRZU011518337.1_pt1 | contig 39250 bp, 21 predicted proteins | sample 2165561 | NCBI WGS metagenome assembly RRZU01 (sample SAMN10456909, study PRJNA506462) | wastewater metagenome | isolation source: wastewater sludge | place: USA: Moscow, Idaho | reverse complement strand
GGGCGATGCCTAGCTCTTTGGCGATGGCAAAGGCTGTGTCGCGATGGTCGCCCGTAATCATTACGGTGGTTACGCCCGCTTTTACAAATTGCTCCACGGCGGCTTTGGCTTCGGGGCGCGGCGGGTCGATCATGCCAACAAGGCCTACAAACGCCAAATTGTCCTCGGTGGCGGTGTCGTCCCCATGCTTTACGGCAAGCGCCAATACGCGCAGTGCCAGCGACGCCAGCGAGCCGGCGGCATCCATAATGGCGGTTTTATCCTCGGCTGTAATGGGGCGAATGTTGCCGTTTTGGTAAATGCCTGTGCATTTCTTTAAAAGCTGGTCGGTGGCGCCCTTTGTGTAGGCCACCACGCCGTCTGCCTTTTTGTGCACCGTGGTCATGAGCTTACGTTCAGAATCGAACGCCTGTTCATTGATACGCGGCGCGGTTTCCTCTAGCAATTCGCGCGGGCCGCCGAGGGCGATGCCCATGTCGATAAAGGCAAGCTCTGTTGGGTCGCCCACACGCACATCGCCGTTCACTGTGGCATCGTTGCACAGCACAAAGCCTTCGCAAAATACGGGATATTCTTCGCGCTTTAACTCGCCTACATCAAATAGCGTATCATTGGTGTATACTTTTGTAATCGTCATTTTATTTTGGGTAAGCGTGCCTGTTTTATCGCTGCACACTACGCTAACTGCGCCCAGTGTTTCCACTGCGGGCAGGCGGCGCACAATGCTGTTCACGCGCACCATGCGCTGCACGCCAATGGCCAGAACGATTGTTACAACTGCGGGCAGCCCCTCGGGCACCGCCGCTACGGCAAGGCTGATGGCGGTAATTAGCATTTCAATGATATTGCGCTTTTGAATCACGGCAATGCCAAAAAGTGCAACGCATATAACGATTGTTATAATGCCAAGCAGCTTGCCTAAATCGGCAAGGCGCTTTTGCAGCGGGGTCATTTCGTCTTTGCTTTCGCTAATCATCTTGGCAATTTTGCCAATTTCGGTTTTTTCGCCTGTGCCTACCACAACGCCTTCGCCGCGGCCATAGGTAACCGCGGTGGACATAAAGGCCATATTGTGTTTATCGCCAATGGGCACTTCGCCGTCGGCCACATACTGGCAATCTTTTTCCGTAGGTACGCTTTCGCCTGTGAGCGCGCTTTCCTCAATTTTCAGCGACTGGCTTTGCGTTAAACGCAAATCTGCTGGAATGACGCGGCCTGCGTCCAGCACCACAATGTCGCCGGGCACAAGCTCTGCGGCAGGCATTTCGCTAACGGTGCCGCCTCTGCGGCAAAGCGCGGTAGGGCTGCTCATTTTTTTCAGCGCGTCCAGCGCCTTTTGTGCCTTTCCCTCTTGCACCACACCCACCACGGCGTTTAAAAGAATGACGCAAAGGATAATCACTGCATCGCCGGCTTCTTTTAAAATCAGCGAAATAATCGCAGCGCCAAACAGAATGTAAATCATGGGGTCTTTGAGCTGCGCAAGAAAGCGCTGCAAGGTTGTGGGGGGCTCTTTTTCTTGCAGCTCGTTGCGCCCGTATTTGGCCAAGCGCTCCGACGCAGCGTCCTGTGTAAGGCCGTTTGCGCTGCTTTCAAGCGCCTGCAATGTTTCTTGCACGGTTTTGTTTTCGTACATAATGATAACCTTTCCTTTGTATGAATTTTAATAAAAAAAGACTTTAGACGTAAGTGGCTTACGTCTAAAGTCTTGTTACCTAAAAGAATGGCACACGGCCCGCAGCGGGCTATTGCGTCATGCTAATACGGATCCGGCTCCAGACGCTATTGCTGTCGGTTGTTGAAGGCGGATTGAAAACTACTCCCTTTGACAAACTCCATCATATCGCACGCAAATGCTTTTGTCAAGCATGTTTGCTGCAAAGCATGCATTTTACTTAACATCCGGCTGTGGCGGGCACGCAAGCGAGCACAAGCGCGCCGTCGGCTTCTTCTAACACGCAGTGATCCCCGCGTGTTATTTTGCCTTGCAGCATCGCATCCACCAAGCTTTCTTCCACCTTGCGCGTGATGGCGCGGCGCAACGGGCGCGCGCCAAACGCAGGATTGTAAGATGCCTGCACCAAATAGCGTGTGCAAGCGGGCGTATGCGTAAGATACACCTCTTGCGCAGCGGCGCGCTTTTCGGCTTCCAGCAGCATCAGCTCGCCAATTTGCAAAAGTGCTTCCTGCGAAAGGCGCTCAAATACCAAAATTTCGTCAAGGCGATTGACAAGCTCGGGGCGAAATGCGGCCTTTGCCTCGTCCACCGCGGCGCGCTTTGCAGCCGAAAGCGAGCTTTCGGCCGAGGAAAAGCCCATTTCCTGCCCTTTGCCAAGATGCTTTGCGCCAAGATTGGAGGTTAAAATAATCAGTGTGTTGCAAAAATTGATTTTGCGCCCCTCGCTATCCGTTAAAAGCCCATCTTCAAAAATTTGCAATAAAATATTGCATACATCCGGATGTGCCTTTTCGATTTCGTCAAATAGCACCACGGAATACGGGCGGCGACGCACGGCTTCGGTGAGCTGGCCGCCGCTTTCGTGCCCAATGTATCCCGGCGGCGCGCCAACAAGGCGCGAAACGCTGTGCGCCTCCATATATTCCGACATATCAAAGCGCAAAAGCGCCTTTTGCGTACCAAAGCAGGTTTCGGCCAATGCGCGTGCAAGCTCGGTTTTGCCAACACCCGTTGGGCCTAAAAATAAAAAGGAACCCATTGGGCGATTGGCCGCACAAAAGCCCATGCGTGCGCGCCGCACAGCCCCCGCCACCGTTTGCACCGCTTGCGTTTGGCCGATAACACGGGCGCTAAGCTCGTCTTCCAGCGCCGCGATTCTTGCCTTGTGGGATTGCGTGATGCGCTGCACCGGCACGCCGCATATGCCCGATACCAGCACCGCAATTTGCTCTGTGCCGATGGTGGGCGGCGTTTTGCATAGTGGCCCCGCCTTTAAGCGCGCGCACGCGCAGGCTTCGTCGATTAAATCCAGCGCTTTATCGGGCAAAAACCGTTCTGTAAGATAGCGCGCCGATAGGCTTACTGCCGCTTGAATGGCCGCATCGGTGATGTGCACCTCGTGATAAGCTTCGTACCGTTCCCGCAGGCCGCGCAAAATGCGCTCGGCCGCTTCGCAGCTGGGCTCCTCCACTACCACCTTGCCAAAGCGTCTATCCAGCGCCGCGTCTTTTTCGATGCATTTGCGATATTCTGATAGCGTTGTGGCGCCCAGCAGCTGGATTTCGCCGCGCGCCAGCGCCGGCTTTAAGATGCCGGAGGCATCTATAGCGCCCTCGGCCGCGCCCGCGCCGACAATGAGATGGATTTCGTCGATGAAAAGCACGGCGTTTTTGTCGCGCATGATTTCTTCCAAAAGCGCCTTAAAGCGTTCTTCAAAATCGCCTCTATACTTTGTGCCTGCCACAAGCCCCGCCAAATCCAGCGATAAAACGCGTTTATTTAACAATAACTTTGGCACAGTGCCGTGCGCAATGCGCAAAGCAAGCCCCTCTGCAACGGCCGTTTTGCCAACGCCCGGCTCTCCGATAAGGCAAGGATTGTTTTTTTGACGGCGGGACAGAATTTGAATCACACGCTCCAGCTCCGCGTCGCGCTCTAATACCGGATCAATTTTGCCCTGCACGGCAAGGCGCGTTAAATCGCGGGCAAATTTATCACAGCTGCGCTGTGCACCGCGCGGCTGCGGCGAGGCCGATTTTGCCTGCGATATCGGGTAGATAGTTTGCCCCGCCATGCGCGAGCATTCGCGCGCGGCCCCGCCCACTTCGATGCCAAGCCGTGTTAAAATGCGCGTACCGCCCGCGTTTTCATCTTCTAAAATTGCGGTAAGCAAATGCTCTGGCTCTATGCGCGTGGCACCCGCTGCCTTTGCTGCAATGGCGGAAAAATCCATGCATTTCAACAGCCGCGAGGAAAAATCGTCGGGCGTTAGCCTTGTTTTTTTGCCTGTGCCAAGCGTTTTTTGCAGCATACGCTCCACATCGCAGCCAAACACCTTTTTTTCTACCAAAAACGCCGCGGCTGCCCCGCCGTCAAGGCGCAGCACGGACACAATATAGTGCTCGGTGCCCACAAAGGTGTGCCCCATTTCCTGCGCTATTTTACGTGCGCCATCCAAAATTTGATTTGCATGACGTGAAAACCCTTTATAATAATACATTTATCTGCCTGCCTTTCGCCGCAATGCTGAAGCGTTGCGCAATGCTATGGGCAGTATGGGCAGGTGCAGCCAAACGCATACCATAAAAAGCAAAACCGATATAAGTTTTGTTTGCAATAAAAAAAGGCTCTATCAAATAAGATAGAGCCTTTGGAAAATTTTGCGCTATGCACTGTATATCCGTCGTTTATTGCAAGCCGACGGGGATTGCACATGTGTTTTTTTGCTTTGCACTATTCGTGGCGGATGGCTTCGAGCGCCGAGATTTTCACCGCGCGGTTTGCGGGCATAATGCCAGATAAAATGCCAATTAATGTAGAGAACACAATGCCCACCATTGCCAGCCACGGCGGTATAACGGAAATTTTGCTGCCGAACATCGGCAGGAAATTGCCAATACCCATTTGCATCAGCATTGGGGCAAAATAATTGAGTGCAAAGGAAAGCGTGTAGCTAAGTACCACACCGAACACGCCGCCTAAAAAGCCAATCATGGCAGCTTCCAGCAAAAACATCGTGCGGATTTTGCCTAAGCCGCAGCCCAGCACCTTCATCACGCCGATTTCGCGCGTGCGCTCGTAGATGGCCATTGTCATGGTATTGGCGATGGACAGCGCCGCCACAAACAGCGACACCGCGCCAAGCCCGCCCAACACCATTTGCATGGTTTGCGCCTGCTTTTGCATTTGTTCGCGCTGGCCCGAAGCCGAATCGGTGCCATAGCCGAGCGCTTTGATTTTATCTTCTACGTCCTTGACGTTTTCAATGTCATCTACTTTCACGGTTACCGTGTCGTAGCCCTGCGGCATATCCTTTGAAATTTTGATATTGTTGGCTTTAATAAATTCGGCCTCTAGGCGCTTGAGCACATTTAAGTCCATCAAAATGCCTGCGGAAGTAACATAGCCTTTTTTATAATCCTCTTTCATCACGCCGATAACTTCCATTTCGTATGTGATGTCCTTGCCTTTTTCTTCATTTTGCTTTGGTGCAAGAAAGGTTAGCTTTTCTTTGGTAATGTCGAAAAAGGGCGGCAGCGTATTGCCCTGTGCATCTGTCATGCCAGGCCAGCGCTGGCTTTTATCGCCGCGCTTTTTGGTATCGCGAAATTCATAAGCGGCGTTTTGCCCCGCAAGCACCACCAGCTTGCCTTTGCCGCCCGCAACAGGCGCGGGCGAAAGCGGCAGCGAATGCCCGCTTAAAAGCTCATACTCTAGCGCCTCTATGGCCTCGGGATAAACACCCACGATATTATACGCCTGCATTTGATAGCGCTTGTTTTTGCCTGCGGTAATCTGTGCGTTTAAATAACGCGGCCGATATTCGGGCGTGGCCACGGTTACGTGCTCATATTGGCTGATTTCTTTGATAATTGCATCATCGAGTGCCGGAACTTCCTTACCGCCGCCCCAGTTGTATACATTAATTTTGGTAAGGTCGCCCCAGTTTGCCAGCATCTCTTCAAAGCCGACATTCATCGCGATGCCCAGCGACATCATTACAACGATGGAGCAAGTGCCCACCACAACGCCGATAATCGTCAGCGTTGTGCGCCCCATGCGTCGACGAAGATTCTCAAAGCTTAGGCCAATGAGGTCTGTCAGCTTCATTTATATGACCATTCCTTTCTTGCAATTTTGTGCAAGTTTTGCCCATGTGGGCAAAAGCGCGGCAATGTGCCGACGCTTTTGTCACAAAATCGGAATTGAAAGCGTTGTTTTTCAATCATCGTCCTCCGCAAGCTCCGCCGCCAGCTTTTTGGCCTTTTTCTTTTTCAAAACGACCACAATGGTGATGATGACGGCAATAACGCCCGCGGCAATCAGCACCCAGCCCCACCACGGGAAGCCGCCCTTGTCAAGAGGCATCTCGCCATCTACGCCCATGTCGCCGGGCATCATGCCGCCAGGGCCCATCATGCCGCCGCCCATATTATTTTGATTTTCGGAAATGGTAACGGAATATTCTTTTACTTGCGTTTTAGAATTGCCGTTGATGTCCTCGTACGTAAGGGTAATGGTGCCCGAAACGGTGCCCACTGTGTCGCTGGATACCACAAAATCGGCAGTGCCCTCGGCACCAGGCTGTAAATTGCCCAAAAATTGCTGTTGGCCCGGGTTTTTCAAATTGCCTGCAATTTCAGCAGATAAATTATACAAAATGCCCTTGCCTTTATTCACAAAGCCCAATGTGATGGTGTTTTCTTCGCCTAAATACAGCTCCGGCGGCACCTCCATATTGGAAAACGAAAAGCGATCCGGCTGCACAATGGGCACCGCGATAATTTGGCTTGCGCTTACGGGCTCGGCACTGTCTTTGGTGTAAAACGAATAGCGCACCGTGACGTTGGCCACCGTGGTTTCTGCGTTTGCTTGCGCCATAAGCGCAAACTGATTGGTAAAGCTGCCGCCTGCGGCAACCGTATCGGTAAGCACGCTGTTGCTGCCGCCTGCAAGCGTTAGCTCTTTCGGCAGCTCAATGGTGGTGGTGACGGCGCTGACGGCCTCTTTTTTGCTGGTGTTATAGGATGTGACATTCAGCGTAAACTTTTGCCCCGCATTAATGCTGGGCTGATCGCCATAGGACGAGCTTTTCACCATGATGGTGGGCTTGATGGTAGACGCTGTTGTGCCGTCTTTTGCCGCGCATTGGGCAATGGTTTGCGACAATGTAACAATTGGCGCGTTGGGGAAGCTGTTTTGATTGGCGGTTGTAGTGGATAAATCAAACGAGAACACATTTTTTACGCCTTTATAGCTTGTGTCGTTAAACGAAACTGTGTACGAAAGCTTGCCATCCACGGCGGCACGGCGCGTATAGCGCACATCGCCACCGCTTACGGGCGTGAAATTGTCTGCAACCACACGCGCATGAATATATTGTGCCATGTCGGCATTTTGCGGCACATCGGCATCGATAATGCGCTCGTCCACAATGGTAAAGGCCGCCATGCACTTCATGTCGGGATATAAATTCAAAATTTCGGCGCCCGTTGTGCCATCTACAATGTTATACGCGGATATGTAAATGCTGCCGCCGCTTGTTGCGGGCGGGGGTGCCGGCGTGGGCGAAGGTGTAGGCGCAGGCGGCGTGCTGGCCAAAGCCGCAAAGGGCAAACATGCTGCCAATACAAGCGCCAGCGCGCAGGAAACTGCTTTATGCAGCGAGGGGCGAAGAGTAAATTTTTTCATGATATTCTCCTTAAACAAATTTTCACACATGCATTGTTTGCTCTTGCGGGGGCACATTGGGCATTTCCGACATTGCCGATGCGGTAATTGGCGGGGGTGCCTTTTTGTCGGCAGCTGCCTGCTCGGCAAGTGCATATTCTTTATCCATCACGCTTTCTTGCGCGGCAAATACACGATTGGGGTTTTCAATTTTTTCATTGCGCAGCACCATGCCGTCTTTAATGGTGATAATTCTGTCGGCACAGCCCGCCAAATCCCGTTCGTGCGTTACCATCACAAATGTGATGTTTTTTTCACGCGCCAGCGTTAAAATGGCATTCATCACCTGCGCTGTTGTTTGCGAATCAAGATTGCCCGTTGGCTCATCGGCAAACACCACCTCCGGCTCGCCCACAAAGGCGCGCGCGATACCTACACGCTGCTGCTGCCCGCCGGACATCTCTGTGGGTTTATGCCGCGCACGCTTTTTAAGGCCCATTGCAGCAAGCTGCTCTCTGGCGGCGGCTTCACGCTTGCGCTTGCTTTGCCCTTTGAACATAAGCGGCAGCGCCACATTTTCTGTGGCGGACATGGTGGGCAGCAAATTATAGGATTGGAACACAAAGCCCAAATGATTTTGCCGAAACACCGCCAGCTGCTTTTCTGACATTGCAGACACGTTTTCGCCGCAAATGTGCACATCGCCTTTCGTGGGTTTTTCAAGCCCTGCAAGCTGATTGAGCAGCGTGGATTTGCCCGAGCCGGACGCGCCGACTATACAGCAAATTTCGCCTTTATGTATCTCAAGATTGATATCATTCAGCGCCACCACCTTTTCGGTGCCAACGCGATATACCTTTTTTAAGTGCGTTACTTCGATAATCGCCGACAAAGCGCTCACCTCTTTCCTATCAAATTATACCATATAATTGCCAGCGCCGCAAACAAGGGCGCAAACGGCAGAAAGCCGCAAAAAGAATTTGCTATTTTTGCGCGAAGCTGATAAACTGTTGCTATTCAAACGCGCACATGGATGGCGCGCGGGCTTTCGCCTTGTGAATATATAGGGGCGATATCTGCGCGCATGCCGAATACAAACGGCAAAACACGCGCGCCCACTCTTTTGAAAAGGACTGAATGTCATATGCAATTACGAATCATTCTTATTTGGATTTTAGCCATCGTTTCGCTGTATGACAGTGTTTTGCGGCTTTTGCGCGCCAATTTTAATTTTGGCACCTTTTTGCTGTATTGCATCACCGCGGCTTTGTGGATATACGCCATTTTTCACAAGCCTATTGATCTATTTTGTGCGCAAGGCTTTGGCCGCGTGCTGAAATACGGCTTTTTTGCGGGATGCATTGCACTGATGGGCATCATCGCTTTTCTTGCGATTAGCGGCTATGCGCAAAGCGCAAACCACAAGGAAAAGGCGTTAATTGTGCTGGGCGCGGGCCTGCGCGGCGAAAACGTAAGCGGTGTTTTGCGCCGCAGGCTGGACGCCGCAGTAGAATATCACACACAAAACCCCGATGCCATCATTATAGTGTCGGGCGGCAAAGGGCACGACGAAGTGCTGGCAGAGGCCGTTGTAATGAAGCGCTATCTGCTGGCAAAGGGCGTGCCGGATGCGCTGGTGTTTGAAGAAAGCGAAAGCACCTCCACGCGCGAAAATTTTGCTTTTAGCGCCGACATCTTGGCCAAAAACAACATTACGATGCAAGAGCCAATTGCCTTTGCCACCAATTCGTTTCACTGCTATCGCGCGGGTGTAACCGCAAAACGCGCGGGATATCAAAACATTGCCGCTGTGCCCTCTAGCACGGGGCTTGCCTCGCTTTTGCCCTGCTATCTGCGCGAGGCCTTTGCCGTATTGCACACATGGGTGTTTCGCAAATAAGTAAAGCGCTTTGTATATGCGCTGCATAACCAAATTTAAGGGGCGGTTTTAAGCCGTCCCTTAAATTATTGTACTATTACGCCGCCATGTTTGAGGCATCTGCTGCCCCTTGTTTTACTGCCTCTGTGTTTGCCGTTGGCCTGTCGTTTGCCGCAGAAGACAGGATGTACCCCAGGCAGAATACCGCGCCAAGCGCCGCTAAAATAATTTCTAACATAAGATGCCCCTCCTTTAATCTGTTTTCCTTTGTGCCTATCCATTATAGGCCTCTGTTTATTAAACGATGCAGGCATCGGGTTTATTTCACAAAAATCAAAAATTTTGCAAATTTTATGTTTTTTTATTTTGCGCTAGATATTTTTCGCTTTTTTCGCGATAAACGGTTTGCAAACGCAAGATGCAAAGGGCGATACGCCATTGCAAAAGCAAAATGCACGCTTTAATAAATAAAATGCCACGCAAAATACACAATGATTTTGCGTGGCAAATCGGTTATAAATATTGTAAAAGGCTTTCTCCATCGAGTTCTGCTTTTACACCGAGATAATCGCATACGGTTGCCGCAATGCAGGCAAATCCGGAAATGCTTGCAAGGTTTACCCCCTGCTTGCACTGCTTGCCATATAGCAAAAGCGGCACATATTCACGTGAATGGTCGGTAGAGGGGGTTGCGGGGTCGCAGCCGTGGTCGGCCGTAATCATCAGCAAATCATCGGGCTGCAAAAGCGGCAGTAGCGCACCGAGCTGTTTATCAAATTGCGTCATGGCGGCGGCATAGCCGTCAACATCATTGCGATGGCCATAAATCATATCAAAATCCACAAGATTAATAAAGGCAAGGCCGTTAAAATCGCGCGTGGCAAGGCGAATGGTTTCCTCCATGCCGTGTACATTGCCGGCGGTTTTAATTTTTTCGCTTACGCCCTGCCCCGCAAAAATATCGTAGATTTTCCCAACGCCAATGGTGGCCTTGCCTGCTGTTTGCAAATAATCCAGCATCGTGGCGCGGGGGGGCGGCAGCGAGATATCATGGCGATTTGTGGTGCGCTTGAAATCGGCAGCATTGGTGCCGATAAACGGGCGTGCTATCACGCGCCCAACGGCATACGGCCCTGCCAGCAATTCGCGCGCGGCTTCGCAATAGGCATATAGGGCATCCACTGGCACAATGTCCTCGTGCGCCGCCACCTGAAACACGCTATCTGCCGAGGTGTACACAATCATGGCGCCTGTGCGCATATGCTCTTCGCCAAAATCGCGCAGCACATCCGTGCCGGAATATGGCATATTGCATAGCACATCGCGCCCTGTTTTAGCCTTTAGCGCGTATAGCAAATCCTGTGGAAAGCCATTGGGAAATACGGGCAGCGCTTTGGGGCTTACCACGCCCGCAATTTCCCAGTGCCCGATTGTGGTGTCTTTGCCTTTTGAGCGTTCCTCTAGGCGTGCAAAGCTTGCAAGCGGATGCGCTGCCTTTTCGCCGCAGCGCACGCCGTCTATATTAAATAGGCCCAGCTTTTGCAAATTGGGCACTGCAAACTGCCCGCTTTGCGCAATGGCAGCGAGTGTGTTGCTGCCTGTATCGCCAAAATCCGCTGCATCCGGCATTTCGCCGATGCCAAAGGAATCTAGCACAATTAAGAATACACGTTTATCCATGCTTTTTCATCCAGCCTTTCTAAAAACAAAGGTAATACTTTATATATTTAGTATATCGCATTTTTGTGAAAATGCAAAGGCATCTGAATCTTTTTTTGTAAGCAAAAAAGATTGTGCAAAATGTGCGGAAAAAACATTTGATTTTCTATTTCAAATTTGCTATAATAGCAAAGCGGTAATTTTTACTGCTTATTGCCTTGCGCCCAGCGGCGCACGTGCAAAAAACAAAGGTGCTGATATGGCTCAGCTGGTAGAGCAGCGCATTCGTAATGCGCAGGTCATCGGTTCGAATCCGATTATCAGCTCCAGAAAAACATCAATCAGAAATGATTGGTGTTTTTTGTTTTATATCACAGTGTTCAACGCCGACAATTTGAAAACGTCACCGTAGGGGCGGATTGCATATCTGCCCGATTGAATGGTGATATAAAAGGGTGGCATTATGCAATGTAGCGAATGGGAATGCCATTTCGTTATAACATGAAATGCGTTTGGGTAAATGCAAAGATGTTTCGGAACAGTAAAGGCAGTTCCCCTACAGTATCGGCCGATGTCGGTTTGCATCAATTGGGCTGCAATGATGTTCCCCCGCCTTTTCTTAACTGAATATACCAAATAAAAAAGAACCCCAATGAAATGGGGTTCTTTTTGTTGACATAAGCCGCTTTGTACTTACTGCTATGGCAAGGTTAGACGCTTTTTTTGCTTGCAGATTGGGCAAGCGCATTTGCGCTAACACCTGTGCGGGGATTTACCTTGTTTTCGCTTGGTGTGGGGTTAGCCGGCTGGGCAGATATGGTAAAGGTGGTTTCGGCATAGCCATCTGTAAACAGCAGGCGCAGAGTATGCGTGCCCGCAGAAAGCGTTGCAAGATATTCTGGCTTGAGGGTAACAATGGTGCTGCCGGATTTTTTTATGATATGCTCGTCTGCAACAGCCTGCCCATCCATCAAAACATTCATAAATTTGTTAAAGCTTGCATCAACCGTGGTGGTAAAGCCCGTTCCCGAGCCACTGACCCACGTTCCGTTTGCACCGTTTGTGCCGTTTTCATTTTGCTTAAAGCTGTAAAGCACAGGGGGCACATTGCCGGATACCTGCGTAAATATCGCCTTGATTGTAACGTCGCTACTGGGCATGGCAAAGCTGTTATTTGTGATCGTTACCCCACCAGAAACAACCTGCCATTCTTTAAACTCATACCCTGTGTTTGCCAGCGCGCTGATTGTAATTTGATCGCCCGGCAATGCCCAATCATATGTTGCGCTTACGCTACCGTTTGCATCACTCTGCATGTTGACTGCATAGCCGGAAACAAATTCCAAATATTTATATTCTTTGATTTTTTCGTCCGAATTTATATCGGTTTTTGACAATCTAACCACGTTGGTGCCATCCACGCTTGTTTTGCTGCCCATCACCACGCCTTTTAGCCCTGTTAAGTCAAGCGCCTTGTCCACAGCGAAATTGTTTGCGCAAATAACCGCGCCGCTGCCTTTGATGAAAACCTTTGCATCAGGCGAGGGATTACGGATTGCCATATTGTTGTCGACATTGCTTGTATTTTCAATTTTTCCGCCCGAAATTTCAACGCTTCCCGTAAAGTCGGCTGCAATCTTTATGGTTGCAGAAGGGTTCGAGCCATCCGTTTTACTGGATAATACAGTGGGAACAGCGCTATCTGCTTGGCTGATATACGCTTTACCTGTGGAGTTGGGACGGTTTATACCTAGTAGCAATGCGGGTTCTTTCGCATTTGCAATCACATTTCCGCCCGAAATATCAATTGTACCACTTGCAAGATTGATAACGCCGGTAGTTACATCGTTAGTTTCCAAACTTTTTATTGTGCCGCTGGTCATCGTAAGGCTGCCGTTGCCCACATCTATCATACCGTCGGAAATTTTTGAATAGCCTGAAACAACCGTGCTATTTCCACTGATAGATATGCTGCCCGTTGAGGAAGGCGCGTTGCGAATGGCACTGCCTTTTCCGCCGATGATTTCTCCGCCTAAAATTTCGATACTTCCGGCGCCTTTGTTTTGCAGCAAAGTCATTGTGTGGCTTTCGTCTATTCTAAGTGTTCCGCTTTTTAATGTAAAATTGCCGCCGTCCAAAACAATCGCGCTAACGAACATGTTGCTTGTCACGCCTACAAACTCGCCGCCCCATGCTTCTTCGATGATGGTAAGTGTGCCGCCGTTAATCGTGATGCCGGGGTCGCTTGCAGAAACGTCATGGGTTGTCAGGGTATTGCCATTCAAATCAATAGCAAACGTTTTATTTTGCGTATCAAGCGTTGACGTAAGTGTAATGTTTGCCCTCATTATGATATTGACGTTTGTATCCATTGCATCGATTGCAGTAATTGCGTTGCGCAGCTCTGTTTCGTTATTTACATTCTTAATTGTAGGTGGTACCGGTGTTGAACGCGGCATTGGCGCGGGCATTGCCATCTGCAATGCCGCAGGCGCCGGTGTGGGCTCGGGCGCAGATGCCGGAATAGGAATAGGCGTAGGTACAGGTGCTGGTGCTGCAAGGCCTACACACTGGGGCAAACCCGCATCTGTGCTGCACAGCGCACATTCTGTGTTACGCAGCTGTGCCGAAAGGCATTTTGTGGTGCAGACGCATGCTGGCACATTGGGGTTTGCCGCGCTCAAAGCGCTATTGCCGCTTTGCTCTTGCGCCAACGCCACCAGCGGCATTAGCACGCTTACCGACAATAACATCGAAATGGAAGTTAACAGGATTCTTTTCACTTTATGTCCCCCTTGGAAAATTTTATGTAATATTATTCTATCATATAATACTGCATTAGAAAAGAAAAAATAAAATTTTTTTCATACTGCTTTACGTATAAAATATCTATATAATCTATGTGTTGCAGCCGAAAAAATTATAGTATGCGTGACTTTTTATTGTCTGTAATGGCCATACAGGGCACTCTTGTTTACATAAAAACAGCAAACGACCAATCGGTAAGAAGTTTATAGGCCATTATTAAAACAGGCAAATTACTCTGCATACAGTGTCCATATGCCCCCAGAAATAAAATACACATCCTCGTTGTCCATGATATTCTGCACACTCATGCGGTAATTTTTATGCCGCCATGCGTTGGTGGAAGAATAGATAAATCTTCGTCGCTGGTCGCTGTCTGCGTTGTTGGGGTTATTCGTTGTAGCGCTGTTTGCAAAAACACCGCCTCGAATCCGAGAAAGTGGCATGTTCCACGGCTTCATGCTTAATTCCATCAGCAGTTCCATTCGCTTAGAATCGGTATCATCGGTTAGGTAAAATCCGGGTAATTCTTTAGCAGGTAAATCCTGTGGGTCTACGGGAATGTCGCAAATAGGGTTGCCACATTGGCAGTCAATATGTAGAGAATTATCATTTGCTACACAAACATGCACCCAGTCTATACAGTCAAAGCATTTTCCGATACCGCTGTTCCAGTCATCCATGCCAAGACGCAAATTATATAAAACGCTGTTTAATGCCTCCAGCAGGCACTCTGCTGTTATCGAAATTTCTTCAAAATCTTGATACTTGGTTGCACACACCGTTTCCATCGCCGTTTTAACGCACGCTTCGTTTGGATCATCCAACGCAAGCCACGCGCCGCGCGCCAGCGGAGTGTTTGCACTGTGCAAAGGGCAAGCATCCACACCCGTAACGGCATGTAACAACTTTTTAAGCCCGTCCATGCATTGATTAAACGTTAAATTTTGGCAGCAAAAATTGTTGAGCAGATGGATGATGCATTCCTGTATGTATTTATAGCTGATGGAATGGCAGCGCGCTTTGGATGCGCCTGTGTCCAGGGCGTACTTAACGCGTACATCAAAATTTGTTCGATTTGCGTCTGCATATAGATAGTTAGGCGGTGTGCCCGGTTGAATGTTGGACAGCTGCAACGCACCCACAAAAAGCTTTTGTGTGGCCATAGCAATTTGGCAGGTGCTGCCCTCTTTGCACAGCAGAGATTGATATTGCGCCTTATCGGGCGGGCCAATGCTGTCTTGCGCAATGGGATATTGGGCAAAGGAGATTCCTTTCGCCTTGATGTCTGCACCGTCAAGCGCTTTTAGGGTAAGAAAAGCGTCCCATATGGCGCAGGTGTCATCGGCGGCGGTGATGCCGCATGTATAGTAAGCTGATATGGCTACGCTGGATAGTACGCTTGTGTCCATTGCCTTGCAGCTACGGATGGAAATTGCTGTGCCAAGCGCGGACTCTAGCTCTAAAAGGCGCAGCTGATCAAGCCCCTCTAGCCGCGTAAGCAGCAGCTGTAGACAGGCGATATCCAGCGCGGTGACCGCCACAGCAGCAGTGCCCCGCAGGGCAGTGGTGTATTTTTCAATATCCACAGTAAGCCGTTTGTGCTTGCCGTCCCAGCGGGCATAGCGCGCGCCGTCTTTCCATGCACGCGGGGTAAACCGTGTGCCTTTGTGCGTCCAATCTACCAGCTGGTTAGCAAAGCGCTTGTTTGGCTCGGTTTCGTTATCTGTTCCAGCAGTAATGCCGACGCAAAGCTCTAAAAGCGGATAAACCGGCAAACAGGGGCTATCCCATGCTGTTGTCCAGGGCGAAAGGGGTTTTGCGTGGATGACATGAATGATATGTTCCGTGCGTATTAAAAAATGCTGAACGTCCGTATGGTAATACCATCCCCACGCAACCAGCCGCGCGCCCAGCGCCGCTTGCCGTAGATTGTTTGCACTAAGCGGAAAATCGATTGTGCGTGTTCCGTCGGCGGTTAGGGTAAAGCTTTGCTCGGGCAGCGCCCCCAGTAAAAGCGCATCCGCTGTGCCATCTTGTGCCGTTGCCCCCACCTTGACGGTAACGCTGCCGGATTTTTTGAGCTTAATTGTAAAAATTGCGCGCAGCACTGGCGTTTTGCCCGCCGCAATGCTGCGGTAATATAGCGCTGGGGCTTTGGGCGTTACATCGTGTTCCCATTCCGGCACTACGGGCGGTTTGTTAAATTCCAGACGGGCACACAGCGCGCCCGCGTCGACAGAATCGCCATTATAAAACGCCAAACTTACCAGCGAAATATCATACTCTGCACCGCCGCCTTTGCCAGTATCTGGCGCTTTATGCTCCTGAATATAATAAGTTAATGTGCCTGCCGAGCCTCCCACATAAGCGGAAAGCGCTGCCTTCGCAATGGTTTTTGCTGTAACGCGCAGATAAGCGTACAGCCGCCCTATCCGCAGATAAGCGCGGTATTTATAAGCGCTGTACATGCCATAGCAAAGCAGACCGATTGCCGCGCCACTTGCGGCATATAGCAAAAAATCCGTAACATGGCTTGCGCTGGCCTTCCCTTGTATCGTTATATTCTCAATCGTTTGGTTGTTTTTAAATTCGTCGTTTACCACACAGCAAAGCGAGCCGAGTAAACTGCCAAGTGATGTATAACCGCTTTGCGGCTCCATCCCTGTTAGCTCATTTGTGGCTAATGTAAACGCCTTAGCGGCGGTATTTGCCTGCCAAATTTCCAGCTCATTCAGCCCCGTTGGCGTGTCGGGGATGGCAAACGTAAGCGGCGGCACTACCCTATCCAGCACCGTGTTTTCGCACAGTGCAACCTTCGCGCCGCCAGTAAAGCTTACCGCACCGCCATATTTTACTTCTGACGCTTCATAGTCATAAAAGCTCCACAGGGCAGCAAGGTCGTTGTCAAACCCGTAGGGGGCAATATCAGCATAGCTCAAAACCCTATCGGCAGGCAGCGCTGCCGAAAACACCGCAACTGAATCCAAATATCCGCAAAATCCATTATTAAAGCGGTTTGCTGAATGGATATTACCAAAGGATAGCATTGCCGGTGCCTGACGGATAAAAGGCGCAGAAAGGGTTGCCGTGCCGCTGGGCATCCCGTTTAGATAAAACGTTAGCGCCTGCCCTGTCACTGTGACAGCAAAATCCACCCATACGCCCGGCGTAACGGTGCTACTGAACAAAAACCGCTGCGCACCTATTACAAAAAACGGTTTGGTTTGCCCGTCGGCCAGGCCCAATGCAATAGTGTCTGCCTGATTCAGCGCGCCGTTGGCAAAGAGATAGCAGTCGCCCTCCACTGGCACGAAGGTAGCGTAGGCTTTTACTAATATAGTATAAGCAGCAAGCTCCTTTGTGCTAGGGTTTATCGGCGATATACCTATTGGCAGTGCGCCGCCGTCCTTGTCGCAATGTAGGCCATTCACCAAATTTACTGTTTCGCATGCTCCTGTAAGTTGAAGCGGCAGCTTATGCCGCCCCTTGTCGGTGGGTACATAGTTGTCAAAATCCACAAACAACTCTGTTTTTTCCGCCTCCACTTGAGGAACAAACTGGTCTTTTCGCACCTGTGTTTCCGACAGCGCTTGCGAATAAAGCTTTACCTCCAGCAAGTAACCCTCCAGCAGGCCCATTTGATAATTATCGGTATTGTCCACCACGCGTTCGCCTGCGCCCACTGTTTTTTCGGCAGCGGGCAGGCCTTGCAGGTAAAGCGACAGCTTGCTGCCGTCGTACACAACCGCCGCATTGTTCCAATCGTTCGCCTGCAGTGGCATTTGCTGTGGTATAGTTTGAATGCGTCCCAGTATTTTTGACGCGAAGTATACCGCACCGTTTTCAACACCCATGCTAAACAGGTCGCTGTGCTGAATAAACACGCCTTCATCCTGTGGGTGCTCGGTATAAAAGGTGCAGCTTAGCGTGAAAACATTTCCGCCACAAAGAGAAAAGCTTGGCACGGGCGGCGTTTGTGCCAGATGTGGCGCAGCGCCACGCAGCGCAAAAAAACTTCTGCGCTGCACGCTCATATTAATTCCCTCCATAAAGCGCGCTTTAACTCGCACTCTGCCTCGTAGATTTTGTACGCATCGTCACAGCACGCCTGCGGTGCGCGGCCCAATTGCCCTTGCACGGTAAAATCCCCCACTAAAATGCCCTGTGCATAAAATTCCCCGCCCTCTACGCTCAGGCTGTACACCTCATGATCGCCCGCCTCGTCCCAAATGCCGTCGAGCGCAATCGTTTCGCCATTCTCGCCATATAGGCAGCTTTCGCCAGTTAGGTGGCAGGCTTGCACCATGCCCTGCATTGTCATGACAGGATGGTCGGCCGTGCAGGCCAAACGCTGCGCATTGGCCGTGTGTAAAATAACCATCGGGTCATGCTCCAGCCCGCGGTAGATGTTTTCCACGCAAACCCCGTGCCCGTTTTTGCCCCTTAACCTTTCGCCAATTTGCAGGTATTCGATGGGCTTTGTGGTGCCGTCCACCATAAGCACTGTGGTGCCCTTTTCTACACAGCCCCACAGCAAATTAATATAATCCACTGTGCCAACATTTGCGGGCACGGGCGGTTTTACCGTGCTGCTAATTTGCACACTGCCGCGCTGCCCGCTTTGGCAAATATACTCCACTGCAAAGTAGATGTCTACCCTGTCCCGTTTGGGCAGGCGGCTGGACGGAACATTTTCCATCCAGTTGGGATCCAGCTCAAAATAGAAGCCGTTTGGGTATTGGGCATCCTTTTCGGGGCCTTTGCAAAAATGCGCCTGAATCGAAGTTTCGCGGCCGGTTTTGGTGTATTTGGCAATGCCGTTTTGGCAATCCAATTTCAGCACAAAGGTTGCCATATCAATGGTGGAAAAGGGGTCGGAATTATCTTCAAATTCTACCCATGCACACAGCGGCGCATACAAGCGCTGCAGCTTGGTTACGGGGTCAAAGCTTTCCTGATAGATATAATCAATATCTTCGGTTTGAATGGGCCAGCGGTTGTAACAAATATTGATGGGGGCGGTTTTTCCGGCCGTTTTTTTCCTCGGGCTGAAAGGATGCACCGCTTTTACCGTGCTGGATAAAAGCGCCCGCGTATGAATATCACGGCTGTGCATAGATGCTGTTAGCAGGCCGTTTGCGGCCGATGCCCAGTTGGAGGTGCAGTCCAGCTCCAAAACGTCCGACTGAAAGCAGCTGGGGTCAAAATCTGTTTGCAAAACAAGCTTTGTGTGGCACGTGTTCAGCGTAGATTGCGCAAACCCCGCCACTACTTCACCCGCCGCAGTGCGCACCTCTAGGCATTCATCAATAAAGATAGCAGGGGCCGTTAAAGAAGTAAGCGCCTCTATAATCAGCATATTGTCTTCGCGCCGCCATTGAATCAGGTTAATTTCGTTTCCGTCTGCAAAGCAATCTTCCTGCTGGTCGTTTTGTGGCGGCTGTGCCGCAGTGCGCTTCCACGCTGCATCAAGAAGCGGCAACCTTTGGTGCACATTTTCAGCACCACCATACATCCCGCTAAGCCATTGCGCATGCAGTGGATTGGAAAAGGATAGTCGAGTGGTTTCCCCTGCTCGGCGCAGGTGTTGTGCCAATTCAGTTCTTTGCATAGATAAGCCTCCTTATATAAATTGTGTTATCCTACGTGCAAGGAAATCCATTTTTTATTATCGCGCATCCGCCTTTGGCGGGCGCTTTTAAATTTAAATGGCCGTGGCAAAGCCACATGGCCAATAATAACTGCTTTGCAGTTATTATATCATATTTGCACATATAAATTGTGAAATTTGCAAAAAATATGATTATTTTGTCTAAATTTTAGTTTGCTTATTTGCTTTGTGCGGTTATAGTATTTTTAAAAATAAAAATTATGAATTAAAAAAGAACGGTTTGCCAAAGCAAACCGTTCTTTTTATGTACTCTTTCTATTACCTACGCCTTTGCATTCTTTAAACAAAAAGTTTGCGCGAAAGGTTTTTTTCTGTTATTTCCTGTTTTAATTTTTTAAAATTATGAAATATAAATAAAATTTATGTTAAATTTTGCAGAAATATGTTATAATTGTGATAAATAAAACTGTAGCATAAATTTACAAAAAATTTTATATTAAGGTGTAAAACAATGGTAAAAATTAAGGAAATTCAAGTTATTAATTTTCGTTCAATCGTAAATCAAACAATCAATGTGGAAAATTTAAATGTTTTTGTTGGTAATAATGATGCTGGTAAATCAAATGTTTTAAAAGCTTTGAATTTATTTTTCAATGAGGAAACCGACTTAAATCATCACTTTCATTTCGAAACAGATTACTCAAAATTAGCGCCTTCCCGAAAAAGAAAAGCAAAAGAAATTATAATAAAACTCACTATAGAAATTCCAGAAGGCTTTACTGACAAAGGTATTGTAGAATGGACAAAAATTTGGCGAAAAGAAGGTAAAATTTTTGATGACATGAATAAAGAATTTTCACCAAAGTCTAGGACCCGCGCATTAATTAGAAAAATTAAATATAAATATGTACCTGCCATAAAAAGTGACAACTATTTTAAAACATTGCTATCGGAATTATATGACAGCATTTCCGAAAAGGCAGACGCGAAACTATTAATGCAAGCTGACGCTTATTCTAATGCACTGCAAACGTTTACTGAACGAATAAGTGATACGGTAAGTAAAAACATCGGTATAGAAAGCCGCCTGGTTATGCCTCGTAATCAATCAGATATTTTTAAAGAATTAATTTTTTCGACAAGCGACTCTCAAGTTCAGGATATAAACTTAGCTTATAGAGGCGACGGAATTAAAGCACGCCATATTCCTGCAATTTTGAAATTTATCGCAGAACAAGAAAATAAGGATCACCGAAGAGGCTTTATATCATATACAACCATTTGGGGATATGAAGAACCAGAAAACGGCGTGGAACTTTTAAAATGTTTTGAAATGGCAAATGAAATGCTGATACTTTCTGCGAATATTCAAATGTTCATTACTACACATTCACCTGCGTTTTATGCATTATCAATTCCTGATGAATCGCCTGTATTGGTAAATTATGTATACCAAGAAAACAAGCACCAAGGCTCAATCGTGCAGCACAATCCCAATATTTATAATATTCATGGAAAAATCGGAATTTTACCTTTAATTACCCCGTTTATTGCAAAAAAGCAACAAGAAATTGAGCGTATGGAACATATTCTAACTAATAATTGTTTAATAGATATGGATACGATAATGGTCGAGGGGAAATCTGATAAAAAACTATTAGAATATATGATAACACACACATCGTCATGCCAGAAATTAGCAGATAAGCTGAATGCAAACTCCTTGCGCATTTTTTCTAAAGAGGACGAAGGCGGCACAACAAGTTTATCCGGATGGGCTTGCGCTTGGAAACACGCGAACTACAGAAGCAAGCTTTATGTTTTGTTAGACCATGATTTGGCAGGAAAAACCGCAAAGAAAGAAATAAAAGAGCAGCTAACAAACGCTCAGAGACACATAAAATCGGATTTTTATCAGCCATCGGATTCAATTAAATCTGTGCTTCGTTCAATACCTAATCAAGGCGCTTTTCAATATGAATTAGAACATCTTTTATCATTGGATTTTTGGGAACGAATAAAAAACACAAGAAAATCTCAGGCAAGAGAACACTCTGAGCTTTATCAATTATTTTCCAATACTATTCCTATCGATAAAGCTTTTTCTGACTTTTTAAAAGAAAAAATTCCTGATGAAACTCTTCGTACAACTATAGTGTTAAGAAATCCTGCTGATAGTGAAAAATCTAATATTATTAATTACGCCATTTTGTTATATGAATCTGAAGAAATCTTGAATATGTTTGACGGCATAAAACCTACTGTTGAAAAACTACAAGAATATTTTTGCTAAATAAACTAATTAGATAAAAAGCTAAACTATCGCCCCTCACTTTCCATAATTAGAAATGACAATCGCCCAATAAGCACTGTGGATTCAGTGTTTATCGGGCGATTCTTATACCATGCAATTCTAGTAATCTAATTGAAATTTATCGAATATGTGCAAAGCGACGGGTGTTGCATTACTTACGCTAGTGCGGCGCAAGGCCTGCTTGATGCCTTATGCGTTTTAATTGGTTTCGGCATTTACAAAATCTGCACGATACGGCGTGAAGATATCCAAAAGCGTGCCTTCGGCGCTAATAAGCTTGCAGCCGTGCGCAAGATGCGGCGGCACATAAATGGTGTCGCCTTTTTCAATGGGATACACCTTGTCTTCGATATAAAATTCGAACACGCCGCCAGCGCAATAGGCCAGCTGCTCGTGCGGATGCGTGTGTATATCGCCTACGGCGCCATTTTCAAAATGCACTTCCACAAGCATTAAGTTTTTGTCGTGGGCCTTTACTTTTCGGCTTAACTTCCCTTCCACCAAAACTTCGGATTGGCACGCTTTATCTTGTACATAATGCAGCATTTATATTTCCTCTTTTCATTTTATTATAAGCAAATTATATGATAATTCGCCTTATTGAAAATACGCGCTTAGATGCATGGGCGCAAAGATGCCCTTATCGGTAACCACGCCATCGCAAAGCTTTGGCGGCGTAATATCAAACGCGGGATAATAGCCCTGCACACCCGGCAACGTGAGCTTGGTTCCCATCGATTCGAGCACCAGTGCGGGGTCTCTGGCTTCAATTGTAACGCTTTGTACATTGCGGTGCGCTGGGTTGGGCGTGCCTGTAACATAATAGGGCACGCCGTGATAGGCCGCGGCAAGGGCAATTTGAAACGTGCCAATTTTGTTGATGATATGCCCGTCCATTGTGATAACATCGGATGCACTGGTGAAGATATCCACCTTGCGGTTTTGCATAACGTATGCGGGCATATTGTCGGTAATCACCGTTACGTCAAAGCCCATATCGCAGCCCACGCTTGCCGTGAGGCGCGCACCTTGAAAATAGGGGCGTGTTTCGGGGCAAATCAGATGAATTGCGCTGCCCGCCTCTTTACAATGTCGCAGCGTGGTGCCCAGCACCGTTTCGGCAAAGCACTGTGTCATAATGGTGCCATTATGCGGGATTTTTTCGGCGAGATAGCGCCCCACTGCCGTGTATTTTTGATAATTATTATTGATGTAGTGATACGCATATTCAAATAAAACGTTTGTGAGTGCGGCGCCAGTTTGCCCCGCGTCCAGCGCTTCTTGCGCGGCGGCAAGCGCGCCGTTTGTAATGGCCGTCATTTTGGCGGCAGTGGTGGGGCGCGCATTTGAAAGCGTGTGCGCCGCGCTCGTTAAAAACGGCATCAAATCTGCAATGCCTTTGGCCTGCGCTTCGTGGGCCGCCAGCGCCATACCCATAGCGGCAGCGGTGTATGGCCCCGCGCTTTGCGTAACCATATCGGCGATAGCCTGCGCCACCTCGGTGTAGCTTTCGCAGCACACATATTCCGTGCGCAAAGGGTAAATGCGCCTGTCAAGTATTTTCACTTTACCCTTATCAAACCAAGCTACATTCTCATATTGCAGCATAAAAGCAAGGTCTTTATCCGCACGTTCCATCAAAATTGCCCTCTTTCTTGTTTGCATTGTCCAGCGTTTTTTGAGCCTCTGCGCAAGCTTTAAGCAGCGTGGCAACATACGCTTCGCCGCATAAATGCTGCTGGCGATGGATGATAAAACGCTTGCCCGCAAGCACACAAATGCGCTCTGCATAAACACGGGCATTTGCATCTTGCACCTCGGTGATATCGCGCACCTTTGCATCGCCAATGACGCGGCGGCAAAGCTCGGTGCCGCAAAAGCCTGCTGCATCGCATAGAATATCGCGCAAATACCATTCGATAAAGGCAGCACTTTGCGCCATAATATCGGTGCCCTGTGTTTGCAAAATGGCTTTTGCTTTTGTAAAAAAATCATCAATAATCTCTACAACGCTTTGCTGCACCCATGCGGTGAAGCGCGTTTTTTCGGCGCTGTTTGGCATGGTGGCTTCGGCATTGGCCCATGCAAAAATTAAGTTGGCAATCATATTGCCGATATCATAGCCCGCTGGGCCGTAAAAAGCAAATTCGGGGTCCAGCACCATTGTTTTTTCGTCGTTAATTAGCACCGAGCCGGTATGCAAATCCCCATGCAAAAGCGATTGCGCTTTGGTAACAAACAGCTGTTTGAGCTTTGCGGCCTCTAAAAGCAACGCTGCGTCTTTATACAGTGCTTGCTGTAAAAAATCGGCGTTTGGTGCAAAGAGAACATTATCCCCGCCGTAATCTGTAAAGGGGTTTGTAAATACAAGGCGCTCGGTAATATCGCAAAGCGCTGGGTTAATAAAGCGGCGCAGCAAAGCTTTTTTGGCCTTTGCGCCCATCACACAATCGGTGGTTTTGATGAGTATTTGCGCCATAAAATCGGTGATGTCGGCACTGAAATGCGAAAACACCGTGTGCTTTAGCATGGCGCTGCGCATATTTTGATAATCGCACAAATCCTCCATAACAACGCAGCACATCACGCTGTCGTATGCATACACCTTAGGCACCAGGCCCGGCGCAAGCGTGTTTTGCAGCTGTAGAATTTCCGCTTCAATGCGATTGTGGTCAGTATCAAGCGGGTTTTGCCCCGAGCGCGTTTTACTATCTGCCTGTTTGATGATGACGGATTTGCCCGTATCGGTATCTGCAACACGAAACACATAATTGATGTTGCCATCGCCGATTTCTACCGCAGAAAGCGTGGCATAAGGCGTAAAAAAATCGGTTTTGGCGCGTATGAACGCCACTGCATCGGCCTCGGACATTTTAAAGTGCTGTGTAAAGCCATCCATCTTCTCGCTCCTTTCGCGATTTTGTTTATGCTTGTATTTAGTATAGCATAACACCAATGGCAATGGAAACAAAATAGAAATTTGCAAAAAACAAAGCAATATTGGTAGAATTGAAACGATATAAACGCTGCAAAACCGCAATAACAGTAGATTTGAAACAAAATAAACGCTGTAAAAGAGCAATATCGGTAAAACAAAAACAAAAACGCGCGGCCAAATTGACCGCGCGTTCACGCTTTTAAAGCCTTATTTCGACGCAAGCTCTTTGCGGCAATCGCCACAAACATTACGGCCATGATGTGTTGTGATATCGTTAGCACTGCCGCAGAAAACGCATGCAGGCTGATATTTACGCAAAATGATGGTATCCGCATCCACATAAATTTCAAGAGCAGAATCCTTGTCTATATCCAAAACGCGACGCAGCTCTATCGGCAACACAATTCGCCCTAAATCATCAATTTTTCTTACAATCCCCGTAGATTTCATATGTATCTTTCCCCTTCTTTCTTTAGTGTACTAACAGTATACAATAGATGGTATAAAATGTCAATACGTGTAAGGAAAAGAATATATGAACAATATGTGAATATTTTTACAACATATATTGCTGTCTGTTGTAAAATCTTGGCATATTATAGTTGCAGAAAACCCACTTTTTTATACACTTTGTTTACAGTGCGGCGCGCAAGAACCGATGCTTTTTCGGCGCCTTCCCGCAAAACTGTGTCCAAATAGGTTTTGTCGGCCAAAATTCTTTGGTATTCGGCTTGTATGGGCACGAACGTGTCGATGATGGCGGCAGACACGGCTTCTTTGAAATCGCCATAGCCTCTATCTGCAAATTCGTGTTCGATGGCGGCATTGTCTTTACCGGTAAGCACCCCATAAATGCCCATCAGATTGCTGACGCCAGGCTTTTCAGGCGACGCATACACGCGCCCTTCGCTGTCGGTGACTGCACGTTTTAATTTACGGGCAATGACGTCTTTATCGTCCAGCATAGAAATATAGCTGTTTTCATTTGTATCGGACTTGCTCATCTTTTTTTCTGGCTCTTGCAAACTCATAACTTTAGCGCCGGCTTTGGTGATATAAGGCTCTGGCACATGAAAAGTGGGGCTGTATGCAGAATTAAAGCGCTGGGCAATATTGCGTGCAAGCTCTAAATGCTGCTTTTGATCGATGCCAACAGGCACAAGCTCGGCATTGTACACCAAAATATCGGCCGCCATCAAAACCGGATAGGTAAAAAGCCCCGCATTGATATTATCGGGGTGCTTGATGCTTTTGTCTTTAAACTGCGTCATGCGCGATAATTCGCCAAACTGCGTATTGCAAGACAGCACCCATGACAGCTCGGCATGCGCCGGCACATGGCTTTGCACAAACAGTGTGCTTTGGGCGGGATTGATGCCGCAAGCAAGTAAAAGCGACGCAGCTTCGCGCGTTTTTGCGCGCAGCTCGGCAGGTGTTTGCCGCACGGTGATGGCATGCATGTCCGCCACCATATATAAACACTCGTAATCGTTTTGCAACTGCCCCCAATTGCGCACAGCGCCCACATAATTGCCCAGCGTAAAGGTGCCGGAAGGCTGAATGCCAGATAAAATGCGTTTTTTTGTTGTTTCCATAATGGATGAGATTCCTTTCTTTGGGAAAAATAAAAGCCTTGCGGGTTTGCGCAGCGGCAGAGAAAACCAATAAGGTGTGCGCGCGCCATAGGCGCAGCACATGGTAAATAATTCGTAAATGAATTATTTGTATTAGGCGCAGCCTACTATAAATGGGCCATGCGGCTTTGCCTCGGACATAAGATTTAAAATGCGCCAGCCAAAGGCCGATGCGCAATAAATAATCCGCGAACGGATTATTTACATTATACAATATTATAAGGCGCTTCGCAATTGACAAAATACAGCGATATGTATAAACTATAGAAGTACGGCAAATTTTTGTGAAACAAGGAGAAATCAGAATGGCAACGAATAAGGTGCGCACACGATTTGCGCCAAGCCCCACGGGATATATGCATGTAGGTAATCTGCGTACTGCCTTGTACGCGTATTTAAAGGCGCGCAATGACGGCGGCACATTTATCCTGCGCATTGAAGACACCGACCAAGAGCGCCTTGTAGACGGCGCTGTGGATATTATTTATGACACCCTGCGCGAAACTGGGCTGATTTGGGATGAGGGCCCCGATATCGGCGGGGATTATGGCCCATATGTGCAAAGCGAACGCATGGGCATTTTTAAGGGCTATGCCGAGCAGCTTGTGCAAAAAGGCGCTGCTTATTACTGCTTTTGTGAAAAAGAGCGTTTGGAAGAAATGCGCACCGTGCAAAAGGCAAGCGGACAAGCGCCGCATTATGACGGACATTGCCGTAATTTGAGCGAAGCGGAAATTAAAGCAAAGCTGGATGCAGGCACCCCGTATGTGATACGCCAAAAAATGCCCACAGAAGGCAAGGCTGGGTTTGACGATGTGGTGTATGGTTACATTGAAGTAGATGCCAGCGCATTGGACGACCAAATTTTAATAAAGGCCGATGGCATGCCCACTTATAATTTTGCAAACGTGGTGGATGACCATTTGATGGGCATTACACATGTCATTCGCGGGTCGGAATATTTATCCAGCACCCCGAAATACAATTTGCTTTACGAGGCGTTTGGCTGGGATATCCCCACGTATGTGCACTGCCCGCCTGTAATGAAAGACGCGCAAAACAAGCTTTCAAAGCGAAACGGCGACGCAAGCTATCAAGACCTTGTGGCAAACGGCTATCTTACCGAGGCCGTGCTAAATTATATTCTGCTTTTGGGCTGGAGCCCGAAAGGCGAAAAAGAAATTTTCAGCTTGCAGGAAATGATTGCCGCGTTTGACGAAAGCGGCATTGGCAAAGCGCCTGCCATTTTTGATGTGCAAAAGCTGCGTTATATTAATGCGGAATACATTCGCGCATTATCGCCCGACGCGTTTTATGAGAAAGCCAAGCCCTATATCGACAGCGTGGTAAAAACGGATTGCGACCGCGCGCTTTTGGCCAGCGTGTTGCAGCAGCGATGCGAGGTGCTTTCGGATATTCCGGAGCAAATTGATTTTATTGACGAATTGCCCGAATATGACCTTGCCATGTATGAAAACAAAAAGATGAAAACCACACGCGAGAGCGCAAAAGAAGCGCTGATCAATATGCTGCCTGTATTAACGAACCTTACATGCTTTGATAAAGACAGTATCCACGCGGCATTATTTGCCATGATTGAAACACTTGGCGTTAAAAACGGCATTATTTTATGGCCGCTGCGCGTGGCTGTATCGGGCAAGCAATTTACGCCCGGCGGCGGCATTGAGCTGGCCGCGATTATTGGCAAAGAAAAGACGATTTCTCGCATAAAGCATGCGATTGAGATTTTGTAATTCACAAACGCACCAAAACCCACATAATGCAACACAAACCCCCATACAGGAACGGACATGTTCCTGCATGGGGGCTTTTTTATAATAGATACAAGGTATATGGCGTGAAAAAGGCATGTTTCACGCTCGGTTTTGTGCCTTGCGCACGAAAAAGCGTGCATTGGGCATATCCGAAGCGGCCCGATTTTGACGCAAAAATGCCGCTTACTATGCAAAGTGGGTTGAAGGAACGTGATTTTGATGTATGAAAAGCTTAAAAATGAACAAGTGGTAAAAAAACTGCGGCGGATTTTGGCAGATAGCCTTCCGCTGGCGTGGCATCTGGCCATGTTTGCGCTGGGATGGCTTTTGGCCGCCGCGCCTGTATACGAGAAGCTAAGGCCGATGGGCCTTAGCTTTGCGGCGGCTGTGATTAGCACATGGGCGTTTCCGGCGGGCGCGGGCGCAGCGCTGGGATATGCCTTTTCTATGGACATCACCAGCGCCGCCCCGTACTTATGCGGCATTTGTGCCATTGCACTGGTGCGCACCTTTACAGCACAGCGCAGCCAGCATTTTTCCCCATTGATACCGTCTGCTGCGGGTGCGGCGGCGTTGCTGGTGTCAAAGGCTGTGCTGGGGCTTGCGCTACGCACAGGGCCGGCCGCTGCTTTTGCGTGCGTGGCAGAAAGCGCAATGGTGTTTGGCCTGGGATATTTATTTAAGGATTTATTTAAAAATTACACCGCTTTAAAAAGCAAAAACAACGAGAGCGTTGCGCTAATCAGCTATATGGTGCTTTTGATTGCGCTGGCACCCTATGCGGTTTTTGGTGTGCGTTTGGCCTATGTTGCGGCGGGCGTGTGCCTTTTGGTTAAATCCTGTAGGGGCGAAGAAAAAGCCGTGGCAGCCTTTGGTGTGGCTGGGGGCGCTGCATTGCTTGCCGCTGCGCCCGAGCACGCTTTTGCAGCGCTTGGCATAGCCGCAGGCGGGCTTGCCGCGGGGATTTTAGTGCCCGGAGAGCGCATTGGCGCGGCGCTTTTATATTTTGCCGTTGGCATCACGGGGATTGTGGCGGCGCCAAACGCGCGGGCGGGTTTATTATTTGGCGTGGGGCTTTGCGTTGCAGACATTGTGTTTTTATTGCTGCCCGCAAAGCTTTTGCGCGCGCGCATACCCGCACAGGACGGCGAAGCGCGGCGTGCCGCCGCAACAGAGCTTTCTTCTCGCGTTGAGGAATTGGCAAACTCGCTTTCTTCTATTGGACAAACCATCGGCACGGTGTGTGAAAAGCTGCCCAAAAAAGGCGAAACCTATGCCGATGCTTGCAACGCTGTGGCAGACGGCATCTGTGCGCATTGCAACAGGCGCGTGTTTTGCTGGGTGGATTGCTATGCGGACACAATGAGTGGCCTGCAAAGCCTTTTGCCTTTACTGGATAGCGATGGCAGTGTTACTGCCGAAGCGCTGCCGTCTGCTTTATTGCATCGCTGCCACAGCCCTGCAAAGCTGGCAGCCGGAGTGGGGCGCGAATACACCGCATGGCAGGCGCGGCGCGCCGAGCGAACGCGCGGCGAAATGATGCGTGCGGCTTTAACCGAGCAATATTGCTCGATAGCGGCGGCGCTGGAGGGCTTCGCAAAAGAACTGTGGAACGAAGAAGCGCCCGACCGAAAAAAAAGCGAGCGACTGGAGGCCTTGATGCAAAGCATTGGCACGCAGCCGCTGGATGTGCGTGTGGCGCAAAACCGTGACGGGCGCTTACATGCCTGTGTGAAGCTGCCGCGCTTGATATTTAATCCCGAAGAACTTGCGGTTATCACTGCAGAAGTGGCAGATATTTGCCGCCGCCCGCTGTCCCCTGCTGTTTGCACGCATTCCGGCGGCGTAACCACATTGGATTTTTACGAAAAAGCATTGCTGGAGCCTGTGTTTGCCAGCCACGCCATTGCCGCAAATGAAGGCGTTTGCGGAGATGCCGTGCGCACTTTGTGCGACGGGCACGGCATGGCACATGCGCTTTTGTGTGACGGCATGGGCACAGGCAAAGCCGCCGCTGTGGACGGCCATATGGCCGCCACCTTGATGTCGCGCCTGATTAGCGCGGGCTTTGGCGCGCTTGAAGCCGCAAGGCTTGTCAATGTGGCGCTGGCGCTGAAAAGCAGCGAAGAAGCAGGCGCGGCGCTGGATATCCTATCGGTTAATCTTTACACGGGCAAAGCCAGTTTATTTAAAGCGGGCGGCGCGCCCACCTTTTTATTGCGCGAGGGCAAAGTGATGCGTCTTGGCGAGGACAGCCTGCCCATCGGCATTTTAAGCAGTGTTACGGGAAAACAATGCGCTTTTAATTTTTATGCGGGCGATATTGCGGTGCTTGTGTCGGACGGCGCAGTGGCAGACGGTGAGGAATGGCTTTGCCAGCAGCTTGAGATGACGTGCCTAGACGCGCCCGACGTGCTTTGCCAAAAGGCTGCCGAGGCCGCCGCAAGAAGACGCGGCACGCGCGCGGACGACATTACCGTATTGGCACTGGCATTAAGAAAAGTTTAAAAAAATGGCAAAAATTCTGATTTAGGCGGCATTATCAGTGGCAAAACACACTTTTTTTCATACAATGGGGAAAAGGGGTGTTGCATATGGACGATAGAAAACTTGATTTTTTACTGGGAGCTCTCTCCCCCACCGGCTTTTGCGGATACTATTCGCAAATATTAAAAGATACCGACGGCACAAAGGCTGCATTGCTGAAAGCCGCGCCCGGATGCGGAAAATCCACGTTGCTTCGCCGATTGGCCGACGCGCTTGTGGCAAGCGGTGAAACGGTAGAGCTAATCCATTGCTCGGCCGACCCTGCCTCCTTAGACGGTGTTGTTTGCCCAAAGCGCAAGCTTTCGGTGGTAGATGCCACGGCGCCGCATTCATTGGAGCCGGAATACCCTATTGCTTTTGAAGATGTGATCTCGTTATACAGCGCTGTTGACCGCGAGGCACTGCAAGTAAACCGCCGCCAACTGGTGACGCTGTATCGACAATACCGCGCGCTGTGCGAGCGCACCACGCGTTACATCACTGCCGCAGGCAGCCTTTTGCAAGACAGTATGCGCGTGGCCGCCGCATGCACCGACCTTGTAAAGGCAAAAAGCTTTGCAAACACGCTTATGCATAAATATATCCCGCATGCAACCACATCCGCCAGCGAGCATATCCGTCTTTTAAGCGCTGTAACGCTAAATGGGCAAATTTTTTATTCGGACACCATTCAAAAGCTTGCCAAAACGCTTGTGGTGTTTGACGATGAATTTGGCGTAGCAAGCAAGGCCATTTTATTTGCACTGCGCGAGGACGCAATTGCCAAAGGGCACGAGGTAATCACCTGCTATTGCTCGATGAGCCCCTATGACAAAATTGAGCACTTATTTATTCCGGCATTGTCTTTGGGATTTGCCACCAGCAATGAATATCATACGCTGGATTTCCCCACGCAGCGCACCATCCACTGCACGCGGTTTTGTGATAAAACAGGCCTGCGCCTGCGCAGAAAGCGCTTGCGGTTTAACAAAAAGGCAATTGCCGAGCTGTTTTATCAAGCATCCTTGATACAAAAGGAAGCAAAGGCCTGTCACGACGAGATTGAACGGTATTATATCGAAGCACTGGACACCGATGCACTGGATAAAGCCTTTACAGATTTGTGTGCATTATACTTATAAGCGAAACCCTTTTGCGAAGTAGCCATTTTAAGAATACGCCGTTTTGAGAATCGCCCTTTTGGTAATTAGCCCTTTTTAGGAAAAGGTGTTTTGAGAATCGCCTATTTTAATAACAGCACTTTTTAAGAATAGCCCATTTTAAGAATGAACAAACAATTTTTGCTGCAAAAAGCCGCGCTGACATTGTATACACAATGCCAGCGCGGCTTTACTGTTGTTTGATAGTAGAATGCACTGCTTGCTAAGGCTGATTATTCTGCGTCGCCCGCAAGAACTTCTAAGTTGTGCTCTACTTCGGGAATGCCTGTGCCTGCGGGAATCAGCTTGCCGATAATAACGTTTTCCTTAAGGCCCATCAGCGGGTCTACCTTGCCTTTAATGGCGGCATCGGTAAGAACACGTGTGGTTTCTTGGAACGAAGCGGCCGACAGGAAAGAATCGGTGGCAAGGGATGCCTTTGTGATACCCAGCAAAATGGAGCTGCCCTGTGCCAAACGCAAATCGGTTTCGCCTGCGTCTATGCGGCTTTGAATCGCTTTGTTGATTTCGCGGAATTCCGCTTTATCCAGCGATGCGCCCGCAATTAAATCGGAGCTGCCGGCATCATCCACGCGCACTTTGCGCATCATTTGCAGCACGATTACCTCGATATGCTTATCGCAGATATCAACGCCCTGTAAGCGATACACCTTTTGTACCTCGCTAATCAGGTAGTTTTGCACGGCGATGGCACCCTTTACGGCAAGGATGTCGTGCGGATAGGCAAAGCCCTCGGTTAAAAGGTCGCCCTGCTCAATGGTGTCGCCCTCGGCAACGCGAATGCGCTGGCCAAAGGGAATTAAATAGCTTTTTTCTGCGGAAGCGCCGTTTTCGTCCACACCGTTTACCACAACATGGCGGTTTTTCTTGGTGTCGTCGATATGCGCGGTGCCCGGAATTTCGGCCATGATGGCAAGGTTTTTCGGGCGGCGAGATTCAAACAGCTCCTCAACGCGCGGCAAGCCCTGCGTGATATCGTCGGCGTTCGCGATACCGCCCGTATGGAAGGTACGCATGGTAAGCTGGGTGCCCGGCTCGCCGATGGACTGCGCCGCAATGGTACCCACTGCTTCGCCCACGCCCACAAGACGGCCATTTGCAAGGTTGGCGCCATAGCAATGGCTGCACACGCCGCGCTTTGCCTCGCAGCAAAGCACCGAACGAATTTCTACCTTTTTGATGCCCGCGTCCACAACGCGCTTGGCGTCTTCCTCGGTCATCATTTTATCTTTGCTGACAAGCTTTTCGCCTGTTTCGGGATGCAGGATATCATTCACTGCAAAACGGCCCTGCAAGCGCTCTTCCAGCTTTTCAATCATTTCCTTGCCTTCGCAAATATCGCTGATGATAATGCCGTGCGCAGCACCGCAATTTTCCTCGCGGATAATCACATCCTGCGACACGTCTACAAGGCGTCGGGTAAGGTAGCCAGAGTCGGCAGTACGCAGCGCGGTATCGGCAAGACCCTTTCGAGCGCCTTTACCTGCGATGAAATATTCCAGAATGTTCAGGCCTTCACGATAGTTTGCACGAATGGGGATTTCAATTGTGCGCCCCGATGTGTTGGCGATAAGGCCACGCATACCGGCAAGCTGACGAATCTGCGCCATCGAGCCACGCGCGCCGGAATCCGCCATCATAAAGATGGGGTTGCGCTCGTCAAGATGCTTAGACAAGGCGTCGGCAACGTCGGCTGTGGTTTTGTTCCAGATATTGATAACCTGATTATAGCGCTCGTCGTTCGAGATAAGACCCTTGTTGAACTGCTTCACGACCTTGAGGATTTTTTCCTCGGCATCGGCCAGCATCTGCGCCTTTTGCGGCGGAATAACCGCATCGGAAACCGCAACGGTAATGGCGCTTTTGGTGGAATATTTGTAGCCTTGCGTTTTAATGCGGTCCAGCATCTCGGCGGTTATCTCTGTGCCGTGCACATGAATGCAGCGCTCGATAATTTGGCCCAGCATCTTCTTGTTTACAAGGAAATCTACTTCCAACAAAAATGCATTTTCGGGTTTTGTGCGGTCGATAAAGCCGAGGTCCTGCGGAATGGGCTGATTGAAAATCAAACGACCCACCGTGGTATCCACAAGGCTGGTAGCTTGCGTGCCGTGCACAATGGCGCTGCGGCGCACCTTGATTTTGGCGTGCAGCGTAATAACGCCCTCGTTATACGCCATAATGGCTTCGGCCTCATCGCGGAACACTTTGCCCTCGCCGATATCCTTGTCGTTCACCATTGTGAGGTAATAGCTGCCAAGCACCATGTCCTGCGTAGGCACGGTAACGGGCTTGCCGTCAGAGGGCTTGAGCAGGTTTTTATTGGCCAGCATCAGATTGCGCGCTTCGCGCTGTGCTTCCTCGGAAAGGGGCACGTGCACGGCCATCTGGTCGCCGTCAAAGTCCGCGTTGTAAGCGGTACAAACCAGCGGATGCAGCTTAATGGCGCGGCCTTCTACCAGCACGGGCTCAAACGCTTGGATGCCCAAACGGTGCAAGGTGGGCGCGCGGTTTAACAGCACGGGATGCCCTTTGATAACGGTTTCCAGCGAATCCCACACTTCTGTGCGTGTGCGCTCCACCATTTTGCGGGCAGATTTAATGTTATTGGCAACGCCGTTCTCCACAAGGTCTTTCATTACAAAAGGCTTGAAGAGCTCCAGCGCCATTTCTTTTGGCAAACCGCACTGATACATCTTCAGTTCCGGCCCTACAACGATAACGGAACGGCCCGAATAGTCAACGCGCTTACCCAAAAGGTTTTGGCGGAAACGACCCTGCTTACCCTTGAGCATGTCAGACAAGCTCTTAAGCGGGCGATTGTTGGGCCCTGTAACCGGGCGGCCACGACGGCCGTTGTCGATGAGGGCATCCACTGCCTCTTGCAGCATGCGTTTTTCGTTGCGCACGATGATATCGGGCGCAGACAGCTCCAAAAGGCGCTTTAAGCGGTTATTACGGTTGATGACACGGCGATATAAATCGTTTAAATCGCTGGTGGCAAAACGGCCACCGTCCAGCTGCACCATCGGGCGGATATCGCGCGGAATAACCGGAACAACGTCCATAATCATCCACTCGGGGCGGTTGCCGGACACGCGGAACGCATCCACAACCTCAAGACGCTTTAAAAGACGAATGCGCTTTTGCCCGCCCGCGTCCTCAAGCTCTTTGTGCAAATCAATCGAAATTTTTTCAAGATCCATCTCGGCAAGCAAGTCCTTGATGGCCTCTGCGCCCATATCGGCTTTAAACTCATCCTCGTAGCGCTCGCGCATTTCGCGGTATTCTTTTTCGCTTAAAAGCTGCTTTTTTTCAAGCGGCGTAAAGCCCGGATCCGTAACGATATAGGACGAGAAATACAACACCTTTTCTAAAAGGCGCGGAGAAATATCCAGTATCAAGCCGATGCGCGAGGGAATGCCTTTAAAATACCAAATATGCGAAACGGGCGCGGCCAATTCAATATGGCCCATGCGCTCGCGGCGCACCTTTGCGCGTGTTACCTCTACGCCGCAACGGTCGCAGATTTTGCCCTTATAGCGAATGCGCTTGTATTTGCCGCAATGGCATTCCCAGTCCTTCATCGGTCCGAAAATTTTCTCGCAGAACAGGCCGTCGCGCTCGGGCTTTAAGGTGCGGTAATTGATGGTTTCTGGTTTTTTGACCTCGCCATAGCTCCACTCGCGGATTTTATCGGGAGAGGCAAGACCGACTTTTATAGAATCAAAAGCGTGAAACTCCATGAAGCGAACCCTTCCTTTATCTCAATTTCAAGGCCGCGCAAAGCGCCGGCCCCACTGGTTGGCTGATAAAAAGCTTACAGGTCGTCTGTTTCCAAAACAGCGAAAACATCGTCCTCAAAGCCCTCGTCCGGCTCTTCCGGCTCTTCAAAATCAGCGTCGATTTCGTCTGCGTCCTCGATGTTGTAATCGTTTTCGAGCTCGCTTTCAATCATCACATCATCGCCGATAGCAAGATCTGCGCCGTCAAAGCCCATGTCGTCTTCATCGTAGTTTTGCTTGATATCAATGATATTGCCGTCGGAATCCTGCACGCGCACATCTAAGCTTAGCGATTGCAATTCCTTCATCAGCACGCGGAATGCCTCGGGGATACCAGGCTTTGGCACAGGCTGGCCCTTAACGATGGCCTCATACGTTTTCACGCGGCCCACAACGTCATCGGACTTAACCGTAAGGATTTCCTGCAAGGTGTAAGCCGCGCCGTAAGCTTCCAGCGCCCAAACTTCCATCTCGCCGAAGCGCTGGCCGCCGAACTGTGCCTTACCACCAAGCGGCTGCTGGGTAACAAGGCTGTACGGGCCAGTGGAACGCGCATGGATTTTATCATCAACAAGGTGATGCAGCTTAAGGTAATACATATAGCCAACGGTTACAGGATTGTCAAACTTTTCGCCTGTGCGCCCGTCATATACCACGCTTTTGCCGTCCTCGCTCATGCCCACTTTGCTGAACATTTCGCGAATATCACTTTCGTGTGCGCCGTCGAATACGGGTGTCATTACCTTCCAGCCAAGTGCTTTTGCAGCGAACGCAAGATGCACCTCGAGCACCTGCCCGATATTCATACGCGAAGGCACGCCCAGCGGGTTTAAAACGATATCAAGCGGAGTGCCGTCCTCAAGGAAAGGCATATCCTCTTGCGGAAGAATGCGCGATACAACGCCCTTATTACCATGTCGGCCAGCCATTTTATCGCCCACAGAAATCTTGCGCTTTTGCGCGATATAGCAGCGCACCACTTGGCGCACGCCGGGCTGTAATTCGTCGCAGTTGTCGGGGGTAAACACCTTTACGTCCACGATGATGCCATATTCGCCATGCGGCACACGCAACGAAGTGTCGCGCACTTCGCGCGCTTTTTCGCCAAAGATGGCGCGCAATAAGCGCTCCTCGGCGGTAAGCTCGGTTTCGCCCTTCGGCGTAACTTTACCCACAAGGATATCGCCTGCGGAAACCTCGGCACCGATGCGGATAATGCCGCGCTCGTCAAGGTCTTTCAGCGCATCTTCGCCCACGTTCGGGATGTCGCGCGTGATTTCCTCTGGCCCTAGCTTTGTTTCGCGGCTTTCGGTTTCGTATTCCTCAATATGAATGGAGGTGTATACGTCTTCGCGCACAATTTTTTCGTTGATGAGAACGGCGTCTTCGTAGTTATAGCCTTCCCATGTCATAAAGCCGATTAAGGCGTTTTTGCCCAAGCTGATTTCGCCGTTTTTGGTGGCGGGGCCGTCGGCAAGCACTTGGCCTTTTTTCACCTTTTCGCCTTTTTCCACGATGGGGCGTTGATTAATACAGGTGCCCTGATTGGAGCGTACAAACTTTGCAAGCTCGTAATCATCGGTGGTGCTGGCAGATACGCGCACAGAAATGTGGTTGGCGGTAACGCGCTCTACAACGCCGTCATTGCGCGCTAAGAGGCACACGCCGGAATCGCACGCGGCTTTATATTCCATACCGGTGGCCACGATGGGCTGCTCGGTGATTAAAAGCGGCACAGCCTGACGCTGCATGTTAGAGCCCATGAGTGCACGGTTTGCGTCGTCGTTTTCAAGGAACGGAATCATCGCGGTAGCAACAGAAACCACCATCTTTGGCGATACGTCCATATAGTCGGCGCGCTCGGCGTCAACCTCGATGATTTCATCGCGCCAGCGGCAGGATACGCGCGCTTTGGCAAAACGGCCGTTTTCATCCAGCGGCTCATTCGCCTGGGCAACAACATATTCGTCCTCAACGTCGGCCGTCATATAGACAACCTCGTCGCTGATAACGCCTGTGGTTTTATCAATGCGGCGATACGGCGCTTCGATAAAGCCGTACTCGTTGATTTTAGCAAACGTAGCAAGGTACGAAATCAAACCGATGTTCGGGCCTTCCGGCGTTTCAATGGGGCACATGCGGCCGTAATGCGAATAGTGAACGTCGCGCACTTCAAAGCCCGCGCGGTCACGCGAGAGACCGCCCGGTCCCAAAGCCGAAAGACGGCGCTTATGTGTAAGCTCGGCCAGCGGATTGTTTTGATCCATGAACTGCGAGAGTGGCGAGGAGCCAAAAAACTCCTTAATGGAAGCCACAACGGGGCGAATGTTGATCAGCGCCTGCGGCGTGACAACCTCCATGTCCTGCGCTTGCAAGGTCATGCGCTCGCGGATAACGCGCTCCATGCGCGAAAAGCCGATGCGGAACTGATTTTGCAGCAATTCGCCAACCGAACGAATACGGCGATTGCCCAAATGGTCGATATCGTCCACAGTGCCGATGCCGTATGCAAGAGCATTGAGGTAATTGATGGACGAGAGGATATCATCCACCGTGATGGTTTTGCTGATAAGCTCGTCGCGCTTTTTGCGCAGCAGCTCTTTTTGCTCTTCTTCATCGCCGGTTTCTTCCATGATGCTGCGCAATACGCTGAAGTTCACGCGCTCGTTGATGCCGCAGGTAAGCGGGTCAAAGCTGAGGAAATCGGCGGCGTTTACGGTGCCGTTGGAGATGACTTTATATTCCTTTTCGTCCATCACAAGATACACAAGGCTAACGCCCGCTTTCTCGGTGGCGATGGAAATTTCGGTGGTGATTTTTTCGCCTGCGGCGCAAAGCAGCTCGCCTGTTAAGGGCGCGATGATATCACGCGCGGCGGTAAAGCCCGCGATGCGGCGTGCAATCGCAAGCTTTTTGTTCATTTTATAGCGGCCAAAGCGCGAGAGGTCATAACGGCGCGGATCAAAAAAGAGGCCGTTGATATGCGTTTGCGCGCTTTCCACTGTGGGGGGCTCGCCCGGACGGAGCTTGCGATAGGTTTCCAAAAGGCCTTCTTCTTCGGTTTTGGTGGAATCCTTTGCGATGGAGGCTTCGATACGCTCGTCCTCGCCGAAGAAATCGCGAATACGCGCATCGTCGCCAAGCCCCAATGCACGGATAAACACCGTGACGGGAATTTTGCGGTTTTTATCGATGCGCACATAGAACACATCGCTGGAATCTGTTTCATATTCCAGCCATGCGCCGCGGTTTGGATTTAAGGTAGCGGAAAACAGTTCCTTACCCGTTTTATCATAGCTTTTGCCAAAATACACACCAGGCGAGCGCACAAGCTGCGAAACAATAACGCGCTCGGCACCATTGATGATAAATGTGCCGCTGTCTGTCATTAAGGGGAAATCGCCCATGAAGATTTCCTGTTCCTTAATTTCGCCCGTCTCTTTATTTAAAAGACGTGCCTTTACACGCAAGGGTGCCGCGTAGGTAACATCGCGCTCCTTGCATTCCTTGATGGAATACTTTGGCTGCGAATCGAGGCGATAATCGATAAAGTCCAGCACAAGATTTCCAGTGTAATCCTCTATTGTGGATATATCACGGAAAACCTCCTTAAGACCCTCGTTCAAAAACCACTGATATGAGTTTTTCTGCACCTCGATAAGGTTAGGCATACTTAGAACTTCATTGATTTTACCGAAGCTCATTCTTGTATTTTTTCCGAGCTGCACCGGTTTTACATTCACCATAGGCGGGATCCTCCTTTTGTTCTTATGGCAGGGAGAGTATTGGTAT
>RRZU011424941.1_pt1 | contig 39271 bp, 37 predicted proteins | sample 2165561 | NCBI WGS metagenome assembly RRZU01 (sample SAMN10456909, study PRJNA506462) | wastewater metagenome | isolation source: wastewater sludge | place: USA: Moscow, Idaho | reverse complement strand
TACTTCATCTGCTCAGGCAGAGCATCGAGGAAGACCACCTGCACTCGACGGGCGGTGCCCGTGCAGGTCGCGGAACGCCTCGTGGCTGACTCCTACGCCAGCATCACGATCAGCGAAGACGACTACCAGAACCTCGCCGCCTAGGTCGACGCCGCATTCGACAAGCGCGGAGCAGGACGCGATCAGGAGTTCGCTGACCTCACTACGAACCGGGCGCGCCTGGAGGCGGAGAGCGACAAGCTGCTGGCGGCGCATTTCGCCGACGCCATCGACCTGCTCACACTCAAGCGGCACCAAGACCGCATCCGCGCCGGACTCGCCGACATCGAGCACCGCCTGCGCGAGCACGACGAGCAACACGTCGGAGGTCGAGCGTTCCTCCATGACAGCCTGCAGCTACTCACCGACGCACACCACGCCTATGCCCACTCCGACGACGGCAACCGTCGATTGGCGAACCAGGCGTTCTACACACGGTTGGAGATCACCGAGGACGAGCAACTACGCCCGCAACTGGCCGAGCCGTTCGCGACCATCGTTCGAGAGACGACCGGAGGCAAGGAAGCCGAACGGCAACACTCCGCATCTTCCGATGTCGCGTGTTCCCGTAAGACGCTTTGGGTGGGCCCCGTGGGAATCGAACCCACAACCCGCGGATTAAAAGTCCGCTGCTCTGCCGATTGAGCTAGAGGCCCTCGCCGGGTGATCGGTCACACCATCCTAGGGGGACGAACCGGACGACGGCTAAACATATCTCCCCGTCACCGGGCGGGCACAGCCCCATGAACGGTCACTGTGGCAGGCTCGACGCATGGAGGCTTGGCAGATCGGACTGGTGGTGTTTGCCCTCGTCGGCGCTGCAGCGTTGTGGTTGGCGTACCGGCGTGACACCGTCACCGCCCGGCGCCGCCGTGAGGTGATGCACAACCCTCCCGAGCGTGATATCCCTGCGCTGAACGGTCAAGAAACCAGCCCGACGTATCTGTCCGATGAGGATTCGCAACGTACCCCGCGGGGCGCCCCATCGACTGAACTGTCCGTCGAACGGCGTTCGGACCTTCAGGCTTCGCTGTCGGATGCCGTGAAGTTCGCCGGCGGGTACGCGACGCGTGACTTCATCACCGATTCCGTCACGGGATGGGCCGTGTGCGATCACCCGAGAGTCTTGCTCGTCAGCGACGGCATCCACTCGATGCGCGAGTTGTTGCCCGTCATCGCCTTGTTGGACGACGATCCGCTGGTCCTTGTGGCCCCGAGGATCGGCGACGATGTGGTGGACACACTGCGCGCGAATCAGACTCAACGCACCCTGGCGGTGTGCCCGGTGCTCTTCGAGGGGGATCTTGGCCCGGTCGCGGAGGCCGTCAACGGTCTGTGCCTGAATTCGGCAAAGCTGCAGGCGGGCTACGTGCCAGCAGAGGCGCTGGGACGAGCCGATACGTGGGTCAGCGATGGGTCACGTTCGTGGGTCGTGACGTGAATCTCATTGCGAGCTGAGACCTGCGTCAGGTCAAACTGAGACTCGTCACCTTGCTCCACCCTTGCTCGGCGATCACAGCGTCAATGGCTGACCTCAGCGAGGCCGGCGCCGAGGTCCCCGTGAGGGCCGGTCGGACATGATCGCTTCGATCGGCGTACCCGCCCTCGTCACTCGATCCGACGTGTGCCGCACCGGGCGTCACGTCGCTGTCTCGCCAGGACGGCGGGTCTTCTTGGGCGTCGACTGCGACGAGTCCGCAGAAGGGTCCTTGCTCCGCACCCAAAGATGCAGAGCGAGGATCCTTCATCGTCGCAGCCGACGCGGTGGGGACATCCCGTACCCATGCGGGATGCCACCCGCGGAGATCGGATCCGTAACGTCCGGCGCCGGATCCCACCTCACTTGGCGCCTCCCCCGACGGCGCGTCTCCGTGCGAGCGCCCGGTCTGCCAACTCTCCGAGGGGTTCCACCCAGCCAAGAGCGCCAGCAGGCCCGGGGTCGGCACCCCAGCCGTGACCCGTACGCCGGTGGATTCCGGCGCACGTGAAACCGTGCCTGTGGGCACGTTGGTCACAACCTGGTCATCAGAGCCAGCCACCGACCCGGCGGCGCCTTCGCGGGTGACGGCAAAGGTCACCCCCGGGTGCGGCTGGCTGATGTCGGTTTCCCCCGACATCTCGTGCGCCGTGATGCAGTAGCTCGGGCGGACCAAAGGTCTGGCCTCGAGCTCTGGGATCCTCATTGAACGCCAACCAACCGGGCACTGTTTCCCCCCAGGCCCGGGCGTTGACGTTTCGCTGTCCGTGGACGCGACAAAACAGAACCCTGAATCACGACGTACTCCCCCCAACGCGCACCTGGTCCACGACGAGTCGTGTACCCCCCATAGGTGCGCTGTCTTCGTAGAAAGAAAAATGCCACCTAGACGCGCGACTCGCGAAGCGAGAACTTGACCACAGTCAAAGCAAACCGGGGATATCTTGACCTGCGTCAAGTAGATGGCTGTGGGGGTATGGATTTCCCCGCAAAAGAGTGCGGTTGCCCAGCGACAGCTTTACGGTCTCTAGAAATTGCCAGTCATATATCCGCATTACGTCAATGTCATATGCCATGCATAAACAGGACTACCCATACCGGATTGACTCGGTAACATTGCTCGTTGGGCGGAACGGCGGCGAACTGCGACGCGCGACCGGCCCTGCATGGGGGACACGCGCTGGGGATAGGCGACAAGCATCTCGCGTCTGTGATTAGCGGACACTCTCACGAGGAGCGATCGCCACGTCCGTGGGACCATAGTCCCTATCCGCCACGAGAGTGCCTTGGCAGCGAGGAGGGATATAGGTGGAGTCAGACACACCGACCCCCCTTTCCCTGGGAAGCCTCCGATTGCGCCTGGAATCGTACGCTGGAGCCGCCCTGCCAGAGTGGGGATTGTTCGCCACAAATGTCCGTCAAGCGCGTTTCGCTATGGGACAGTCCCTCTTCGGCTGCGGCGAGGAGCACGCGTACGTCCACATCATCCAGCAAGGGATCGTCAAGGCCACCATGCCGACAGACGGACCCCGCCCCACCACGCTGTTCTTCGCGGAAGAGGGTGACGTTGTTGCCGCCTTGTCTACCGTGAGCCCCGACGGTGCGCGGCGGCTGGCAAAATCCGGGCTGGGCCCGTGGTCAGGAATCCTGCACGAGACGATCAATGGCCGGACAACGTTTGCGGCCGTGGCCGTCGAGTCGACCCAGGTATTCCAGATCACGTTCAAGGTGCTGGAGCATTTGGCGGCTCAGCACATTGCCTGGGCCCGCCTCATGTACACGATGACGCTGCTGCACGTCCTGCGCCAACGCGTCGAGATCGCGTATCTGCGGATGACACCCGAACGCCGGTACCGCCAGATTCTGTTGGATCGACCCACGCTGGTGAACCGGATCACGCAACGCGACCTCGCAGGGTTGCTGAATGTCACCGAGGAGACGCTGTCGCGCATCGCTAAGCGGGTACGTGCGGAGGAGGCGGCTTCGAACCAGCGCGTGCGGGACTGACACGAACCGGTCGTTGTGGTGGCCAGGGCCGGGGTCGAACCGGCGACCTTTCACTTTTCAGGCGAACGCTACTACCAACTGAGCTACCTGGCCTCGCGAGAGCCATTGGCTCTCTGCGACCCCGACGGGACTTGAACCCGCGACCTCCGCCGTGACAGGGCGGCGCGCTAACCAACTGCGCCACGGGGCCTCGATACTGGCCTTGACCAGCCCGAGAAACTCTAGCGCATCCGCTGCGGTGAGGCGAATCGATTCCGGACGGAGCCCGTAGCTCCCTCTGCGAGGGAACACGACCCAGCGCAGGGCGTGGTCGCGAGCCGTGGGGCGATCGGCGTTGTATGGGCAGGGAATGCGAGTCTGCTGGCCGGCGCGGTCGGCCAATCACGGCCGCCGTCAGCCATCACACGCGCGAGCGTGGTGGCACTTGGCATCCCCAACCGGATTCGAACCGGCGCTGCCGCCTTGAAAGGGCGGTGTCCTAGGCCGCTAGACGATGGGGACTCGACGGCACACCTTACCAACACGAGGCGAGCGGCCTCAAACGCAAACGCGCAACCGTCCAATGACGACGACACCGCCCGCCGACAGAGCCGACGAACGGTGTCGCACAGGAGGGTCGCTCAGGAGTAGATCGACAGCCCCTTCATCGTCACGTGGATGTGATTCTTGTGGTTAGCCGTGTCGCTGCCGCGGTTGGCCATGGAGCGCCAGCCTTCAGAGCTGCGGGAGACGTTCCAGATCTTCTGATCGAAGATGATGTACTGAATCCCGAGGGACTTGGCGTTCGCACGCAGGTAGTTCGCAGCCGCCCATCCGTAAGCGTTGTTGACCTTGTAGTTCGGCAACATGGCGTCGAAAGCGTAGCCCGACGGGTGGTCAGGCAGCGGATCGGAGCGCACGCCGTAGAACGTCACGAACTTCGGGTACTTGGCGCGCATCGTGGTGACGACCTTCATCGTGGACGCCTTCAGCTTGCTGAGACCAACAGAGCCCCCACCGCTGTACGAACTCGAAGAGCTCGACGAACTCGACGAACTCGTGCTCGGCTTGGTGCTGCTCAGGTAGCTGGAGGATGCCCAGACCTTGGCGTTGTTGTAGATCACCTGCGTGAACTTGTTCGCCGTCAGTCCCGTGGTCGTGAGCGCCTTCCCCTTGGCCACCACGGTCACGACTCGACCCGTCGTCGACGGGGCGGATCGCAGGTTCAGGTTGGCGGTGGCGTACTTGGTCGCGGTGGTCGACGACGAACTGCCGCTCGTCTTCGGCGCTGCACTCGAGGAGGTCGAGGGCTTGGTGCTGGACAGGTACGTCATGGACGTCCAGTACTTGCCGCCGTTGTACAGAACCTGCGCCATGTTGTTCTTCACGGAGCCGGTCAGTTGCAGCGCCGCGCCCTTGGGGACAACGGCGACCACTCGCGACGACGGCGCGGCGGTCAGGCGGATGTTCAGATTGGCCGTCGTATAGCGGGTAACGGTCGAACTGGATGATGCCGACGTCTTGGTCGGCTGCGACGCGACGTACGACTTCACGCAACCCGCGTTGACCCAACCGACCTGGCCCTTCCACACGAGCTGGACGACGCCGCCCTGCTTGACACCCGTCAGCTGCAGCGTGGTGCCCTTCGTGGCCTTGCCGATCCGGGTGAACGAGGCGCCAGAGGACGAACGCACGTCGACCGTGCAGGTGGCAACACCAGCAGCCGAGACGTTCACGGCCTTGCCGCTCGTGAGGTACCCGGACGCCACCCAGCGCCTTTGGCCCTTGAATGTGATCTGCACCCAGTTCCCGGACTTGGTGCCCGTGAGGGCCACCGATGCACCCTCACTCAGGACGCCGACCACGCTGTAGTTCGTCCCAGGTCCGGTGCGGACGTTGAGGAAGTCCGTCGTCGTCATGGTTGTCGCCTTGGTGGTCGACGTTCCCGACGACACGGTGGCGCCCACCGACTTCAGATAGGAGCTGAAGACATAAGCGGTCTTGCCCCGGAAGCTCACGGGGGTCCAGCCGTTCTTGCTGGCTCCCGTCGCTTCGATGCGTTCCCCCCGAGATAGCACGGCCAAGACGGCCGATGACTTTGTCGCTTGCGACCGAATGTTGACGGTCGTTGTCGCCGACACGGTCTGCGTCTGTGCAATCGCCTGCGTTCCGACGACGATCCCCCCGACTCCCGCCAGGAGGCCGGCGGCCACGCCGGCCACGATGAATCCCTGGACTGTGCGTCGAGCACCCACAATGGGTCCTTTCCTTGGGTCGTCCGTTTCCGTTCCGTTCACGCCGCCGAGGGCTCCATGGCAGGCACGGAACACCTCGAGCTTGCGAGGACTCTAAATACGTCGATCCCTTCCGCGACAGGGTAAACCTGAGGTTGAGGGACTGGTCCGCAACCCGACACGCCGTCGAAAAACTTAAAAACACACCCATGTAGTTTCAGTGCCTGAGGGCGCTTGTAGAGTGCGGGAATGGCCGTCCACATGAGCAACGAAGAGTTCGACACCTTGGTCGACGAAGCCTTCGAAACCGTGCCCGCGGACCTGGTTGCCCTCATCGACAACTGCCTGCTGATAATCGAGGATTCGTCCCCCCAAGGGGGCATGGAATTGTTCGGGCTTTACGAGGGTATTCCCTTGCCAGAGCGCGAATCGAATACGTGGTTCACGGAGCCGGACCGCATCACGATCTACCGTCGCCCGATTCTGAACGCCTGCGACAGCCGCGAGCAGGTCGCCCGCGAGATCGCCGTCACTGTCGTGCATGAGATCGGGCACTATTTCGGGATCTCCGAAGAGCGGCTGCACGAGCTCGGATGGGGCTGAGGCGACTCAAGACACTTTCAGAATGATGCGCCGAATCTCAGCTAAACCCTCACTTGAGAAGTTGACGCGAGGTCACCGTGCGGTAGATCGTTCGCGGGCCCGTGCGACCCAATCGCGGGCGACGGCCAGGCGCGTTGGACCGCGCTCCGCTCCCGCACCGGCGACGAGGCTGAGAGCGACCGCCGCCACTCGTGCCCGTAACGCCGCTGCCGACGGAACGTGAGCCTCGAACACCGCAGCCCATTGCGTCACCAGCGGTTCGATGTCGCCGAAATGGCGGGGGGACACGGCTGGCAGCACCGAGAGGTGGCCGAGGAGGCAGGCGAGATCGTCCTCGCGCAATCCGGGGCCGAGGGCGTCGAGGTCGATCAGTGAGGTCGGTTGGCCATCGACGACGAAGACGTTCGCCTCGTAGAAGTCGCCGTGGGTCGGTACAGGGTCCGAGGCCGGCTCTGCGTCGATGATCCGGGCGGCAGTCGCCGCTAGGTCCTCGATCTCCCGCTTGTGCTTGGGCTGCGCCGCAATCGCCGCGCGCGCATGAAAGTCGAGGTGATCGACCCACGAGGGACGGGCCTTCATGCTCATGGCCCGGACGGGGAGGCGATCCAGCAGGCCGATGAGGGCCAACGGATCGAGGGCAGGCCCCCGCCCGGCCAGCGCCATCGACAGCGCATTGGCCAGCGACGTGCCGTCAGCGGCGGCGAGCAGCAGCGTGCCCGGCGCGGGCGTTCCGAGCAGCGCCGGCGATAGGGACGCCTCGGACATGACCAACTGACGGTCGGCCAGGTCGGCCAATCGAGCCGGGCGGACGACCTTGGCGAACCACGACTCGTTGCCGGCCGTGTACCGCAGCACCGCCCGACGAATCGGCCGGTAAGCGCTCATCGTCACTTCGACGGATGTTGCGTCTACCCACAGCGACACGACGTCGGCGTCACAGGCAGCCCGAAGCCCGGGCAGGTAAGGATCATCGGGGTGACGCCAGATCGACACGAGGTGGCCTTCCAGCCCCACCTGAGTCACCCGTGCACCCTCGGGGACTGCCGCCGTCGTGGCCACGAGGTAGGCCTCAGACGTTCCGTCGCTGACCGTGAATCCAGCACTGACATCCACGCCCGGTCGGTGGTGAACCTTGTGCAGTGTGACGTCGACTGCGGCCGCTCCGAGACCGAGACGGGCGGCGGCGGGTTGGAGCCAAGACGCCACGTCGGGCGCCCTGAAGGCTGTCGCGACGGCGTCTTCCTGAGACACGTTTACCCCCTCGGCCCGTAGCCGGCGAGCCAGCGATCCAGCTCGGTCCACAGCCGGGCGCGGGCGGGCTGTTCGGACAAGGTTACGTCGTGCATGGCACCGGGAACCCGAACGGTGGTCACCACATCGCCGAGGAGAACCGCGCGCGCGAGAATCTGCGTGACGTCGAGCACCGTGTCCGCCTGACGCATCGACGGGTGCCAGCGCGGCCGAAACAGGCTGCGGGTCGACGTGAGGACGAGCACCGGGCAGTCGATGTGCAACCCGGTGGCAACCCGCTCCTGACCGCTGAGAACGGCGTTGATCCACCCCACGCGGATCGGGACAGGCGCCTCGGCCTTCCACTCCAAGTCGTAGTTCCACTCACCGCCGTACTTGGCATGCAGGGAGGTGGCGTAGTGGTTCACCGCGGGCAGGGGCAGCACGCTGGTCGGTGCCCGTCCGCTGACCTGGCTGACCAGAGGTTTCGCCAGCGACCGGACCAGCCAACTGCCGTGCATCTCCAACCACGGGGAGTTCAGAATCAGCGCCGACACCACGCCAGGATTGCGATCCACCCACAGTGCGGCTGACAGCCCCCCTGTGGAGTGCGCAATCACCGTCAAACTGTCGTGCTCAGCCAGGATCGCCGATGCCGCCAGGTCGAACTCGATCTCGTAGTCGTCGAGGTCGGTGATGTAGCCCGCGAGGTGCTGCGGGTCGAGGCTGCGACCGTACCGGCGGAGATCCAGTGCGTAGAACGCGTATCCACGCTCCGCAAAGTGCTCAGCCACGTGGGTGTGAAAGAAGTAGTCATTCCACCCATGGACGTACAGCACCGCTCGCTTGTGGTCCGAATCGTCGTAGCGCACAAGCGTCGTCCGCAGGGGTGCCCCGTTTTCGCTGGGCTCGGGGACGACGGGGAGAATGAACTCTCGTGCGGAGAAACCCGGAAGCTTGTCCGGTCCCCACACCGCGTCCTCGCGGGTGTCCCCTGACGGGACGAGGGACTCAGCCGATTCGGCGCGACTCACCTGCGGAGTCGTCATAGCCGTCATCAGCGTAGTCAGCGTACTGATCCGGCACATCGTCCGTCTCGGCGTCGCCACCGCGGAGTTCTCTCTCCAAAGCATCAAAATCGGTGTCGATCGGACGGTACTTCAGATCGCGAGCTACTCGCGTCTGCTTCGCCTTCGCACGGCCGCGCCCCATGTGTCGGGTCAGCCCCCTCAACTCGTTCGCGGTCAAGCCGCGCAATGTGTGTGTCTCGTCGTGGGACAAAGGTTACCTAATGATGGGGGGCGCGCAAAGCACTGACCGTTGCTACGACGCGTGCGCGCCAACCATGCGGACTCCGCTAGTGCGCGGATTGACGGCAACCGTCCCCAGTTGCCACGTCGCAATTCCGCGGCCCCGCAGGAATTCCGTCGCCCGCGAAGCGCCTTCTGGCGGCAAAACGGCCACCATGCCCACACCTTGGTTCAACGTCTCCTCCATGTCGGGCTGAGAAACATTGCCCACAGAGGCGACGAGAGTGAACACAGGTGGCGGCGTCCACGTCGACCGGTCGACGACGGCCTCGAAGCCAGGAGGGATCACCCGGGCCAGGTTTGCAGCCAGTCCCCCACCCGTGATGTGACTGAAGGCGTGGACCTCGGTTACACCAATCAGATCGAGCAGATCCTTGGCGTACACGCGAGTCGGCGTGAGCAACGCCTCTCCGAGCGTGAGGCCGAGTTCGGGCACCTCTTTCTCCAGCGGCCAACCCGCCTCGGCGAAGACTCGGCGCACGAGGGAGTATCCGTTGGAGTGGAGACCCGAGCTGGCAAGACCGAGGAGGACGTCCCCATCGGACACCCGGTCGGGCCCCAAGATGGAGTCGCGTTCCACCACACCGGTCGTGGCGCCCGCCATGTCGTACTCGTCGACGCCCATCAGCCCCGGATGTTCGGCCGTTTCGCCGCCCAACAACGCGCAGTTCGCGACGACACAGGCTGCGGCGATCCCCTCGACGATCGCGGCGATCCGCTCGGGAACGACCTTGCCACAGGCGATGTAGTCCGTCATGAACAGCGGCTCGGCACCAACGACCACGAGATCGTCGACGAGCATCCCGACGAGATCGAATCCCACGGTGTTGTGAATCCCCATCGCCTGCGCGATCGCGACTTTGGTGCCGACGCCGTCGGTGGAGGTGGCGAGAACCGGGTGCCGGAATCGCGTGAGCGGGGCAGCGTCGAAGAATCCAGCGAAACCGCCCAGCCCGCCCAAGACCTCGGGACGCCGCGCAGCAGCCACGTGCTGCCGCATGAGTTCGACCGCCCGGTCCCCTGCGGCGATGTCCACGCCTGCAGCCGAGTACGCAGACGCTGCCATCAGCCGTTCACCTCTTCCAATCCCATCTCAGCCATTCGATCCTGTGGCACGTCCACCGGGTACTCCCCGCTGAAACATGCCGTGCACAACTTGCGCCGCGCGATGCCCGTCGAGGCGATGAGCCCCTCGAGCGAGATGTACCCGAGCGAATCCGCGCTGATCGAGCGAGCGATCTCGGCCTCGGTCAACCCGGGCGCGATGAGCTCGGCTCGCGTGGCGAAGTCGATGCCGAAGAAGCACGGCCAGGCTACGGGCGGCGAGGAGATCCGCACGTGGACCTCGCTGGCACCGGCCTCGCGCAGCATCTTGATCAAGGCCCGCTGCGTGTTACCGCGAACGATCGAATCGTCGACGACGACCAGTCGCTTGCCCGCGATGACGTCCCGCAAGGGATTGAGTTTCAACCGGATCCCCAGCTGCCGGATTGTCTGGCTGGGCTGAATGAAGGTGCGACCCACGTAGGAGTTCTTGACCAGGCCCATCCCGTACGGGATGCCTGATCCCTGAGCGAACCCGATGGCCGACGGCGTACCCGATTCAGGGACGGGGATCACGAGGTCGGCATCAGCTGGGCACTCGGCGGCGAGCGTGCGCCCGATTTCGACGCGAGCGCCATGCACGCTGCGTCCGGCAATGGCCGTATCGGGGCGGGCCAGGTAGACGTACTCGAACAGGCACCCCCGCGGCTCAGCCTCGGCGAAGCGCTGGGAGCGCAGCCCCCCGGCATCGATCGTGATCAGCTCGCCCGGCTCCACCTCGCGGATGAATGAGGCGCCGACAATGTCGAGGGCCGCCGTTTCGCTGGCAACAACCCACCCGCGTTCGAGACGCCCCAACACCAACGGGCGGAATCCGTGCCGGTCGCGAGCCGCGTACAACGACTGTTCGTTCATGAAGACAAAACAAAACGCACCCTCCAGCTGGGGGAGGATGCGCAGAGCCGACCGCTTGAGACCCGACTCGGCGAAGGCCGACATCAGGGCCGTCACCACGGACGTGTCCGAGGTCGAATCCATGGTGGTCTTGGGCGGCAGGTGCTCCCCTGTCGCTTCGGCGATGATCTCGTCGAGCGCGGGGGTGTTGGTCAGATTCCCGTTGTGCGCGAGCGCGATGCCGCCCCCCGAGGTCGCCCGGAAGGTTGGCTGCGCATTGCTCCACTCACTGGAACCGGTCGTCGAGTACCGGGTGTGCCCGATCGAAAGGTGGCCGGTGAGGCTGTTGAGGGTTGGTTCGTCGAACACCTGGGACACGAGGCCCATGTCCTTGAAAACCATGATCCGGTCGCCGTTACTGACGGCGAGTCCGGCGGACTCCTGTCCACGGTGTTGCAGCGCGAACAAGCCGTAGTAGGTGAGCTTCGCGACGTCCTCGCCGGGTGCGAACACTCCGAAAACGCCGCAGTGGTCACGGGGTCCAGGGTCATCGGACCAGCCGTCGCCCAGATCCTCAGATGGCAGCACGAGCAAACTCTACTCGCACGTTTGCCTCGCTGGTCGCGGTGTCAGTGGCGAGCCACAGACACCGCACGTGTGGTTAGCATGAAGCAACCCGGAGAGGAACCACCCATGACAGATGCCGCACTGGCTCAGGAAGGGGTCGTCACCGACCCGACCCCGCATGTCGAGTACATCACCTTGACCGTTCGAGGTACCCCCGCGGCGGACACCGTGGAAACGGCCATGGGCATGATCACAAACGTCACTCACTCCATCGGCCAAAAAGACTCGACCGCGAACCTCACCATCACCGTTGGATTCTCAGCCTCAGCGTGGCCGCTGCTCTTCCCCGACGACCCCATGCCAGCCGCCCTCCATCCGTTCGTCGAACTGCGCGACGGCGACCGCCACTTCCCCTCGACGCCTGGTGACATCTTTTTCATGATCAAGTCCGAGAGGATCGACCTCAACTACCAGGCAGCCAAGTACCTGGTTCGAGCCTTCGCTGGTTTCACCGACATCCTCGAAGACACGCAGGGCTATCAGTACCTCGACAACCGCGACCTCATCGATTTCGTCGACGGCACAGAGAACCCGGCCGGGTCGGAACGCGTGCAGTGGGTCGTCTCGGATGAAGAGCCCTATCGGGGCGCGAGCCACCTCATCGTGCAGCGTTACGTCCACCACGCCGACGAGTGGGATGCGCTGCCGACCGTGGAGGCCGAAGGAGTCATCGGACGCACCCAACTCGATGACATCGAGTTGCCCGACGAGGAGAAGAAGCCGTACGCCCACAACGTGAAGTCGAAGGTTCACGACACCGACGGCGAAGAGTTGAAGATGCTGCGTCAGAACCGTGCGTTCGGGACGGCAGAGCGTCACGGCACGATGTTCGTGGGATTCGCGGCCGATCCTGCGGTCATCGAGGCGTCCCTGCGCGGAATGATCACCGCTGACCAGGACGGGAACTACGACAAGCTGTTGGACTTCGTCGTCGCGGAGACCGGTCTCAACCTGTTCGTTCCCCCACGGGCCTTCATCGCTCGTTACGCCTGACCACGAGTCGACACGGACAAGACACGGCGCCCCGGCGGACGATCACCGGGGCGCCGTGTCGCGTGACGAGCCGAGCTACATCACTTCAGGAACTTGATGGAGAAGGGGTACTTGTAGACCTTGCCCTTGCTGGCTTCCATCGCGCCCATGATGTGGAAGACCAGGCCGAGAACCCACAGGACCGTCCAGGTGATGAATCCGACCAGCACGAACATCAAGAAGATCGAGATGACGTACCCGATGAGGAGCGTCAGTTCGAAGTTCAGCGACTCTTGAGAGTTCTGCTTCACGAACTGGCTGTCGTTCCCCTTCATCGTGAGGGTGAGGATCGGCCCCAGGATGCCGATGAGGATCGGAGACCAGTGGGCCGCAGACCCCCAGGTGAGATCGTCCGAGTTGCGAGGCACTGCAGTCCCGTGAGGAACGGGGGGTTCGCCCGCACCCATCGGGTAACCCGGCTGCTGATACGCCGCGACCGGCGGGTACTGCTGAGGCGGGTACTGCTGAGGCGGGTACTGCTGACCCTGAGGCGCCTGCGCATACGCGGCCGCGGGGTCGCCGTAGCTGGACTGTGCATAGCCCTGGTTGCCAGAGACATCCGGTTGTCCGTACCCGGGCTGTGCCTGTGCGTAGGGATCGGCGGTCGGTGCCCCATAGGACGCCTGTGCCGCATAGGGGTCGCTGGCCGCCTGCGGTGTGGCGTACGGGTCGCCGGTCGGCGCGCCGTACGACGGCTGCGTGCTGTACGGGTCGCCCGCCGACGGCGCCGGGGGCGGCGTCGCCTGACCGTAGGCCGGGCTTGCCGAGGTCCCGCTTGCGGATTCGCTGCTGTAGGCACTCGGTGAGGTCGAGTACCCAGCGTCTGTCCCGTAGGACGGGGTGCTTGAGGCTTCACTCCCGTACGAGGGAGTGCTCAAGGTCTCGCTGCCGTACGAGGGCGGCGTGTAAGGATCGCTGCTGTACGACGGTGTCGTCGAGGCCTCGCTCCCGTACGAGGGAGTGGTCGAGGCCTCGCCCCCGTACGTCGGCGCGGTGTAGGGGTCGCTGCCGTACGTCGGCGCGGGCGCAGGAGGCGGCGTCGCGATCTGACCGTACGGGTCCGACAGAGGTTCCGCCGCGCTCGTCGGAGCGGAAAGGTCCAGGTTCGGAGGCGAATATGCGCCAGGCGTCGATTCCACGGTGAAGCTCGGGGGCTCCGGGGTGCTCCAGGCTGCAGAGGTCGCGGACTCTTCAGGAGTGTTGAAGACGACGGCTTCGTCGGGAGGCGCGTATGGGCTCGCCTCGGGCCGCGAAGCGTCGGCACCCGAAGGCGGAGGCGTGGGCGCGTCCGGCCCCTCCGAAGCGGGTTTCTGGCCCCACGAGTCTTGCTCGTTGGTGCTCATCGAAGGTCCTTTCTCGGCGAATAGGCACACCCGAGCCCGGGGGTACCACCACTATTTTGCACGTACGAAGGGATCATCCCAAGCAGGCAACACCCTGAAGGGCCCCCGAAACCCCGAGCCAGGGACCTTTACGAAGCAGACACGTCGTCCGCGAAGGGGACACGCAGAGGCGCGGTCCACACGCTGCGAACCTCGGCGAGCGGGATCGAGAACGAGCCTTCGACGGCGAGGGTTTCGTCGTCGGTGACCTCTCCCAACACCGTGAGCGGGACGTCCGCATCGTCGGCCAGCCTCTGAAACTCGGGAAGGCGCGCGTGGGCGATGCTCGTGACGGCCCGACCCGGCGTTTCGGAGAACAAGGCCACGGCCAAGTCCAACGGCCCCACCCCAATGCGGGCCCCGTGCCCGCCCAACAGGCACGCCTCGGCAAGGGTGACGGCGAGCCCTCCGTCGGACACGTCGTGCGCGGAGGTGAGAATCCCGCGCTGCGACGCTTCCGCCAGCAGCTTTGCCAGGCGGCGCTCAAGGGCGAGATCCGGCGTGGGCGGTGCCCCCACGACCTCGCCCAGCGCAACAGCGGCCCACAGCGAGCCGGACAGGTGGACTTGCGTCGCGCCCAGCAGCGCGATCGCATCCCCGGCGACGAGAAACCCGCTTCGGACTCGACACGCCACGTCGGCGATGACCCCGACGACGCCCACCGTCGGCGGCGGGACGGACTCGCCAGGTTCCAGGCGCCCGGACATGGTGATGTCGACGGCCTCGACGGGGACCCCCAGCGTTCGGCAAGCCTCGGCCAAACCCGCCACCGTCTCGGCGACCTGCCAGCTCGCACGCTCGTCGGTTTCGGACCCAACGGGCAAACCCACGACCGCCGCAACGGGTTCCGCGCCGGTGACCGCGACATTCCTGAAGGCCTCGGCAACCGACAGTTGCGCACCCAAGTACGGATCAAGGTGACCCATCCGTGGATTGGTGTCGAGCGTGGCAGCAATCCCAATCCCGCTGGTTGCGACGCGCACCATGCCGGCGTCCTCGGGCTGCGCGAGCACCGACTGGCCACCCACGAACCTGTCGTACTGCTCGGTGATCCACGATCTGTCGCAGACTGCCGACGACGCCATGGCGGCCAGCACGTCGCGCCGCAGTTCGTCGGCCGTGCTCGGCCAGGCGACCCGATCGGGCGCATGGGTGGCCGGTTGCGCCCGCCGCGCGTGGCCCTCGGGCAGCCGCGCCGGGGGTGCTGGCCGCGCGAGATCACCGGGGAAGACGTCGGCCACCATCTCGGAGGCCCACATCAACTGCAGGCGGTTCCCGGCGACCAGCTCGCCGACCGGGGCCGCGGGGACATCCCATTTCGCGCACACCGCCGATAGCCGGTCCAGGTCGTCGCGACCAACAACCACCAAGAGCCGCTGCGGTGTGCGGCTTCCGATGACTTCCTCGGGAGACCCAACGGGCTCGCGCGCGGGTACCGCCGCGAGGTCCACGCGCACGCCGACATCGTTCGCCAGATCGAGGACCGCTCGCGAAAGTCCAGCCGGACCGGGGTTGATCACGTGGCGCGCGATTCCGGCCCGGCCCAGTTCGGCCACACAGTCGACGAGGAGGCGTGCGAGCAGGGTGTCTCCAGCGGCCCGCCGGGCCGTCGGTTCGGAACCAGCCTTGGGGACGAGGACCGCCACGGCCTCGATCCCGTCGACATCGGTCTTGGATCCCAGCACCACCACGACGTCACCGGGCAACGGAGACCGCATCGTCCCGTCGTCGGGCTCGATCAGACCCAGGCACAGGGTCGTGACACCGCATTCTCCGGCCCACGGCTCGCCGAAGGTGACCTCCCCACCGATGGTCGGAACTCCGACGCGGTTGGCGTACCCGCCCAGTCCGGCGACGACATCGGGAACGAGGCGGGCCGTGTCGGGGGCGTCCAAACGGCCGAACCGCAGCGAGTCGAGCACCGCGATCGGCTCCGATCCGGCAGAAAGGAGGTCGCACACACCCTCCCCGACGGCCGCGGCGGCATCGGCACCTGCCCGGGTTCGAGACAACCGTCGCGACGTCACCGTCACAGCAATCGACGTCGCGTCGTCGATGTGAATGGCACCCACGCGTCCGTGGACGCGAAGGGGCCGATGGGTGGCGCGCGCACCCCGGGCGAACAGCGCGTCGGGTATCCAGGCGAACCGGGAACCGTCGTCGGACCACAAGGCCGCGACCAGCGCCAATTCGGTGTTGGTGGGGCGCCGCCCCAGAGTCGACCGCAGCCGCTCGTAGTCATCGGCAGTCAGACCGAGGCTCCCCCATGGCTGCACACGGTCAGGAGTGAGCGCTGCCGCCTGGACCGTGTCTGTCACGTGTTCACGATAGCCACGCAGCGGGGCGACATTGCCCCGCATGTCGAGCCCGTTGCTCGACCTTTGCGGTGGGCTCCCTCCGGAGGCCGACCCGAGCCCTAGACTCACAGCGACTAAGGAGGACGCCCAGATGACAGATCCGACCGTCGAGGACTCCGGCGAGCGCCGTCCTGTAGGGGTCTCTCTGCTCTTCGGGCTCGCGGCCGCGGTGATCGTGTTGGCGGGGCTCAGCCAGATCGGAGACCTGTTCGCCGTCGCCTTTTTGGCCATGACGCTGGCCATCACGGTCCGCCCGTTGTTCACCTGATTGGTCGACCGCCACGTGCCTCGGATCGTGGCATCCCTGGCGTCGTCGGCCATCGTGTTGGCCTTCATCTTCGGCCTCGTCGCGTTGATCGGCGTGTCCATCGTGCAGTTGGTCGAGGTCCTTCCGGCGTACTCACACCGGTTCGGGGCGGTGTACAACGAGGCTGTCCGCTGGTTGGCCGACCTGGGCATCGACCAGAACTCCATCAACGGTGCGCTCAGTTCGCTGGACTTCAACTCCGTCTTCGACACGGCGACGAGCCTGCTGCGGAGCCTGGGTCAGGGCTCGTGGCAGTTGCTGATGCTCATCATCATCATCGCGTTCGTCGGGGTGGACGCCACTCACGTGATGAATCGCGTCGAGTGGTTGCGCCGGGACCAACCCTCCATGCTGTCGGCGCTGACGGACTTTGGTGTCCGGGTGCGCCAGTACTGGATCGTGTCGACCTCGTTCGGTCTGCTAGTTGCCGTTCTCGACACGATCTTCTTGACCGTGGTGGGCGTTCCGCTGGCGTTCACGTGGGGCGTGTTGGCGTTCGTCACCAACTACGTGCCGAACATCGGGTTCGTGCTCGGTCTCGTCCCGCCGGCTCTGATGGCGTTGTTGGCCAAGGACGTTCCCACGATGGTGATCGTCATCATCGGCTACTGCATGATCAACTTCTTCTTCCAGATGATCATCCAACCGAAGTTCACCGGAGATGCGGTCGGGCTCAACACGACCATCACGTTCATGTCCTTGCTGTTCTGGGTGCCGATCATCGGCGGCCTGGGCGCGCTCATGGCCGTCCCGCTCACCTTGTTCTTCAAGGCCGTGTTCATCGACTCCAGTCCCAACACGTCGTGGCTGGGTGTGTTCCTCCAGGCGCAGGACACGCAGGCCGAAGCGCGTCCGGAGAAGGTCAACAACCCCTTGCGACGCCGAGAAAGGCCACCACGTCCGACCGAGGGACGACCGGGACGGCGCTCGCGCAGCCTGCCGGGAATGCGCAGGCGAAACCGTCACTGACGGCGTCACGCCTCCTTGCGAGGTCCCGAGTTCGGCTGGAGTGCACGCAGGAACCGCTGCACGCTGGTGAAGACCCGGCGGCCGTCCAGCGAAGGCCCCGTCAACTCGGCGACGCTGTGTTCAGGGTGCGGCATGACCCCCACCACATTCCCGCGTTCGTTAGTCACCCCCGCGATGTCGTGAGCCGACCCATTCGGGGTCGACCCCAGGTACCGCAGCACGACCTGGTTCCTCGCCTCAAGGCGGTGCAGGGTGTCCTCGGCAGCGACAAACCGCCCTTCGCCGTGCTTGACCACGAGGGTGATCTCCTCACCGGCGAAAAAATCGAACGTCCACACCGTGTCAACGCTGTCCACACGGACAAGCTGCTCGCGACACACGTACAGGCGCCGATCATTGACGACCAGCGCACCGGGCAGAAGTCGGGCCTCGCACAACAGTTGGAACCCGTTGCCGATGCCCAACACAGGCATCCCCATCCCGGCGCGGCGAATCACCTCGTCGGTGATGGGTGCGAAGCGCGCGATGGACCCGCCACGCAGGTAGTCCCCATGGGAGAAGCCGCCCGGCAGGATCACGGCGTCCACACCGTTGAGGGAATCGCTCGCGTGCCACAGGGGCACCGGGACGGCCCCGCACAGCGACACCGCCCGGTGCGTCTCGCGATCGTCAACCGAGCCAGGAAAGGTGACGACACCGATCCGTGCAGTCATCCGACCACTCGAACGTCGAACGTCTCGATCTCGGCGTTCGCCAGAAGGCGATCGGCCGCAGCCGTGATTTGTTGCACGCGCTCGGTCGTCACATCGCCCGACAACCGGAACTCGAAGCGCTTCCCCTGTCGAACCGAGAAGCCGTCGAAGCCCAACTGTTCCAACGCGTGCGTGACAGCCTCGCTTTGCGGATCGGAGATCTCGCTGCGGGGCATGACATCCACAACGACACGCACCAGTCCCGAGTCAGAGCTGGATTCGCGCGTTGCTGCTGCCACGAAAGGCAGCCCAACGAGACGCTCGTAGGCCTCGATGTATCGGGCCCTGGTCGCGTTCACGACGGCCGGTGGTAGCGGGGGCGCGGGTGCGTCCCCAGCCGTGTCCCAGGACGACTCGTTGGACAGCCAGTCACGCACAAACTGCTTGTCGAAGGACGGTTGAGCACCACCGGGTCGCCAGGCGGCCGCGTCCCAGAAGCGCGACGAGTCGGGCGTTAGCACCTCGTCGGCCAGGACGATGGTCCCGTCGTCGCGCAACCCGAACTCGAACTTGGTGTCGGCGAGGATGATCCCCCGCGCCCGGGCGATGCGCTCCGCACGGCTGTACAGAGCAAGGGTGATGTCGCGCAGCCGATTGGCGATGTCGCGACCATGCAACGCGGCGATGGTGTCGAAGTCGACGTTCTGGTCGTGTTCACCGATGTCGGCTTTGATCGCTGGCGTGAAGATCGGCGTGGGCAGCTTCGAACCGTCGTGCAGCCCGGCTGGCAGGCGCACCCCGCACACCGAACGTGTCTGCAGGTATTCCACCCACCCTGATCCCGTCAGATACCCGCGGGCCACGCATTCCACCGGGATCATGCGCAAACGTTCGGTGAGCATCGCCCGACCAGCGACGTGAACTGGGACATCGGCGCTGATGAGATGGTTCTCGACGAGGTCAGAGAGTTGAGAGAACCACCACACGGACAGTTGCGTCAGGATCTCGCCCTTGTCAGGGATGTCTGGGGTCAAGATCTGGTCGAACGCAGAAATGCGGTCGGTCGCAACGACAAGGAGCCGATCGGGGTGGCCCGGTACCGCGTGAAGCCTGCGCACCTTGCCCGTGTGCAGAATCTCTCCGATGGTCACGGGCTGAGCCTAGTCAGCTAACCGACAATTCGCCCCCTCGACCGCCGGGGGTGTCACTAACCCGCGTGTCGAAACGGTGTTCGCGCGAACACCGAATGTCTGCGCACTCCCCCCGACGAGGGGCGTCCCCGTAGGGTGACCCGTAGGAAGGAGTCACCATGGCGATCCTGGCACGTCCCCCGCAGGGCATCGGCAAGCAGCGAGCGAAAATCGGTGGCGTTTGCGCAGCCATCGGACGGCGGTTCAGCATCAACCCCACGTACGTTCGGCTCGGCGCGGTGCTGTCCATGTTTTTCCCGGGACCGCAGATTGTGGCCTACATCTTCTTCTGGTGGTTGATCCCCGAGGAGGAATAGGCATTTCGGCGCGACACATCGCGTCGCGAGGGATGGACGTCGCGACGCGTACGGGAGCTATCGATTAGGGTGCCACGATCGACCAAACAACACCCTGAGGAGTCGCACCCGTGGCAGACACGACGACGAAACCCCGCGAGGAGTGGACAGGACAGCTGGGATTCATCCTGTCCGCCATCGGCTCCGCGGTGGGACTGGGCAATATCTGGCGATTCCCTGGAGTCGCGTACGAGAACGGCGGCGGGGCATTCCTGATCCCCTATCTCGTGGCGATCCTGAGCGCCGGGATTCCGATCTTGTTCCTCGACTACGCCATTGGGCACCGGTTCCGTGGATCGCCTCCGCTGGCGTTCCGTCGGCTCCACAAGTCGCTGGAAGGCTTGGGGTGGTTCCAGGTCGCCATCAGCGTGGTCATCTCGCTCTACTACATGGCGGTTATCGCCTGGGCACTGAGCTACTTCGTCTTCTCATTCAACCTGGCTTGGGGTAGCGACCCGGCGACCTTCTTCGTGTCGGACTACCTCCAGTTGGGTGAGCCGACGCTGACCGGCGCTTTCGTTCCGGGCGTCATGCTGCCGATGGCCCTGATGTGGGCCCTGTGCATCTTCGTTCTCGCCGGAGGCATCGCCAAGGGCGTCCAACGCGCCAACGTCATTGCCATGCCACTGCTGCTCATCGCCTTCCTCGCACTTGTGGTGCAGGCGCTATTCCTTCCCGGTGCGACCGACGGGCTCAATGCCCTGTTCACGCCGAACTGGGCGGCGCTGACCGACCCGGGGGTCTGGATCGCGGCCTACGGGCAGGTCTTCTTCTCGCTGTCCATCGCATTCGGCATCATGATCACCTACGCCTCGTACCGTCGCCGCAAGGCCAACCTGACGTCGCCCGGTCTCGTCGTGGCGTTCGCCAACTCCGGGTTCGAGCTGCTGGCCGGCATCGGCGTCTTCGCCGCACTGGGCTTCATGGCGCACGAGCAGGGAATCCAGGTCAGCGAGGTCGAGGGCATCACCGGCCCGATCCTGTCCTTCGTGACGTTCCCGGCAATCATCGCGCAGATGCCTGCGGGGCAGCTGTTCGGCGCATTGTTCTTCGGCTCGCTGGTCGTCGCAGGATTCACCTCGCAGGTCTCGATCATGCAGGTCATCTCGTCGGCGCTGCAGGACAAGTTCAACCTGAACCCGCGCGAAGCCGCATTGTTCATGGGCATCCCGATGACCTTGGTGTCCCTGGTGCTGTTCTCCACGACCTCGGGCCTGACGGCGCTCGACACGGCCGACAACTGGGCCAACAACGTCGGCATCGTGTCGTCTGCCGTCATCATGACCGTCGCCGTGTTCTGGGTATTCCGCAAGGGCGAAATGCTGCGTCAGCACCTCAATGTGCTGTCCACCGTCAAGGTCGGCGCCTGGTGGAAGTGGGCGTCAGGAATCCTCGCTCCCCTCGTCTTGGGCTACATCCTGGTCCAGCGCATCATCGCGCTGGTCACCGAAGGCTACGAGGGGTATCCGACGTGGTACCTGTGGGCGCTCGGCTGGGGAGCCATCATCTTCATGATCGTCTGGACGGTTGTCTTCTCCATGCTGAAATGGCACTCGGATCCCGATGACTTCACCGCGTGGCCTGACCTGACCACGCCGAACGCGAGGAGTGCGCGATGAGCACACAAGCAGTCATCTTGATGATCGTCGCGATCGTCACCCTGTGGGGCGGTCTGGCGGCCTCCATCATCATCCTGCGGGCGCGTCCCGAGGTGGCCGCGTACCCACCCGGCGGCGAGGACGACGCTCACACCGGCAAGATCATCGAACACGACACCTGATCGTCGCCATCACGGCCAAAGGCGTTGGGGCTTCTCCGTTACAGGGGAGGCCCCAACGCCTTTTCGCGATGGTGCTGTGGAGGCTCTTCAGGTGGTCACCGGGGCCGAACTACGCCGGTTGAGGATTGTCAGCGGTACCCACCGACCCCCACATGGACTCGTACCAGGTGGGCGGTTCCTCGCCAGGAGGGACGGACCCCGACTGCTCGATCTGCACGTCTGAATCGATGGGCTTTCCGTCCTCACCGATGACCCGGTACCCGACCTCGCCGGGCATCACCCATCCCAGCCGGGTGCGCGCCTGCTGTTGGACGTAGGCCGAGTCCTGCCAGCGCTGCAGTTCCTTCTCCAGATCGGAGATGGTCTGCGTGCGCTGGGCAACCTCAGCTCGGGCCTCGGAGATCTGGCGTTCCTGGTCGAAGAACACCCTCAGCGAGTTGAAGTACGACACCGCCAGGACCAAGACCAAGATGAACAGGGCCACTGCCCGTCGGGTCAGGTGGAATCCACGGCCCAACGTGCGGGGTTGTTTCTTCGGCGACGAGGCGGGTACCTCGCGCGGCGACGATGATGTGGTGCCCGGACGGCGGGTTCGAGACCGAGGCCGACCGCGGCCGGGGCTGGTCGGGGTGCGGGGTCCGCTGCGTGTCGAGGAAGGCATGGTGTTTCCAGGGTAGGTCCGCCGTTGCCGCGTCCCGTGGACCCTCCGGCCGCCCGCGTGTCCTGCGCCCGTGCGACAAAAAGCGCGCCGGGTGCGAACCCTGAGGTCCGCACCCGGCGCGTTGACTAGCTGTTTGAGGCCCCCTCAGGGGTCACTTGGCGCCCTTGAAACGCGGGAACGCGGACGCGCCGGCGTAGGTAGCGGCGTCGCCCAGGTCGTCCTCGATGCGCAGGAGCTGGTTGTACTTGGCAACCCGCTCGGAACGCGCCGGGGCGCCCGACTTGATCTGTCCGCAGCTCAGGGCAACGGCCAGGTCGGCGATCGTCACGTCTTCGGTCTCACCGGAACGGTGCGACATCATCGTGCGGTAGCCGCTGCGGTGGGCCAGTTCGACGGCGTCGATGGTCTCCGACAGCGATCCGATCTGGTTCACCTTGACCAACAGGGCGTTGGCCGTGTTGTTGTCGATGCCGCGCTGAAGGCGCTCGACGTTGGTGACGAACAGGTCGTCGCCCACGATCTGGATCTTCTCGCCGAGGTCGGCGGTGATGGCTGCCCAGCCGTCCCAGTCTTCCTCGTCCAGCGGGTCCTCGATGGAGACGAGCGGGTACTTCTCGACCAGGCCGTCGTAGTAGGCGATCATCTCGGCGGCGGTCTTCTTGCCACCTTCGAAGTCGTACGCGCCATCGTTGTAGAACTCGGACGCGGCGACGTCCAGGGCCAGCGCGACGTCGGCGCCGGGCTCAAGGCCGGCCGACTTGATGGCGTCGATGATCAGGTCCAGCGCTGCGGCGTTGCTGTCGAGGCTGGGGGCGAAGCCGCCCTCGTCGCCGAGACCGGTCTGCAGGCCACGCTCCTTCAAAACCGCCTTGAGCGCGTGGTACACGCGAGCGCCGTACTCCAGCGCCTCGGCGAAGCTCGACGCGCCGATCGGGGCGATCATGAACTCTTGGATGTCGACGTTGGAGTCGGCATGCGCGCCACCGTTGAGGATGTTCATCATCGGGACCGGCAGCAGGTGGACGTTGGTGCCGCCCAGGTAGCGGTACAGGGGGAGATCGGCGGACTGCGCCGACGCGTGCGCGACCGCGAGGGACACGCCCAGAATGGCATTCGCGCCAAGCTTTGACTTGTTGGGGGTTCCGTCGAGTTCGATCATCGAGAAGTCGATGACGCGCTGTTCGGTGGCATCCTGGCCGATCAGCTCCGGCTCAATCTGCTCCTCGACGTTCTCGACAGCCTTGAGGACACCCTTTCCGCCGTAACGAGCCTTGTCGCCGTCACGGAGTTCGGCTGCTTCAAAAGCGCCGGTGGAGGCGCCCGACGGCACGGCCGCGCGACCGAAAGAGCCGTCGTCCAGTTCGACTGAGACCTCGATGGTCGGGTTGCCGCGCGAATCAAGAATCTCGCGAGCGGCTACGACATCAATGTTGGCCACGATGTGTTGCCTTTCCTTGAGTGTGAAGATCTGGTCACAGCCTATCTGTCTGGCCCCGCAACGCCAGGTGTCCTGCCATATTGACCACGGGCACACAGGGACCTCGCAGGAACTGAGCGCTTCGCCGCTCAGGTCATCTCGTCCGCAGCCCCGGCTTCGGCGGTGAGGATGCGCGCTTCGAGGGTCCGCAAGGCATCGCGGGCGGCCTGTTCGGGGTCGATTCCGCACGCCTGCGCGCGCGACACCAACGCGACGAACTGGTCCCCCAACTCCTCGGGCGTCACGGGTTCGGCAGCGAGGTCCACGGCGACCTTGTGCGAACGGGCACGAGAAACGACCTTGGCCGTGCGCGTCAGGGCGCTGAGTTGGTCGGGGATGCCCTCAAGCGCCGACGTGCGGCCCTTCTCGGCCCGCTTGGTCGCCTCCCAGGCCGTCATCAGATCGTCGGGAACATGCGCGTCACCAAAGACGTAGGGGTGCCGAGCGATCAGCTTGTCCGCGATCTGGCGTGCAACATCTTCGACGTCGAATCGTCCCTGTTCGGCCGCGATCTCACTGTGGAACAGCACCTGCAAGAGGAGGTCACCCAGTTCCTCCCGCAGCGCGTCGTCGCTTCCCGCCTCAATCGCTTCGACGACCTCCAGGGTTTCTTCGACGAGGTAGGCCACGAGACTGCGGTGGGTCTGCTCGGCGTCCCACGGACACCCGGTCCGCAGGGCGTGCATCACCCCGACGAGGCGTTCAAGCTCGGGGTGTGTCACGAACGATGGTCGCTCGACAGTGAAGTACTGCCCGTCACCAACGACGACTCGGCCACGTTCCACGTCACCGGGTAGCGGGGGTTGATCAGCACCTCGTATTCGGCCAGCACGTCCGGGTTGGGAATCTGACGTCCGACCAGGGCAACGACGATCAGGCGTCGCTCGAAGCCGGAGGCGACGGGGTCATCGGCCAACACGACGAAGACCTCGTCGGACCCCCGTGCCGCTTGGACGTCGGCCTCGTCGATCGTGATGTCGTGATCGGCGGCGTACTGCTGCGCCATGGCAGAAGCGACGAAGATCTGCATGATCTGCGCCGTGGGAATACCGAACTCGGTCCCCTTCCCGATCGTGGCGATGACGTCATCGATCTCGTCCGCACGAACGATCTGGTCGCCGACCTCCACACCGATGCTGGCTTGGGGCAACGACGCACATCCGGTCAGCAGGAGCAACCCGGCCGTCATGACGACGATCAGTGAACGAAACAGAGCTTTCATCGGTGTCCTCTTCGGCGCGGGGTCTCGCCGACCAGCATAAGACTTGTGAGCGCCGATCACCGCGACATGCAGAACCGCCACTCACCCGGCCAAAGTGAGGTCGTCAATCCTCGCCAAGACGGCGTCAGGGCGCGAACTGGACATACCGTAGAGGTGCATCGTCGCGCGCAAGCGAGGAGGGTCCCATATGGGGGTTGTGGCTACGGTTCTTCATTTCCGTCCTGGTCGCAGGGGCGGCCGCCCTGCTGATTGCCTACCTCCTGTCCGTGATCCTTCGGCTGATCTTGCGCCGCATGCAATGGGTCCGCGACCTGGAGAACTCGGCGAAGACGCCATTTCGCGTCTTGTGTTTCATCCTGGCGACCTGGCTCGCGGCGTACTTCACCTTCCCGGGTCACAGCAACTGGTGGCAGAACTTGGACCACATCTTCGCTGTGGCGTCGATGCTCAGCGGTGGATGGTTGGCCGTCTCCGTCATCCAGTTCGTCACGGCGCAATGGCTGAGCCGATATGACGAGAGCGAGCTGTCGGCCAGTGCGCGACGAATCCGGACGCAGGGGACCTTGCTGGAGCGGCTCGCGATCGCGCTCGTCATCGTCATGACCGTCGGCTCCGTCCTGATGACATTCCCTGCCGTCCGCACGGTTGGGGCCAGCGTCTTGGCCTCGGCAGGCATCGCCTCGATCGTTGCTGGTCTCGCCGCGCAGACAGCACTGTCGAACCTGTTCGCCGGAATCCAACTCGTGTTCAGCCAGGCATTGCGCGTCGACGACGTCGTGGTGGTCGACACCATTCGCGGCACCGTCGCGGAAATCACCTTCACCTACGTCGTCCTCAACCTGTTCGACGAACGCAGACTGGTCCTCCCCTGCACCTATTTCACGACGAAGCCGTTCGAGAGTTGGACACGAGAACGCCCCGAGATCTCCGGCGTCGTCGAGTGCGACCTGGACTGGCGCGTGCCGGTCGAGGATCTGCGCGAACACCTGCCGGCCGTGCTCGCCAAGACCGATCTGTGGGACGGGCGCACTGCGGTCACCGAGGTCACTGACGCGACGGGTGGCATGGTGCGGGTGCGCTTCATGGTGAGCGCCGGGGACGCCGACGACCTGTGGGACCTGCGGTGCTACGTGCGCGAGCACATGGTCGCGTTCGTGCAACGCGCCGCGTCCGAGTCATTCCCCAAACAACGCGTTCTCGTCGGCGACGCCGACGTGGAGGGTCCCCCAGCATCGGCCCCAGGTCCCGACCAAAGAGATGGCGACGGCCATCCTTAGCGAAGATCCGGTCACTGCGGCAGGAAGATGTCCGTCACGACCTTCGTCGTCCACGCGAGCAGGTCTTGGCCGGACAGCAGGGGCGATCCGAGCCCACCCGAACGCGGGATGGGAATCAAGACGACCTCCTGCGCCGGACGTGACTGGGACCCGGGATGCAGGCGTTGCATCCGAACGCGCCGCGAGTCCGGCAGCGTGACCGGCCCGAACCGAATGGCATTGCCCGCCACGATGACCTCGGACAGGCCCGCCCGGCGCGCCAACAGGCGGAACTCGGCGACCGACAGCAGTGCCTCCACCGGTTCGGGCGGTGCGCCGTAACGGTCGAGGAGTTCGGCGCGTACCGCCTCGAGATCGTCCGACGAGCGCACCTCGGCGATCCGCTTGTACATCTCCAGCCGCAACCGTTCCGACTCGATGTAGTCACCGGGAAGGTGCGCCGTGACGGGCAGTTCGATCCGCAACTCCGGTTCCGGTTCGGCGTCCTCGCCGCGGTACTCCGCGACAGCCTCGCCCACCAACCGCAGGTACAGGTCGAAACCGACGTCGGCGATGTGTCCGGACTGCTCACCACCGAGCAGGTTGCCCGCGCCCCGGATCTCCAGGTCCTTCATGGCGATCTGCATGCCCGCCCCGAGATCGGTGTGGGCGGCCATCGTGGCCAGCCGGTCGTGTGCCGTGTCGGTCAAAGGCTTGTCGGGCGGGTACAAGAAGTAGGCGTACCCGCGTTCGCGACCTCGCCCGACGCGTCCACGAAGCTGGTGAAGCTGCGACAGCCCGAACAGGTCGGCTCGGTCGATCAGGAGCGTGTTCGCCGACGAGTTGTCCAAGCCTGCCTCGACGATCGTCGTGCACACCAAGACGTCGGCTTCGCGCTCCCAGAAGTCAACCATGACCTTCTCGAGTTTGGATTCGCCCATCTGGCCGTGTGCGACGGCGATGCGAGCGTCGGGGACCAGTGTCCCGAGGCGCTTGGCCACCTTGTCGATACTGCTGACGCGGTTGTGGATGAAGTACACCTGCCCTTCGCGAGCCAGTTCGCGCCGAATGGCGGCGGTCACCTGGGCCTCGTCGTAGGGTCCGGCGAAAGTCAGGACAGGGTGGCGTTCCTCAGGGGGCGTGGCGATGACGCTGAGCTCTCGAATCCCGGTGACCGCCATCTCCAACGTCCGGGGGATGGGTGTGGCCGACATGGCCAGCACGTCGACGTTGAGCCGCAGCTTCTTCAACGCCTCCTTGTGCTCGACGCCGAAACGCTGCTCCTCGTCGATGATCACCAGCCCGAGGTCCTTGAACTGCACTTCCTCGCTGAGAAGGCGGTGCGTACCCACGATGACATCGACCTTGCCCTTGGCCACACCGTCGATGGTGGCCGCCGATTCTGCCTTCGACTGGAATCGGCTCAAGGGGGCGACATTGATCGGGAACCCTGCGTATCGGTCGGCGAAGGTCTGGAAGTGCTGCTGAACGAGCAGGGTCGTCGGGACGAGAACGGCGACCTGCTTGCCGTCCTGGACGGCCTTGAATGCGGCCCGCACGGCGATCTCCGTCTTGCCGAATCCGACGTCACCGCAGATCAACCGGTCCATCGGCACGATCTCTTCCATGTCGGCCTTCACCTCGGTGATGGCCGACAACTGATCGGGCGTTTCGATGTGCGCGAAACTGTCTTCGAGTTCGGTCTGCCACACGGTGTCCGCCGAGAACGCGTGTCCGCGCGAGGCCTGCCGCGCCGCGTACAGCTTGACCAGTTCGGCCGCGATCTCACGAACGGCCTTCCGGGCACGGCCCTTGCGCTTCGACCAGTCCGATCCGCCCAACCGGTCCAGCGAGGGATTCTCCCCACCGACGTAGCGGGTGATCTGGTCGAGCTGGTCCATCGGGAGGAACAGCCGGTCTCCCGGTTGACCCCGCTTGGACGGCGCGAACTCGATGACGAGGTACTCGCGCGTGGACCCCTGGACGGTCCGTTGCATCATCTCGACGTAGCGGCCGACCCCATGCACCTGGTGAACGACCGGATCTCCCTCGGTGAGTTCGAGCGGGTCGACCTGGTTGCGACGACGGGCCGGGAGCTTTCGGGCACCCTTGTCCACGTTGCGCCGCCCCGACAGGTCGGCGGACGTGAACACGGCGAACTTCTCGTCGGGGGCGAGCACACCGCGACGCAACTCGGCGACGAAGACGTTGACGACGCCAGGAACGATCTCTGGCTGCCGTGCGACGGGAATCTCGGTGTCCGCCAACATTTCTACCAGGCGCAGCGCCAATCCCTCGGTGTCGACCGCCAAGGCGACGTCCCAGCCATCAGCGAGATGCTGGCGCACGGTGTCCACGGCTGCATCGACACCCGTGCCGGGTTCGACGGCGACGAGGCGGGTGGCAACGGATTCGATGTCGACGCCGCCCCGCGATGGGTTCACGATCTCGTCGTCATCCGTGTCGGCCGGTGCCGAAGCAGCGACGTCAGGTGCAGCCGCAAAGGGCGACAGACCCCACCACCCTTGTCCGCGTTCGAGGGACCTGCTACGAATCTCGGCGAGCGAGCGGTACGCCGAACCGCCCAGGTCGATGGGCGCCTGCGCGCCGTCCGCCGCCGCGGCCCACGCGGCGTTGAGGAACTCCCGGGAGGTCGCGGCCAACTCCATGGCGCGGGCCCGCACTGCCTCGGGTTCAGCGATCAGGACGAGCGTGTCGGAGGGGACGACGTCGACGAGGAGTTCCAGCCGGTCGGCCAGGACCGCGGACAGGGACTCCATGCCCTCGACGGCGTGCCCCTCGGCGATCTTGTCGCACATCTCGACGAGCGCACCCGGCATGTGGTCGGTGTTCGCCAGGTCGTGGGCGCGTTGGCGGACCTGCGGCGTCAGCAAAAGCTCACGACAGGGGAACGCCGTGGCCTCCCGGAGCTGGTCGCCGAAGGTCCGCTGGTCGGCGACCGCGAAATACCGCAGGTCCTCGATCTCGTCGCCGAAGAAGTCCGCGCGCACCGGGTGTTCCGAAGCGGGGGGAAAGACGTCGATGATGCCGCCACGGACCGCGAACTCCCCGCGTCGCCCAACGAGGTCGACCCGCACATACGCGGCGTCGACGAGGCTGCGGGCGACATCGTCCATGTCAACGGTCTGCCCGACGGCGAGTTCCACCGGGAGGATGTTGCCCAGGTCGGCGACCTGCGGCTGCAGCAACGATCGCACGGGTGCGACGACGACCCGCGGCGCCGGTTGGTCGGACGTACCCGCCAGCCGACGCAGCACAGCGAGACGACGTCCAACGGTGTCAGGGCGCGGGCTGAGGCGCTCGTGAGGAAGGGTCTCCCACGCCGGGTAATAGGCGACGGCGTCGTCACCCAGCAAGGAGGCGATCTCGTCGGCTTGTGCCTCGGCCTCGCGATAGGTCGCGCAGACAAGCAGCAGGGTCCGGTCGGTCTCCCGAGCCAGGTCGGCCGTCACGAACGGGCGCATGGCAGCCGGACCCGCCAGGTCGAACACCTGCAAGGTGGCGCTCTGCGCGATGGCGCGGCGAAGACCAGGTTGCGACCCGATACGTGCGAGCACGGCGGGAACGAGAGGATCGGGGCTCACCGATCTCCTTTCGCGTGACGAGGGAGGGCCGCTGGCGAGCGTGGGGGGCGAGCCGGGCTCGGTCCAGTATGCCCGCTGCGGCCGGGCGAGCGTGAGGTGCGTTCGCTCAGGAGTTGAAGCGATTCTGCGTGGCAGTGAGGCCGTGAAGGAGCAATGACTCGACGGCGTCCGCCGATCGGTCAACGAGCTCTTCGACGGCGGCAGCGTCCTGCTTCGGGAAGGGATTCAAAACGAAGTCGGCGGGTTCCTGCCGACCCGGCGGTCGTCCGATGCCGACACGGACCCGGTAGAAGTCACCGGACCCGAGCGCCGCACGGATGGACTTCAACCCATTGTGTCCGTTGTCTCCCCCGCCGATCTTCACGCGGACCCGACCGAAATCGAGATCGAGTTCGTCGTGAACCACCACCACGTGGTCGGCCGGAACGGAGAAATAGCGCGCTGTCTTGCCGACGGCGAGCCCGGACTCGTTCATGAATGTCCGCGAGCGGGTCAACACGACGGAGTCGGCCTCGGCACCGACCGAGCCGATGCCGTTGGACGTGATGCGGGTCTGGCTGATGTCGGCGCGCAGCCCCTTGCCGGCGCTCCACGCCGATCCGGCGCGCCGCGCCAAGTCGGAGACCACCATCGCGCCGACGTTGTGGCGATGCAAGGCGTAGGTCGGGCCCGGATTACCGAGCCCGACCACAAGCCACGTTGACACGAAGCGACTACTCCTCGGAGGAGTCGGAGCCCTCGCCCTCGGCCCCTTCGCCGTCCTCGGCGCCCTCGTCCTCGGAGGGTGCCTCGACTGCAGGTGCGTTCACCGCAACCACAAGGGTTTCCGGGTCGCCGTTGAACACGGCGCCCTCGGGCAGGTCCAGATCCTGCGCCAGGATCTGAGCGCCGATGTCCAGGCCCTCGACGCTGACCTCGATCTGGGCGGGCAGGTTCGTGGCCTCGGCCTCGAGCGCGATGCTCTGCAGATCGGTGACGACAACGCCCGAGGCGTCGCCGGGTTCGCCGATGATGACGAGCGGAACCTCGACGGTGACCTTCTCGCCGCGACGCACGATGATCAGGTCGATGTGCTCGATGGAGTCCTTCACCGGATCGCGCTGAATGGCCTTCGGCAGAGCCAATTGGCCAGCAGCCCCATCAACCGAGATGGACAGCAGAACGTTGGCGACACGGGCGGCCAACTGAGTCTCGTGGCCCGGCAGGCTGATGTGCACGGGGTCGGTGCCGTGACCGTACATCACGGCCGGGACGCGACCGGCGCGGCGCAGCCGCCGCGATGCGCCCTTCCCGAACTCACTCCGGGATTCGGCGTTTAGCTTGACCTCTGACACGAACTCTCCTCTACGACCAGGTCTGGGCAGGCGCTCGCCGAGGGAGGTCCTTGTCGATCACGGGCAAAGCCCCTCGCCGAGGCAACTCGACAAGATTACCCGACACCATGCGCCAAGGCCACTTCACAGGTTCGCCAGCGGCCGTCCGTGCTCCTACGCATCGGCCGCGGGCGTCGAGTCGGGCTCCTCCTCGTCCTCGAAGATGCCGAGGGCGTGGGCCAGCATGGTCTCCAGGATGCGATCGGGGTCCCAGCCGCCTTCCTCGGATTCCAACTCGTATTCCTCCAGGCACGCCTCGTCGACGATGCCCCACCGGTCCGTGGGGGTGTGGTGCGCCAGGTACGACTCGTTCCAGAAGGCCAACACCTTCCATTCGGGGTCGGACCCGTCCCAGTCCATCTTGAGGTCGCGGTTGATCGCCTTGAACGACTCGACGGGATGCTGCGTGCGCGTCGTGCGTGACCCGAAGATCCGCAGGCTGTTGTACTCCAGACCGTCCCACAAGGCCAGGACCTCGAGGTACCCGGCAGGCGGATCGCAGTGGAAGACCTTGCGGAACTTCTTGCGGACCTTTGGCAGCCGAGCAGGATCGAGCGGCTCTGCCTTCTCGGCGTAGTAGTCGTCGCCCAGCATTGTTCGGACGTGCTCGGAGATGCTCACCCCAAACATGATGGCTGGGCGCCGGTTCACGACCGGCAGCCTGTCGCGGCTACTGCTCCTCGAACAACTGCGCGACGGACCCGTCTTCGAACACCTGCATGATCGCGTTCGCGAGCAGGGGTGCGATCGACAGCACCGTCAGCCCACGAATGTGGATGTCGTCGCGGATCGGCAACGTGTTGGTGACGATGACCTCTTCGAAGGCCGACGAGTTCAGCCGGTCCGCGGCCGGACCGGACAGGATCGGATGGGTGGCGGCGGCGATGACCCGCTTGGCGCCCATGTCCATCAACGCCTCGGCTGCCTGGCAGATCGTCCCGGCGGTGTCGATCATGTCGTCGACCAACAGGCAGGTCCTCCCGGCGACATCGCCCACGACTTCGCTGACGGAGACCTGATTGGCCTTGTTCGGGTCGCGGCGCTTGTGAATGATCGCCAACGGGCACCCAAGCTTGTCAGTCCACGAGTCGGCAAGCCGAACACGGCCCGCGTCGGGAGACACAACGGTCATCTCGTCCTGGCTGTAGGTCTCCTTGACGTAGCGGGCCAGCACGGGCATCGCGAACAGGTGGTCGACGGGACCGTCGAAGAACCCTTGGATCTGCGCGGCGTGCAGGTCGACCGACATCATCCGGTCGGCCCCGGCCGTCTTATACAGGTCCGAGATCAGACGCGCGGAAATGGGTTCGCGTCCGAGGTGCTTCTTGTCCTGCCGCGAGTACGGGTAGAACGGCACCACCACGGTGATCCGCTTGGCCGACGCCCGCTTCAAGGCGTCGATCATGATCAACTGCTCCATGATCCACTCGTTGATCGGTGCCGGGTGCGACTGGATCACGAACGCGTCAGAGCCTCGCACCGACTCCTCGTAGCGGACATAGATCTCCGAGTTCGCGTACGTGAGCGCCCTGGTGGGCACGATCTCGGAGTCCAGCAGGTCGGCGATCTCCTGAGCCAAGTCCGGGAAGGCGCGCCCGGAGAACAGCATCAGTTCCTTGGACGAGCCGCGCTTCAGCCCTGTCACTGCTTGTCTCCCTCGCCCTTGGCAGCCGCGTCACGCGCGGCGGCCTCGGTCTTCGTGCCGGCCCGTTTCCGCTCGACCCAACCCGGGATGTTTCGCTGTTTGCCCCGCGCGACGGCGAGTTCTCCGGGCCCGACCGGTGCTGTCACAGTGGACCCCGCTGCCACGTAGGACCCGTCGGCGATGTCAACAGGGGCGACGAGCACGGAGTCACTCCCCACGAAGCTGTGGGCCCCGACGGTGGTCTTGTACTTTCCGACGCCGTCGTAGTTGGCAAAGATCGTGCCCGCACCGATGTTGGCGCCCTCCCCGATCTCTGCGTCGCCGCAGTATGTCAGGTGCGGGACCTTGGCGCCCTCGCCGAGATGCGCATTCTTCGTCTCTACGAAGGCGCCCACCTTCGCGCCGGCCTCCAGGACTGTCCCGGGACGCATGTACGAATACGGGCCAACACTCGCGCCGGGCCCGATGATGGCCAGTTGCCCGTGAGCTCGCACAACCGTCGCGCCCTCGTCCACCTCGCAGTCGACCAGCGTGGTGTCCGGGCCGATGGTCGCTCCGGACAGGATGCTCGTGGCGCCGTACAACTGTGTGCCCGGCAGGAGCGTCACGTCGGGGGCGAGATCCACCGAATCGTGCAGCCAGGTGGTAGCCGGGTCGACGATGGTGACGCCTGCCAGCATCCATTTCTCGCACAGCCGCCGGTTGGCCTCGGCGTTGATCGCGGCCAAGTCGACTCGCGTGTTCACACCTTCGGCCTGGATGGTGTCGTGCAGGAGTTGCGTGGAGACCGACCGGCCGATGCTGCGGGCGTACCCTGCGAGATCGGTCAGGTACAGCTCGCCTTGGTTGTTGTCGTCGTTGAGACTCGCCAGCCCCTCACGCAGGACCTCGGCGTCGAAGACGTAAATCCCGGAGTTGATCTCTCGGATCTGGCGCTGCTCTTCGGTCGCGTCCTTCTGCTCCACGATGGCAACGACCTCGTCGCCATCACGCACGATGCGCCCGTAGCCGTGCGGGTTGGGGACCTCTGCGGTGAGGATCGTCATGGCGGCGGCCGTTTCGCGGTGACGCGAGACGAGTTCGATGAGCGTTTCGCCTTGCAGAAGCGGCACGTCGCCCATCGTGACGACGATCTCACCCTCGATGTCCCCCAACGCGCGCAGGCCGTGCGCCGTGGCGTCGCCTGTGCCCTTGGGCGCGGGTTGCTCTGCTGTTTCGATGGTCGCGTCGATCGTGCCGAGCGCGGCGACGACCTGCTCCTTCATCTGTCCCACGACCACCACGCGACGATCTGGGCGTACGGCGTTGGCAGCATGCACGGCGTAGCTGAGCATGGGCCGCCCGGCGACCTCATGCAACAACTTGGAGCGTGCGGACTTCATGCGGGTACCGCCCCCGGCCGCGAGGACGATGACGGCTGCGACGGGCTGTGGCGCGGAACCGGACTGGTCAGCGGACACTGAATGCACTCCCTCGGTTGAACCAGGTTCTCCGCTCCCCGGTCGGAGCTAACCTGCGTCGCGACGTTGGGGTACGCGAGCGCGGCCGAGGAGACAGTTCATCCTAATGTGTTGACGCCGACCGCCGGATCCGTCCGTGAGTGGTCTATCCACTCGACGCCATGTTTCTTCGTCAGTTGCGCGTGAACCGTACGACGCACTCGCCGTCCGTTTCGGACAAGATCTCGGCCTGGAACGCACCCGGAGCGGCCTGTTCGACCTGCGCCAGCAAGGGGCGAGGGACGTGCGGTGCCACCAAGTCGAGTTGATCGCCGGACTGCAGGCTCAGCAGCGCGCCGAGAATCGCAGGATGGCGGACCTTCCCAGGCAGGTCCCGTGCGACTAGGCGCGGCACCTCATTGCTGCCACACGAGCACCCACAGCCACCGGACTTCTGCGGCTCGACGCTCTCTTCGCGCGGGGTAATACTCACATTCGACTGCATACGAATCGAAACCCTTCTTGATCGGACTGGAATCAGCCAAGCACTGCGGCCATGAGAATCCTCACCCCAAAGCCAATCGACACCAACAGCAGCCCCGCGAATAGCCTGATGAAGCCACCGGCCAACGGACCGACCGCGGCGGGCAAGGTTCGGCCACTTGCAGCGTTCTGTGGATCCAGCAGCACTCGCACGACTCGTCCCGGACGTAGCCGCCGGTTCGATCCGTTGACGGCGGTCACCACATGCCCGGTGTCGAGCAGAACCTGAACTTGTTCGCGTTGGCGGGCATCCGACTGCACGGTGCCCCGGTACTTTTGCCACCCTCTGTGGTTCGCGGCGACGATGAACTCGGGAATGCTCCAGCCCATGAAGACGAGCCCCAGCGTCATGAGGAAGATCGGGAAAAACATCGCAACCACGCCGATTTGCACGTGCGGGACTTTAGCAGGGCATGCCGTAAGAACTGATTACGTCCGGGTACGGCCATGCTCGGTGAACACGACTCGTCGGTCCTCGCCTCAATGCGCTCGCCAGCGCAGCGCGGGTGATCGCGCTCAGGCCGGGTTCAGGAGTCGATCCAGACGACGGGTCCGCCCTTGGTCATGGTGACCTCGGCCCTGACGACGAAGGGCTTCGTCTGCGTCGACGTCCCGTCAGTGACGGTCATGGCGCCGCCGCCACACACCGACCAGGTCTTCGAACTGCCATGCGGGGTACATGCGCCGTCTTCGCTCGTGTCGATGACCAGCCGAGGAGCACCCGACATGGATATCTCCCCATCCTTCGTTCGCATTTCGTAGGGGCACCCCAGGCTTCTGCCGGACCCTTGGAGACGCACGCATTCGGTCAGGGCCTTGTTTACAGCGGCCAAGATGGTGGTGCGCATCGCCTTTGTCGGCGTGCCTTCGAAGGTAAGGACGTCCGCAGGCAGGCCGTCGGGGGCGACGAGGCCACCGGCATGCTCCTCGACGAAATCATCGGTCCCCATGAGCGTGAAGCCGTAGACGCCGGGCAGGACGGCAAAGGTGCGCCCCGGCGGGCCGACACCCGCGATCACCGCACCATCGTCGAGCTGGAGATCGCGAACTCCCACCCTCTCGGGCCAGGTGATCGCAAGGCTGAAGTCGTGGCCGTCCCACTCGACGATGCGCCATCGGCCGTCCACCTTTTTGAGGCCGACATCCGCATAGTCAAACTTCGTGCCCGCACTGAAAGCGACGGACATCGTCGAGGAGTCGCCGACCGTTTTCGCACTGCCAATCCAGTCCACCTCGGGTCTGTCCGCCTTCGCATACACGGAATCGGCAAGCAACGACCGGTCCCAGGCTTCGTCGAACTCGATCCCACCGACAGCGATCGCGCCGCTGACGTCGCCTGCTGCGAGGGCGTCAGCAAAGGCCGTGACGACGCCTCGCGGCGATTCCGACCGCGCAGCGGAGTCGATCCCCCACAGGTCGACAATGACTACCGCCAGGGCGACCAGCAGCAGCCAGGGCAGCGGCCACCGCACCGGACGCGAATCGTTGGGCGGTCGATTCATGCCACCTCGATTCTGGATGCCGGGGAGTGTCGGTGGGCCACGGAGCACGCCGGACGCCCCGACTGAACCAGGGTGCCGTGCCGTCGGGTCAGCCTTCTCAGACGACCCGTGGCGAGCTTTGAGTCAGGTCCACCTGCGCCTCGGTGCGGTACGACAGCACTGGTCCCTGTCCCCCGCCGTTGTCCCGAAATACTCCCGAGTCGCCGACGCCCCGCGTGACAAACTGACGCCGTGACCGAGGAGCGGGCGCCGCAATCAGACGGAGCGCGAACGGGCTCGCAGGCGAACGCGACCTCGCCGTCGGGTGACGGCCTGAACGCCGATCAGCTCTGGGACGCGTTTGTCGCGGCGTTCGACGGGGGCGGCTGGCCTGCGGTGGCAGTGGCGATTCACGACGCGATCCAGGCACAAGGTGAGGTACCGGTGGCGTTGCAACCGGTACTTGCGGAGGTCATGGCCATGTGGACCGGCGCGGTTCCCAGGGATGCGGCTCGGATGGCCGAACTGCGAGTAGCCATGTGGACGTTTCTCGACGAGAAGCACGAGAACTCGACCCGGATCATCGACCGGGAGGATCGGACAGTGCGGGCCGCGCTGGTCCTGGCGTACAGCGACGCCGAGGTCAAACCGGCGAGCGACTACTACGGTTGGGCCGCCGAGATGCTGGCCGCCGAGCCGTGGCCGCGTGTGACCCGCTACTTCTAACTCGTGCCGGGTCCAGGATTACAGGACACCCCGGTCAACGGGCTGCACGGCGCCGGTCAGCCGGGCGTCTTCGGCGGCGAACACGGCCAGGTGACTGGACAGGCTCTCGGCGGCGTCAGCCGGGAACAGCGTCCGATCCCCCGACGCGACGGCAGACACGAAGGCGTCCATCACTCCCGCGTCACCACCGGAGTGTCCGCCCGCGACGTCCATCGAGCCGTCGTGGTCGACGGTCAGGCGGACGTCGGTGCCCGTGCGGAAGTCGACATGCCGGACGCTGGCACCGTCGCCGTCGAGGAAGCCTGCGGTCCCGTAGATGCGGGTCTTACGGTCCTCCCGCGGGCTGAAGGCCGTCATGGTGAACGTGCCCGTCGCGCCGCCAGCAAACTCCATGGCCACGACCTGGTGATCCACGACGTCGTTGTCACACGCATACACACAGCGGCCGTACGGGCCGGTGGCCAACGCGTCCCGCAATGCCCGACGGGTCGGGGTGGCCGTCAGCACATCGTGCGGCCAGCCCAGCGGTTGCCCGTCGGTGAACGTGTCCAGGTAGATCCGCGTCGCCGAGTACGCGCAGGTGTCGGCCAAGGGGCAGTCGAGGCAGCGTTCGGCGGCGTCCGGAGGTGCGTTCGCGGCCGTGAAGTGGCTGGTGCGTCCGAAGCTGGACACTCGAGCGATCCGGTCGCCCACCACGTACTGCAGCCAGTCGAGGTCGTGGCAACTCTTGGTCAAAAGCATGGGTCCGGAGTCGCCCGTACGTGCCCACGAGCCTCGGACGTACGAGTGGGCATAGTGCCACCAGCCCACCGGCTCGGCGTGTTCGACCGACAGGACGCGACCCACCGCGTCGGCGTCGATGAGCCGTCGGATCAACGCCGTGTAGGGGGTGAACCGCAGCACGTGGCAGACCCCGAAGATCCGCCCTGACGCCTCGGCAGCGGCGGCCACTCTCCGGGACTCCGCGGCCGTCGGGGCCATCGGTTTCTCCAGCAGTACGTGGTACCCGGCCGCCAGCGCGGCCAGCGCGGGTTCTACGTGCTCGCGATCGGGCAGGCAGATCAGTACCGCATCGGCCACAGGCGGCCCGCTCAGCAGCGCGCGCCAGTCGGCGTACCTGGCCTCGCGAGGGACGCGATGGGCATCCGCATACGCTTCAAGCCGCTCCTCGGACGTGTCGGCGACTGCCACCACCTGCGCGCGCTCTGGGTGTCGAAGCACCCAGCCGCCGTACGCGCGCCCACGGCTACCTGCCCCGAAGACGGCCAACCGGACTGGCTTAGCCACAAGCATCAGTGGAAATCCCTCCCATGCTGAGGAGCGTCATGAGCTCAGCGGGCGTCTGTGCCTGTGGAGTCGGGCGCCTGGAACGCGTCGGCTCGCCGATTGAAGGACCGCATCGCCAAGACAATGCCGACGACAACGAGAACAACGACGACGGCCAACATCACCCAGCCGAACTCGCGGATCCAGGTCGCGGCCGCAGCCCCCAACCACCGAACCAGCAGGGTGATGGCACCGGCCCAGGCCACCGCACCGGCGACGTTGGCGAGCAGGAACCGCCAATACGGCATCCGCAGTGACCCCGACATCGGCCCCGACAACATCCGCAACAAAGCCACGAAGCGCCCGAAGAAGACGGCCCACGCGCCGTAGCGAACGTAGAGGTGCTCGGCGTACCCGATCCTGTTCGGCGAGAACTGCTTGGGCCAGCGTTTACCCAACCGGCGCAAGAGGGCTGTCCCACGCCGACGACCCAGGATGTACCCGAGGGTGTCCCCAATGACCGCGCCCACAACCGATGCCCCGAAAATGCCCAGTGACGTCTCCGGCGAACCTGGATGCTCGGCCAGCAGCACCCCGGCGATCACCGAGGTTTCGCCCGGCAGCGGGATACCCAAACTCTCGACCCCCACCAGCAGCCCGACGATCACGTAGACGACCGCAGCCGGCCACGCGGCCATGGCATCCATCAGCGACGTCATCGTCCTCCTCGGGGGACATCGTTAGCTTGGCGGCGGGGGTGACGCCAGCAACCGAGCCAGTGTAGGTCGGTGGCTTGTGAAACGCTCTGATCGATGACCCTCGCGCCCTGGGCAGACGGCAGCGGGGCTGCTGCTCAGTTATTACAGTGATTACAGTTCTGTTATTACAGTCCGGCTAGTAGCTAAAAGGGAGCCCTAGCAATCATGGATGTTGCGGCACTTGTTCTCGCCATCATCAGCTTGGTCGTCGCAGTAGTGAGCGTCGTCATTTCCTTCCTCCTTTGGCGGGCCACGCAAAGGAGCGCCGTGGCCTCAGAAAAAAGCGCTGACGCCTCACAACGAAGCGCTG
>RRZU012548607.1_pt1 | contig 39293 bp, 30 predicted proteins | sample 2165561 | NCBI WGS metagenome assembly RRZU01 (sample SAMN10456909, study PRJNA506462) | wastewater metagenome | isolation source: wastewater sludge | place: USA: Moscow, Idaho | reverse complement strand
GGACACCGGGGTCCGTGAGGGGCATTCCCTCTGTCTCAAGCGACGATCAGTGCTTCAGCTGGCGCTTCAGCCCCGCACGCATGCGCTCCTTGTTGACTGCGGCGACGGCGGCCAGCGGAATACCCGCCGGGCAGGCCTGCGCACACTCACCAAAGTTGGAGCAGGGACCGAAGGACTGCTCGGCGGCAGAGACCATCGACTTCGCGCGGCGGTCACGCTCCTGCTTGGGCAGCGGCAGCATGGCCAGATGGGTCAGCTTGGCTCCCAGATAGAGGTGAGCTGCACCGTTCGGGCACGCCGCAACGCAGGCGCCGCAGCCGATGCACGCCGCGAAGTCGAGCGCGGTCTCCACGGTGTCGTGGTTGACCGGCTGAGTGTCCGAGTCCGGTGCCGTACCGGCGTCGACGGCGACGTGCCCTCCCGCGATGACGATGCGATCCAAGGCCGAGCGATCAACCATGAGGTCACGCACCACCGGGTAGGAAGCCGAACGCAACGGCTCCAGACGGACGGTCGAGCCATCATTGAATCCACGCAGTCGCTGGTGACAGGCCGGCGTGTTGCGCTCGGGGCCGTGGGGCACACCGTTCACGGTCAGGCCGCAGGCGCCACAGATTCCCTCGCGGCAATCCGACTCGAACGTGATCTGCTCGCGACCGGAGTTGACGAGTTCTTCGTTGAGACGATCCAGCATCTCGAGAATACTCATCGACGGCTCGAGGTCATCCATGTCGTGACGTTCCCAAGATCCCTGAGCCGTGGCAGAGGGCTGGCGCCATACTTCGAGGGTCAGTTTCACTTGTAGCTCCTCGTTGCCATGGGAACTGCCGAGTAGTGCAGCGGTTCCACGTGTCGGGTGAAGGTCAGCGGATCCACGCCCTGAATCGGACCGGATCCACTATCAGTCTGCCATGCGGATGCAAACGTCCAGTGCTCGTCGTCGCGCTTGGCCTCGCCTTCATCCTGATGCTCCACACGGAAGTGTGCACCGGCGGATTCCTCGCGATCCAACGCGTCCACGCACATGAGCTCCGCCAGCTCAAGGAAGTCGGCTACTCGGCCGGCCTTCTCGAGCGTCTGGTTGACCTGGGAACCGGTGCCGGGGACGGAGAGGTTGCTCCAGAACTCCTCCCGGAGCGCACGGACCTCGTCACGGGCCTTGAGAAGCCCTTCCTTCGAGCGCCCCACTCCGCATCCGCGGTACAGGATCTCGCCGAGTTCGCGGTGGAACTGGGTGGGCCCCTTGGTCCCCTTGATGTCCAGAAGGGCCTGCGTACGCGCGTTCACACGTGCCAAGGCTTCCTGGACCGAGGAGGAGTCGCCGCTCGGCAGCTGCTCGTTGAGATGATCTGCCAAGTAGTTGGGGACGGAGAACGGAAGAGTGAACCAGCCGTCAACACAGGCGGAGAGCAGCGAGTTCGCGCCCAAGCGGTTCGCGCCGTGGTAGGACCATCCGGCCTCGCCACCAACGAACAGACCGGGAATCGAGCTCATCTGATCAAAGTCGGTCCACAGGCCACCCATGGTGAAGTGAGCACCCGGAGCGATGCGCATCGGAGCCTCGTACGGATCCTCGCCTGTGGCGTGCTCATACATCGTGAAGAGATTGCCGTAGCGTTCCTTGATGGTCTCCTTGCCCAGACGGGCAATGGCATCCTTGAAGTCGAGGTACACGGAATTCTTGAGCGGACCAACACCGTGGCCGGACTCAAGCTGCTCGGTGGCAGCGCGCGAGGCAATGTCTCGCGGGCAGAGATTGCCGAATGCCGGGTACTTGCGCTCCAAGTAGTAGTCGCGCTCGTCCTCGGGAATGGTGTTCGGATCGCGATCGTCCCCGGGTGCCTTGGGAACCCAGATACGGCCGTCGTTGCGGAGCGACTCGGACATCAGAATCGTCTTGGACTGCCACTTCGAGTTGACAGGAAGTGCCGTCGGGTGGAACTGGATCATGCTCGTGTGAGCCATGAAGGCACCGTGACGATGTGCTCGCCAGGCGGCAGAGGCGTTCGAGTTGAGGGCCAGCGTGGAGTGGAAGTAGACCGAGCCGTAGCCACCGGTGGCCAGGACGACCGCGTGTGCGGGAATGGCCTCGACCTTGCCGGTCACCAAGTCACGAATCACGACGCCGCGTGCGACGCCATCCTCCATGATGAGATCCAACATCTCGCTGCGAGTGTGCAACGTGACGGTGCCACGCTTGACCTGACGAAGCAGGGCCTGGGCACCGGCGAGCTGGAGCTGCTGGCCTGTCTGACCGCGAGTGTAGTACGTACGGGACACCTGCACGCCACCGAACGAGCGAGTGGCGAGCGTGCCGCCGTATTCGCGTGCGAACGGAGCGCCGATGGCGTTCATGTGGTCGATGACTCGAACCGATTCCTCGGCCAGACGGAATGCCTCGGCCTCGCGGGCGCGGAAATCGCCACCCTTGACTGTGTCCTTGACGAAACGGTAGATGGAGTCGCCGTCCACTTTGCGGGCACGAGCGGCGTTGATGCCACCCTGAGCGGCGATGGAGTGCGCGCGGCGAGGGGCATCGTGGAAGGTCACGGAGTGAACGTTGTAGCCCTGCTCACCAAGAGCAGCGGCGACACCGCTGCCGGCGAGGCCGGTACCGACGACGACGACGGTGAACTTGCGCTTGTTGAGGGCACCGACGAGCTTGTAGGCGTCACGGCGGCGGTTCCACGCGGTGATCGGATCACCATCGGGAATCTTTCCATCCAGAACTGAGCCGTTGGCAGCACCTGCGACGGTGACACGCGGAGCGACGAAGGGCGCTGCGACTTGGTCAGCAGCCGGGGCCTCGCCGGAAATGTTCTTGCGAAAGATCTTGCTCATGTCAGGACTCCAAACTGCACAGCGAGCGGGATGGACGCGTTACCAAGCAGGATGGCGACAGCCACGAGCCCGGCGACGATCGCCGCGACCATGCGCAGGCGGTAACCCATGGCGCCAAGATCCTGTGCCACGGTGCTGATTCCGTGTGCCACATGGAGGGAGACCAGAGCCATCGCAGCCACGTAGATGGCAGCCATCCACGGACGTGAGAACGATGCAATCATGTTGGCGTATGCGTCCGGACGTGTCCCTTCCGCGTGGTGGAATGCCTCACTGGCAATCGGTTGGACACCTATGGTCAGATCCATCAGGTGGATGATCACGAAGGCCAACAGCAGCACACCAGTCAAGGGCATCAGACGAGCCGAGAATGACTGGAAGCCCGTGCGTGCGGCCTTGATCGAAGCGCGGTGCGGTCCACGAGCCTTGCGGCCACGTGCCCACAACATCGTTGCCGCCACGATGTGTACCAGGAACGATCCGCCAATGACCAAGCGGAATGCCAGAAGCACGAACCCTTCGGGAAGGAAGGGCTTGAAGGCAGTCCGGAGCCACTCGGCGTAGTCGTCGAAGTGCTCGGCGCCGGTGTAGACCTTGAAATTTCCAAAAAGATGCACCAGCACGAAAGCCACTAGGATCGAGCCGGTGATAGCCATGGCCACCTTGAGCGTCCAAGTCGCTGGACGCGGTGGCGATGTTTGTGTCGTTGTTGACATCGGTGTCCTCCTCTTCCATGAGGCTACTTCATATTCACTGCGGCCCTTGCACCGAGAAGGCACTTGATCAGAGGCAGCTGTGGAGCCTGAGTCACATTCGGTAATACGTTCGTACCTTAGTCCCAAAACGGTGTGTCTCGCGCCACGAATTAAGCAAGTGTCACCTTGTGAAATGGGGTTTTCGCCGGCATCGCGTGTGAGGCCGCGGCAGTCCAGCAGACGTGGGCAAGAACGGAATCTCTCCAGAGTATCTCGCCTCCGCCGTGGCGGGTCCCGATCATGATTTTTCACGGTCCACTTTGCACGCGCAATTCTCCTCACTCATAGTCTTGACAAAATAATGACGACCCAAACATTGCGCTTCTGCACTGGAGCTCGGCACTCTCCTCGGAGACCCATTCCGTTTCCGTTGCTCGGGCCTGAAGGGTGGAAGCGGGTTGGGGAGTTGGAAGGCGTGGGTCCTGATCCTGAGAACACGTGCGACACGGGCCCAGGGCATGGCGCGGTTGTCCGCGCGTGGGATCGGGGCGCCGGACTGCGTGGCGCCGGGCGGGAGCGATGTGGCAGGTTCGCGTCAGGAGATGGTGCGAAGATGCGGGACTCGGTGCTGCAACCATGGAATACTCGACGGGTAACAGCATTCGGCGCAATGGCATGTCTGCCACATGCCCAGAGGAGGACCCATGCTCATCGGTATCCCAACTGAGGTCAAGAACAATGAGTATCGCGTCGCGGTGACTCCCGCTGGAGCGGCCGAACTGGTGTCCCACGGTCATCAGGTGGTTGTGCAATCGGGCGCAGGCAACGGCAGTTCCTTCTCGGATGAGGAATACGCGAACGCTGGTGCCACCATCGTGGCGGAGGCGCCGCAGGCCTGGGCGGCCGAGCTGGTCCTGAAAGTCAAGGAGCCGGTGGCATCCGAGTACCGGTTCCTGCGAGAGGACCTGACCCTCTTCACCTATCTGCATCTGGCAGCCGACCCGAATCTCGTCGAGGCGCTGGTCGGATCAAAGACACGGGCCATCGCGTACGAAACGGTGCAGTTGTCGGACGGCTCGTTGCCGCTTCTCACCCCCATGTCCGAGATTGCCGGGAGTCTCGCCGCCCAAATCGGCGCCTTGCAGCTCATGAGTTCCAACGGTGGGCGCGGCCTGCTGCTCGGTGGGGTCCCGGGAACTCCGAAGGGAAAGTTCGTGGTGCTTGGAGGCGGTACTGCCGGTGAGTTCGCCGCCCGAATCGCGCTGGGCATGGGCGCCGACGTCACGATTCTGGACATCTCGATTCCCCGCCTGCGCCAGTTGGACGCACAGTTCGGCGGGCGCGTCACAACCCTGCGGTCCTCGCACTACGTCGTGGCCGAGGAAGTGGCCGCGGCCGATGTTGTCATAGGTGCCGTGCTGGTTCCCGGAGCCGCGGCACCCAAGCTGGTGACCAATGACATGGTTGCGACGATGAGGCCGGGAACGGTTCTGGTGGACATCGCCATCGATCAAGGGGGATGCTTCGAGGATTCGCGTCCAACCACGCACGATGATCCGACCTTTCCCGTCCACAACTCACGTTTCTACTGTGTCGCAAACATGCCCGGTTCAGTGCCGCGCACCTCGACGATCGCACTGACGAACGCCACACTTCCCTTCGCGCTCGAGCTTGCCGGCCAGGGTACGGCTTCGGCCGGAAGACTCAGTGAAGCTCTCTCCCACGGTGTCAACACCGAAGGAGGGAAGATCGTCAACCCAGCGGTCGCTCACGCATACGCGGCGCTGCGGGGCTGAGCAGCGGCTCGGACCATGCCAAGCGCCAGTGACCGCCCGGACCCCGATTGAATGACATGGGAGTTCGCCGGTTCCTCACACCGTCCAGCTCATCACTCGTCGCTCCGGCAGCTCACCTCGGGCAAGAGTCACCCGTCGCTCCGGCGCCATCCTTCGGGCGAGCGCTACTCCCCCCTCTCGAAGGGCGTCTCCCTCCTGGGGTCCGCGTACGCGGCCAGAAGTGCTGCCCCTGCCACGAGGGTGGCGCTCACGGCGAAGACCACACGCAGTCCGACGCCCAGCTCGGTGGGTGATGCCGCGGCGACGTCGTCGTCCCCCACGGCCGCAACGAAGAAGCCTGCCATGGCGGACGTTCCGGTGACCAACCCGAGGTTGCGGGACAGGCCCAGCACTCCGGAGGCGGTTCCACGCCGGCCAGGCGGCACCGCAGCCATGATCTGGGTGTTGTTGGCGGCCATGAAGAGCTGGTAGCCCGGCGCCAGCAGCACTGTTCCGATCAGATATCCCGGAAGTCCCAGAAGAGGGGGGAGAACGGCCAACGCCGCTGCCGCCACCGCCATCACCAGCAGTCCGGCGGTGACCAACGGGCCGGGCGAGGCGCGGTCGACGAGGCGTCCGGCGAGAACACCCACGCCGATGGATGTCACCGGGCCGGCAGCCATGGCAACCCCCACGGAGACTGCGCCCATTCCAAGGGCCCCCGAGAGGTAGAACGGGCCAACAACGAGGGTGCTCATCATGACGGCACCAACGATCATGTTGAGGATCGCCCCGATCCCCACCATGCGGGTTCGCAGCAGTCCCAGCGGGAGAACCGGGTGCGCGGCGCGGCGCTCGATCACCACCACCACTCCAACAAGCGCCGCCACCACCGCCAAGAGCAGCGGGGTCCGCGGCCACTCCAGCCCGGTGCCGGTGAAGGTGAACGCGTACACTGCAACCGTGCAGGCGACGGCGGCGCTTCCGGCCACGTCGAAGGCTCCACCGCGGGGTGCCTTCTCATCTCGCGCGGGTGTACTCCCAACGAGAACGCCGGGGCGAAGTACCGGGAGCACCGCACACGCAATCAGCGGCAGCGGCAACATTGCCCAGAAGACCGCCGGCCACCCCCACACTGAGAGCAAGAGGCCACCCATTGCCGGGCCGGACGCCGTTCCCACGGCGGCGGCGGTGCCGAGCAATCCCATGACAGCGCCAGATTTCTTCGCGGCAACGGTATCCCTCGCAATGGCAAGGGGAAGCGCAGTCATTGCAGCAGCTCCAATCCCTTGGATCGCCCGGGCCGCGATCAGCACCGCCAGGTTCGGTGCCAGCGCAGCGGTTCCACCGGCACAGATGAAGGCCGCGAGCCCGAGCCACAGGGTTTCGATTCTCCCGATGGTGTCACCGACATAGCCCACGACCAAACTCGCGGCCGTCATGGCAAGCAAATACCCGACCACCGCCCATTGGGCCGCGTCGAACCCACCGGCCGACCACGCCGCGAGGCTGGGCAGCGCCACATTCACCGCACTGGTGCCCATCTGAGCCGAAACGACACATGCTGTGAGGACACCGACGACGGCGCCCGTGTGCCGCTCCCATGTCTTGGTCCTCCGTTGTTTGTCCATGCCATGACTCTGGATGATTCGTGCACCACACAGCAATACTCATTGCCGAAATGGGGATGCGGCTGCTGTAATGGGCCAATGACGCACCCTGACCCGGACATCGCCGGTGCGCTGCAAGGAATCGGTCCACGCATCCAGGTTCTGCGCGAGCGGCGCGGGCTGACATTGGCTGACCTCTCGGCACGCACCGGTATTTCGAAGAGCACCCTCTCCCGACTGGAGACCGGCCAACGGCGCCCGAGCCTGGAGCTCCTGTTGCCCCTGTCCCGAATCTACGACGTTCCTCTGGACGACATGGTGGGGGCGCCGGAAGCGGGAGATCCCAGGGTGCGACTGCGCCCTCGCCGTGTCAACGGGCGTACCGTCGTTCCTCTCACCAGGCACGACGGCGACGCCCATGCCTGGAAGATCGTCGTGCCACCCACTCATGACGTGCCCAAGCTTTCAACCCACGAGGGCATGTCGTGGATCTACGTCCTCTCGGGCACTCTCCGGCTGATCGTGGGAGAGAAGGAGATGACGTTGGAGGCCGGTGAAGTGGCAGAGTTCGACACTCGGATCCCCCACTGGTTCGGCAGCGATGGAACACATGAATCCGAGATCCTCACCATCTTCGGTCCCGAGAGCATCCCCGCAAGTACTCGATCGGCGAGGTCGGTCACCGCGTGCGTGAACGCCCACGGCTCATGAACTCAGGCCTTCGCGCATGCGCTCATCCGCCCGTCGATCAATCCACACACGAGGAAGGCAATCAGCCCGCCACAACCGGCGCCGTGGCGGGCCTCAGCGCCACGGCCAGCAATGCCACCAACTTACGAGGCGACGGCCACAACCCGGAACGATGGGAGACCGGCTCTCGGGGCCTCCACCGGCTCTTCCGGATCGGAAGCGAGTCCGGGCTCGCCGTCGCCGATGCCACCATCGCCGATCAAGCGGTCGCCGTCGCTGGGAGCAGCGTCGCCGCCAGCCTCCTCAACCGAGGAATCCAGCGATCGCCGCGCAACGATCCACGCGGGAATCAGAAGCATGGAGGCCGCCATCCAGGCCAGCGGGCTGCCCCAGACGATTCCGGTGAAACCGAAGAGGTCGCCGAGCACAATGGCGGCGGCCACTCGCATGCCCAGTTCCAGAATCCCGGAGATGGTGGGAATCAACGTGCGCCCGAGCCCCTGCAGCGCGCTGCGGGTGACGAACAGGAATCCGAGCAGCACATAGAGAAGGCCATTGATCACGAGGTACTCGTGCGCCATGGCAACGACTCCCTCCTCGCCGGCTCCGACGAAGGACCGTACAATGGGGCCGCCCGCCGTGATCAACGTGATGGTGAGCACGATCGAGACACCAACCGAAATGAGCATCACGTGGCGCACGCCCGTGCGAATTCGCTCCACGTACCCAGCACCGTAGTTCTGCGCAACGAAGGTGGCAACGGCCAAGCCGAGCGAGGCAAGGAAGGCCACGGCGAGCCCGTCCACCCGCACGGCCGTCGTGTAGGCCGCCACGGCCTGCGCGCCAAGCGTGTTGAGGCGCACCTGCACGGCGAGGGCACCGATGGCAATGATGGACATCTGGAAGCCCATGGGAAGCCCGATGCGCAGGTGGCTGCCCAGAACCGCCCGTGCGAGCCTCCAGTCCTCGCGGTGGGTGCGCAGCGCCGGGATCGAGTGCATGAGGTGAATCAGGCACAGAATGACGGAAATCAGTTGGGCGATCACCGTGGCGAGCGCGGCACCCGCAACGCCCATGTCCATCACTTGCACGAACAGAATCACCAGACCGATGTTGATCACGCAGGCGATGATGAGGAAGACGAACGGGGTGCGCGAATCACCAATCGCACGGATGAGCGCGGAGAGATAGTTGAAGAACATGATCGCCGCGACTCCGAGGAAATTGACCACGGCGAAGGTGGTGGCATCGTCGAGCAGTTCCGCCGGAGTGCGCAGCAACACGAGGAATGGGCGGGCCACATATGGAGCCGCCACCATCAGAAGAATCGAGGTCAGTGCCGTCAGCATCGTTCCGGCGGCCACCGAGCGCCGAATCCCGGCGTTGTCCCCGGCCCCAAATGCCTGCGCCAAAGGAATGGCGAATCCCTGCGTCATCCCCTGGGCGAATCCGATGAGGAGGAACAGCACGCTGCCCGTCGCCCCCACCGCCGCGAGAGCATTCACGCCAAGGTGTTGGCCCACCACGATGGCATCGGCCACCTGATACATCTGCTGGACGGCATTGCCGATCAGCAGCGGAATGGCGAATCGCACCATGACTCGCCAGGGAGTGCCCACGGTCAGGGCATGTGTCATTGTTCAGAGCTCCAGTAAATCGTGCACCGTCATATGGATCCGGTCCCCCTTCAAGGCGCAGTGATTCCCGGACGAGTCGTGAGGTGTCCGAACAGCGTGAATCGGCGCCATCCCCAAGACGCGGCGCCGGAGTTGGTCCCTGAGTGTCGCCTCGGTTGCTGACGCCGATTCGCGAGCGGGCACCGGTCATCTTGAGAGGAGGCCAGACAAGAATCTTACGCACCTCCGGCTCCGTTGCGTCAGTCCCGTGACCAGTGACTTCAGACTCAGGTGGCACCTGCCGACGATGCCTCCGCTCGATCCGGGCCATGCCCGCGCACGTGCTGGCAACCACCTCGTACACACGCTTGGTCCGCCCGGCTGCATCCCGGGAGAGTGGTGGCCCAGCCGACCCACGTGCCCACTCAGGACTCGAAGAGCCCCTGCCCCACGTATGTCCCTTCTTCGATCCCCGGCGGCACGATGAACACGGAGGAACTCGTGGTGCGCAGGTATTCGACGAAGAGGTCGTCGCGTGCCATGTTCTTGTGGACGGTGGCAAAGCGATCCGGGTCCTTGACGAATGCGATGAAGAACAGGCCCGCGTTGAGCCTGCCCAGCTCGTCATTTCCATCCACGTAGTTGTAACCACGGCGCAACATCTTGATGCCGCTGTTGTTGTCCGGGTGGGTGCGGAAGACGTGCGAACGCTCGTCGATCCTGGGCTCGCCCCGGTCATCGGTGACGGCGAAGTCCGGGTCGGTGAACTCCTCGCCGCCGGAGAGTGGCGCCCCCGCACGCTTGTCACGCCCGGTGACTCGCTCCTGCTCCTCCAAACGCACCGAATCCCAGATCTCGATGGTCATGGCCACCCGCCGTCCCACGAAGTAGGTACCACCCACGGCCCATGCCGGTCCCTGCGAGGACGGAATCCACACGTGCTCCTCGAGCTCCTCGGGATTCTCGGCCTTGATGTTGGCCGTGCCATCCTTCTGCCCGAACAGGTTGCGCGGAGTCGACTGCGCGGTGGAGGTCGAGGAAGTCCGGCCGAAACCGAGCTGCGACCACCGGATCTTCGCCCGCCCGAACGCGATCCGCGTCAGGTTGCGAATGGCGTGCACGGCAACCTGCGGGTCATTCGAGCATGCCTGAACCATGAGGTCACCTCCGGACAGTGCGGGCTCGATGAAATCGTTGACCATCTTCGGCAGATCGGCGAACTCGGCAGGCGTGTGCTCCCTCAGCCCGAAGCGATCCACGCCGTCCAACTCGAACAGCGACTTTCCGAAACCGAAGGTGACAGTCAGGCCCTGCGGCCCCAGCTCCACGGCCTCCCCGGTGTCATCGGGCGGCATGTAGGCGCCGCCGTCGAAGGAACCCGCGGCACTCACGTCCAGCCCCATGGTCATGCGACGTGAGGCGTACGTCCAGTCCTGGAGCAACTCAATGAGATCGTCGCGCGTGAGGTCGTCCTCGACGTCGAACGCCGCAATGTGCATCTGATCCTGAACCGGTGTGGCTATCCCGGCCTGGTGCTCACCGTAGAACGGGTATTCCAATCCCGAGTCCTGACCACCCCGTCCGGCCGAGCGCGCCTTGAGCCCTGCCCCGAGGGGGACTCCCGCTCCCAGTCCAGCCGCCAATCCCGCGCCCATGAGGCCGAGGAGCCCGCGGCGCGAGAGTCCGCGGGGAACCGAGTCCGGCTCCCCATGTCGTGCGGATCCGGTATCGGTTGGAATGGAGCCGGTGTCTGATTCCTCCGGGGTGGGATCCGGGTTCTGAGGGGTGTGATCCGCCGTCGCCACGTCATTTCCTTTCACACGCCACGATGCGGCACCGTTGTGTGACACGGTGCCGCTCGTAGCAGTCGACTATTGCTGGTTACTCGTTCCTCGTGACCTACTCGATGCCCAGCACCGCGCCGGTGAGCTTGGACAGCGGCTCACGGGTGGCATTGATCTGGTCGGAGAGTTCGCGCTGCTGCGCTGTGGTCACCTGATCGTAGAGAACGTAGCCGTCCTCAAGATTTCCGTACTCGTCCAGCATCGCCTGGAGCTTGTCGAACTCCTCGTTGATCTGTGCAACGAGCTCCTTGCCTTCCTCGCTCTTGGCCTCGGCGATGGGTGCCACCAGGTCGAACGCGATGCGCGAGCCCTCAACGTTGGCCTGGAAGTCCCACAGATCGTAGTGGCTCCACCAGTTCTCCTCGCCGGTCACCTTGGTCTTGGCAACCTCTTCGAGCAAACCGGAGGCGCCGTTGGACACGGTGGCCACGTCAATCTGCTGATCTGCAATGAAGTCGGGTGAGTGCACGGTGTCGTACAGCTTCTGGACGTCCGCCTTCAGGGCGTTGCCGATGCGCTCACGATCCTCGGTGGTGGACGGGGTCCAGTTCTCCAGGGCGCCGCAACGATCGGGCTGCTGGGTACCGGGCTCCGGCGGCCACAGATCCTTCTCGATGCGGTGGAAGCCTAGCCACTCGGTGAAGGTCGGATCGTCCTCCTTCAGCTGGTCGGCTTCGGCCAAGTAGTCGATTTCGCGGTAGTCGATGCGGGGATCGAGGGTGCCCAGAGCTTCGGCCACGGGCTCGATGCGCTCGTAATTGACGCGGATGTCCGCATATAGCTCCCGGGCCTTGTCGTCATCACCAGCGATGTAGGCGTCCGCGAAGGCATCAACGTTTGGCTGCAGCTCAGCCACCTCGTTCTTCACGAAGTTCACGTAATCGGTGGTCACCTGATCGAACTGCTCCTGCTCGTCGGCGGAGAGCTCGATCTTTTCGCCGGTGACCGTGAAGGCCGTTTCGCCCACGTTGGCTCCGCGCATCCCGGGCTTGCAGGCGGTGAAGTAGTCACCCGGCTGCAGCGTGACCACAAGATCGGCCGCGGCGCCCGGCGCAATGTTCTCCTTCTCCGCGACGATGCGCAGGCCATCCGGTCCCAACAGGTAGAACTCGGTGGTCTTGGACCCGTCATTGGTCACGTTGAACGTGGTGGCACCGGACTCCGTGGTCTCGGCGGCCACCTCGCAGGAATCGTCCGTGGCGCTGACGGCAATCGCCGCGGACTTCGCGCCGTCCGTTCCCTCGGATCCGGAATCGGCCTTCTCGGAACAGGCGGACAACGCCAGCAATGCGGAGAGCGTCAGCCCCGCGACTCCGTATATTTTCCTTTGCATGATGAACCTTTCGCATAGTGGGTGTGTCAGTGTGGCCTTGGGGTGTGTCGGCTCCGGCGGCGGCTTGTTCACGGGAAAGTCCCACGGGCCAGTGCCTTCCACGGGGTCGACGTCCGTCAGGTGCGCGCAGCTTCTTCAACGACGCCGGATCCATCCCCACGTTTGTTGCGGTCCAGCTCCCCATGCTCGGGCGCTCTCGATCCGGACTCGGAGGGGGCCTGTGCGTGCGTCCCGGCGCGCTGCGAATCCCCGGGCGCCTGTGCGTGCGTCCCGGCTGGCTGCGGCTTGCGGGGAGCCGCGGGAGGTCGGCGAACCCGCCGAATGAACATTGGGAACACGATGACGATGTAGAGGAACCACCCGATGATCTGCAACCAGCTCATCTGCGGCGTGAATCCGATGGTGCCCTTGAGGAGGGTGGCTGCGAAGCCGGTGGGATCGATCGCCGCCTCGAGGTTGAAGGCCCAACCGAAGGGAATCGCGGCGAACCAGAACGGATTGTCCGTGAAGCCGGTGAGAACCTCGCCGGTGCGCACGTCGGTGGGCGTGATCGGGGCTCCGGAGAAGGGCCCGGGCAGGACGGCCGCCTCCTGCAGGTCGTGTATTCCGTAGGCCAGGATTCCTGCGGCAACGATGATGAGGAATGCACCCGTCCAGGAGAAGAAGGTGGAGAAGTTGATTCGCAATGCGCCCTTGAAGACGGCGTAACCGAGCGCCGTGGCCGTGGCGAGTCCGAGGAGCGCGCCGAGAATGGCCGCGGGCGTGGTGAGCCAGCCCCACAGGAGCAACGTGGTCTCGAGTCCCTCTCTGCCCACGGTGATGAAGGAGAGCCAGAAGATGCTCCACCCCGACCCCGCCAGAAGGGCTGTTCCCATGCTGGTTTCGAGCGAACGTTTCATGTTCTTGCCGGCCGTGACCATCCACATCACCATGCCGGTCACCATCGCCACGGCCACGAGCGAGAGTGTTCCGCCGATGATTTCCTGCCCCCGGAAGGTGAGCTGGTAGCGTCCGAAGGCAAAGAGTGCCCCCAGGCCAAGGGAGACGCCGATGGCCAATCCCACCCCGAGCCAGATCTTGCTCTTGACCTCCGCGCGATTGACGCGCACCACGTAGGCAATGAGGATCCCGATGATGAGGGAGGCCTCAAGACCTTCGCGCAGTCCAATGAGAAAGGCAGCAAGAAACACGGGCGGAACGACCTATCGCGTGAAACGGAGGAAACCGGCACGCATCGTACCGAACCATGAGGTAAGGCTATCCTTACGTCATGGCTCAGGCCATGCTGTTCACATTCTGGATTCGATCAAGTCTGATCGAATCCGGGTGCTTCGCCGGAGCATCGGGAGCACAGTGAATCCGGGGCATGTCCACACGTGTGGACATGCCCCGGATTCTTCCGCGTCGGCTGTGCACGTCGGGTGCGCCAGTCGTCAGGCGCGCCCGCGCCCACTGCGCCATCGGCTTCCTACTGCACCGCCACAGGTGCCTGGGAGCCGACCCGCAAGGGAAGCGGGAAATGGCAGGCAACCCTGTGCTCGCCACCGACGAGTTCGGGTTCGGTCGTGCACAGCTCGGTCGCAAACGGGCACCGCGTCCGGAATCGACAGCCCGAGGGCGGGTCGATGGCCGAAGGAGGCTCGCCCTGCAACTGGATGATCGAGTCCTCCTTCACGTAGCCCGGATCGGGCACGGGGATCGCCTCGATGAGTGCCTGGGTGTAGGGGTGGCGCGGATTGGCCACCACCTCGTCCGCCGGCCCCTCCTCGACGAGTCTTCCGAGGTACATGACGCCGATCCGATCGGCCATGTACTGCACCACCGCAAGATCGTGCGAAATGAACACGTAGGACATGCCGTATTCGACCTGCAAGTCCTTCATGAGGTTGAGAACCTGAGCCTGAACCGAGACGTCGAGGGCCGAAACCGGCTCGTCCGCAACAATGACGTCCGGCGAGAGCGTCAGCGACCGGGCGAGCCCGATCCGCTGCAGCTGACCCCCGGAGAATTCGTGCGGATAGCGATCCAGCGCGTCGACCGGAAGCCCCACCTGGGCAACCATCTCCTCGATGCGGTGCATGATGGATTTGCCCGTTGCCACTTTTTGGATGCGCAGCGGTTCGGCGAGGATCTCGTCGATTCTCATGCGCGGATCCATGGCGGCATACGAGTCCTGGAACATCATCTGCACGTCCCGATGGACGCGACGTTTGGCCTCCCCCTTGACCCGGGTGATGTCCGTTCCCAGAACCCGAACCTGGCCACCACTTGGGGGTTCCAAGCCGGCAATGAGGCGCCCCATGGTCGATTTTCCGCACCCGGACTCTCCGACCAGGCCGTAAGTTCGGCCGCGTTCCAAACGGAGCGAGACCCGGTCAACGGCGGAAACGGTCCCCATCTTTCGGCGCAGGAACCCGCTGGCGACGGCCGAGTACTCCTTGGAGACCCCGTTGATCTCCAGCACGACGTCGTCCGCAATCACCTCGGCTTCCTCGCCGACGTCCTGCGGGCGCAGCGTTTCCACACTCGATGGGTCCACGACCGTGAGGTTCACGTCGTCGTCGGCCGGCATGTCCTCGCCCGCAAGCCGCGGGTTCAGGCACGCGAACTGGTGCTCGCCGCCTCCGGTCAGAACCGGATCGGTCGTGCGGCACTCAGGGAGCGCCCACGGGCATCGATCCGCGAAACGGCAGCCCACCGGCTCCTCGCGCAGCGCCGGTGGCGATCCCGGAATCGAGAACAGCTTGTCACCCGTGCGCAGGGCACGCTCGGGCAACGCCGCCAGCAAGCTGTTGGTGTAGCGGTGGCGCGGATCGGCGAAGAGCTCCGCCGTACTCGCCTGCTCGGCCACCCGCCCGGCATACATCACCGCGACCCGGTCGGTGTGCCCGGCCACAACACCCAGATCGTGGGTGATGAGGATGACCCCCATCTGGTATTCGTCACGAAGATCATCGATGAGTTCCAGGATCTGGCGTTGCGTGGTCACATCCAACGCTGTGGTCGGTTCGTCGGCAATGAGCAGGCGCGGGCGGCACACCAACGCCATGGCGATCATCACGCGCTGGCGCATGCCTCCGGACAGTTGGTGCGGATAGGAATTCAGCACGGATTCCGGCCGCGGCATTCCCACACGCCGAAGCGTCTCCAGGCAACGCTCCCTGGCCTGGGCCTTGCTCATCTTCTCGTGGATGCGCAGTGGTTCGCCCACTTGCTTGGCGATCGTCATGGTGGGGTTGAGCGAGGTCAGCGGATCCTGGAAGATCATGCCGATCCGGGTTCCCCGCAGCCGGCGAACCTCCTGCGGGCTCTCCTTCGTGAGGTCCTCACCCTCCAGCAGGATCTTGCCTCCCGCGACTCGACCACCCTGTGGGAGCAGGCCCATGATGGACAGTGCGGTCATGGTCTTGCCGCCCCCGGCCTCCCCCACGATCCCGAGAGTCTCACCGGCGCGCACCGACAGGTCGATGCCACCGAGCGCGTGGACCGTTCCGCCCCGCACGGCAATTTCCGTGCGAAGGCCTTCCAGCCGGAGCAGGTCGACCGCTCCGGAATCTTGTTCGGTCATGATGCCTACCTCTTCCGCAAGCGCACTTCGAAGGCGTCACGAAGGCCGTCCCCGATGAAATTGAATGCCAGTACGATCAGAATGATCGCGATGCCCGGCGGGAAGATGAGCCACCAGTTGCCGGAGTATGCGTCCGTGAGACCGGTGGAGAGCATCCCTCCCCAGTTCGCTGCCGGCGGCGGTACCCCCAGTCCGAGGAAGGACAGGTAGGCGACGTAGAGGACGGCGTCGGCAACCTGAAAGGTGGCGTTGACGACGACGGTGCCGATCGCATTGCGTACGATGTGGGTCCGGATTGCACGCCCCGAGGTTCCACCCATTCCACGCATGGCCATGATGTACTCGCGCGAGCGCAGCGCCAGGGTCTCCCCTCGCACCAGGCGCGCCGGGCCCAGCCATGCGAAGGCTCCGATGATGACGATGAGCAGCGGCACGGAAGGCGTGACGATTGTTGCCATGAGCATGAACAGGAAGAGCGCGGGGATGGACATGAGGGCGTCCACCACGCGCATCATGAATGCATCGACCTTGCCACCGATGAATCCGGCGACGGCACCCCACAGGGTGCCGATGAAGGTCGCGAAGATGCCGGCGAGGAGCCCCACCGTGATCGAGGTCTGGCCTCCCACCATGAGGCGCCCCAGCTGGTCGTATCCCAATCCGTCCGTCCCCAGCGGATGGCCCGGCCCTGGGGGCAGGTAGCTGTTCGGCAAAGAGGTGTGAACCTGATCCGTCCTGTAGAAGAGCGGGCCCACGAAGGAGAACAGGACGAGCGCAATCACGATGATCAGGCCGAGCACCGCGAGGCGATTCTGGAAGAACACCTCGGCTCCCTGGCGCCACACGCCGCGGCGGCGGGGCACGCCGACCGCAGGTTCCGCCTGCCGGGCACGAGCCCCTTCATCGTGGCTGGTTGAGTTCGTTGTCATTTCTTACCTGCCAATCGCACTCTCGGATCGGCGACCGCGTACAGCATGTCCGCCACCAGCGCACCGATGACCGTGGCCAACGCGAGGATGATCGTGACTCCGAGAAGAATCGGGTAGTCGCGGTTCTGGGCCGACTGCCAGAAGAGCAGGCCCATCCCGTTGAAGTTGAAGAGGGTCTCCACCACCAGTGCTCCCGAGAACAGCGCCGGGATGTACAGGCCCAGAAGTGTGATGACGGGGAACATCGCATTGCGCAGGGTATGGACGAAGACCACCCGGGCCTCGGACATCCCTTTCGCCCGCGCGGTGCGCACGTACTGTTCATTGAGGTTGTCCACCATCGACGAGCGCACGTACCGCGAGTAGGAGGCCACCGTCACGATCGCGAGGGTGATCACCGGGAGGATCAGTGCCTTGGGGTCCCCCATCACCTCGGCCACCGTGTATCCCTGGGGCGCCTCGGGAGGAAGGATTGGCCACACCTGCGAGAACAGGATGATGAGCAGGAGCCCCAGGAAGAAGATGGGCGTGGAGTATGCCAGCATCGCCGCGATGGTGATGGTGTAATCGGGTCCGCGATTGCGTTTGACGGCCTGCCACACCCCGAGGGGAACGGCAAACCCGATGGCCAGGATGGTCGAGATCAGCGAGAGGAGGATGGTCTTCGGCAAGCGCTGGTTGATGGCGTCCGAGACATCCTGATTGAGTTTGTACGAGTAGCCGAAGTCCCCTTGGGCAATGTCGCCCACGTAGCGAACGTACTGCTGCGGAACGGGAAGATCGAACCCGTTGTCGTGATTGAACTGGTCAATCTGTTCCTGTGTCGCCTCCTTGCCCAGCGTGGCGCGGGCGGCGCCTCCGGGCAAGGAGTGAAGGAGCGCAAAGGCGATCATTGTCACCAGAATGACGACGACGACGGCCTGCCCCAAGCGTTTGAGTATGAAGGTACCCATCGGTTCTCCTCACGAGGTGGGGACTCCTGCGGGAGCCCCCACCTCGATGTGTTGGCGGTGGCGATCCCGGCTACTTCCAGGACCAGTCCTCCGGGTACATGAGATTCATCGGATCCTGGGGCTCGATACCCTGAAGGCCCGACTTGTATGCCGAAATCTGGTACACCGGATTCGGCATCCAGAGGACCGGGAGATCCTCGGCGAGGAAGGTGTTGTAATCGGCGATGGCGTCGTCATCCGTGGAGAATTGGGACGCCTCGATCAGGTTGTCCGCCTCAGAGCTGGAGTACAGGCCCAAGTTCACCGGGGCATCCGTGGCGAAGAGCCTCTCACCGGATGCGTAGACCGGGTAGTACCACGATCCCTGCGAGCCGAAGAAGGACAGATCCCATGTGCAGTCCTGACCTTCTTCACACTTCTGCGACACGGACACCGAATCCGGCACCTCCTGGATGTCCAGCACGATGCCAACCTTGGACATCTCGGACTTGATCTCGGACATCATCTTGGTGGTGGCGGAGAAGCCCGACTGGGAGATGAGCTTGAACTCCAGCGTGGCTCCCTTCTCGATACCCTCGCCGGTGCCCGGGTTCTCGCACACCGAGGCACCGTCCGGAACGATGGACCAGCCGTGATCCTCCAGGAGCTTCTGGGCCCCCGCCGGATCGAACTCGTAGGCGCAGCCTTCCAGCGTTCCCAGATCCTCGGTGCTCATCGGGACCGGTCCGCAAGTGGGAGCGGCCATTCCACCCCACACCTTGTCCGAGATGGTCTCCTGATCGACGAGCATCTGCATCGCCTGGCGGATGTACTTCTGGGCGAAGATGGGGCCCGTTTCGGGGTTGGCGAAGTTGAACGGCATGTAGGTGATGGCCCAGCCGTACCATGGGGCCACGGTGTAATCCTTGCCCTCCATGTAATCGACCTGTGAGACGTTGGCGGCGGGGATGTAGCCGTAATCGATCTCGCCGGCACGCAGCACGTTGAACTGCGCGTCGTCGCCCGTGAAGGGCCGCAGCACGACCTTCTTCAGAGCCGGCTTGTCCTCACCCCAGTAACTCTCGTTGGGAACGAGTTCCACCTGCCCGTTGGGAACGTAGGAGCCGATCTTCCATGGTCCCGAGACCACCTGCCACAGCTCATTGGTGGCGTAGGTGGACAGATCCTTGGATTGCTCGGTCAGGAAGTCGAAGACTTCCACGGCCCCTGCGGGATCACGGTCGTGATCGCCCACATCGCCGTCCGCGCTCGTGCGGTCCCACACGTGCTGGGGCATGACGGAGACCTTGTTGAGCTGATTGCCCACGAACCATGAGGGCGAATAGGCCTCGGTGGTTGTCAGTGAGAACGTCTTCTCGTCAATCACCGTGAATGCGGTGACGTTGTCCGGGAAGGATCCCTCACGGTAGGAGGCCCACTTGTCCTTGTTGGCGTTGATGAGGTTCCACCAGAACTCGATGTCCCGGGTTGTGATCGGTTCTCCATCGGACCATGTCGCATCCTTGAGAGCAATGGTCACGGTGAGGCCGTCGTCGGAGAACGTGGGGGTGTTGCCCAGCGACTTCTGGTCGAAGATCGCGTACTCGGCATTGGAGGTCAGATCGTAGTTGTACAGCGGGCGATACAGCGCGCTGCCAAAAATGGCGTTCTCACCCTGGGTGAATCCCGGAGCCGAGATCGGCAGAATCCAGTTCGGTGTACGGAAGGCCATGGTCACGGTATCGGTGCCGGAGCCGCTGCTGCCACCGGAACCGCCGTCCGAGGAGCCGCAGGCGCTCAAGCTGAGCGCCCCGACCACCGCGACGGCAGTCACCACCTTCTTCAATCGCGAAAACTTCTTTGTCATGAGTGCTCCTGGTTGTCCTGTATGTGGTGCGAGGAGGAGAACGCGCTTGTCACGCGAGGAGAGTGCCGGCTGCCTTGGCCGACAGCTTTCCCTTTCTTCGATTATTGGGTACTTTATACGTGATACTTAGTTCATCTCCGAAGTATCTTGTGTAATTGGTAGCATAACTGTATGAATGGTTCTACTGTCAATTGATTTAACGGATTCGCCATAAAGATGTCAGCTGTTAATGCGCGTGAAATCCAGCCTCGTGCCCAGAGGGAGTACAGATGTCTCGAACAAAGCCCCCCATTGACGGCGACGTTCTCGAACTGGTTGCATCGGGGCGTGCCACCACCCGTGCAGCGATAGCCCGCGCACTCGATCTGGCCCCGTCCACCATCTCGGGAGTGGTGGCACGGCTCTTGGAGGCCGGCGTGATTCGTGATGGCGGAGAGGCCGAATCCACGGGCGGCAGGCCGGGAAACATCCTCCGCCCCTCTCACGATCACCACCGCACCTTCGTGGCCGAGCTCGGCGCTCACCACGCCCGCATCGGACTGGCGGATCGAGGGGGAACGGTGGCGAACATCTGCCGCTGCGACCTCGACATCGCGGATGGCCCCCGGAAGATTCTTCACGAACTCATCGCGCGGGGCGAGGCCCTGGCGAACGAAACCTCCACCACCCTCACCGGCATCGGAATTGCCGTGCCCGGCCCGGTGGACACCTCCACCGGCACGGTGGTCGGCCCCAGCCGCATGCCGGGCTGGAACGGCTGCAACGTGCCCGAGATCGTCGGCGAGTTCTCCGAGCTGCCGCTGCTCGTGGAGAACGATGCCCAGATCGGTGCCCGGGGTGAATACGCCTTCCGCCTCCACTCCTCGGATTCGGCCGCACCCTTCCGGGACTTCATCTACATCAAGGCCGGATCGGCCATCGGCGCGGCCCTCGTGCAGGACGGCACGGTGTACCGCGGCGCACGCGGAGTCGCGGGAGACATCACCCATGTGCGGGTCGAGTCCGGCGGGCATCGCCCCTGCCAATGCGGAAACACGGGCTGCCTGGACACCGTCTCCTCCGCGGAGGCCGTGCGTCAGGATCTGGCTGCCTCGGGGTTCACCTTTGCGAGCAACGACGAACTGATTGATGCCGCGCTCGATGGCAATCCGGAGGTCGTCACCATGATCCGGGCGGCGGGCGTCACGCTCGGGGAGGCCATTGCCCGCAACATCTCCTTCCTGGCGCCCGAAGCGCTGGTGATCGGAGGGACCCTCTCGGCCGTGGATGCCTTCGCCGCCGGTGTCCGCCAATCACTGCACGAGCGATGCCTGCACGTGATCATGGAGCACATCGCCATCGAGAACTCCCAGTCGGGGATGGACGCGGCCCTCTGGGGCCTGGCCGATGCCATCAACACCACCGCCAACTCACACGTTTCAACCCAAGGAGCCTAGTACATGCCCTCGCCGCGTATTGCCATCTGTGGCCTGCACATTGAGAGTTCAACCTTCACGCCCTTCGTATCGACAGCACACGACTTCACGGTGATGCGGGGCCAGTCTCTTCTCGCCCAATACGAGTGGATGGATTCGGATTGGGCACGCGAGGTCGAGTGGATCCCGGTGCTGCATGCACGAGCCCTGCCCGGTGGAGTGGTGGAGGCCGGCGCGTATCAGGCATGGAAGTCCGAGATTCTCGACGGGATCACCCGCGCGGGCGATCTCGATGCGCTCTTCTTCGACATCCACGGGGCCATGAGCGTGCAGGGCCTTGACGATGTCGAGGGCGATCTGATCACGGCAATTCGCGCCGGCAGCGGCCCCGATCCGATCGTTTCGGCATCGATGGACCTGCACGGCAACGTGTCCGACGCCCTGTTCGACGGCTGCGATCTGCTCACCTGCTATCGAATGGCACCGCACGAGGATGCGCGCGAGTCACGCCAACGAGCGGCGCACAACCTCGTCACCCGGGTGGTCTCCGGCGCAGGAAAGCCCGCCAAGGCCCTGATTCATGTCCCTGTCCTGCTTCCGGGAGAGAAGACCTCGACCCGGATGGAACCGGCCAAGGGCTTGTACGGCATGATCCCGGAGATCGAAGCCCGGCCCGGGATTCTCGACGCCGCCATCTGGGTGGGTTTCGCATGGGCGGACCAGCCCCGATGCACCGGCGCGGTCGTGGTCACGGGCGACGACGTCGCAGACGTCACCGCGCAGGCGCGCGTGCTCGCGGACGAGTTCTGGCGCGTTCGCGACGAGTTCGAGTTCGTCGCCCCGGTCGGCTCCATCCAGGAGTGCCTGGAGTACGGTCTGCGCTGCCCGCGCCCGTACGTCATCTCGGACTCGGGCGACAATCCGGGAGCCGGTGGCGCGGACGACGTCACGGTCGCGCTGAGTGCCCTGCTCGCCTGGCAGCCGGTGCGCGAGGAGACCCTCACTGTCATTCACGCCTCCATCTTTGACCCCGCTGCCGCTGCGACCTGCTGGAATGCAGGGGTCGGGGCCGTGGTCACCGTGGAGCTGGGAGGGCATGTGGACACCCGCGATCCGGGGCCCCAACGCGTCACGGGTACGGTCACGGCCATGTGCGACGATCCCAGCGGCGGACTCACCGCGGTTGTTGCGGTGGCAGGTTTGCAGGTCATCGTGACGTCTCGCCGCAATCAATACACGCAGTTCGAGCAGTTCGAGCGGTTGGGACTCGATCCTCGCAGGGCCGACGTCGTCGTCGTCAAAATCGGCTACCTTGAACCGGACCTCTACGAGGCGCAAGCCGACTGGATGATGGCGTTGACTCCGGGCGGCGTTGATCAGGACCTCGTACGCCTTGGACACCACAGGATTTGCCGGCCCATGTTCCCCTTCGATCCGCAGATGGAAGATCCCGTATTCCACGAGAGGACAGTTGCATCGTGACATCACTGTTTGCCGGCATCGACGTTGGCGGGACAACCATGAAAACGCTGGTGGTCAGAGAATCGGGAGAGGTGGTCCACAAGGCCTCGCACACCACCGATTCGCACACGATCTCGCAGTTGGGCGCCGTGGCCGCTGATCTGGTGGGCGCTCTGCCCGCCATCGCGGGGATCGGGATCGTCGTTCCCGGAACGGTCGATGAACTGAGCGGCACCGTGGGCTACGCCTCGAATCTGGACCTCAGCGAGGTCAACATTCCGGCCGTGGTCGCCTCCTCCAGCGGCCGCCCCGCCACCCTGGGCCACGACGGCCGGGGCGCGGGGCTTGCCGAAAGCCTCTTCGGGGCGGCGCGAGCGTACCGCTCCAGCGTGGTAATTCCCATCGGCACCGGGATCTCGGCGTCGCTGTGCCTGCCCGGGATGGTGTGGTCCGGTGACACCCATCAGTCCGGGGAGATCGGCCACATTCCCGTCGACCCGCACGGTGAGCCGTGCACCTGCGGGCAGCGCGGATGCCTGGAGGTCTACTCCTCGGCCAAGGGCATTTCCCGGCGCTACCAGGCCGCGACCGGCGAGGCCGTGGGGGCACGGGAGATCGAGGAACGGCTGGGCACCGATCCCTGCGCGGATGCGGTATGGGCACGCGCCGTGGACGCGCTCTCACTCGTCCTCACCCAGATCACCCTGACCCTGGATCCGGGGTGCATCGTGATCGGGGGCGGCCTGTCCCGCGCCGGAGAAACCCTGTTGGCACCTGTTCGCGCCCGCGTCGGGGAGCTACTGGCCTGGCGGGTTCCGCCGCAGATCGTGGCCTCGGCGCTGGGCGACAGGGCCGGCCAATGGGGCGCGGCGGTGCTGGGTTGCCGCGCGGCCGGATCCGAGAGCTACAGGCAGTGGAAGCCATGACAGTCATTGAGATCTGCGTTGACACCCTGGCCGGAGTCGGGACCGCACGCCGCGCCGGCGCCGATCGCGTGGAGTTGTGCCGCGACCTGTGGTGTGGCGGGCTGACTCCCCCGGACGAGCTGATCGCGGCCGCACTGGGGGTGTGCCCGGCCGGCGGCCTTCAAGTCATCGTCCGGAGCCGCCCGGGAGATTTCGTTTACACGCCGGACGAGGTGGAGGTCATGTGCGCGGACATCCAACGGATCGCAGCACTGTTCTCCCGGGCGTCCGTCCCCTGCGGCTTCGTGGTGGGGGCGCTCACGCGCGGCGATACCATTGACGAGGAGGCCGCCGCCCGGTTCCGCGCCGCCGCGGGCACCCGGCGGCTGACCTTCCACCGCGCGTTCGACGCGATCGCGCACAAGCCCGCGGCGCTGGAGACTCTGGTTGAGCTCGGTTACCAGCGGGTCCTGACCACCGGCGGCATGAGCGCGGTCGCGGACACCGGCGGACTCGCAGCCCTCGCGAGGCAGGGAGCGGGCCGGATTGCGCTCATCGCTTCCGGGGGGCTGCGTTCGGGCAACGTCGCGCAGGTGCTGCGAGAGTCTCTCGCGCCGGAGGTTCACATGCGGGCGCCGCTGCCCGCGCCGTCCGCGCCCGCACCGTTGGCCAGCCGGGACGAATCCGCAGCCCCCGCGGGTGCCCATGCTGAGCACCCGATCCCCCCGCAAGGAACCGACGCGCAGGAGGTGGCACGCATCGTCCGAGCGGTGCGGGGTGTCGGCGGTCCGTGACCGGCGACGCCCGTGGCGTGGACGGGCGATGACCCGCGAAGTGCAACGTTTGTACACGAAGTCGCAGTTGTACGAACGTGTGATGTCTCGGGACATGGGTGACAGTTTTGTATCAGGACATGGGTGACACTGGGTGTCTCAGGACATTGGTGACGGTTTGTTTCTTTTCGTTTTGGTGTGTCCTGGGGCTCCTTTTGATCGGCCGTTGCCGACGTAGGTGATGCCGGGGTCTGGCCATGCGCGTTCGGTGATGATTTCACCGTTGTTGTCTATGAATGTGATGCCGGTTGGATCCCATGTTGCAGTGATGGTCTGACCGGCACGGTTGTGCTCGATATGGAATCGGATGGATCGGATGGTGACGCTTCCGCTGGAGTAGACCTTCAGTTGACGTTCACCGCTTTCCTTGAGGCGCAGGGTGCCTGGAGAGGCCACTGTGTCGTGTGGGCTGGTTCGGTCTGGACCTTGGGGTATGGCTGGCAGGGTGGGTATCGGCTTGGGACGCGGTGGCTGGGCAACAGGAGTGGCGTGCCATGCCTGTTGTGGTGTCATCCGTCCGGGCAGCCCCTGGTGGGGGCGTTCGTGGTTGTAGATCCAGTCGAACTGGTCGACTTGGGCTTGTAGTTCTTCGATGCTTTCTGCCAGGGGTTGTTTGTCCAACCAGCGGAACAACGTCTGATGAAACCGTTCGTTCTTTCCCTGCGTGGACGGCTTGTTCGGCTTGCCCGTGATCGGCTCGACCCCTAACGAGATGGCGTACTTGACGAGCTGGCCATGCCATCCACGTCGCGATGGGTTCAGCGCTATCCCGTTGTCGGTCAGCAGACGCTGGGGCACACCGCGGGCCGCAACACCCTTCTTGAACACGATGAGTGCAGCTTTGGAGGTCTCGCTTTGGGCAACATGGGAAGCGACCGCTACTCGAGAATTGTCGTCTTCTAGCTGGAAGATCACGCACTTGCGACCCCCGGTCAATACGTACTCGGTCGCATCGAGTTGCCAGCAGGCATTGGGGGCGGGATACACGAAACGTCGATAGGAGGATCGTGGCCGTTTGCGTGGCTGGCTACGGGCCACCTCACGTTGCCGGAAAATGCGGGCCAGTGATGCAATCGAGGGAGCATCCATTCCCATCGACATCATTTTGTCGAACACGCTGATCGGGCCGTGGTCGAGTCCGGAAGCCTCCAACGCGGCACGCACCGCCACCGCCTGGTCCTTCATTGATTCCGTGATTCGGGCTGGTGAGGATTTCGGGCGACGAGATCGAGGTTCCAACACAGCTGCCTGGCCCTCTTTCCGGGCCCGTGCACGCAGGACGTAGAACGTCTTACGGGAGATCGCGTGCTCCGCGCAAAACGTTGTCACCGCCCCACGCGGAGCATCATCAGGCCAACGGGCAATAGCAAGACGGACACGGGGTTCAACAGGCTCATTCCTCATTCACCCATCAGACTGCTCCAAGTGTCACCACTCAAACCCCCAGACATGTCACCCATGTCCTGATACAAAACTGTCACCCATGTCCTGCGACATCACACGCAGTTGTACGAACGACTTCGTGTACAAACGTTTGATCTCGCCAGCTTGGCGCACTGGCCGACCGCCCACGACACCGGCTGCGACTGGCCGACCGCCTGACAGCCCGCCACCTCCCGTGCCTGTCCCGCCCCTGCTACGGCTCGACTGCTATCTTCAGGCCTTCGGCGGACTGAACGAACTCGATGGCCTCGATGACGTCGTCGAGCTTGTAGGTGTGGGTGTGCAGCGCCTTGACGTTGACCGCACCCTCACCGATGAATCGGAGCGCCTTCTCGTAATTGGCGCGCGACGTGTTCGAGCCGCCCGTCACCACCAGCTCGCCATAATGGATCAGATTCGGATCAACACTGGACGTGGAGCCCTTGGCGAATCCGGCGAAGGCATTGACGTGCCCCTTGGGGCGGGCACACTCCAGAGCCTGCTGGAACAGCTCGTTCCGTCCGATGCACACGACGACGACGTCCGCTCCCCGGCCGTCCGTCAACGATCGTACGTACTCGACCAGATCGGTCTTCATCGGATCGACGCTGTGCGTTGCGCCCAGCTCCTCGGCGATGAGGCGGCGATCGTCGCCCGGGTTGGAGACGATGACCTGCGAGGCCCCGTAGTGGCGGTTGAGCATTGTGTGGAGGAGCCCGATGGGGCCCGCCCCGATGATCAGCACGGTGTCGCCCGGCTTGGTCCGATAGTTGCTCGCCCCGTTGATGACGCAGCCCAGAGGCTCGGCCAGGGAGACCTCGGCGGGAGTCAGATGCGCCGCCGCTTTGTAGGCCGCCCGGCGCGCAATGGCCTCGCGGGGGATGAGGACGTACTCGGCCAAGCCGCCATCGATCGCATAACCGAAGAGTTCGGCCTTCGAGCACAGATGTTCGAAGCCCGCCCGGCAGTAGTAGCAGACGCCGCAGGACACGGTGGGGTTGATGCCAACCAGATCTCCCTCCGCAAAGCCTTCGACTCCGCGGCCGATCTCGGTCACGTACCCGGAGATCTCATGGCCCAAAATGACACCCGGCCTCACTCCTGCGGACTTCTCGCCACGCAGAATGCGGGCGTCCGTTCCACACACGGTGTTCGAACCGACCTTGAGGACCAGCTCTCCCTCTCCCGCATGCGGCGTGGGTACTTCTCTCAGTTCCAGTTGGCCAGGCCCGGTAAAGACCGCAGCTTTCATTCCTACCTCCTCGTATCGCTACTGCCGCCGGATCACTTCGCGCTCGTGTTCGCGATGTTCTCCCAGCCAGGGCAGTATGGGACAATTCTATCCGCTTCCGCTGCAGTCCTTGACAGTTCGGGCGTGCCCGCCCCTCATCTCAATCCTGCCGCGGCCCGTCCAGGACCTCCGGGTTCGCCACGTGGGTGGGCCGCTCCCCGCGGGCGAACGCGGCGATGTCCGCGGAGCCGATGCGGGCAGCGAGCCGGGCCGCCTCCTTCGAGGCACCCGCAAGATGCGGGGTGAACGTGATGCGCGGAGTGCGCAGCAGCCGGTGGTCCGCCGGAAGCGGCTCCTGCGGCAGGCAGTCGAAGGCGGCCGCCCACAGCCGGCCGGAATCGATGGCATCGCACACGGCGTCATAATCCACGAGGGGTCCGCGTGCACAGTTGACGAAGATGGCTCCGGGCTTCATCTTCGCGAGCGTCTCGGCATTGATCAAGTGCTGAGTCTGCGGGGTCACCCGTGCATGGATGGACACGATGTCCGAGCGCTCCAGCAACTCGTCCAGAGTGTCCACGAACTCCACCAGGCCCTCCAGCTCGGGACCGGCGAAGGGATCGTGAACGAGCACCTTCCCTCCGAACGCCGCCATGATTCTGGCGACCCGGCCACCCACGGCACCCGCACCGATGATCCCCACGGTTGAGGAGCCGATCTCCTCCCCCGCTTTCTCGAACAAGTAGTAGTCGGTTTGCCAGTTGCCCTCCACCACTTCGAGGTGCCGTTGGGCGATCTGCCTGGCGGCGGCGATGATCATGCCCACCGAATGCTCCGCCGTTGCCCGCGCATTTCGGCCCGGGGCGAAGGTGACGAGCACTCCGTGCCTGGTCGCCGCCTCGATGTTGACATTCACGGGCCCGCCGCGGCACACGGTGATGAGCTTCAGGTCGGGGCTGGCCGCGATCACCTTCTCGGTGAATGGGAAGGTGTGCGTGACGGCGATATCGCACCCCGAAAGGGCTTCGATCAGCTCGTCCTCGTCTCCCAGAGCCTCCTGGACTTCCGCGACATCCCCGAATGCGGGAGTGGGCCACGTGGACGCGATGTGGGCCAGGTCCATGTCCGACACCCGGTCGAGGAGTGCCGTCTCGAGGACGTCACGGGTGAGGAATCCGTCTGATGCGATGAGGGTCTTCATTCTCTGTACCTTCGAAATGTCGTGTGACTGTTTGATGGGGAGGGGGCGAGGCGTCCGAGTCGGTCAGAGCTCGGGGACAATCGCCACCTTGATGCCGTCGCCCTTCTGGGCGAACTCAATGCCCTCGATGACGTCGTCGAGGGCAAAGGTGTGGGTGTGCAACGACTTGACGTCGATGAGCCCCTCACCGATCAGGCGCAGCGCCTTCTTGTGGCTCGCGCGCGAGGCGTTGGACGCTCCCGTCACCTTCAGCTCGCCGTAGTGGATGAGGTTCGGATCGATGCTCGCCAGAGATCCCTTGGAGAAGCCCGCGAAGGCGTTGACGGCTCCGCCCTTGCGCACCAGTTCGAAGGCCTGATTGACGAGGGCTCCGAAACCAATGCAGATGACGACGACGTCGACCCCCAGCCCATCCGTCTGCTCCCGCACGTAGTCGGACAGATCGGTCTGGGAAGGATCAACAGTGTGGGTGGCGCCCAGGGAGGTGGCGACGGCGCGGCGGCTCGCCGAGGGATCCGAGACGATCACCTTCGAAGCACCCATCTGGCGATTGAGCTGGGCGTGGAGAAGTCCGATGGGTCCGGCGCCCAGAATGAGCACGGTGTCACCGATCTTCGTGCGGTATTGGCTGGCACCGTTGAGAACACATCCCAACGGCTCCGCCAGCGAGACCTCGGCGGGAGTGAGGTGACCGGCCGCCGTGAAGGCGCACCCACGTTCCAGGGCCTCGCGGGGAATCTTGATGTATTCTGCCAGCCCACCGTTCACCTGATACCCGATGATCCGCGAATCCGTGCACAGGTGTTCCATGCCGTGTTGGCAATAGTAGCAGCTCAGGCAGGGGATGGTGGGCACGGCGCCCACGAGGTCGCCCTCCACGAATCCGTCCACACCCGCGCCCACCTCGGTCACGTATCCGGAGATCTCGTGCCCGAGCACAACTCCCCGATCGATACCCTTGGACTTCTCGCCTCGCAGGATGCGCCCATCCGTGCCGCACACGGTATTGGCGCCGATCTTGAGGACCAGCTCTCCATGCTCGGCGTGGGGAGTATCAATCTCGCGCAGCTCCAGTTCTCCCGGACCAACGAAAATCGCAGCTTTCATTCCTTGTGCCTCCTACGCACGATCACGTGCGGCCCGGCACGGTGCCGGGCCATCTCGCGACCTGCCGAACGCGACGTCTCGTCGATGTGTCCGGCAGGTCGCTCGTCACGAGGGAGCTCCTGCTCCCTCGCTCTATCGATTCTGGATGTCGGTCAGGATGTGGCTGGCCGGAGCCGTGGCCGGGTAGAGGTCAAGGTAGACCTTGAACATCTCGGCGTACAGCTCGGCGTTGGCCTCATTCGGGACGACCTCGCGATCGGCCACGTTCCACGTGCTCGTGGTGTCAATTGCGCCAATCGCCATCGAGGCCAGCTGGGCGTCGCCATAGGCGGCACCAATCGTCACCTTGGGGATGTACTGCTTGATGCCGATGATGTCGGACATGATCTGCGGCCACAGGCCTCCGGTTGTTCCGCCACCCACGGCCCAGTACTCCGAGGCGTCTCCGCCACAGTTGGCGATGGTCTCGAGAATGTGGCGGGATCCGAATCCGGTTGCCTCCAGTACGGAGCGATAGATGTCGCCCTGATTGTGCGTCAGATTGAGACCGGCCATCACTCCACGCGCCGCCGGATCGGCGATCGGTGTGCGCTCGCCGGAGAAGTAGGGCAGCATGATCAATCCGTTGGAGCCCGGCTTGGACTCAGCCGCCAGCTGGGAGAGCTGGTCGTAGTCCATGCCCGTGATGTCCGACACCCAGGTGGTCAGTGAACCCGTGGTGGACATGCCGCCGGAGAGGTTGTAGGTGTTCTCCAGCAGGCCGGAACAGGACCACAGAGACGGTCCGACCAGCGCCTTGTCGGAGATCTGCACACCCACCATGGTGGAGCCGTACATGATCATGACCTGGCCGGGTTGGGACACTCCCACGGAGAGAGCCTCGACGAAGGCGTCAATGGAGCCCACCGCGACTGGGGTTCCGGGCTTCAGCCCGGTGATGCGCGAGGCGCTGTCGGTGATGTACCCGGCGACCTCGTTCGCCCACATGAGGCGGGGCATCGGCAGGTCACCGCAAATGTCCTCGACCCACTCGTCCACCCAGTCACACGTGAACGGCGAGTACAGCGGCTCGCACATGGACGCGGACAGGTGATCGAGCACGTAGGCGCCGGTCAAGTGGAACACGCAGTAGGTGTGCGCCATGAGGAAGCGGCGGGTCTGCGACCACACCTCGGGCTCATTGCGCTTGACCCACTCGATCTTCGGGCCCACGGATTGGGAGGTCATGCCATTGCCACAGACGTCAAGGACTTTGTCCTCGCCGTAGCGCTCCGTCAACTCGTCGATCTCCGCAGCGGAACGGGTATCGACGCCGTACAGGATGGCCGGGCGCAGCGGTACGCCGCGCTCGTTCGCGGGTTGGAACACCGGGCCGATGCCCGAGATGCACAGACCGGCAACGTCACCCTTGGCGTAGGTGGTCAGTTTGCGGCAGATCTCGACGACATCGCTCCACCAGACGTCGTCGGCGTCATGCTCCGCCCACCCCGGATGCGGGAAGGACGTCTCGTGGCGAACGACCTCGCTGTACACGACATTTCCGTCAGTGTCAGAAAGCACGCCCTTGGACGAGCCCGTGCCGATGTCAATTCCAATAACAAGTTCCGGCATAACTTCATCTCCTTTGATTGAGTTTTCGGATGGAACTTCCGTTCAAGTATTCAGTTATGATCACAGTCTGTAGGAGAGGGTTCGAGTACGCCCGGAATCGAACAGTTTCCCGGCGAGCATTCTGTGGCTGCACGATATTTCAGCTGGCCAGACGCCCTTTCCTCCCACCGGTCATCCCCCTCTCGACAAGTGGGTACACAGCGTTGAGCTGTGCCAAATGAGGCATAACTCAACGCTGTGTAGCCATCAAGGAATCCGATCGGCCCTCAGCGCCCTCCGTCCTGCCCGGAACGGTCCCGTTCCGGGCAGGATCAGAGCCGATGGAACTCGGAATCAATCATCTAATGGCGCAGTTGCCCACCGCTGACGTCCACGGTGGCACCACTCATGTACGTCGAACGCTCGGAGACGAGGAACGTCGCGACGGTCGCGACGTCGTGCGGAGTTGCGATGTAACCCACCGGGATGCGGGATTCGTAGTACGCACGCTTCTCATCGAGCGCTTTGGCGATCATGGGTGATTCCATGGTGCCGATCGCCAGCGCGTTGATGGTGATACCATTGGGCCCCATCTCGCGCACCAGGGATCGCGTCATCGCCACCAGTCCGGCCTTGCCGATGGCGTAGGGGACGTGCCCGGTCGACGAGCCGGAGAAGGCCGCCTGCGAGGTGACGTTGAGAATGCGGCCCTTGCGGCCCGCCGCCAGGCAATGGTTGATGAAGTGCTGGGTGAGCCACATCGGAGCGCGCAGGTTGACCTCCATGGATCGATCCCACTGATCGTCGGTGATGCCGCCGATGGCACAGTCCAGCCACAGACCGGCGTTGTTGACGAGAATGTCCAGGCCGCCCAGTCCTGCAATGGCGCCCTCGAAGAGTTCATCAACGTCCGATCGCACCGCCAGATCCGCCTTGACCGCGATGCAGTTCTCGGCGCCGAGCTCGGCGATCAGCGCGTTCGCCTCGTCCGTGCGGCTTCGGTAGTTGATGCAGACTCTCGCCCCCTCACCAACCAGGGTGCGAGCCAGTTCGGCCCCGAGCCCCGAGGCTCCCCCGGTGATCAGAGCTCTTTTTCCGTTGAGTCCCAAATCCATGTTCGATTCCTTTCAGGTACTCGGCATGTCACGAACCAGGCGCGAACGCCGCGGCACGTTCACAGTACTTCGGCGAGAAGGCGCGCGCTGAGCAAGCGCGGGGTCTTGCGGAACGCGTCCTTCGTGCTGCCGGCCAGATGGGAGGTGATCGTGACGTTGGGCAGGGTGGCCCACGCCGATCCCGCCGGAAGTGGCTCCTCATCGAAGGTGTCGATGGCCGCCCCCATGATCGCACCTCTCTGCAGAGCCGCGAGCAGAGCCTTCTCGTCAATCAGTCCGGATCGGGCCGTGTTGACGATGACTGCCGAGGGCTTCATCAGGGCGAGCCGGCGGGCGTCGATGAGGTGGTGATTCTGCGCGGTCAGGCGGGAATGGATCGTCACCACATCACTGATGGCGATGAGTTCGTCGAGATCCTCGATCTTCTCGCCGAACGGCGAGGACTGGGCGTAGGGATCGTAGAAGACGCAGCGGGCATCGAAGCCAGCCAGGAACTTCATGACCAGCTGGCCGATGGCGCCCGCACCGATCACTCCGATGGTGCGCCCCTCCAGCTCGGGGATGTCCTCAGAGTTGGGGAAGTCCTTGAGCCAGATGTTGTCACGCATGGCCGCGTGCGTTCGTGCGATGTTCCGAGTTTCAGCGAGGATGAGGCCAACCGCGAACTCCGCCACCGCGCGTGCGTTGCGCCCGTTGGTGTTGAGAACGGGAACCTCGTTGCGCGCAGCCGCCTCCTGATCCACATTCTCGGTTCCGCCGCGCATGACGCCGATGGCGCGCAGCTCGGTGCAGCTGTCGATGAGCGCCCCGCCGATCGGAGCGAACTGTGTGATGACGATTTCGCACGCCCGCACCTTGTTCTGCAGCTCCACGGGAAGCTCAAGAGCATTTGCGCCATTCTGCTCCACCCTCAAGTTGATCTCCTGGAGGTCCTCAACGCTCTCGGGTCCCCAGTGGACAACGTCGACGTCGTGGCCGGCCTCGCGCAGCTGCTCCGTCCCCTCCCACAGCATGTCCGAGGGGATGAAGGCATCGGCAATCGCTAGTACTCGCATCAGTTCTCCTTGACGGCAATCCAGTTGGTTGATTCGATGTCTGCTCCCAGAGCTACCAGATGCTCGCTGAAGCGGGCGAAACGGCGCTGGAACAGCTCGGCAAACTGGGGATTCGGATGAATGGTCTCGCGAGTGGTTCCCGCCATCGCCGTGATCGCGGACTCGATGTCCGGATGCAGGCCGGCGGCCACCGCCGAACAGATGGCCGAACCGAGTGTTCCGGACTCCTCCGCATCCACGATGTCCAGTGGCAGGCCGATCGCATCGGCGAACATCTGGGCCCACATGCGTGAGTTGGCGGCACCGCCGGTGAAGCGGACGTGACGGCCCAGATCGAGATAGTCGCGCAACTTCGTGATGTGATACATGTGGGAGAAGATGACTCCCTCGTACACCGCGCGCACCATGTGCCGCATGTCGTGGTAGTTGGTGATTCCCACGAATCCCGCGCGTCCGTTCGGGATGATTGAGGTTCCATTGACGAACGGGAGGAAGAATGGATCTTCGGCCTCCGGCGTGAAGTCATGAATCATCTGCTCACACAGTTCGAAGACCTCGGAGTCCGAGAGCTTGCGATCACCGAACAGCTCCAGATACTTGCGTACCACGTTGCGGATGTACCACTCCAGATTGCTGACTCCGTTCGGCCCGCCCTCCAGAATGAGCCAGGTGCCCGGAATCGGATACACGTCCGTCAGGAACACCTCCTTCTCGAGCTCCGGTTCGGCCGAGATGACTTCATTGATGGACCAGGTACCGGTGATGACGAGTGCTTGATGCTCGTCCACCAGTCCGGCGGCGAGGGCACCCGCGACGATGTCCATGGTGCCTCCGGCAACCGGCGTTCCCGGTGTCAGGCCAGTGAGCTCGGCAACGTCCGGCGTGACGTAACCGGCCACCTCGACCGAGTCGCACATCGGAGGAATCTTCTCGATCCAGCGGCTGATGCCGAAGAAGTCGAAGAGATCGGGATCGATCTCCCGCTTGAGGATGTCGGCCATGCTCACTCCGCAGGCGTCGGAGACTTCCAACTTCGCCTCGCCGGTGAGACGGTAGCGAATGTAGTCCTTGGCCGCGAAGACGAAGTCCGTCTCGTCGAAGATCTCGGGTTCGTTCGCATCGATCCAGGCCAGCAGCGCAACGGGTTGCCCTGCCCAGACCACCGCGCCCGTCTTGGAACGAACGCGCGACGAGAACTCGGGATCGGCAAGCCACGTGTCCACGAAGCTCTGGGCTCGGCCGTCCGTGGAGACGATGCCATTGCGCGGGGCGGAACCATCCTTTCGAGCCAGGTAGATTCCGTTGCCGTGGCCGGTGATTGCCAATGCGGCGATCTCGGAGGGGTCAATCTTGGACTGATCGAGGCACCGGCGAATGGCGTTGACGTTCGCCTGCCAGAAGTCATCGATGTTGCGTTCCGTGAACAGGGGTTGGGGAACCAGTGTGTCGAGGCGGCTCTGTGCGAGTGCGTGGATTCTTCCCTGGGCGTCGTAGATTGCCGCCTTCGTGACGGTACCGCCGTTGTCGATGCCCAGCACATATTTCTTGCTCATTGATCCTCCTTGATTGATGTGGCCACCGAATCCGCCCGTACGGTGCGTCGGTGCACGTGTACGCCACGGGAGTCGATGCCGCGATCTGCTTGGAGACTCCCCGCGGGTGTGGCCAATGAGCTATGGGGGTGTTGATTGGTCGAATAACGAATGTGGATGATACGTGGCAGTCGGGCTCACCAGATGCTGAACCAGGGGCTAGAACGTTGCCTCCCACAGCTCGGACGTGCTCGCCGTGATGGCGCGATAGCCGCTGTCGAAGAGTTGTTGGGCCTCGTCCCTCGTCGTGATCATGCCTCCGGCGATGAGCGTGGACGTGGTGCGCCAGAAGTCGAATTGTGCTCGGTGGCGGGCCGCAAGGATTCCGGGAAGAACTTCGATGCCGTCGGGCCCCGACTCCCCGATCGAGGCGAGCCCGCGTTCCAAGGAGCGCGAATCCATGATGAAGACCCGTTGGATGGCGGACAGCCGGGCCCTCTTGGCCGCGATGACAACCTGAGCGCTCTGGGTGAGCACTCCACTGACGTGGTACATGTTCCGAAGCAGCTTGATTCCCTCGCGGTCCGGTTTGAATCCGCCGATGAGGTCCGCGTGGACCAGCACCTTCTTGTCCGCCGCGGCGCATTTCGCGGCGAACGCCTGAAGGTTTCCGATGTGGACCTCGGAGAGCAGGATGTAGGGTGACGGGCTCCTCAGAGCGCGGTCGAGTTCCCTGATACGGCGTACCGAGGGAATCACCGTGGGCCGCGGGAAACTGATCATGAATCCAAGGAGTTGTAGATCTTCATTGCTTCGGTGGCGTTCGCGTCGCCGTGGACGATGGCATTGAGCGCCGAAACCACTGCGAGTGGCTTCGGATCCTGCGTGATGTTGCGGCCAACGGCCACACCCTTCGCCCCACAGGCGATGACGTGCTGGACGAAGGCGAAGTACGTCTCGTGATCGGACTTGGGACCGCCGAGTGCGAGCACCGGGACCGTGCAGTTCTCCACGATGAGACGGTCCTTGTCCGTGCCGGAGAAGCGCGTCTTGATGATGTCGGCACCAAGCTCCTCGGAGAACCGGGAGGCAACGGCAACGACTTCCGGATCCTCGGATTCCGGTGTGGTGACGGCGTATCCGTGGGGAAGGGATTCGCACATGAAGGGGACGTTCCAGGCATCGCACTGCTGGGCCAGGCGAGCGGCGAACTCGTTCGTGGAGCGTTCGTTGTGTGCGCCGGGAAAGTTCATGATGACGACGCCGTCGGCTCCAACCTTGAGTGCGTCCGTCACGTCGAAGGCCGGCATGTTGTCCGGCACGCTCGGATCGAAGACGCCCGTGGTCACGTCGACGCGCAAGCACATGCCGACCGCGCTGAAGTACTCGGCGAAGTTCTTGGCCTGACCGTAGGTCACGAGGACATTGTCAAGTCCGTGCTCGGCCATCGCCGGAACTGTGCGTGCGGCATGGTCAACTCCGGCCGTCTTCGAAGCGAAACCGAAGCCGTCGAGGGCCAGAGTCACCGATTTGCCGTCGCCTGCGAAGATGTTGGACATTCTGCGTGTCTTGGTCACTGTTCTTCTCCTTTGAAGTTGAGGATCATGCTCATCGCGAAGGCTCCGGAGGGAAGCCACCGCCCCGCGAACACTCTCCGACAACAAAAAAAACTCGCACTGACAAATTGTCATGTGCGAGCATTCAAAGCCATCTCGGAGAGATATTTTATTGATGTGTCCATAGTATCCCCACCAAATCAGGGGACGCAATATGTCAAATCGTGACCTGCGTCATATCAACTCCTCGCCATCCGGCACTCACCATTGGCCTCCCAATGGAGGTGTTCGGATTGGGAGAGACTGATGACGGCTCCACGGGGCCGCAGGTCACGCCATTGATCGATTAAGCAACGAGGAATCGAGGCCACCAACCGTGGAGGAATCTTCGGTCAAATCCACGGTCCGGCAACGCCTCGCCGAAGCACAGCTCCACCTCGTCCCGGCGGCGCCCGTAGCTACAATGAGGCGTCCCGATGGATCCAGAGGATGATTGGCAACACCTCCCCCGGCCCCCTGGTTCGAGAAACGGTCACAAGGGAGGTGGTTCCGCGCGATGTTGGTAACATCGGCACTACCGAGGGGTGTCCCGCCAAGGGACTGAGATACCACTGAACCGTCAGCAGCGTGGTGACCCTTTGAACCTGATCCGGATCATGCCGGCGAAGGGACCGGTCCATGCGAGATCTTTCCTTCGCCGGCCTTGCGAAATGAGGTCGCAATGCCATCACCAACTCGCGTTTCACCCCGGCACAACGATGCAGAGCACTCGTCCGGCGGGAGGTCAATTCCCCACGTGTTGACGATTGCGGGAACCGATCCCAGCGGTGGTGCCGGAGTTCAGGCCGACATCAAGTCCTTCTCCGCCTTGGGCGCCTATGCGATGTCCGCCTTGACGGCGGTGGTTGCGCAGAACACCCACGGAGTGCGGTCATTCGTCGCGCTCAATCCCTCATTCGTGGCCGACCAGATCGACGCCGTCTTTGAGGACGTCCGGGTGGATGCAGTCAAGATCGGGATGCTCGCGAACGCTGGGATCATTGAGGCCGTCGCGGACCGTCTCCGGCACTTCGGAGCGCGCAACGTCGTCGTCGACCCCGTGATGGTGGCCAAGAGCGGCGACCATCTGCTGGACCCCGATGCGGTCGCGGCCCTGCGTGAGCGGATCATTCCGCTGGCCACACTCGTGACCCCGAATCTTCCCGAAGCGGCCGTGCTGCTGGGCGAGGAGACGCTCTGGAGCGAGCGGACCATGAGGGAGCAGGTGGTGCGTCTGGGTAACCTCGGAAGCGAATGGGTGCTCCTCAAGGGAGGCCACCTCGCCGATTCACATACCAGCACCGATCTGCTTCACGGGCCTTCGGGCATCACCGAGCTGACCGCGCCACGCATCGCCACTCGTAACGATCACGGTACCGGGTGCACACTCTCGGCGGCGATCGCCGCGCTGCTCCCCCGCCACACCATGGAGACCAGTGTGCGCCTTGGCAAGGAGTACCTGCACGGTGCTCTGGAAGCGAGCAGCCAACTCGACGTGGGCTCCGGTCACGGGCCCCTCCATCACTTCCACCAACTGTGGCACTACCTGCCCGAGCGTGTACTGGCCGATGAGTCACGGCGAAGCGGGGCAAAACGCACGACCTGAGGGCAACCTCGTCGCGGGGTGGACGGCGCGCACCGGCAGGCAGGGGCAGGCGTGGGCCTATTCGGCGTCTCCCCCGCGCGATTCGTGCATCATCTCCCACATGCGCATCAGCAGGGCATCATCAATGTCCGAATCCGCAACGAAGCCCTCGTCCATGTCCAAGGGATCGCCGTGAATCTCCCTGTGCAGTTGCTCCATTCGTTGATCAAGCTGCTCCGCCAGATAGGCGGCATTCAAGAGGTCCATGGCGAGGTGAGCGGGTACGTCGCCGTCGTACTTGTAGAAGATCTTGTGTTCCAGACTGGCCCAGAAATCCATCGCAATCGTACGTATCTGAATCTCCACAACCACCGGAATGGGCCCGGTGGAGAGAAACACAGGAATCTCGATGATGGCGTGCAGGCTCTTGTACCCGCTTGGCTTGGGATTGGCGATGTAGTCCTTGATCTCCAGAACGCGAACGTCATGCTGAGAGGTCAAGGCCTCGAGGATCCTGTACGTGTCCGCGATGAAGCTGCAGGTGACGCGAATGCCAGCAATGTCAGTGATGTTCTCGCGGATCGATGCCATTGAGGGATCGAGCCCCTTGCGAATGACCTTCTCGAGAATGCTCTTGGTGGTCTTGATGCGGGAATTGATGTGCTCGATCGGATTGTAGCGATGCAGGTGGAGGAACTCGTCGCGCAGAATGGTGACCTTCGTGAGCACCTCGTTGATCCCTGCCCGGTACTCCATCTCCATCCGTGTGAAGTCCTCGCGCAACTGCCTGATGAAAAGACGCGGTCCCGGGTCCTGTGATTGGAACAGTTCTCGCGTGGCCTGCAGGACCTTCAGTGAGCTCTCGTCCATGGCCGGAACCGGCGTTGGCTCGGAGAAATCCGACTCGTTGATCGTCACTATCGCAACCCCTTCGTTTTCGATGGAACTCAAGGAAGGTACCACAGCGGGCCGGGCGCCTGCCAAGGCCCCGGGGCACGGCACCGAGGCATTGCACAGAGGCGTTGCCGCTCGGTCCCAGACTATGCCCACCCAATGCGTCGAGCCGAACCTGTAGTCCCGGATGATTGTTTCCACGACATGGCACTGAGCTTTCACTCAACAAGTGGCTACGCAGCGTTGAACTACGCCTATATGGGCACAGTTCAACGCTGCGTAGCCATCAAGAAATCTGAAGGTCCCCTACTCACTCCGAGAGCGCCCGGGACACGGCACGATCGAGGTTCTGGGATGGTGTTGACCCGGCGCAGTACGTGCCGGTCCGCGCAGTACGTGCCGGTCCGCGCCCATGTCAACGGCGCCACACACTGCCCCCGGTGACACAGATCGAAAATCGCGAGCGCTCGGGATCAATCACCTAATGCGTCGAACCGAACCACGAGTTGAAGATTCTCCAGAAATTGCGGTTGCCATAGGTTGAGCAGGAGTCGCCCTCGCCCGCCATGTTCGCGAGCGCTGCGGCATTGGGCTGGTACGGGGTGTAGTTGTAAAGCGCCGCCGTCGCCCTGTTCTCAATATGAACCGGACT